>Ga0066639_10000859_pt1 | contig 27116 bp, 24 predicted proteins | sample CryGeyCG2114_010_2_FD_59504 | JGI IMG/M metagenome (GOLD analysis project Ga0066639, IMG submission 59504) | Groundwater microbial communities from aquifer - Crystal Geyser CG10_big_fil_rev_8/21/14_0.10 | ecosystem: Environmental > Aquatic > Deep subsurface > Groundwater | place: USA: Utah...
GTGGCGCGCCAACCTCTCCAATATTGTTTTGCAAGATAGTACTCGTAATCAAGGTCGCGATATACAACCTTTTTGTAGCACTCATGACTTTTTTGAAAGCATCTGTATTTACTTGCTAAATCATAAAAATAGCGAAAAGATATACTTATCTGTATGTCCTTTTTTGCCTCGTAGGCAAGAGTTCCTTCACAACATAGGAGTGATGTTATGCGTAGGTTTTGTCCTCGAGCTGTAGAGCCCGGGGAACTACCAAGGATCGAGTTTTGGAACGTTCTTACCGGTGCTATGGGTAACATATTCATGAGAACGGTCTTCTTTTTTAGTCCGTTTTTTGTGTATTACGCCAAAGCATGCGGATTCGAACACCAGCATTTCGGTCTTTTGAGCTTCTTTATGTATCTTACTGTTCTCTTTCAACTTTGCTCTTCGCATCTGGAGCGCACATTTGGAAACAGGAAGAAGCTTTGGTTGTTCCTTGTACTCCCAGGGAGAGCGATATTCTTCTGGTATGTCGTTACCAACCTTTCCCCCAATGGAATCATAGCTGTTCTTGTTTTTGGAATGATCCTCTCAAACCTGGCAGACCCTGTCTGGTTTGGATGGTATTTCGATTACATGCCGGCTGAAATGAGGGGGAGATTCTGGAGCAAGCGAACGGTGATCGTCAGCGTTGGAGTTCTGCTTGCTACGGTGCTCGGTGCATTTGCCATGTGGGCCAGCCCGGAAGACGGGAAGCTTACTGTGTGCAAGTGGATTATGGGAATAGGGGTAAGCATGGGCGTGCTGGATGTCATTCTCCATGCCATCTTTATACCTGTGCCGCCTAAACAGCCAAATCACAATCATCCGATTGGTGAGTTGATTATTCCACTCCGAAACCGGAAGTTCCGGAAGTGGACACTTATTCTCGCAAGCTGGAGTTTTGCAACTGCCACTATGGGTCCGGCCTGTCTTCCCTTCATTATGGATGATCTCCAATTGGGGAAGAATTTTCTTACTCTGGTCTTTACCATCACTGTTCTCATGTTTGTGGGGGTGATGCTGGGGTGGAAGCAGATGGGTCAACTCATAGATAAGTGTGGTGCGAAACCTGTATTACTGATTTCGCACTTCCTCTGGGCTCTTGTGCCATTGCTGTACTACTTCGCAAATCCGGAAAATGCAGTTTTTATGATAGGAGCATGTTTCCTGCTATGCGGAGTATTTGTTTCGGCAGGTGCAGCAAACGCCTGGGAGAAGGTAAAAGGGGAACTTACCCCTGAAGACCGCACGATGTTTATTGCCGTACTCACGGTAGCCACCACTTTTGCATCTGCCCTTGGGGCGTTGCTGGAGGCGTGGTTTGTCCATCAGTATGGAGTGTATAACGTTTTCTTACTCAGTTTGGCCTGTCGATGCTTTGCATTTTTTCTGTTCTTTCGGCTGGAGATGAACTCTCCGCAGATGACAGTGAAAGAAACCATCAGATTCTGGTGGGCGGGCATAGGCAATGGTTCACATTTATAAAAAGGAGAAACTCAATGTTTGAAAGTGTATTGATAGCACTCCCACAGGGCATTGTTCTTGTGATTGCCGGTGTCATAATCATTCTCATGTTTGTGATTACGGCAGGACCCGAGACACCTTCCTATGGTGCACTTTTTTCTAAGCTCATAGGACGCGATGTCTTTGGGCAAGAGGAGTATGTCGTGTGTATATTTTCCGTCTGTGGTTTTGGGTGCGTCACCCTGGGAATGATAAAAATAATTTTTTATTAACTCATCTGAGGAATGGTGAGAATGGATGAGCAAATTCCAGATCCCCCAAATGCCTTAACAGTTTTTATTCTGTTACTGATTAACACTGCGTTAGTGTGGTCAGATGTAATGTCTTACCTTACGTGGAAGCTGGAAGTAGTTCCTGTGGCCACGTTTATAGTGGCAGCAGCTCTGTTACTGCTGCTGTGGATTGTTGATTTATTCCAAAGCATTGGGCAATCCGGTGATCCAATGCAAACAACAAGAAGGAGGAAGCGATGGAGATGATAGTTGTCTTCGGAGTTGGATTTTGGGTGTTGTGCGTAATTTTAAAAGAATTTCTGCACAGTCAGAGCACGCATGATGTAGCAGTGGGGATTATCTTTTCTCCTTTGCTCATTCTTGCCTTCGGAAGCGTGTACCCCGAAGTCTGGTTGCAGAAATGCTGCCAGTGGCTTCGGAAAGTTTCCAAAAGGAGGTGCGTATGCTTTGGGTGATCGGCGCAATCGCACTTGTTGTGGCTATTGTTTATACCAGTTTTTGCTTCTGGCTATGGTGGGAGCAAAAACATAACTTCAGTTGCGGAGAGCCAGATGAGTTCTGGCGTATTTTTTTTGGTGTACCAATCGGAGTAGGAATGGTGTTGGCGTTTCTAGTTTTAGATCTTTGGGATTGGTTCCGAAGAAGTTGTTAGGATTATTCTCCAGGCCTCCATTGTTTTTTAGAAATGGACTACAGATTACCGAGCCATCCGGTTTTTACCGGGTGGCTTTTTTTTGAAGTTCATTATTCTTCTTCTACAACCACGCTGAATGTAACATCCTCCACCGGCTTATCGTTTACACCCCGCTGCACACGGGCAATTTTCTCTACCACATCTATTCCATCCGTAACCTTTCCGAACACTGTGTGTTTTCCTTCCAGCCAAGGTGTTCCTTCCTTGCGTTGGATAATAAAGAACTGGCTGGCATTGGTATTTGGCCCTCGGTTTGCCATGGCGATGTATCCGTAATTCATGGGCAGTGATTTAAGAGAGTCGTTGTAATGGTAGCCGGTCATTTCGTAGTAGTCCTTAAGAGAAGCACTGGCCAACTGTTCCGGGAGTGCCTGGTCATCCACTTCGTCTTTGAGCATGCGCTTCTGGAGACCATAGCTCTCTGCGTTTATTTCATCTTCAAAGGTGTCGCCAAACACACTGCGTCCCCCTGTTCCATTTCCGTTTGGGTCTCCTCCCTGAATCATAAAATCAGGAATGACACGGTGGAAGATGAGGTTGTCGTAGTACCCCTCCTCTGCGAGCGCTATAAAGTTGGTAACGGTTTTGGGTGCCGCATTGGCATCGAGTTCCAACGTGATGTCGCCGAGTGACGTCCGGAGCACTGCTGTATGTTTGCCGCTGAGAATGTCACCTTGGTATCCCATTGCTTGCAGAGGCTCTGGTTGCTCCTGTTGCTCTGTGGGTGTGACTTGTTTCTGCGAGCAACCTGCTAGCATAACAAGTGCAAACAGAGGGATGAGTAAAAGATACAAATTCGTCTTCTTTGGAGTTCGCATAAGCCTGCGAAGGGTAGTGAGAACCGGAACCCTAATCAAGGAATTCACACAGCTTTTTTGCTATCTGTACAGAGGCCTCCGCAGAACGGGCTCCTGTATGTGCCTCAGAGGCAGTTGGAGGGGATTTCCTGCTTTTAAGACACGTCTTGACAGTCTGGACGAGAGATTTTTTCAGATCATTTTGCTGGAGGAGAACACAGCCACTTTTAAGAGCAGCTTCTGCATTCTTTTGCTGGTGATCGTGCCCTACGCTCCGCAGCGGTACAACGATGGTATGAATGCCATTTGCAGCAAGTTCACTGAGTGCATTGGCTCCTGCACGGCTGAGAGCCAGATCTGCCAAGGCGTAAAAATGCGGCAATGTGTCGTACACAAAATCACGCTGCACATATCGTGGGTCCTGTAAGAGCGCACCCTGCTTCCCTCTGCCGGTTATATGGATAACATCACACACCGTAAGCAGCTCTTTGCAGTGTTCTGCCACTGCTTCATTGAGAGCTTGCGCACCCTGGCTGCCACCCATAACGAGCAGCACCGGTCGGTTTCCCTTTAGTCCTGTGATGCGCAATGCTTCCTCTCTCCTCCCTTCTGTTACTTCTCTGCGAATGGGGTTGCCTGTGTACATGTACTTGTGTGATGGGTTATGCAGAGGGAAGCCTGTGCAAATGGCATTTGCCCATCTCCCCACAATTCTATTTGCATAACCACTCATAGCATCGGACTCATGCAACACAATAGGTATTCCTTTCCTTCTGGCTGCCAGACATACCGGTACGCTCAGGTGGCCTCCTTTACTAAAAACAACAGCGGGTTCTACCTCCGTAAGAAGCCTGGAGGCCTGCGTATAAGCCTGCAGAAATTTCCAGGGAAAAGAGAAAGAGAGACGGGGAGAATTTATAGTGGAGTAGGCACAGTGATACTTCTGAAGATATTCCGTTTCCATCTGCGAAGGTAAACACACGAAGTGACACCGTACCCCGGGTTTCATCATCTCTATTGCCTGCATAATTGCAATGGCAGGGGCGATGTGCCCTATGGATCCGCCGCCAACGAACAGAATGCCGGTTCTCATGTGTATGCAGAATGCGGGCGTCTCCGTTCCGCTGCCTTTGTTTTTGCAGAACGCCTTGTGCGATTCCCCTCATGCGAAGAATGTGCAGAGATATTGAGTAATATTCCTATACCCACAAGGTTTGCCAGAAGCGAAGAACCACCGTAACTAATAAGTGGAAGTGTGATTCCGGTAAGGGGAAAGAGCGAGAGATTCACTGCAATATTTAAAAGCGTTTGAAAGGCGATCCACGTGGTTATACCCACAGCCACCAGGAACCCAAACCGATCCGGAGCTTTTCTGCCTATTTCAAAGCCCCGCCAGATGAGAATGCCGAACATGCCCAGAATAATGAGAAGGCGGAAAAACCCCAGTTCTTCCGCCATGGCAGAAAAAATAGTGTCGCTCTGCACTTCCGGCAGATATCCGAATTTCTGAATAGATTTGCCGTACCCTACGCCAAAAGCTCCACCGCTTCCTATGGCAATGAGTGCCTGTTTAATCTGGAAACCAATTGTTTCGGAAATTGCCGGATCACCCGGAGAGAAGAACGCACGAAATCGATTCCGGATGTACGTTTTTTCAAGAATGATGGGGAGCCCCACAATACCGGCAATAATTCCTCCCAGAAAAACGTGCACGATGTTTCCTCCGGCAACAAAGAACATGACAACGGCAATAGAGGAAAGCACTAAAAAAGAGCCGAGATCCGGTTGTATAGCCACAAGAATGGTGCTGAGCAGCAGGAGGCTGGCAAAGGGCACGAATCCTTCTTTCCAGGTGCCTATGAGCTGTTCACGCTTTTGCAGCCAAACAGCAAGGTAGAAAATAAGGGTGAGCTTGAGAAATTCCGAAGGTTGCAGGGAAATAGCGCCAATACGAATCCAGCTGCTTGCTGTACCGTACTCGGCCCGAATGCCAGGCAAAAACACGGCGACCAGGAGGAGGAGTGTGCCTCCAAATAACGGTAGTGCCAGTTTTTCCCATGCCCTATAGGGCACAATCATGGTGCACATCATGGCGCCGAGAGCTATAACTACGTGTACGAAGCTGCGGAGCAGATAAAACGAGTTACTGGGCTCTGTCCGCAGGCCCTGGTTCACCAGTCGTGTAGTGATCTGATAGCTTTCAAACACGCTGACACTCGCAATCATGGCCAGGCCAAAAAGCGTGAGAACTATAGTAATGCCAAGGAGAAGGAGATCGATACGTTTGAACATGCGGTGCGCTCGTGTATGTAGGCACAGAGAATAGCAGATTTTATGAGCTGCACCCACGAAGGCGTGCAGCTCACATATTTCATCATTTCAAAGCCGCATTCCTCCATGGATTTCGCCAAAGTTATGCATCCTGTATTCCTTTTAGAAAGGCTCTTCTATGTTGCGATGCCATCGAGCCCGGTGTGAGCGCAATCATCAGCCTCATGACCCATTGCTTCCACAGCGGAGGAAGCCGGTCGAAGGAAGGTACCTTCTGTTTCATGTGCACTGCGGATGTACCCAGAATCTTCATGCGCTCAAGTGACTGTGCAAGTATCATAGTGTGATGGTGCAGCCCCTTTGCCGTGTCGTTATAGAAGAGCCGTACATTTGCCTTACGTATGCGCATACCCCACTCCATATCTTCCCATCCATAGAGGGAAACATCTTCCCGGAAGGGCACATCTCGTGCTACGGCTGTAGGCAAACTGATATGGCTTGTGTAGGAGAAGCGATGCTGGATTTTTTTGGGAACAAACTTCATGGCATACGGTTGCAGAGAACGGTATCCAAATTGCCAACCGGATTTCTCGAGCCAGTGCATTACCGGTGTAATCTGCACGGTCGGATCCCATGTGGTGTGACCCAATACGGCCGTTGTGCCGTGGTGTGCGAATTCATCACTGCTCGCAACAGTATGAATAACCAAATGCGCTTCGCAGGCATCCTTTTGCAGAAAAATGTCATCCCCGAGCAAAAGGCATAACGGGGCCTGCGCTTTTTCTACTCCTCTATTGCGTGCTACCCCCTGTTGTGCCTTCTCTATTTCCAGAAATACCACAGGTATCTTTCCTGTGAAATGTGCACACAGTTGGCTGGCTTCCTCGTCGTGACCATCGCTCACCACTATCACTTCCAATTTCCGGGCAATCGTCTGTTGCTCCAGGTGATCCAGGCATTGTCTGAGGATGTCTGCGCGTTTATGAGTGGGAATAATGACGGAGAGTTCAAGCATTCTAGGGCTCGGGTTAGGGCTAGGAATTCGTACATTTCAAAGACGGTTTAACACATCTGTGCGCTACACTATTCTAGTGTCCTTTTTGCGCGAAACCTAGCCCAAGCCCTATGTATCTTTATTTTGATATCGCCAGCCACACTGCCACCTTTGCTCTTGCATCTTTAAAGAAGGTGCTGGCAATGAAAGAGCATCTGGGTACGGTGCGGGATGATGAATTACCTGATTATGTAGAACGTCTTCTGCACTCAGCTAAAGCTTCCTACAGCGATATTGATCACATTGCCTGTGTTACCGGTCCCGGTGGATTCACAAGCCTTCGTGTTGCGGTCACATTTGCCAATGTGCTCGCAGACCAACTCCAGCTGCCGCTGGCAGGAGTCCATTTGGCAGATCTCTACAGTGCAGAGTGTACAGACACAGATGTCGTCTGGATTCACTCTACCAAGAAGAGCGAGGTATTTGTGCGCGGGGTGACCCAGGAGGCAGATCACTGGTCCTGGCCTCATGCGGTACATCTGCCCCTGGAGGATGCACTGAAGAGCATCACGTCTTCCTCCTGGTGCGGGGAACTTATTCCGGAGCACGAGGAAGCCGTACAGGCCAAGGGAATGCAGAAAGCAGTTTTGACTCCGCTTACAGATACGCTTCCCACATTCCTATATCAATTAGAGTACGCACAGACCAGCATAGTGCCGTGGTACGGAAGAGGGTGGTAGTACGCAGGAGGCAGAAAATCATTCTGTTGTTACACACATACTTGCACAAAATCATCTTCTATTTATACGTACTACTTACTACTAGGCGGGTGGAGGCTCTGCTATCCTGCCTGCGATGAGTTTTATAGACGCACTCAACAAATTACTGGGCGATCCAAATGAAAAAGAGCTCAAGAAGCTTCGTCCTCTGCTGCAGAAAGTACATACTGCAAAAGAGGATGCGGGCATTGCACAGCTGACACTTGAGGGTCTTCCCAAAAAAACAGAGGAGTTTAAAAAACGCATTGCAGATGGTGCACATGTAGATGACCTTCTGCCCGAGGCCTTTGCAACCGTTATTCGGGCTTCCGAGCTTCTGGAGGGAAAATCTGTTTCCATAGGGAAGCAGGAATTTGTATGGAACATGGTTCCGTACGATGTGCAGATTATTGGTGGAGCTGCATTGCACAAGGGATCCATTACAGAAATGAAAACCGGAGAAGGAAAAACCTTGGTATGTACCATGCCGGTGTACCTCAATGCGCTCACGGGCAAAGGTGTACACGTCGTAACAGTGAACGACTACCTCGCCAAGCGTGATGCATTGTGGATGGGCATGCTGTACGAAGCTCTGGGTTTAACGGTAGGGAGTATTCTGCACGAAACAGAGGGGAAAGATCGCAAGGCACAGTACGCGGCAGACGTCACATACGGCACGAATAACGAATTTGGATTCGATTACCTGCGTGATAACATGGCTCCTTCTCTGGAGCATCAGGTTCAGCGTCCCCTGCACTATGCCATTGTGGACGAAGTGGACAGTATTCTCATCGATGAAGCACGTACGCCTCTTATCATCAGCCAGCCCGCAGGAGAATCTACTCAAAAGTACCAACAGTACGCCCAAATGGTGAAAGGCTTGCAGGAGAACGTGCACTTTAACAAAGATGAAAAACAGCGCGTTGCTACACTCACAGAAGAAGGGATTAAAAAAATGGAGGAGGTTTTGGGTCTGGAAAATATTTACACCGAACGAGGCTTTGAGGAAGTCCACCACATAGAACAGGCATTACGGGCTCACGCCATTTACCAGTGCGATGTGGACTATGTGGTGAAAGACGGGGAGATCATTATTGTGGATGAATTTACCGGTCGTCTTATGCCCGGTCGCCGGTACAGTCACGGTCTGCATCAGGCCCTGGAGGCGAAGGAAAAGGTAGAAGTGCAGCGGGAGAGTAAGACACTTGCCACCATCACCTTCCAAAATTACTTCCGTCTCTACGAGAAGCTTGCGGGTATGACAGGAACGGCAAAAACAGAGGAAGAAGAGTTCCTTTCCATCTACAAATTGCCCACCATTGTTATTCCCACACACAAACCCGTTGTGCGTGCGGACCGTCCCGATGCTATTTACAAAACAGTGCATGCCAAATTTATGGCTGTTGCCAAACTTGCGAAAGAAAAATATGCACACAAACAGCCTGTACTCATAGGAACGACTTCTATTGAAAAGTCAGAAGCACTCTCCGCTCTTTTGGAGCAGGAAAAAATTCCACATCAAGTCCTGAATGCCAAACATCACCAGAAGGAAGCGGAGATTGTTGCCGGCGCTGGGCAAAAAGGGTCTATTACCATAGCGACCAATATGGCCGGTCGTGGTACGGACATCAAACTCGGAGAGGGTGTTTCTGAGTTGGGTGGACTCTGTATTTTAGGTACGGAGCGCCACGAAGCACGTCGTATAGATAACCAGTTGCGAGGCCGTTCCGGACGCCAAGGAGACCCCGGAGAGAGCCAGTTCTTCGTATCTATGGAAGACGACATTATGCGTCTGTTCGGTGGAGACCGTCTTAAATCTCTTATGGAACGTCTGAAGGTTCCCGATGATATGCCACTGGAAAATGGCATGGTTTCACGCTCCATAGAGAGTGCTCAGAAGAGGGTGGAAGGTCGCAACTTCGACATCCGCAAACATGTGGTGCAGTACGACGATGTCATGAACAAACACCGTGAGCTTATTTACAAACGCCGGCAGAAAATTCTTCTGCGGTTGGCACAAAAGGAAGCCGGAGCTGCAGAAGAGCGGGAAGAGCAGTCTCTCCATCAGGATGTGCTAGATGCGCTGGTACGTGAAGCACAGTCCATCGTGAGTGTTCATGCCTTTTCTTATGATCCTGAAGAGTGGAATGTAAAAGAAGTTTGTGAAATTGTGCACGTATTACACCCTGCATTCAGCCAGGAAATTACTCCGGAAAAAATCGGTGAATTCCAGACATCGGACAAGCTGGAGAAGGCGCTGATCAAGTTTTTCACCACATTCTACGAAGATAAATGCAAAGAAGAAGAGCCTGAAACCGTACAACAGGCAGAACGCATAGTGACATTGCGGTCTATAGATACACATTGGATGGACCACATAGATGATATGGCACATTTACGTGAACAGGTTTCTTTTGCCGGCTATGCACAACGTGATCCTCTCATAGAATACAAAGATCAGGGTTTCCGCCGCTTCCGGCAACTCCTTGCAGCCATTGATTCCACCATCATCCGTACACTGCTTCAGGCGAACTTTACACAATTTGGCCCCGCACGCTTTATACAACAGGCGGAGGAAGAATTAGGTGGTATGGAGACCAATGCAGACCAAATTAACAGGGAACTGGAGAGTACAGGTGCAGATAGGGGATCACCCGTATCCTCTGCCGGAGAGAATCCTGTGGTAGTTCGTACAGATGGAGCACCGGTTGCTTCCGGTAAACCCATTCAACACGAAAAAGTAGGCCGAAATGACCCCTGTCCTTGTGGCAGCGGGAAGAAGTATAAGAAGTGTCATGGGCAATAATTTAGAAACCAGAAACCAGAGCTTTGAATCTCTGTGATTGGCAAATTGTGATATCCTAGAAGCTTTTAGCTGACAGATTAAAGCTATGCGCTATGAGCAAGATCCAAGAAAAAAGAATGAAGACTCCTGGTTTCTATTTTTTGTGCCTGTTCAACACAACAGAAATTCTGTTATTCTAGCTCTCTCCAGACATTTTTACCTTCCTATGCCCAAGCTCCGCACCATTGTTGGCCATCAGGAACAGCTGGAACACTTACGGCAGGATATTGAAACAGGAAACATTTCGCATGCGTACCTATTTTCCGGACCAGCTTATGTGGGGAAAATGACCACTGCGTACTGGTTTGCTTCGGAGGTGCTCACTACCGGTTGCAACGAAGAGCAGAAAAAATCGGTCTGTACGCAGGTTGAAAAACTCACACATCAGGATCTTCTTGTACTGGACCAACTCTGGATAGAGAAACAGTGCGAAGACTGGGATATGATTGCCAAAAGTTCCAATGTGAACCAGCAGCATCGCAGTAAAAAAAGCTCTCCTGCAAAATCGGATGTTATTAGCATTCATGACATCCGTGCTCTCCAGCAACGACTGTATGAAACAAGCATTGGTACGCACCGTTGCTGCATTATCCGCGGAGTGGAGCGTATGCAGGATGAGGCGGCTAACGCATTCTTAAAGATTTTGGAGGAGCCGCCGGAAGGGTTGGTGTTTATTCTTACCACAGAGTCCGAATCTTCCCTGCTTTCCACCATTCTCTCGCGTGTGCGCTGTGTGCGATTCTTCCGCCTGCCCCGCAAAGACCTCAAGCCTATTTTGCAGGGTGTGAATGATGATGATGCCACATTCATCCTCAGCCTCAGCCAGGGAACACCGGGCACGGTCTACCGCCTGCGGGATGACCCCGATGCACTCCGTCTGGAAAAACAGATTTACGAGCAGGCGTCTTCTTTTTGGAAGACCGTATCTTTAAAGCATCGGCTTCAGATTTTGCGTCCACTCCACACACGGGATGACGATGCGGAACGGTTGTTGATGCATCTTGCACTTTCATTGCGTCAGCAGGAAACGGGAAAGCGGCAGCATCTCACACGGACGTTTTTGCATCTAGTACGATTGCTGAAAACCAATGCCCACCGACAATTGGCTGTGCAGCAATTTGCCCTTATTACAAATCCGAAATAGGGCGCGGGAAGATTTTTCCGGGAAGGTGCCTTGTTTGTACCGTGCGGCAGTGATAGCCTTGCTTGCCGTGATTTACGTCTTCGTCCTCGTTGGGTCGGCTCTTGGTATTTGTGCACTTCTTGGTGTGCGGGTGCTCTTGCGCAATCGATCCGTTCGTAAGTTTGTACGCAGCATTCGTCACAGGGTGCATCTCGCAGAAGAACGCAATGGTGTGCATGTGCGGGAAACAGCAGTACAACGCTCTCCAAAAAACTTTCGTACTTCAGCCATTGCCCTCCAGGAAACGCGGTCTTTTGTGCGTAAGGCTGAAAAATCCTATGCACAGGGGAGGGTGGAAGAGGCCGAACGGTTTTTTATACAGGCACTTACCTCTTCTCCGGATTCCTGCGATGTGCGGGCACAGCTTGCAAAGTTTTACCTGCAAACAGGCCGCGAACAGAAGGCGGAAGCTCTGTACAAAGAACTTTTAACAGAGCATGAAGATGTTTCGTATTTTGCAAATTTGGGCTTGGCCTATTACAGGCAGGGGAAATATGAGGAGTCCTGTGTGAGTTACCATGAAGCATACCAAAGAGACGCACAAAGCCCCGAGCGCAGTGCGGCTCTGGGCCGTGCCTGTGTCGCTGCGAAGCATTTTGGTGATGCTGCAGATTTTTTAGAACGGGCATGTGAGCGTCTCTCGCGAGACACTCAACTCCTGCATCTCCTTGCGGAGTGTTACCTTCAAATTGGAAAAACAGAGGAAGCGCATACTGCTTACAAGCGTATAAATAAGCTTGAACCCTACGACGAGGCAGTGAAGGAAAAATTGGTGGTGTTGGCAAAGGCGTAGGGTCTGCATTTTCCATCACAAGCTTCTTCTCAGTTTTTGAGCAGGTCGACCATGTACGGGAACAAAAGACCACTGATGAGCTCATGGCCATAAGCCGTAGGATGGTCGTAGTCCATAAAGAGTGCATTCCAGAACATCTCCTTCTTCTCGGAGTGTGTACGCAGCGCATCGGTAATTATTTTAGATGTGAGTTGCTCACGCGTGAGTTCCGGATGCACAAAATCGGCAAACAGTATTTTGAGTACTCCTAAAAGGTCGATAACAAGAACAGAGCGTTCTTCTGCAAAAACCCGGAACTGTTGCTGAGGCGAAGCCAGAAGCTCGTCTGCATCCAACTGAAACACAAAAGGCGTTACAAGAATCACTATTGGAATGTTTCTCTTGTGCGCACTCTCTGTTATTTTGCCCACCCAATGTAACGTTTTATCCCACGCTGCAATAACATCGGGGTCGTTTGGTTCGTAGATCAGTTTTTCCAATGAAACAATCTCCAATTGCTTTGCCTTTTCTGCAATATTTTCTCCGGTGGGGTCTGTAAAAAGCACCCGTCCATACACATCCTTCAGGAACAGGTAGAGTGCACTGTACTCTTTGAGTACATAGTCTATGTATTGGGATTTCGGAATTTCATTGATAGCCGGTGCATCATACACATCATTCAACGTGAGTTGCAGAATGATCACGTCGGGTTCAAAGCGCAGATTCCGCTCCAGGTCATAGTATTCCTGCAGGGGGTAGTTCATGGGAGCTGCGGTGTTCATAACCTGCACTCTTGTAGTAGACCCCTGCTCCTTAAAGGATGTATTCAGGGTATTTTCCAGCAAGCGGGGGTAGGGTTCTGCGTCCGACATACCATGTCCAAAAGAAATAGAGTCACCCAGCACAAGAATGCGTTTTGTATTCTTCGGTTTTTTGACCGGAATTTCCGGGCTCCTCTGGCCAGAGGAGTTTGTGGTGACCGTTTTTCCTTCAAACACATCCGTGTGGTTTGCATTCAGCTGAAAGCCCTTTTCTCTGTCAAACACGAAGATTCCCCCACCATCATCTTTCTCTGGTGTGTACTGTACGCGTGCGAGCAGTTCAGATCCTCCCAGAAACACACTCAGAGATGTCACACAAAGAAGAAGATTTTTTCCCAGATGCTGGCCTCTTTCGCTTCTCATGGTTATATATCAAGAAGTTCTACGGTGCAGTCTCCCTGCACTTCTGCCTGGCAGGAAAGGCGTTCCGGGTCATGAACAATTCCCATATTTTCCTCACGGTCGTTGCGTGCACTTAAATTCCCCATCCCTTCCTTCACATTGCACATACACGTAGTGCAAAAGCCGTTCCCCCCACACGCGTGTTCTATGGGCACGCCGTTATCCAGCCCTATTTGCAGCAATTTTTGACCATTTTCTGCTTCTACCGTCTTCGTTTGGTTGCCGTAGATGAATGTCACATTAGGCACACCTGTAGTATGTCTTTTTTGAACGTGAGTGTACAGAGGGCTAGGGCTAGAGTTAGGCTAGGACTATTCCTCAGCCTAATCCTAGCCCAAGCCCAAGCCCTAACGTAGAATACGTTTCCATTATGACTTCTACAGTACCTCTCCTTTCAGTTTCTGATCTCCATATTTCCGTGGAAGGGAATGAGGTCGTGCGAGGAATTTCCTTTGAGATTCATCCCGGTGAAACACACGCCATCATGGGTCCGAACGGATCCGGAAAGTCCACGCTGGTGAGTTCTCTTATGGGTCACCCCGCATATGAAATAACCCATGGAAGTGTTCTCCTTATGGGTAAAGATCTGCTTGCTATGGAGCCACACGAACGAGCGCAGGCCGGCCTCTTCCTCGCATTCCAGTATCCCAAAGAAATTGCAGGAGTCACACTCCGCAACTTTCTTTTTGCCGCCTACAACGCACAGATGAAGGTTCGGGATCCGGAGAGCAAAAAACTCTCACCCATTAAGTTTAAAAAATTTTTAGAAGGGCACATGGAAGAGCTCAGCATGGATACAGCATTTGCAGAACGTTTCCTCAACCAGGGTTTTTCCGGAGGAGAGAAGAAGAAAGCAGAGGTATTACAAATGAAGGTGCTGCAGCCGCATTTGGCATTACTGGATGAAACAGATAGCGGACTGGATATCGATGCCCTCCGTATAGTGGCTGAAGGGATCAATTCACTAAAGAATGCCCAACGGTCTTTTCTTCTGGTGACCCACTACGCGCGCATTCTTGAATACGTCACACCCGATTACGTGCATGTGATGGTAAAAGGGAAGATAGTCGAAAGCGGGGATTCCGCTTTTGCGCTCCATCTGGAAAAGGAAGGATATGAGAAATATACATCGTAGAGTTCTACCTCTTTTCCTCTGCCTGCATAAGCAGCAGTACTGTCCTGAGGGTTTCCTGGTCGAGAGGCTTTTTGCCATTTTGCGTTCTAGTGCGCAGGACACGTTCAAATTTTTGCAGGAATGCGCGGTGGTCACGGGGTTGTAACTTCTTGTAGAGTTGAAGTATTACATTTTCCCGCATGCGGTTTACGTCCTCATTGAGGTTTTGTACATACACCGCAAGAACGTTTCGTATGGATTCCAGATCTTTTGTAGGAAGCGGTGTGGTGAGTGCCGCCGTAAGGACTGCGGAAGGAAACCTCGATTTACTCTTTCCTATCTTCATGACATAGTCCGCATGCACAGGGCCTGAGTAGAGGAGATTTCCTGCTTCATCCGTAACATCTAAGCGGGTGGCATGCCGTTCGCCGATGGTTTTTGCAATTGCTGTTTCCGGTGCCGGTCCTATGGAGGGTCCTGTATTTACCTGCGGTGTGCGGAGATAGCAAAAGTATCCTTCCTTATGCCCTTCGGGAACCTGGTAGGACACGTATTCGTACCTCTTTTCTCCCTGAGACTGGTCTACGTACCGGTTGGGGTACTCCAGCCATGTGTTCGGTTTCTTTTTTGCCTCTTCCTTTTCCCATCCCTGGTGCCGCTCCATTTCTTTACGTTTTGCATCGTAAGTGCGGTCCTCCTTCCAACGTTCTTCCAGCCGGTTTTTTAGGAGAGCATAGGCATTGCTTCCATTTTGTGTACGCAGAAAGTCTACTCCACTTTCTACCTGTTCACTGCCGTGCATGTATCCTGTGGCATAGCCAGGACCAGATACCCTTTCTGCTGCGAATTCCGTTATTGCCTTCTGTACAACAAAAAATTGTGGTTGGTACAGAGATGCAGAACGAGGATCGTAATACACGTACGTTGCCAGCACTACGATGTTATCTCCGGCGCATGTTTCCACATCAAAAAAGGTTGCCACCCTATTTTCTGGCGCAATCATTTCTCCCCGCAGTGCTGGCTCTTTTAATTGTTGTATCTTATTTTGCACCCTTTCTTCACCCAGCTTGTTGTATCGGATGAATGTATTGGAAGAGTCAGTTTCTTTTGTGTATTGCTCCGACGTATTTTTCGTTGCAAGTAGGGCTGCTGCCTTTGTGATGTAGGCTTTTGCCTGCTCCCGGGCGTTGGTTGCATCAAGCAATGGTAATCCTGCTTTTTTTGCCACGAAGTTAGCTGCTACAAGAGCAGCGTTTTCTGCATCTGAGAGACGGAAAGGCCATGAGTCACTGTTCTCTACAGATGTTTCGGGTTCATCCATTGTTTGAGGGATGACATCCGTAAGCTGGTAGCGCAGTGCAATGTCATCAATGGTTTGTTTGTAGAGGCTTCCATATTCTCCAAATGAAAAATCTTTCTGTAGTCCGGGAACCTGCCCTTTTGGTACCTGAAACTTTGCGTTCTTTACACCCTGGAACAGACGTTTTGCAATGAGCTCTGCACGTGTTTCTCCTCCATTTTTACGCAATGCATCGATGTTCGTATGTTGCAGTTGAGTGCCAAACACTTTGGCTTCCCCAAGTGTGCTTACAATGTCTTCCAAAATTTCTCTGTGCATTTCCAGTTTCTGCTTCTCTGCCTCCTCTGTGATGGGAAGTGTCTTCAGTTTGTTCTCCACTCCATCACGTTCCCGCAGTGCACTCAAGTACCGTTCTTCACGTTTATGCTGTAGATAGAACACGATGGCTTCTCTCATGGCACGCCGTATTTCTACTTTGCTGATATTGGCAGAAGAAGGCAGGGGAATGCCATAGTCTCTGTCTACCTGACCTTTACGTACTTCTTCCCATGTGAGTCCCTTGGAGGAACGCTCGTACAGACGAGAGTAGAAGGCAGGAAGAAATACATCTTTAAATCCTCCGCTTCCTGCATAGAAGTGCTCCAGGTTCACAGGGTGCTCACTCCCTTCGTAGAACTCATTGCGCAGCTCAGGGAATTCGCGGAGTTCCGCATGCAACATACTGAAAAGCATCTTCTCCCGCATGGGTTGCTGGTAGAGTTCTTCGTTTGCCTCCCCACCGGGACCATCGGTCATTCTTTCGCCGGATTCTGCGGTCAGAATCTCGTAGGAAGATTCTTTTATTACTTCCGCCAGGTTGATTTTTGCCAGTAGCCAGGCAGGAGCTTTGTCTACGAACTCCCTATTTGCCTGCTGATTTTTTCCAAACCGTATGCCCTCAATGATGACTTCGGCAACGATGGCATACGGAACAACGCGACGGACACCAAAGCTCAGTACCGCCAGAGCTTCCGTGGCAGTCACTCCGGCTCGCAGGGCCTGGGCAACCTCTTTTGCCTGTTGTACCTGGTTCAGTTCTCCCACTGAGACCACCACATTCACCCCCCGGTCGTTGTAGCGCAATACTGCTTCCTGGCCTTGGGGATATTCTTCAAACCCCACTCCTTTGAGTTGTGCGATTATTCTTTTGTGCTGTTCGCTTATAGACTCATCCATTTCAACAAGATCCCTGAATTCGGTATAGGACTTATATCCAAGCAATGCTGTTCCTCCCGCTCTTCCAACAAGTTCAGGTACCCTCTTTACACCACCTACCAAAGCTCCCGGGGCATTACGCAGCTTTCCAAAGAGTGAACCGGGGAGCCTAAAGAATGCTCTTGTTCCCTTTATACCCAGTCGTAGCGCAAGGCCACTCCCCGCAAGGGCGGAAATTACTGTGGCCGCTGTAGCTATACCTGCGGAAGCGCTGAGTGCTGTTGCCAGAGCCTTCCAGCTGTCTTTTATTTCGATGACTTCGGCTACAAGACCCAAACGGATGTTGACCAGTTTTTCCATATCTTCCAGAAATGCTTTGTATTCTTTGGAAAATATCTCGCTATCCTGCCTCATCTGTCGAAGTAGCAGTGCGTAAACGGTTGCCCCGTTGTGCTCCTTGAGCAATGCGGTTACCTCCGCATTTGTGCGAATATCCTTGGGTGTAGCGGGCAGTGGCATCTCTATTTCCTGTCCTACATACGTAGATGCGTCGGGCATATTCTGAATCAATGCCACAGTGTTGCTGTACTTCTCTACAGCACGGGTGTTTTGAAACCGGGTGATGACGTCTCCTATACGTTTTAATTTTTCCTCCACGGTCATGGGATTTCCCTCTGCATCCACACCCGAGCGTAAGGATTCCTGAATGGCAAGCGGAAATGTTTTATCTATAACACCATCAACATACTTCTTCATATCATTTTCCGGCGAAAGTGAGGTCACCATATTCCGAATAAAACCGGAAAGTCGGTTGATTGTTTCCGTCATTTTCATGACGGCTGCGTCCTGGAGGTTTCCCAGAGAATGCGGATCAAATTCTGTGTTGATCCGGCTGAGCATTGCCTGAATACGTTGCAGATGAAAATCACGAGCTCCATCCATACTCTTATCTATCAGGTCTACAACTTCCTGAGGGGCCACTCCTTTTGGTGCTGCACGCACACCCATGAGGTTATATGTGTCTCCAAACTGATGCTGAATAACCGTGAGTTCGGCCATTTTTTGCTGATAGGTGGCTAACTGCTGTGTGACTGCAATGAGGTCTTCCATGTATTTTGTTCTTTCCTTGCTCAAATACTCTTGTGCTTCTTTTTTTTCCGCCGCCGACCATTCCTTTGTCTCCTTTCGTGCAATCTGTGTTTGCAGTTGCTGTAGTTGGGTGTAACGCAACTCTATTGCGTTTATGTAGAGCAGTTGCGGAAGAAAATTTTGCGGTGTACCAAGATCTTCCTGCCCCTTTGGGTTTCCCTTCAGTATTTCCAGAAGACGGTTATCCAACACTGCTGCATGCAGCGTGTCCTCTTTGTAGTACCTTCCCCTTTCTTTTGCTTCTTCCGCCTTGCTGAGTTTTTGTGCTGCAGTAAAGATCTGTGTTAATTCATCTAATTTTTCCCGGCTTCGAGGGGGAAGCATGTCGTACGTAGCCTGCCGGCTGTTGCGCAGAGACTGTTCCCTCTCTTTCAAGGCATTTTCTCTTTCTTCTGCTGTGAGATTTGCAGGAATTTCTTCGTCGCTGAGTATATGTTCCCACTCTTCCTCCGTGTATCCGGAGGGAGGTGTTCTTCCTGCCTGCGTGTATATTTTTCTTTCCTCTTCTGTAAGGTTGAAATGCAAAAATACCTGTATTTCTCTGATCCTTTTATCCAGCAGACGTGCATTGGCGTAATTGCGCCGTTCATCCATTGCCTTCTTTAGAACAAAAAGATACTCCACAGCCTGCCGGTACTCCTGCAGCAATTTTGTACGGTCCGCCTGGGGGAGAGAAGGAAGCATCTCCTGAAATTCGTTTTTGTAGAGCTCTGTAAATGTTATTACTTCCTGAATGACTTCCGGCAAATACTGATTATATGTAATGAGTTGATTGGCCGCTATAAGTTCCCTTTTATGCTTTTGCAGGTTACTTTTTTCCAGGGTATCCAGCTCTCTCTTCCCCACGTCTTCCTTTCCCCCTTCGGGATTTTCTATCTTTTGCACTTCCCTAAGATGCTGCATAGCTGCTCTTTGCCAAAAAACTTCATTTTTTATGGAAAGCTCAGTGAATGTAGTATCTAAAATTCCTCTCATGATCTTTTGCCCCCATTCTTCCAGCTCTACATTGGTGGCTTCTTCCGGTGGGCGCTCTATGGGCGCGCCCATGGCTCGTTCCATTCTCCTAAGTTGGGACTCCATGCCAAAAGAGTCGATAAGTCTTTGAGACTCTCGCTTTTCCCGATGTTCGGTATTTGGTGTTTCCGGCATTGTGTGTGGGTTTTGTGTCTGTATGTTTTTCCCTAGAAGGGTCGGTCTTTAAACCACTCCAGCATTTCCTCGGGAGTTTCACCGGGATCCAAAGGGGGAGGGCCACTGGTGGGGAGGGGGGCTGACTCCACAGGAGGGAGGGTTTCCGGAATGCCCGAAGGAGCCGGCATGCTTCCGGCAGGTATATTGGGTGGCACCGCGGTACCTCCTGCCAGGTCCGGTACTATTTCCCCCGGTGAAACACCGCCTCCCTGCGGGAGTGGAATATCCACAGGTGGTGCGGTAGGACCGGGCAATGCACCCTGGGGAATACCCACCACTTCACCGCCGGTGGGTGCCGCAATTTCTCTGGCCACTTCGGCAGCCCCTTTAGCGGGGTTTGGAATGGCAATCAGTGCTGCTAACTGGTCCCAGAAGTAGTAAATGCCCCATGCGGCTGCTGCCAAAGCAAGTAGTAGGGTGATAACAGGGTGTTTGCGGGGAAGCCATGTCACAGCATCCCATGCCTTGCGCCAAAGACTTCTCTCTTCCTCTGTTTTTGCTTCACCTTCGGATTCCTCAAGCCTGGAAAGCAATTCTTGTTTTTCGTCATCCGGGAGGTTATCCGGGCTCGTTTCTAAAAGAAAATCCCTTTTTGCTGCGAGAGTTTTTTGCACCTCCTGCAGGGTTTCATCCAGGAGTTCCATGGAAATGTCCGGGTCATTTGCAAGGCGCTCTGCTCCTACACGAATAAGTTCCTCCATCTCACCCCGATAGATATTGTTATGGTCAGCCTTCAGTTCTTCCTTATGCTCCATAATTGTATCGACCAGTTTTCCGCGTGCCTCTGCTGAAATATACATTGCCTCCACATCCTTCCTATCCATTTCCAGGAGTTGCGACAGGCGTTCAGGAGTAGGGAGGAGTGGCCGGACCTCTACAGATTCCTGCCCCTTATCCGGTACTGCCTCTGGTAGTGCATCTGTTGCGGTCATGTGTAGTTACGTACAAAAGCGCGCAGGAGTGCATTACGAATCAATGAGAGAGCAGCCAGACTTTCTACGTCCTTATCCGTTTTTACCGTTGGGATGGTAGCCGCAATGATCAGGTAAAGAGGCTGTGGCCCAAGGGCGAAAAAGAGCTCCGCAAGGTCTGCCTGCTGTACCTCTTTCAGGTCAAAATCCGCCACAAGTTTAGCAATTTCTGCCGCATCTTTTGTGCCTTCAATCTGTTCTTTGAGCACGTTGAGCTTTGGGTCGTGAAGTTTGAGGAAGGAAACACGCGTACGTCTGTGTGTGATGGTATCGTCAAATTTCTGCATTTCTTCCACCACTGTCCAGCCTTCCCGCAGGTTTGCAGGCAGGGAAGCAAAGAGTTTTTGCTCTGCCAGTGTGAGGTGAAGCTCGGTCATCATGCAATTACAGTATAACTCAGACAAAAGAAGAATGATGTACTTTTTTGGGTTTCCTCCTCATCAAATGAGGAATCATAGTATTGTACCATTTTTCACACAGTATTCATAGATTCGTCGCTATCACAAAGGAAATGTGCTATTGTCTGTGTCCTCTTTCCCCCTCTTCCTCCCTATGGAAAACGTCTCATGTTCACACAGACAAGGTTTTTTGAAGGTTTTGGCGGTACTTATTTTAGGTATTGCTTACATGTATGGTCAGTACATTGGTGCACCTCACCATGCGAGACCTATGATTACAGTGCAAGGGGAGGCAAAAGTTTCTGCCATACCGGATATTGCCGTACTGAGTTTTGGCGTACAGACCGGTCGGCGCAAGACTGCACAGGTTGCTATGGAACGCCTCAATTCACAGATGGACATGGTTGTAGCAGCCGTAAAAGGTTTGGGTATAGAGGAGAAGGATATCTCTACACAGAGTCTCTGGCTGAATCCTGCATATGACTACTACGATGGTCGCCAGGTAGAAGCGGGATTCGAAGCCAATCAAAATTTAAGCGTGAAAGTACGTGATCTCTCCAAGCTTAGTTCTGTTTTGGATGCTGTGGTTTCCCAGGGGGCGAACCAAGTGGGTGGTGTAAGTTTTACCATAGACGATCCTGAAGCACTGCGTGAAGAAGGCAGAGCGGAAGCCATTGCAGACGCACAAAAAAAGGCAGCCAACCTTGCTACTTCACTCGGAGAGAGACTTGGAAAACTGAAAGGCTACAGTGAAGGTGGATATGGTGGCGGTATGCCATATCCTATGATGGAAATGTCCATGAATGCCCGTGGAATGGGTGGTGGAGGTGGATCTGTGGTGCCTGTAGGGGAACAAGAGATGCAGGTGACTGTTTCATTGACGTACGAGTTGCAATAAATTCCGATCATATCAAAAAACCTCCTGAATATACCGGGAGGTTTTTTTCTGATAATGCTAATTCCGCAATTCGGCGAAAATATCACCAATTGCCTCCGGCACTTCTTTGAGTTTGCCATCGTGCATTATTTCCCAAATGAGCCAGCCGGACGTAATGAGACTGGTGACTATAAACGTTGCCTTAAGGAGTTCCGAACTCATCCACGTGAGCTTATTAAAGTCGGAAGTTGCCAGCGCAAGGAGCATGGTAATGAGGAGCGAGAGCGGGTGGAGCCATCGTCTTTTACCCAATGCCTTTAAATTGCGCTGCAGGCAGATGAAGGCTTTATCTTCGGTGATAGTGATGAGCTTTTGGGTAATATTGTAGTCATGTGCAATCACTTTTGCCGCAGGCACCTTGCCTTCGGGAGCCTCCTGCATAATTCCGGTGTGATTGTGGTGAGGGAATGGGAAGTGAGGTTTATCCTTGGAGAGTTCCTGTTGCAGTGTTTCTAACTGGTGTGCCATTGTTGTGTGACGGGAAAGGTCAAAACGTCATATTTATAGGAGAGACTGAAGGAAGTCAATTGCTCTATACATGATTGACGTCCCTTATATTTTCTTTGCAGGAGAGATCTGTAGTGCTTGTTCCACACATACGAATAACTCAGTAACTTCATAACCACTCGATGCTTCTGTGATCTATACTGCATTCTCCATGCCTAACCAGACTCCCATTTTTGCAGGATTGGATCGATCTGTTTTTGATTCTGCGAATCCTTCTCCGTATGCGGATGGTATTCAAAAAGGGCTTACAGAAGGCCTTATTCGGCAGATCAGTACGGATAAAAATGAACCGGAATGGATGCTCCAACACCGCCTGGAGTCCTTCCGTATTTTTCTGGGCAAACCTATTCCCGCATGGGGGCCAGATCTTTCCCATCTGGATCTGGAAAACATCATTTATTACGCACGACATGGTGCGGAAGAAACAGATAACTGGGAGGAGGTACCCGAGGAAATTCGTAGCGTGTATGACCGCCTTGGCATCCCCGAAGCAGAGCGCCGCATGCTTGCGGGAGTGGGTGCGCAGTACGAGAGTGAAATGGTTTACCATAATCTTAAAAAGCAGTGGGAGGATCTGGGAGTTATTTTTCTCGATATGGATAACGCCGTGCAGGACTATCCGGATCTTGTGCAGCAGTATTTTATGAAGTGTGTTCCTTCCTCAGACCATAAGTTTTCCGCTCTCCATGGGGCAGTGTGGAGCGGCGGTACCTTCCTGTATGTTCCCAAAGGTGTGCACATGGAAGAGCCTCTGCAGGCGTACTTCCGTATGAATGCCAAAAATATGGGCCAGTTTGAACATACTCTTATCATTGTGGAAGAAGGTGCACATGCGCATTACATAGAAGGCTGCAGCGCACCGAAGTACGGCAGTCAGGGGCTCCATGCGGGGCTCGTCGAAATTTTTGTAAAACCCGGAGCAACCGTACGGTATTCCTCTGTGGAAAACTGGAGCCGCGATACCTACAACCTGAATACCAAACGTGCCATTGTGGAAAAAGATGCCACCATGGAGTGGGTGGGCGGCAATATGGGCTCGGGTGTTACCATGCTCTATCCGTGCTCCATGCTTGTGGGGGAAGGTGCCCGTTGTGACCACTTAGCCCTTGCCTTTGCCAACGAAGGGCAATGGCAGGATACCGGCGCAAAGGTGTTTCACATGGCGCCACATACCTCGAGCAGTGTGGTAAGTAAGAGCATCAGCAAAGGCGGAGGATGCAGCGTATACAGAGGCATGCTCAAGGTGGCCCCCCATGCCCACGACTGCACTATTTCCGTAGAGTGTGATGCTCTGCTTTTAGATGAGCGCAGCCGTACCGACACCATCCCGGATATTCAAATTCGCAACAATGAAATCACGTTTGCACACGAAGCAACGGTCGGCAAACTCTCCGAAGAGGACGTCTTCTACCTCACCAGCCGTGGCATCGCAAAAGAAGAAGCCAGAGCCATGATCGTCAACGGCTTTATAGAACCCATCGTCAGGTCACTTCCACTGGAATATGCCGTGGAGATGAACCGTTTGATAGAGCTGGAGATGGAGGGGAGTGTTGGATAACTGCTTGCTTCTCTAAGAAATCCCGAATGGAAGTCAATGGGTGTTCCTGTGCCTGCAGGCGTACCGCCTGTTTCAGGGATCCCGCTTTTCCGTTCACTATACAACGTAAGACTTCTTTCCAGTACTCAGTGTTTTGCATGGTGGCACGGAATTCTTTCAGGGCGTTATTAAAATCCCGTATGAGGGCATTGCGTTCCCTTTTCAGACTCAACTCGTTTCCTGTTCCGTACTCCTCCTGGAGCGGCAGGGAGAGTTCCTCCACAGTTTCTGCAAGTTGTAGCGCATCCAATATGGTGAATGTATCCGGTTGAAATGCCGCATTTGCTGCTCCTCTTTTTTCTTTTGCCTCTGTGCCTCGATCGCGGGTTTTCACCGCACCTTCGGCCACATCTTTCAAAAGCATTGCAAGAGATACTCGGTCCCCGCTGCGTTTGCTTCTTATAAACAACAGGAATCGGCTGATATCCGGTTGATAATACTCGGGAGCACCCAACTGCATAATTGCACGGGCTCTCTCGTATACATTCAACCTGTCGATATTCTCAAGAAGTACAGTTGCCCTGTTTATACACTCGATAACAGGGAGGAGGAGTTGGTTGGCACAATTCTGGGTTTGTGTACCCACATCCTGAATGGCACTATGAACACTGTTTCCCTCCGGAGGGCAGGATTTTTTTTCCTGCTGCGGATCCTCGAAAAGGTTCAATTGGGTCTCCGTCATGTTGAGCAAACTATACATTTTTTCTTTGAAATGTCCAGTTTTCTTCACCTTGAAATTTTGGCTTGAAATGAGTGTTTTTCACCACATTTGGCACATACATCCGCTACTCTATGGATATGCATAGAGTTTTTTGCGGATCGGCGGATTCCTATAGTGATGCAGCACTCCTCACTTCTCTATGGGGCACCTTGCTGCCGTCTGGTACAGGGAAAGAGGAGCAGTGTTATGTGTGCTTTATCGCAAAAGGTGAGGTGGGTGATACGCCATTGGAACTGGAAATAGGTGATACCACGTCGCGGCTCATCATCCTCCTGGAAGAAGCCGCGACGGCTACGCTCCATGTGCATTTGGATCCTCAAAAAGCTGATGCACTTCACTTCACAGAGATTTTTATTCGTACCGGTGCGACACTCCATCTTCTCTTCTTTCAAAACAGTGCCTCGTCATCACTCACTGTAAAGCAGAGGAGTTCTTTGGACTCAGATGCGAGGTTGCACGTACAGAATATCAGTCTTGGTTCAGGTACCCTCACGCATACGCTCCTTTCGGATATAAATGGTGCACGGAGCGAGAGTACAGTCGACTGGCTCTTCTACTCCAGGAACACTGAAAAGCAGCGTATAGACGCACGTAATGCATTCCATGCCCGGGAAGGAAGGGGAGAAATAACCATGAAAGGGGTGGCGGAAGGGGAAGCACATTCCGTCTGCACAGGGATGATAGATATTGATCCGGGAGGAGGCGGAACCGATACCTACCTTACAGAGGATGTGCTGATGTTAGATAAAACAGCAAAAGTGGATGCCATTCCCGGCTTGGAGATAAAAACCAATGATGTAAAAGCCAGTCACAGTGCTACCGTTTCCAAAGTCACATCAGAAGATCTTTTTTACTTTGCTGCCCGTGGTATTGCCACAAAGGAAGCACGGGAAATGTATGTGCTCGGGTTTTTGGGAGACCTTACACAAAGGATTTTAGATGTAGCCAAGAGGGAAGTGGTGATGGGGGAGATAGAGAGAAAGTATAGAAACTAGCGACTAGAAACTAGGACCGTTTGTCTTGCTCACAGCTTAACGCTCATAGGTGTTAGCTATGAGCTAGAAGTAAATCCTAAGATTCTAAGTTTTAGGTTCTAATGGTTGCTTTGTAAGTGGTTCAATTCCCTTCTTAGTCACAAGGAACACACGTGGTGTGAGTTTGTACTTTCCTCCGAGCTTGTACTGTTTCTCCACTTCTTCCATAAACTGGCCACCCAACGAAAAGTCCTTATGCCAGAAGATGAGGAAGTCACGGGTGGGTGTAGCGGCAATGTACTCCTCCCCAAGGTACTTCCGCACTTTCTTTTGAATAGCAGGCAGGAGGATCCGTGCAGCATCGTATCCATCTCCTGTTTCTATAATGGCATACCTCCCCGTTTCCTGTTCTTCCGCATCTGCAAGCTGTATTTCCGTGTCCTTTGCAATCTTTTCTAAGTTGCGCATGGCTGTTTTATGGAGCGTGTTTTCGCTAATGCCCCATTCTTCCAGGTTCTTACGGAAAATGAAGTCGTAGCCTATTTCATGGTCGAGAACATAGCCAATATCCAGGTCACGGGAAATCTCCCTGTGGACTATAAGGGGCAGGCGGCGCTTCAGATTACCTTCCATAAGCTGGGGTAAGACCGTATCTTTTACCTTTCTCCATTCCTTGTTCCCCGTACACCCCGCAAGGAGGACTGTGGAACTTACAAGAAGAATTGAGAGGGTACAGAGGAGTTTCTTCATACAGGGAGTAGTGTAACTTTTCTGTGACATTTTGCACTGAAAACAGATGATTTATTATGTTGCCGTTCCCCTTCGCTTTAGAGCTTCTGCGATGGTTTCCTGACCCCTTGCCGTTCTGTTATCTTCATTCAAGAAGCTTATAAGCTTCAGAAAGCGGAGAGTCAAAAAGTCCACTCCTAACGAAAAGCATTCATAACGAATGCCCAAAGGCGAATCGCAAGATTCGCCTTTTAAATTGGTTGCGGAGGTGTGTACACAAATTCTTGCTGAAATGTCTTCTTTGCACCACTACCCACTACTGTTGCCTGAAAGTCTACAAATACTACAAAGCAATCTTCTCGTATAGTTACACATGATTGGTGAATAAGTTCATTAGGAAGGGGGAGTGGAATTTCAATATGACCATTTCCCCATTCTTTCCATAAAACGTCCCTATCTCCAAAAATGCAGCATTTTAATGCTTCATGCAAACCTTTAAAAAATTGATTCTGAAGATCCGGGCGTAAAGAATCGCCCTCCGATGTTTCTATGAGATAGGCGTCTATCATATAGACAAATTACAATATTTGTTTTATATGTCAAAAATCAGAGCGATGTTTTTAGCCACGCTCAAATCTTCACCGCATTGTAGAGCCCCAAACCAGAGCTCATCCGCCTTTGGCGGACTCACTCGGTTTAGGGCTAGTATACAAATGAATGGTTCTTGTCAGATGTATGAAATCTTCACCGCATTGTAGAGTAGAGAAGTGACCCCGTACCAAGCGCAAGACGCCGGTACAGGGTTGGTTCCGGGCTCCAATGCTCTGAATCCTTGCGAGGCAAGAACCAAAGCACTGGAGAGTAGTCCCCGGTCAATACAATCATGTGATAACGTCGACTACTGTTCAGAGCACATGTTCAGGTAGTCCTTCCATCCGCCAAAAGGCGGATTTCCAGACAAATTCCCTGGTAAGGAAGTGTTCCATCCGCAGGTTCTCCTACGGATACCTTGTTACGAC
>Ga0066639_10000860_pt1 | contig 27114 bp, 29 predicted proteins | sample CryGeyCG2114_010_2_FD_59504 | JGI IMG/M metagenome (GOLD analysis project Ga0066639, IMG submission 59504) | Groundwater microbial communities from aquifer - Crystal Geyser CG10_big_fil_rev_8/21/14_0.10 | ecosystem: Environmental > Aquatic > Deep subsurface > Groundwater | place: USA: Utah...
CTCATGATTATTTTTACTTAAAAAGTCTTCTACATACCCATCAATATCAATTTCTCTGGTTCGAATCAGGATTTGGACACTACAGGGAAGGGAGTTTAAAAAGTTTTGAAACGAATCAATGATTTGGTCTTGTTCATCTTCACTTTTGAGTTCAAAGTTAACCACTGAGGTTTCAAGAATAATCCGATACTGGTGGTTAGCAAGAACCAAGACACCATCTTTAACTTCTTTAATTTGGATCTGATCACGACTGGAAGTTTTGTTTATTATGTTTCTGATCATACGGATCTAGTGGCGATAATGCCTTTATTGGTAAACCTGAAGGCTATGTGGGTGCCTCGAAGAATTGAGACCGCGTCTATAGTTGAAGTTAAATTGTTTCTTGAATGCTCTTTCGATTTGAAATTTTTAACTGTTTGAACACTTGGTTTGGCGAGGGGATATTTATAGTGGTAGCGGTTTTGGGAAGTGTTTTTGTTATAGACAAAAATTCTAGGCCGAAGAAAGTATGCACTGATTATCATTACCCACTCAAGAATAAGCCTCGTTTTAATTCTTATAGATAAGGTAATACTTATGAGAGACAAGATACAAGTTAGCACTATCTTAGGAAGTGTAAAGGCCATTTGGGTGGGAACGAGGATGTACACCACTGTGGTGATAAATACCGGTGTTATCAGCAGAAGAATTTGAGTTAAGGTTAAGTTACCTGCAATTCTATCTTCAATGGTGGTAATTTGGGCGGGGATAACAGTCGTTCTCATCTGGTTTATGAATAGTAATTTTTAAATGCTTGTGCTTGTTTGGCTCTGGAATCTTTTTGGTTTTCTGCTGGATGCTCTTTTGTGCTGATTACATTCATAATTTGGCCCCCGACCTTTTTGACCAAACTCCTACCAGAGTTGTAAAACATCAGCTGGATCATAAAGGACTGGGTTTTAAGAAGGGTGAGCAAGAGTCCAACTCCAACCAAAATTGAAATGAGTGAATTGGTCCCCACTTGTTCAGGAAGGGTTAAAAATGCAGCAGCCAGTTGAATGACTACTACATGCACGAATATAGAAATAATTGAGGTGGCATAGGTTCTTGCTGCAATTTCGGCAAAGTCTGAAAATTTAGGCAGTGCCCACAACAGAAAAATTAAGGGAGAGAGAACAGCACCCAATGCAATAGTGATAAGTCTGGTGATGTAATACAGCAATAGTATTACTGAGAGTATTACAAAAAGCACCATAAAAATAAGGGTGATAAAGGCAACTTGATCAACAGAAAGCTGAGATGGGTTAAAGGCATTGGCAATCCAGGCTTGATTTAAGCCTCCCGTAGCATCAAGAACTGCTTGGACGAGTACATTGGTTAAGTTAATAAACGCATCAATTAAAAATATCGACATATTAGCACCCAAAAATGCCAATCCAATTCTAGGAAGTACTTTTTTAAGTTCAAGTTCATCAAACCCAAAGACTGATGCACTCATAAACTGGAAACCTAAAATGGCAATTAGGAGTGCAAACAGTGCATCAGCAATGCCGACTATGGTCAGCCAAAAGTTAAAGACCACAGAGTTATTGGAAAGCAGTGGAGTTGTGGTTAAGAAATCAATAATTGCATCTGTAATAGGTTGGGTGGCACTTTGAACGATGGTTTGGAGCATTGAACCGATTGCATCAAGTAATACTTGGGTAAGGCCTGCTTCTGGTTCAACTGGCTCTATGGGAATAAGAGCAAGTGGTTGAGTTGTAGTGTTAGTACTTTGGGTAGTTAGGGCGTTGTTAAGAAGTGAGTTAAAGGTAGTGGCTGAGACAATCATTACCAAACCAATCAACGCATTTCGGATAGTTTTTTTAGCTTCATCCAAAGCGTCAGGCTTACCGTTTGAAGTAATATAGTGATAGCCACCTTTGATTAAAAACAAGGTAGCCACAAGTGATCCAAGAACGGTCAGCGTTGAAAGTGCTGAGGATGTGTAGGCAGTTACATCAGGGTTCATACAGCTTTAAGCAAATGCTCCCTGAGCAACTTCGGTGACAATATTGGTAATCACAAAAGCAGCTAGCGTGATGGTAAGTCCGATTGCTGCATACATAATTGTCTTTTTGGCACCTTCTAACGTTTCAGGATTTCCAGAACTTATTATGTACCGAACTCCACCCCATACAAAAAAGACTGTGGCAAGTGATCCAGCCAGGACTACTAAAATTTGGATAATGTTGGTGATAAAGTTTTCTATCTTTGCAACTTCACCAGTTTGAGCCAATGCTGGAGTTGCCATTAAAAACCAAGTAAAGAGAAACGAATAGAGAGAAGTAATTTTTTTCATAGACCACCTTTCAACAAATAATGTATTGATGGGCAGTCAGTACTAAAAATGTACTCAAAGTATATCATTTACTCAAGAAGGGTCAAGAAGATGTTTGGGTATTGTTTGATACATATTTGGGAAGTATACGGTTGTCATATAATTAGAATGTATGAAAGAAAATAAACAGTTTAAAAAAACAATTGTCAGTCTCATTCTTTTTGTTGTTTTGGGTGTATGGTTTTTATACTTTAGAGCCCCCAACTATATAGAAAGAAAAATTGATGAGGCATCTACACCAAGATCAAAACTTTTTGAAGCTCCAGGCAAAGATTGGGGCTCTCAAGGAAAAGTTGAGGAGTATTTTATAGAGCGACTTAATATGACTCGTAAAGAAGCAATGGAAGCAAGAACTTTTTCAAAAGATGGTACTGTTATGCTCAGACTTGGTGAAGAAAGTAACTTAGATTCACTGGCTGGAAACCTCTATTATTATGGGTTTATAAAGGATAAAGAAGCTTTTATCTATGCATTAGAACAAAGTGAAGATACTGTTGATGGTATGCAAAATTCTATTGAAGTTGGTGACAATACTATTGATCGATGGGCATCATACCGTATATCAGAAGAAATGACGGCTTGGGAAATTGCTGATATATTGCTTAATAAGCCTTCACACTTTGCACATGATGAATACAATAAGGTATTTATGCCTTAGTAAAATTTGTTATCTTCGATATAGATTATCTGCTAAATACTTTATTAAACGTAGGAAGTTGGAGATTCATATTTTTCAACTTCACCAACATCTGGCTCAACATCGTAAGATGTTGTATCCTGAACTTCAGCTGCTATAAAAGCCTTTCTTCGGTTTTTACAACTCCTACAAACTCCACAATGTTTACCCTCGGTATTGCTTCGTAAACAACTAAAGGTTTCAGCTACATGTTCACCTATCAGTTCTGAACCTCGCATAATAACTTCGGCTTTTGGAATATCAAGATAGTCGGATTTAACTTCTGTCTTAACTTTTCCAGTATTTATTGATTGAGTTGTTTTATTAAGTGCATTAAAAAAGTTTGGCATCCAAGGTAAATTTGTAACATCTTCTTGGATATTTGCATGATATAAAGAATTTGCTTGTTTAAAACGAGCATAATCAGTAGCTATCCCATACATTCCGTTAATCAAGTTTCTAAAAATAGGATATCCAATTCCAGATTCTCCTTTACCAACAAAAGCTTGACTAACACCTGATACTGATATTTCCTCTAGACGCACCCTACAAATATTTGCAATATGTCTAGCACTGAGCAACTCTTGTGCCATGTAAGGTTGTCCAAAGTTGATAAAGATAGCTTCAACGATAGCTCTATTATAGTACTGTCTAACTAATTCACTTAGGAGTACGCTTGAGTCTGGGCCCCCTGATAGCATTGTTACAACAAAATTTCTAGCTTCATTGGATTCATCTTCAATACTATCTTCAGAGTTTTCACCCAATCCTACATATCTCCCAAATATCTTAATTTTCTCTTCATTATTTAAAGAGTTTAATTGCTGATTAATCGAGAAATAGTATTGAGGCAATATGGAAAAAACAGAAGTATTTTCAAAAGACTCAAGTACATTAATTGCTTTGAATCCGTTGTATAGTGCGTAGTCAGCGGCTAATCCATGGATAGTGTTAATAACAGTACCAGCATCATATGATTGTTCAGTATCAAGCAAAGATGCTGCAATACCTGGTATATGGATTTCAGTTACATCTATGTTCATTTCTGATTGGATGCTACGAATTCTTGCTAAATCTTGCCTAAAATTATCTTGGCCAAAATTGATGAATAATCCTTCTGAAGAATTATCCTCTGAGATGGCTTTTTCAAGTCCCTCTCTATCTGTTTCAGTATTTCCAGTTAATAGAACCAATGACCCTTTTTTTTCAAAATCCCCATATTGGTCTACAACATGGTGAAGTGGGGCTTCAAATGAATTTCTAGTCATGATTATCCTAATAAACTTTTTGCTGTTTTTGGGAAAAGTGTAGTTAATCTAACATTAATTCCTCCCAAACTATTAGCGATAAAACGTTCCATTCCTAATCCGAAACCACCAGTTTGCGGAGTTCCTCGAGAAAATGTATCAAGATAATCTTGAAACTGATCTAGGTCTGTAAAGCCTTTGTCTACAAGTCTTTGTCTTAATAAATCTGGATCATTAATTCTTAAACCACCACTTGAGATCTCGACACCTCGGTATATTAAATCAAAACTGTATGTATTTCCGTCTCCAGTTGTATCAGTATAAAAAGGTTTATCTTTATCAGGAAAACCAACTATAAAGTAGAAATCTGAATTAGTTGTTGTTTTCACAAGCTCAGCAATGTAACCTTCTGCTTTTCTATTAAATTCATGGATATCTGGATATTTATCTTGGACATACCCAAGCGCCGTATTGTAGTCAAGGATTGGAATTCCAGGATCGGGGATCTCTGGCATAACAGCACCGTTTTCTTCTACTGCTTCTTTATGGTTTTCAAGTTCCAAAACCATAGATCTAACTGCAAATTCAAGATGTTTCATGACATCTCCCATAGCCTGCCATTTGTCACCAAATCTTAATTGCATTTCCATGTCTAGCCCTGTGAATTCTGCAAGATGATGAGCTGTAAACGATGGATCATCTCTAAAAAATCGCCCCTTGGTAACAACTCCTTCAAAAATAGCAGCCATAATTTGTTTAACTTGTTGAGGACTTTGATTTAGAGTAAGTTCTCCAGCTTTGCCTGATACTTTAAATACCTCAGCTCCACTTTCAGAAATTGATTGTGTTAGTGCGGGTACATCAATTTCAGTAAAACCTTGATTCAGAAAATGATTGATAAATGTTCTTCCAACAGCATCTCTTAGTTTCTGCACTCTAATAAACTCTGGCATTCTAATAATCTCACCATAGAATTCTGGAGTAAGAAGTCCAGATTCAACAAGCCCTTTCCAGTTTAAAGAACTGTCTGTTTTTTCTGGATTTATCACAATTTCAATATTCTCAGGGTCAGTCTGAAACTCGTATCGAGAGAAACGATTGTTTCCTTTCTCGACAACAGTATCTTCAGGTCTCATTACTAATGATCCTTGTAGTTTAATGATACTGCCCCTTTTTAAGTTCAAGGACTTAAAAAGCTCTCTCTTTTCTCCAGCTGGTGTGGGGAGTACTGTTTGAAGAATATTGTTTGGATTTGATCCTTGTATATCGGCAAAGGCAATTTTCCCTTGTCTTCTAACTGATTTAATACGAGCTTGTATCGTAATTTGATGACCCAAGTCTTCTTCAGAAAGGTCATTAAGGTTTACAAAATCTGGAGTAGTTTCATTATAATAGCTAAGGGAATCAATAAACTGAGAAGAGTTTTCATCATTTAAATATTGTGGTTCTCTAGAAAACTTCTTTTCTTTGCTCATTTTTGATTCCTCAACTATTTGTTAGTATTATAAATTGTATCAAACTAGTATATGAATAGTAAATGTACATTTTGTTTAATTTCAAAAGGAATGAGTGACTCTTATAAAATATATGAAGATGATTTATTCCTTTGTATTTTAGACAGAAATCCTATTCGCCAAGGTCATCTACTTTTAATAACCAAGGAACATTACCCCTATATATATCAACTTCCTATAAAAGTATATAAAAGAATTTTTTTAAAAGTAAGAGAACTAAGATTAGTTTTAGAAAAAGTCTATAAAGCGAATAGAATTGGAATGTATGTTGGAGGAATTTCAGTTCCTCATGTACATATTCATATGGTACCGATATATAAAAAAAAGGATTTTGATCCCTGTTTATCTAAAAAAATGACTGAGAAAGAACTAAAAAACATGCAGAGTCAGATTTTAAAGGGTATAAATATGTAGTTTGTTTAGATTTGATATACTATCAATAGTGTTGGTTAAGAGAAATTTTTTGACATCAAATTTCATTGTGACACCACGATTACTTCTAAGAAAACCAAGGTTGATGACGCCTAGAAACTTTTCGACTCGTATACGGCAGATTCTGAAGTTACCAAGTATGCAACCTGGAAACCTCATCAAAATGTCCAAGAAACAAAAAAATTTCTTGAACATTGTCTGTCAAATTGGATAGAGGGAAATGAATGTAACTATGTACTAAAAAAAAGATAGATACTAGCCTTGTTGGTATGGGAAAAATAAGATTGGGGAATAATACGACTAATAGTGGCTACGTAATTTCGGGAAATCAATGGAATCAAGGATTTGCGACAGAAATACTTATTACTTTAATAAAAGAAGTTGCAAACATAAACTTTGAAAAACCTATAGAGAGTTATTGTGATGTAGAAAACAAGGCATCTGCTCGTGTCATGGAGAAAGCCGGAATGTCTTTTGCTAAGACTTTAGATAATTATCTTATTCTTCCTAATATATCTGTCAAACCAAGAGATTGTCTCCTTTATCGTTATATGAATTGATTGTTAATTTATGAAAGAATCTGAGTCTGTGGTTTCCACTGAAGAGACCTATTTTGCTGAAAGACTAAAAAAGAAGCATAATAAAATTATTACAGTAATCTCCCCTCCCAGATGTGCATCAACAGCTTTTGCGCGAATTTTTTGGCAACATCCTGATATTAACTATTATTCTCACGAACCGTTTGAAACACTATACTACTCAGGTGCGCCAATTGGTGAGGTATATTCTTCGTTAGAAAATCCGATTTGTTTAAACAATGAATATCAGGGAAAAGATCAGACGGTTGGAACCGGATTAATAATAAAGGAGATGCCATATCAAATAGGAGACCGTTTTGATTTTTACTTGAGATTGGCTACTGAACCAATGTTATTCCTTGTTAGAGATCCAAGATTAAGTATATATTCCAGAATGCAGAAGAAAATTGAAAAAGGGTCTTCGCCCTTTTTCCCTCTATCCGAATCAGGTTGGTTCTTAATAAAAAAACAAATTGATAGATGTAAGGAGCTTAAGGCTCCTTTTATGGTAGTAGATACTACTATTCTTAGAACTTCACCAAGTACTGTTCTAAAAAAACTATTCTCTAGACTGAGTTTGAATTATGTTGAAAATCTGTTGGAATGGGAAAATGCTTCAAATATTACCCTTGATAATCTTAACGGAGATCACAATCATTTATATGGTCGAGTTCTGTCAAGTAATAAACTTGAGCCGCCAAACGAAATAATTCCTGACATAGAAATGTTTCCTATAAAAGGACAGATGAGGCAACACGTACTAGAAAGCATGGAAGTATTCAGTGATATAGTGGCTATGGATGAGTTCATCAACATCTAGAAAAAACCGATTACGTACTATGTTATCATGTGATTTGTGTTTTCATTTCCAATAAGGAAACTAATTGGAGTCAGGTAGTTTAATAAATTTAGATACAATAACACATAGAAAAATAAGTCATAGTATTTAGTTTGATAAACATAGAATATGTTTGATTGACTTCTACTTAGATAGACCATAAAATTATCTTATGAAAAGAACACTTATAGTAGACACAAAAAAAAAAGTAGATAAAAAAGTACGTATTAAAGGTTGGGTAGACACCAAACGTGACCACGGAAAACTTACTTTCATTGAATTACGTGATAGGACAGCTAAGGTTCAATGTATTGGTTATAAAAAAATGAGTGAACTTGTTGTTGAGTCTCCAATTGAAATCATTGGAAAGGTTAAACAACGTCCAGAAAATATGGTTAATGAAAACTTAGCCACTGGAACTATTGAAATCGATGTTGAAGACTATACTATTTATTCTCAACCAGATGAAATGCTTCCCTTTGACCTGGGAAATCCAGATTTAGATGTGTCTCTTCCTACCTTGCTAGATCACCGGCCAGTTTCTTTAAGACATCCTAAAGTCCAAGCTATATTTAAAGTTCAGGCAGTCATAATTAATTCTTTTAGAGAATTTTTAATTGATGAAGGGTTTATGGAGTTTCAAGCTCCAGCGATAACACCCGCTGTAGCTGAAGGGGGCTCTGAGGTTTTTGAAATAAACTATTTTGATAAGAAAGCATATCTAACCCAAAGTCCTCAACTCTACAAGCAAATTGTTATGAGTGCTTTTGAGCGAGTATTTAGTGTCAACAAAGTATTCCGAGCTGAACCAAGCGTTACTACCAGACATATAACTGAGATAGTTTCCTTGGATGCCGAGATGGCTTTTATTGAGGATTGGACAGACGTAAAAGATATGGCTGATCAAGTTATCAAATATATTTTTGCGCAACTGTCTGAAAAATGTTCTCAAGAATTAAAACTTTTTGATGTATCATTACCTGAAGTCGTTGATAAAACACCAACAATGAGTTTGACCGAGGCTCAAGAAAAAATCTATGCAAAACTTGGTAAAGATTGTCGAGGAGAAAAAGATCTCAACCCAGAAAGTGAACGTGATATTTGTGAAATTGTAAAAGAAGAAACAGGTTCAGATCTGGTGTTTATTTATGGTTATCCCACAAAAGAAAAACCTTTCTATGTATATCCAAATCCCGAAAATCCTGAATTTAATGAAGGGATGGATTTACTTTGTCGAGGAGTAGAACTTTTATCTGGAGGAAGACGTATTAATGATTATCAACAGTTATTGAAGCATGTAAAAGAATGGAAGATGGATCCTAAGAAAATTGAAGGATTTCTTGAGGCTTTTAAATATGGTGTGCCTCCAGAGGGTGGTTTTGCCTTCGGTGCTGAAAGAATAACGATGCAGGTACTTGGTCTTAAAAATATCAGAGAAGCCGTCATGTTCCCTAGAGATATGGATAGAATAGACTATAGTCTTAATAAAGTTGAAGAATAAAATCTAGCGAGCAAGCTGAAATAATGAATATTCAAGCTCGCTCGCCGCATTGATCATGTTAATGATAGGAGAAGCAACTTCATAGCTTTGTTAAGTTAGTATGTTTTTTTGCTGTTTGCAGTAATTGTTTCAGCACTTCCTTGCTGGACAAGCTTTTGTAAAATACTCTCAGCAGAGTCAAACAAAAGATTCCCCATTTCAATATCTCGCGTACCTTCCATTATAGTGGTCATGCCGTTCGGTTGTACCAACAAGCATGGTGCATTGTAAAAAGTCGTTAGGTCATGACGAACAATGCTCGTGTTTTGCTCATTCCCAAATTCATTGGTTAAGGCTTCCATGATAGCGTTGTATTCGTCATCGGTAACAGCTAATGTATCGGCATTCATTCCTGAAGCTCTTCCTATTTCGCGACCATAAAATTGGTATAGTTTCCAATGATCAGCTTCAAGGGAAACTACTAAGCGCCCCAGTTCAAGCATCATATCAACATCTTTAGTGAGCGATGTTATAGCTGTACCAATTTTGACTTTGAAGCCACGTTTTTTTAGTTCGGGTACCCATTCAATTGTTTTGGTAAATGCAATGTCGGTACCGCGGATTCGTGAGTTATATTCTGGATTAGGACCATCAAGAGACAAAGCAATCCAGGTTACATTTCGATCGGCCAGGAAATCAAGAATTTCATTTGTAAGGTGCATCCCCGTTGTTTGAATGATTGTTTCCTTGCCTCGTCTAAAAATCTCATCAACGAGTAACGGAACATCATTTTTTCTTGAAAGAGGATCTGTCCTCACAAAAACCTCACCACCAGTTAATTGGATTCGGTCTGTCATGAGTGCAAGCTTGTTGATAATGCTCACGATTTGTTCTGTAGAGGCATCACCGTTAATTTCAGCGAAATGTTCTTCTGCGTGGCAATGTGGACACTTGAGGTGACACCTTCCAGTTACATACAGTGAAGTAAACCCTATTTTGTGGTCTATTGTTACATTATTTTGATCTTTCCAGTATTCTTGCTCAAGTGTCGCAAGTTTTTCCATACGTTCCAGACTCAAATCACTGCGGTGAGATAGGTATCTTTTCCCAATCATTGAGAATTTCCTTTCCTCATTGGTTAAACAACAAGACAAAAATTACATGTGATATTCAGTACTTAGTGGTAACGTGTTTCTCCTTCATCTGTTAATGAACAACAGATTCTAGCAATTTTTATCATCTACATCAAGGATGTCCCCAACATGCTATACTTATAAGTCTAAATTAAGGATATTTTGTCTATATATGTCTTGATGAAAGATCTGTTTTTAGATTTTTCACCTGGATGTATAGTCTAGGTTAACGGTAACTTATTCATCGGTTTTTAACATATACGATCAATGAGTTGTTGTTAATTATTTGCTCGTTAAAATTTAAGAAAGTTGTGAGGAAACAACATGACACAGTTATTCACTCGAAATCAAATGAAATATGCTTTGTCTAACCCAACAACTAGTACAGATGTTGGGCTAGGACTTTATCGTCAAGGATACCGTGAGTTTGGTATTGAATATTGGGGGATCGATGCTGCCAGTGAAGTAAAATACTTCTTAGATCATATCGTCGATAGAGAGAGTTTACCCGAATTGACAATGCTAGACATCGCAGCTGGCACAGGCAAGAACGTGCTGGAATTTGCTCGCTTGAGTGTGAAACATGCTCATGCAGTTGAAATTGACTCAATTGGTACTCTACACCTATTGAAGGCTCTTGTTTCACTAGAAGAAGCTAAGCTCTTACCAGAAAATCGTGTAACAGTTGTGAAAGATGATGCAATTCATTTTTTGCAACATCACACCGCACAATATGACATTGTAGTCTGTTACGGGTTACTACACGTTTTTAAAGATCCTGATTACCTAAAAAACGCAATCAGCTTGATCAAAAAGTCTGTAGTTGCTGGTGGATATCTGATTTTACAAGCTATTACAGACAAGTACCCCGCTCCAGCAATCCAACCAGAGTTAGAAGGTGTCATAGTCAATGCACAGACTTTTAGTGATAACTTTCAATCACCTAAATGGTTGACTATACATGTTGATGATAAAGATATCTCACATAGTCATAGCGGGAGCGAGGAACACCATAAACATGGTTCAATCCGTATCATTCTCCAAAAATCGTATGAGACTTAGATAAAGGAAGGTCTAAGATGAAAAATGTATTTGAAATTCAACATTCCCAAAGTACACGAAAACATATAGTCCACAATACACCTGAGTTTGAGTCAATATTACCAGTTAGAACTGCTACTGCTGCTGTAGTAAATGCCTCAGATACGTGTTCACTATCATGCCCACATTGTTTATTTTCCGCTGCTGTTGTAAGAAAGAAATCCATTGCTCCTCCTGCTATTTCCATGGAACAAGCTGTAGATTTCATAGAACTTATGAATCAAGCTCAGCTTGAACATCTAATCTTCAGTGGTGGTGGTGAGTCTTATGAAAACATGCCTGTAATGATATACATGTTGGAGAATTTAAAAAGCTTGAAGCAAGTGGTAACTGTTACGAGCTGCTATTTTTCATCGTCTGAGAATGAAACATCTACCATATTTGCACAACTTATGTCAGCTATTCAGAGAGGTAATGCAAAGTACAATCGAGGTGAAATCAGCTTTATATTGCGGATAAGTTATGATAACTCACATGATGTTCCAACTGAATCCGTAGTTAATGCTATTCGACATTTTGTGTCTCATAGCTATGATGGGATCAAGTTACAAGTGATTGTAAGAACATTGCTTGATCCTAGTGAGAACAAAGATCTGATACTGGCAAATTCACTTCAGGCCACATTACAACCTTATAAGGATAGTTCAAATCCTTTGGTAAATTTACCAATAATAGATGGCTTTCCAACAAGATGGCTACAAGTGAATGGTGTAAGTATTCCTATCATTTATAAGCCAACATACTTTGAAGGATTAGCTTATAAAAGTAAAAAGAACACTATACCTGGAACATCTTGGCGAGAGATAAAGGCGGTAGAAGAGGAGTTTGGAAACTTCTTCAACTTGTCATTACGAGGCAAAAATGGTGAAGGTCATAACTACTATCAGATAGTATTGAAAGGTTATGATTACTGGCGCAATTCACTTGGTGCCACATTAACTTACAATACACCAAAATCTCAAGCTGATAAAGGTTATAGTATCTATTTACCTGCTGATGGAAGGCTTTTTGTCAATGCCTCATCTCCAGACTCTCATCTCCCTGTATCAAGTGTGGTCTCATGGAAAAATTTTCTTGCTTTACATGAAGGCGACATTTTGCAGTATTACGTGATCACTAAACCAACCGATTTCATTGTGGATCTAGCAAGAGAAGCTGAGCCTGAGATAGATGACATAATCAACCGACGAAACTTCGTTTTTTCATTAGCATATACTTCAATGGAAACTCCCGCATTGCGTTTGTATTTGACCATACGCTTGCTACAAGAATATGCGTCTGAAAAACAGATTATCTATGAAGATAAGATCGTACAAAAACTTGTACAAACTCCAAAAGAGGATCTGATTCTGAGGTATCGAAACTCAAATAACACTCTATCTGCTATTACTGCCAAACAATCCCTCTACCGTGATCCTATTGTCGGAAATGAGAGGAGTATCTACCAAAAGGAGTGAGATATGTTTCAAGACATAAACGAGGTCGTGAGAGATTCGATTCGATATGTTTCAGAAAATGGGCACATTTACTCTTCAAGTGAATTCTCCATGAATCAAGGAAAACTAATTCAAGAAGTTTTCAACTCGCACACCGTATGGAATAACCCTAGGAGAAGACTCTATACAAGTGCGTTTGAAAATCAACCTTTTCGTATTGGACTTGCCGTGGCTAGGTTTTTTTATCTTCTTTCGGGAAGTAATTACTTAGCGCCGATTAGTTTTTATACATCATCAGTCTCTCGTTTCTCAGATGATGGAATCACAGTACCTGGGTCATCTTATGGTAATCGAATTTTTGGTTCAGATGGCTCTGGTGGGCAATTTCAAAATGTTGCTGGATTGATCAAAACACGTCCTGATTCAAAACGTGGAGAGATTGCAGTATATTGGCCACATGATGCGGGAAGAGAGTCTAGAGATATTCCTTGCGTTAGTAATCTGGTATTTATGCCAAGGGCGGACAAACTTGACATGACATTGCAAATGAGAGCTAATGATGTAGCCAAACTCATGTCATACAATCTATTTGAGTTCTCCTTACTAATGGAGTGTATGGCCGCTCAAACAGGTTTGAAGTTAGGAAATTTGCACCATACAGCAGTTTCTCTTCATCTACGTGGACTTGACATTCAATTAGCTAATACTCTAGTTAGTTCGGATGGTAGCTCAAGCATGACTCCAATAACAACTTTCTCTAATTCGCTGCGACTAAACCTTGTTGAAGTTGAGAAACAGATCAGAACAAAGATCTCGCATCAAGAGGTTACAGTCGCTAGTGTGTGGTATACACAAATAGTGGATAGCTTTGAACCTATCTGGCAAGATATGATAGGAGTTTTGCTACTTGAAGCTATGAGATGTGTACAAACCTGTATAAAAGAGCTGTTATGGTTGAAAAGTTGTATGATTGATTTGTTAGAGTATTCTGACGCAATCCAATCCTACGATATAAAACCATAGTATCTCTATCGGAGGGAGGAGTATATTTGTAGTATTACAAATATTTCCTTCTTCCGAACTATTTTCTCGAAAGACAATTCTTATAGAGTAAACTTTGGTACTACCACTTTCAATATATTTTCAAAGTTAAATGAAGTTCAAACCCAATCTTTATGAGTGAAATTAGAAGCCAAATTTAGTGAAATCCCATAGTTTTGATTTATTGAAAATGCTTTAGTATACTCTGCAAGTTACTTTTGCACGTTAATTGTCCCTTTTTAGATTGTATGAGGAGAGTGTAAGGTGAACGATAACAATTCCATCCTTTCTCTGATAGTGATAATTGTATGTGGGGTGAGTTGTCTAATCATCCTATACAAATTTTCACGACCAAAGACTGACCCAGGTGTCACATTGCTCAATGGCAATCAAGCTTTGCTTCACGATGGAGAACAACTTGTTTTGTTAGTTCCTGTTGATGAATACTATGAAAGAGTTTTTACTCTTTCATATTTAGAAGGCATCTTAACTATAAGAGATGATCATCTATACGAAAAGAGAGAATCATTTACTGAAGAAAACTGCGTGAGTTTTTCCGTAGAATTTCTCAAAGTGATTGACGTATGCAAAACAACAGAAGGAATCGTTGTTGAATGGTCGTCTGGCATATGGCCTAACTAGCAATTATTCCTACTTGCCCCCTGAGAGATACAGATGTCTTAGGGGGTATTTTTTTGAAATTAATCTTATTAATCCAAATTTTTTTTTGTTAGGAAATAAGAACGCACTGTTTAAAACCTCTTTGTTTGATGAAACGACTTTCTATCAACAATTTTCAACAGATTTAGACAAAGCTCAATCTGAAGTAATAATCGAAAGCATTTTTATTACTATTTCACGAATTAACAAGATTGCTACAACTTTAGAAAAACTAGTTTCTCGAGCAGTTAACGTATATGTTATTGCTAGATTGGCTGATAGTCATGAAGAGTTTATGAAATACCAAGCAGAAGAATCTATTCAGTAGTTTGAAGTGTTAAATATTACGCAACAAAACGAAAGCCCCAGATTTGGTTGAAGTTCATACGAGCCCCGTGGTACTTATTTAGATTGTGTTGCATAAGTTTTATTGATTACTGTTATGGGATCATAACAAGACTTTGTAATAATTACTAGAGAATAGATGAGATTTTTCCAAAAAAAAGGAGTTCTGAATCCTACAAAGGAGAATGGAGAAAAAGAAATTTCAGTCAACTGAAAATCCCATAGCAAAGAGACCGCTCATAGCAACTTCTAAGTTTTGGGAGTCAGCACCACCACTAAATGCTGCGTATGCTATTTTATTGTCTCTCCTGTCAATTTCACCACCTACTTGGTTACACTCACCAGTTTTGACTTTTTTAGTCAAACCGGTCCGTGTTTTTGTTTGTATCATTAGTGCAACTTTATCGAGAGAGAGCAAGTAGGTTCTCTCCATTATTGCTAGATTCCCTCGAGAAAACAGCTTCAGTTTTGAGTTGACCGTAGATACGCACTTCAAAAAGAGTATTGTCAATTCCCTCCTCTTCAGGATGAACAACAATTACAGCGACGCCGAAAATAGCTAAACTTTCGGCCTTAGTTTGCATAGCATCGAGTCCGGTAGTTAATGTACTCATAACCAGTCCTTTCACGAAATGATGCAAGAACAAATATAACACTGATTCTGACAAGATTACTTGAAACAAATAACATTTGTGCCTATTTGATAATAAAGACCTTAAGTACTATAATTCACGGAATCTACTAAGTAACTATAAAAAAATATGTCAGAAACACTGAGACCAGGACCTGAAGGAGAACAAAATCAAAATCAGCCAGAAAACGCAACAGATATTTGGTTAGAAGAACCTCAAATCTTTGAACCTGCCGAACCAATAAGAGATGAAGGTGAATCTCAAAAAGAAAATTCAGACGACAAAGTCTCAACACCTTTAGACAAAAAACCTCAGTACCCCTGGGGACATTATAACCCCTTTTTTGTAAGAGGATAGGTTTCTACTGAAACACAAGATCTCACCCCCAAAGTGGATTGTTTTTGTATTGAACATCCATTTTTTTTGCATACAAAAGTATGCTGTTGGAAAAATTGGAATGGAAGTGATGTATCAAAAAGTCAACTTTATGTTCAATTTTTTGAGGACTGAAAATTATTAGGATGTATCGAATATGTGATAAAATCTTCGAATAATTTTAATTCTTTGGTAGTTCAATAGGTGAAAAGGTAGTTGTTAACTTCAAAATTGTAGGTTTTGATCTTTCCCGAGAGAAAAATTCAAAGAGGCTATAAAAAATAATAAATACTTATTGTTAACAAATATGTGTGGAATAATAGCAATTGTTGGAAATATTTCTGACGAAACAGCCAAACAGTGCAGTACCATGCTAGACGTACAAAAATTCCGTGGCCCAGATAACACGGGAATAAAAGTATTTGAATCCTGTATTTTAGGTCACAATCGTCTAAGTATAATTGATTTTTCCAGTACTGCGAATCAACCCATGAAGGACTCATCTCGTGACATTTGGATAACCTTTAATGGTGAGATTTTTAATTTTATTCAATTGAGACGTACTCTTGAATTAGTTGGCCATACATTTTCAACAAATTCAGATACCGAAGTCTTACTTAAAATGTATGTTGAATATGGAATTAATTTTGTTAAAAGAATTGAAGGTCAGTTTGCCTTTGTAATTTTTGATAGAGAAAAAAATAGAGTTATTGCAGCCAGAGATAGAATGGGGATTCTTCCTTTATATTATTCCTCGTGGAAAAATAAAATGTATTTTTCATCAATGTTTAAGGCAATAGTTAAGGTTGTACCTTTTGAAATTGAAAAAGAATCTTTAAATGAATATTTGTTTCTTAGATATGTCTTGCCGCCAAAAACAATTGCAAAGAAAATTTTTCAACTCTCTCCTGGAGAGATGATGGTAATCGAAAATGGAAAAAAGCGTAAATTTAAATACTGGAATATCGAAATTACAGGCAAAGATCAAAAATTCAAAATTGCAAAATCAAAAATTAAAAAACTTATAAAAGAAGCAGTTGAAAAGAGACTTGTTTCAGATGCTCCTGTAGGACTTTTTTTGAGTGGAGGACTTGATTCTACGATAATTTGCAATGTAGCGTCCAAAAAAGTACCTAAGATGAACTCCTTTTCGATTAAATTCGGCAATCACAGTTCAGAGGAAAATAAGTTCTCTAGGGCAGTCTCAAAGTATTATGGTACAGTTCACCAAATTATTAGCGTTGAAAAACGACAAGTGTCTTCACTGTTAGATGAATGGATAGAAAACATTGATCATCCCAATGGAGCAAGAGACATGTTTGCAATGTATATGCTAGCAAAGCTTGTAAAAAGCAGAAATCCAGAGATCAAAGTAGTACTTACTGGAACAGGGGCAGACGAACTTTTTAATGGATACTCAAATGCTTATTTTGCCCCTAAAGATAATAAACAAGTGTCTTCGGCTAATCTCAAGAAACAAATAACTGAATACTTCATGCATTATGCATTTACGGGGGAAAATCAGCTCGAAAAACTTAAGAAAATTGCACCAGATTTTAATTTGGATTTTCTGCATAAGAGAGTGCTTGAAATAGAACAAACTGTTGGTATTTCACAAATTGATTCGTTTAATTTGCTGAATCTTTTTTATTCAAAAGTTCATTTAGTTGGGTGGGAACTTTTAGTTGCAGACAATATGGGAATGCAGTGCTCTTTGGAGTTGAGACCGCCAATTTTAGATACAAAAGTCGTTAATTATGCTTTTAGCATTCCTGGAGAACATAAATACAAAAATGGAATTGAAAAATACATCCTTCGTGAAGCCTTTAAGGAAGATCTCCCGGAAGAGATATATCTTAGGAAAAAAGGACCTTTTAGTAAGCAGGTAACAGACTATATGTCAGATAATTTTTTATCAAGTGAAATGAATGTTTATCGCACAATAAACAAATTTGTAGATATAGAAAAAATATCAGAACTATCTGTTCATGATGATGCAGATGTTCTGTGGAGATTGTATGTTCTTTCGAAATGGATTGAAAAAAATTAAAGATGTATGAATTACACTATTTTGTCTATGAAAGATATTGAACCTTTTTCGAAAGAAACGGTTGTTTTTAGAGAAAAATTGATCAAATATGCATCTGAAAACAACATTGATATGGAACTAGTTTCATATAAAAATACAGTAAGTAATACGGCTCTTTCTGTTAGTACTTCAGGCTGGGATATAGATAAGGTTGTGAAGACTATTTTAGCAAAAGATAAAAAGGGGAAATTGTTTGCGGTTATTATCGGAGGAAAATACAGGGTTGATCTCTCAAGAATTAGAAAAAGGTATGACACATCGAGATTGTCGTTACTTTCAGCTGATGAAGTGATTCTTCGATCTGGATTTCCTGCCGGAGGGGTGCCTCCTTTTGGATTTGATGCGGAATTTTGTTTGGATACTTCATTGCTCGAACAAAATGTTGTGATGGCTGGTGGAGGAGATACTCTTTCATTAATGAAAATAAGAGTTTCTGAGATAATTCGAGCTGTCAGTCCTGATATATTTGACACCAAGCTATCAGAGCCAATTATTAAAGATTAATAGTGCTTGGTTTAATTTGCATAAAAACCAGAAGGTTTTTTAATATGACTGAAAACATCAGATTTATAATCTGTAACATGGTATCTGATAATCAATTAAATAAAAATGACTGCTTAGAGTATTAATTATATTTTTTTATATGAGAAAAGAAACAAAGAATGATCCAGAGGTAAAAAATTCCATAAATGATATAGGCATAGTTTATGCAGGTGGAACAATTTCTTCGATAGTAACTGAAGAAGGATATAGAGAAGGTGGCCACAGTATTGATTTAATTCATAAATTTAGAGAGCTATTTCCAGGTGAATTACAAAACATTCGCACTCCACTTTCTGAAGTAGCTTTTACTGGATTGAGTGAAAATATGAATGAAGAATATCTGGAGAAAATTTATCAAGCAGTAAGGCGAGTTTCAGCCAGTTATGGCTCCATCGTTATCACTCATGGCACTGATAGTATGGAACAAACAGCTCGATATTTACAGAGCCAGATTGAATTACTCTCAGATGAAGGGGCTCCAAGAGTAATAATAACAGGAGCCAACGAAGATATCAGTCATCCACAAACTGATGCTTGGGACAACTTGTCATTTGCTTTAAATTCTGCAACCAATTCTGATGAAAAAGGCGTATTTGTGGCTTTTCACAATAGATTGATACCCGCAAATTTTGTGGTAAAGGAACCTTATGATGGAATTTCTATGAAGTATGCTTCAAGTAGCAGTGAGGAATACAAAGCTGCCCAAGCTAAATTGAGATTGGAAACACAGGAATCCATAAATACTTTTACAGAAAGGGCTGTGGAGGTGAGTTCTGGAATCATTGTTGATTACCCTGTAAATGCAATTCGTTCAAATCATCAAGAATTCCTTACAAAAATCGCAGACTTACCTGTAAGAGCGGTACTACTCACACTTTATCATTCGGGAACAGCAAATACAGATATACCAGATATGTCGGTTTCAAAGCTAGTTGAGGATTTAAGATCTACTAAGGGAATTGTTTTTTTTGGGGTCACGGAAAATGGTGAACCAACCAATTTGCGTTCATATGAAACCTCAGTTCGCCTGAGAGACTCTGGACTAATACCTTTATATAACATGAAGCACAATGTTGCTTTGGCAAAATTAAGGAGTCTACCAATTGAAACTATGTCCTCTAACCAACTTATTAGGGCAATGTTACATAACTTAACTGGCGAGATTGATGAAGAATTAATCAGTTGGGAAGATATACAACAAATTGAGAAATTGTATTCAAGATAAGCCTTCCTCTGAAAGCTCATGTAGCCTTCAATCAAAAGGCTTCTGTCATAGAGCCTGTTAGTTTATACCAGTTGGGAGAATCCATGCGGACTTTGGCAATCCTTAACGAGGGTGATGTCATCTCCATCTTGAGCGCACCTGTGTGTGTTTATATAGACCACGATCCGACGTAGCTCTATATAGTTCAAGTTGACGACTGGTTGACAGGAATTATTTTCCCTAATAACTATACGAAAGGGAGGTTGACTCACACTACTCCATGGTACCCCAGAGTAGTGGGGTTTTAATAAAATTGGAAGTATTCGTGTGTTTGTATCGGGTAAGGGTGACAGGTTACCTGTTATCTCTGATAGTTTGTGTAGCTACCAGCACAGTAACAGAGATCTCTTACTGTCAGATTCCAAAAAGGGAAAACATAGTCGGGTTTTTTTACCTTTTAGTACGTGGTTTGATCCAAGTTTTGACAAAAAATTGACAATACTATATTAAGAGACTTAACCTTAAGTATTAAGAAATTAATCTGAAAAACAATGAAAACATTTGAAGAAATAACAACGGTATTAGGTAAGGAAACAAAATTAAGTTTAATGAGTTTTGAAGACAGTGACAGAATGAGATGGAAAGAGTTATTTGACATGTGGAAAGGTTTCAAGATAGGGATGAGAGAATATAAAGCTAGAGAACCAAATTTTCCTGAAGGATTATCCGAAGTTGCTTTTTGTCTTTTCAGTGGTTCTTATCGAGTTTTACCATCTAGAAGTTCAAAAGTTTCTAATTCGTTTGACACTTTTAATCTTGACAGTGGAAGAGCAGAACAAATTAAAGCTACAGGTATTAAAAAAGACTTAACATCGTTTAGGCCAAAATCAAAATGGGACGACTTATATTTTTTGGATTTCTTCAATAACGACAAACTCGATGGAACATTTAATGTATTTAAAATTCCCAATGAACTGATTTATAGCCACAAGGTTAACAAGCTAGAGACTTTTACACAACAGCAAGATCAACGACTAAGGCCACGACTTTCAATAATTAATAGTATTATAAAAGTTCATAACATTGAAGCTGTCGCTGTTGATGTTAAAGTATGGTTATAAGAAGGGATAATACTATCTAAAGCTGTGATCATTTGATTGGCAACAGCTTCGATAACTGAAACAGATACAGAGTTACCAGCCTGTTTATATAAATGTGAATCTGCCAATGTTGGAAATCTATATGAGTCTGGAAAGCCTTGCAGTCTCAAACATTCTTTTGGTGTGAGTTTTCTAATACCTTTTGAATCTAAAATGATAGGAACATTGTGGCCACCCATACCCATATTAGCTGTTAATGTTGGACAACCCCCTTTTTTATTTTCCCTGACATATTTCCTTCGCCATTGATAGACAGTATTCATCTTAACTATGTCGTCTTTGATTTTTTCAAATAAGGGTTTGTTAGTATAGTAATAGTTAGGATCGACATCTGTCTCAAGCAAGTCTCGAAAAGATTTCGTCAGTTTTACTTTTTTTGGAAATTCAAAGTTATTTAAAACTTTTTTGTTTTTAAATCCAACTATGAAAATCCTTTCACGATTTTGCGGTATATTACCGTGATCCATAGTATTGAGTATTTCCGATTTTATATCATAGCCCAGTCCCTTGAGCGTCTCTTCAATTATCAAAAATGTTTTTCCCTTATCATGGGTTTTTAGATTTTGACATTTTCTAGCATAAAGCCTAGTGGGTTACCTTTTTCAATAAATCTACTTATTTCAAAAAACAAATTACCTCTACCTTTTTTATCATCAAAACCTTGGCGATATCCTGCTACCGAAAATGGCTGACAAGGAAAACCAGCTAAAAGCAGATCAAATTTGGGGACATCAACCACACGTATCTTTGAAATATCACCAACTGTCATTGGCGCATCATCAAAGTTTAAATTATAGGTAATACACAATTAGCATCATAATCATTGGCAAAAACAGTGTTGAATCTGCCGGTGGCTTCAAAGCCTGCTCGAATTCCACCAATTCCTGCAAATAAATCAATTGTCTTATATATTTTCATCAAAACTCCCTTATACTCTACTATCATTTTAATATAGCTTTTCTCAAAAAGCAGCAACTAAAAAAGATAGAGTGCTAGCATATTTGACTAAGCTTAAACCGGTAGTTACATTCGAGCTTGAAGTTTTTTATAGCTTCAAACTCTTTAATCACTCTCATTAACCTCTGGATATCTGTCTTTATAGAGGGAAGCTTCAATAAATCAAGCTTTTTTTTCTCAAGTAACAGGTTTGATTTTTTTTGTAAACGGCAGTGGGGACATAAAGGTTTTAACTAGTTGATAGATGATAAGTAGCACTATACCTACTAAAGTTATAAGAGACACTAGTTCTGAAATGTTTCTAACCAAAGTATCTTTAAAAACTAATGTAATTGAATTTTCTCCAGCTGGAAGTTTAAAAACAATCAAGCCTTCATAAACGGAATGATTAGTAATAATTTTTTGCTCTCTACCATTAATACTTAAAGTCCAACCTGGGAAGTAGAGTGTGTTTTCTCTCATTAATGAATCTTCTTTGGTTTTTATTTTGTATTCTCGAGATTCAACCTTTCTTGATAGCACAGTAATTTGACCACTACCTTGTATAAATTCAATAGGCTTTTGAGCAATTACTTGAGTATTTTTAAAATAAGAAGCAGTTTTAGGTACAAAAATACCATCAGTTTGACTCGGTTGGATTTGTTTGATGAAATTATCATCTAAATTTGCAATAACTCGACGGTTTCCCCAATTTAGGATTGTGCTTAACATAGTAAAAGTTAAGAAAAACACAAGAAAAACGGGCTTTGTTTTTGATGATAATCTTTTGTTTATCTCCATAACTACTAGACCACCAATTGTTGACGATAGTAATGTGCACATAAGTAAGAGACGGTGTGGGGATTGAAAGTTACGCAACATCTGGATGTTTATCCATACTTGTTTGAAAGGTTCTTGCATAAATAGAAAGTAGGTAAAAAAGCATAAAAGAAGTAATAGCATTGGCATTCTGGTAGTAAATTTCTTTCGTCTTATCATAAAAATAGTTGCAACTACTACAAACCAATGAGCATATCCTAGAGAATTGCCGAGTTCACCTTTATTTCCTTGGAAAAGAAGTCCATATCTCCATGTAGTTGTAAAGTATTCCCAAAGTGGATACATTTGAAATTTTTCAACTTGTACTTCGGGAATATAGTTTCTTTCTAAGATTGCAGGGAAAAGGTAGTAGGCAGATAAACCTAAAGACACGGCACAAGCTAGAGTATGTTTGATTGGGAAAAGCTTTGTTTTGTACACAATATATAAAGCAAGAAAAGGTATGAAAGTCAGTGATATTGCTATATGGGTAATGATTAGAAAATAAAGTGATAAAGAAAATGAAAGAAAATATACTAAAGATGTTTTTTGTTTGAGTTTTATGCTCGTAAATAAAACTAGAGGGATTAGTGCAAAAGCGAGTGTTTCACCTATCGTATTTCGAAAATGCATAGAAACAAAATGATACGGTGCAAATTGGTAGAGGATTGCTCCTACCATAGCCACATCCTTATCAAACTCTTCTTTCAACCAAAGATACATAGTCAAGCCAGAAAGTAGGTACGAGGTGAACAGTACTGCTTTGATGCTATCTACAAAACTAAAGCCAATTGCGTGGAAAATAGATCCTAGATAATAAGGGCCTCTATAATAGTAATTGAAATTGGGACAACCAAAGCCACTACAAATATCGTCTGTCCACCGAGGAATTATGTTTCCATCTTCGATTGACGAGTAGAATGACATCAACCAGGCTGAATGCCAGCGATGATCTCCACTTTCATACACGCCAGGTCTAAAGATACTTAAGATTGGTAGTAAAGAAAAAAGTAGTACTACTACTAAAAAGTTAATTTTGATCTTTTTTATATTTGACCAAACTAGTAATCCTGAAAGAATTGTGAACATTAGTATACTTTTTGCTACCAATGAATAAGGGTCTGTAAGTTTATTAGAAAGGAGATTAAATATACTAAATAAGAAATTCACTCTTGAATGATACTAGAAAATTTTATAAATCGAGTTCCCAATTTCTTCTAGCGCAGAGAGCACAGAGCTTATTACTATAACTTTTTTGGCTTTTATCAGCTCTTCAAGTAGAGGAGAATAGATAATTTTAGCTATTGCTTGCGAGAACCAAAACTTCTTCAAAAAGATCAAAGGCTGATTCTTAGTAGTAACCGTGTTTGATGGAGTTTTTTATTTCTTCAAGTGTAATATTTGTTAGTTTTTATAAGTTCCCTTGATTTTATGATATTTTTTCCTATCTAACTTTGTATAGATAAAAAACCACTTATCCAACTTTATTGACAAAAACCTTGATAAGGAGTATATTATCCAAATAAACCTTGATAAGGATTTCATTGCTATATGCCAGACAAAGTATTAACTGAAAACGAGATTAAAGAATTAAAGGCTAAAGTTCCTTGCTTTAGAGACATATTCCCTCCTGATATATCAGGAGTTTACGATAATGACTTAGTAAAACTTCTTGGTGAAGCAAATAGAGCTATTGGAAACTTAAATAGTTCTGAGAAGATAATTCCTAACCCTGACTTACTAGTTGGCCCCGTATTGTTAAAAGAAGCTCTTGCTAGCTCCGAAATAGAAGGTACACGAACTACCATAAGAGATGTCGTACAAGAAGAAGCTAACATAATCATTGAAGATGAATACGAGCGTTCTCAAGCTCGTGAGGTTGTTAACCATATCAAAACTACAAGATTTGCGCTTGATAATGTTGAAAAGCTGTCTTTAAGTTCACGTCTTTTTAAGGAGATGCATCGGGTACTGATGTATAAAGTAAGAGGTGAAAGAAAAACTGTTGGAGATTTTCGAATAGGTCTTAATGCTGTAGAAAGAGAAGACAAAATTGTATATATACCTCCAGAAGCTACTAGAGTTTCAGGGTTATTCTCCGATTTGGAAAAATACATTAATGTTCCTCAATTACCACAAAAATATGATCCGCTATTGAGAGCTGCCATAACACACTATCAATTTGAAGCTATACACCCGTTTGCTGATGGTAATGGTAGATTGGGCAGAGTTTTAATTTCACTACAACTTATCCAAGAGCAGGTGCTAAGATATCCCGTTTTATATTTGAGTGGTTTTCTTTTAAGGGAAAAGAGGAAATATGATGATTGTCTGTTAAAGGTTACAACTGATGGTGATTGGAAAGGGTGGATAGTGTTTTTCCTTGAAGGTGTCAAAGAGCAAGCCACAAGATCTGAAGAAATAGTTGATAAAATCTATCAACTCTATGGCAATACAAGAGAGCACGCCAAGTCGGCTATCAGAAGTCCAAATATTGACGACTTAATTACTTTGATTTTTACAAAAAAAACAATTACAGCCAATGACGTTGTAGAAAACCTTGGGTTGTCTCATACAGCATCAATGGATCTTTTGAGAAAATTGGAAACAATTAAGATCCTCTCTGTAAAACCTGAAAATCAACGGAACATCCATTTCTTGAACGAACCACTTATTCATCTGTTAGAAGAGGTCTAGTACAAGAGCCACATAGCGGAAATTAAATTATCTGAGGTACTAGTAAATTTTGGATACTAGGACTCAGAGTAATGCGTTCTGAATTGATTCAAGTCCTTGGAGCCTGAAGTGCTTCATCCACTAAAAAAGATCTTTTTCTTGAAAGAAATACGATTACACATCAAGTGGAGAGAGTCCTCGAATAATGTATATAAAGAATGGTTAGTTAGGCAGCTTTTTGAGCCTCGGCTATGGCAATATGACAGAGTGAGACAGCTATTTCAGCATCCAGAGGGAAGTCTGAGTTATTTTGATGAATGGTTTCTATTCTTTCTAAAGTAGTATAGGCATCTGAAATGTGTCCCATTTTTGCTTGGAGAGAAACAAGATCTTCATAACCTCCGATTTTATAAACAAAATCTAACATACCGTCGTAGTCTTCCTCAAAAGGGATACCATCTAATTTAAGGAGAGCAGTTTCTAGAATGGGACGAGGATCTAATCCGACATTGGCTTGTCTTTGGGCTATATCCATCAATACTCGATTCATCCATTGACCAGATGAAACTGTAGTCAGAGCATACTCGGTTGCCTGAGTAAAATCTGCGGTAGCATCATCGCCTAATGAGGCTTTTGCTTCAGCAATCATCGAAAGGAAAAGGGCAACACTGTATGTTTCTTCATGTTCTGGATAGACGTGTAAGTGTTCAGGTGATACTTCAGAATTAAAAATAGTATCAACTCCAGTTTGAGCTGTGTTTATTGCATCCTGGAAATTACCTGCTTCAATTTGTTTTTGGGCAATATGCATATAGGCACGTCCTTTGGTTTGGGTTTCCACAATGGGGTTATAGCCACTAATTCGATCTGATGCTTGGATAGCTTGATCAAAGTCTCCAAGAGTGGCATGCGTGATTGCTAATTTTTCAAACCAGAAGCCAACATTCATCTCGCTTTCTCTTCCAGCAGAGTTAGTCTCAATGAAATCTATCACTTTATCTAATATATCTTGATGTCTCTTACCAGTTAGTACAAAAGCTTTTGAGATAAATTGTAAGTATTCCTCAATACTTTGCAGAGGATATTCGGATCTATCGTAAGTTTCGTGTATATCATGTAGTACAGTATCTAGCTCTTCCTGAGGACTTAAACCATGTTTTACTTTTGCAGTCGCTCGTTCATACATCCGCGTTTGGTCGACTGCCACATGCCAATTCTCATTGTATGGCTGTTCAACTGTGGGAAAGATTCCTTGTGATTGCTGAACTTCCTCGATTTTTTTCTGAATACGCTGATCATAAATCTGACCTTCTTTGGCCAGTAAGGTTTCTAAAGATAGAATGATTTGAGATGAATCAAGACCCAGGTTTATCTGAGAAATACCAACTTGGGCAAATATATCGGCTTTTGTGAAGTCTGATTCAATGTGTTGCGTAAGATCAAACGCACGATCAAGAAGTTTAGCCGCTTTGTCTAGTTGTCCACTTTGTTCTTGGTTTGCACCATTTGTAATTGATTCTTGTTGGTTGGTTGATCCATTCTCTTGTTTAACTGACATATAACTTCAGTATACAAGATTTGATGAGGTGTATTCAGTATGTGTGCTACCTAATTTTTGTAGGTTTTATTCAAGGGGTCTTACCCCTCATTTCACAAGGGCTATGCAAGTCTCGACTTATCAGTCGGGACCCTTGATGAAATTTCACCCTGCTTTTTATTTCCCTGGTAAGGGGGCAATGGCCCCCCACCAGAAATTATAAAGAAAGGGAATAGGAAGCAAGAGATGAAACTTTCACCCAAAGCTCAAGCGAGCTTAAACAAGGTTATCAATAAGTTTAGA
>Ga0066639_10000861_pt1 | contig 27092 bp, 25 predicted proteins | sample CryGeyCG2114_010_2_FD_59504 | JGI IMG/M metagenome (GOLD analysis project Ga0066639, IMG submission 59504) | Groundwater microbial communities from aquifer - Crystal Geyser CG10_big_fil_rev_8/21/14_0.10 | ecosystem: Environmental > Aquatic > Deep subsurface > Groundwater | place: USA: Utah...
CTTATTGTCGGAAAACAGTACCATGGCCAGGCTGGTCCTGCTGGGGACCCGCCAAATGGCGATTTGTCACTCATGGCGCCTGTTGGCATGCTGGCAGACGTGGCGCCAACAGTGTTGTCTATTTTGGGTATTCCACAGCCGCCAGACATGAGTGGGCGGGCGTTGATGTAGTAAGGCCTTCCTCCTTGACAAAAACAAGAAAAAGCGTTATATATTTGTATATGAATACAAGAAAGCAACATATTATTGTGATGTTGTTTCCCATGCTACCAATGCGCGGTTGTTTGTTTTCTGTGTAGTGAGGGGATACAATTGAAATCAAAAAACCGCCCCCGAGCGGTTTTTTTCTTGCCTATAGAGTTCGAAGAGGGTGGTTCATCATGGTATGAACCTATCTCTTCGGTCTCCGTGGGGAGAGGTCGACTGAATAAAAAAATGGAGATAAGAAGGGATTATCTTTGTAGAGAGAAAAAATATAGATGCTCTATATATTTTTTCGGTCTACAAAGGGGTGGACCAGGTAGCTCACTTTCCGAAAGGGGGGTGAGTATTGGGGGTAGCAATGGTTGTTGTGAACGGGGATGCTCGCATCCTCTCGACGAGGCGGATCGTCGCAGCCGGTGACAAGATCACCGGTTGTACGGATGATGAGACCTGCGTTGTCGCCGGCATCGTCCGCCAGACGCAGACGATTACCTGTTCGTGTGGGGTCGCGTACCACATGAGCTCCAGCGGGACCATGACGCGGAAGGGAGGGGGAGAGGCGAAGTCCGCCTTCAAGTAGGTGGACACGACGCATCAACACATGGCTTCGTCTCCCCGACAGCGCACCATGCGCATGTTGGGGGGACGGGAAAGGATTCTGCCAATTTATAAAAAATAATCAATAAAAAAACTCCATTGCGTTGCAGTGGAGTTTTTATTTGTTGAGCTTTCTTCGAAGTTCTGTTATGACCAAATCTTCTGCCTCTTTGAGCGACTTGTTTTTGAAGCTAAATGATACTTGTCGGCTGTCTCCAGTTGGGTTAAATCCTGCCATGAGTTGTTTGGAGTCATACCCTTTTTCTGTATAGAAAATACAGTGAATGGTCTCCTCCTCTCCGGTGCGGTGTTCATGCAACAGCAGGGTCATTTGTTCGTCCGGAGACGTTGCAATCAGCTCGTCAATAATGTCATACAGATCTTCTTCTCCTGCACCAGAGCGCGTAAAGTCTTCGCGAGTAATACTGCTGGTCACCAAGCCAAGTTCCTTTTCGTAGTTGAGGTGTGCTAGCGCTTGTCCCCATAATCGCAGCGTAGCGAGTGATTTGGTTTGGTAGAGTTGTGCAATGATAGCTTGCCGATCTGCACCCATGTCCACCAAGGTGCTTGCCATTGAGAGAGAGTGTGGTTTGATATTATCTGTTTTAAAACTATTTGTTGCGCTAATCATGCCTGTTAATAATGCCGTAGCAATATCCGTGTCAATGGTTTCACGTTTTATTTCTTGTAATAGTTTGGCTACTACTTCTGCTGTTGCACTTGCCGTTGCATCAACCAGGTTTACCGTTCCATAGTGTTCGTTTTCAATATTGTGATCAATAGTAATAAGTGGCACCTGGTGAAAGAGGTCGCTATTTTTTTGGTACACAGACCCCAGTGCGGGAAGGTCTGGCGTATTGAGAGAAATAATAAGATTGTATCGAAATTCTGACTGTGCGGTTTGCATGTGCTGCGTTGTAAAGAACCCACTTTTTGGGGTAATAAAAATATGTAGCTTTTCATCTTGTACATCATAGCTTAACTCTTGGAGTCCTGACTCTTTGACATCAATAGTAATTTTAAATTTTTGGAGATGTGGCACTTTTGGCATGATCTCCTTGGCACCTTTCATGAACAAAAACTTTTTTGGAAGGACAAACCCATCTGACACAATTTCCACTTGCTTATCATGTTGTTGTAAAAAAGAAGCAAGGGCAGAGGCACTTGCTATTGCATCGCCCTTTGGATTTTTGCCAAACACAATGAGGATGTGGCGTGCATCCTCAATGAGCTTTTGAATTTGTTGTGTTTGGTTGAGTGACATATATCAGCAGAGTGTGGGTGCGGCGGTCGGGGCAGACGAGGAGAACTCCTCGCTGCCCCAACCACTGCTCGCCATCAGCGCTGCTTCGTCGGAGGGGTGACCCCCCGTTCGACGCAGTGGATGGCGTGCAGCCCGTCGAGGAACTCCTTGATCGCCCGGATAGGGCGGCGGGGGTCCAGTCGGCGGAGCCGGCGCGCGGTCTTCATGCGCACCTCCTTCCACAGTACTTTTTTTACACAAAAAGGCACGGTGCAAGGAAATGCATAGCGTGTGACCACGATCACAGAGTGTACCATGATGTCTTTTTACTGTCAATAGAGCCAAGAATCATTTGTTTGGGGATAGAAAAAAGGGAAAAAAGCCTAGAATTAGGCAAAAAAGTTGATTTTTTCCTGGGAAGTCGTTACAATTGATATGTTATAAGTATATCAGGTTATCAAAAAACGTATATGAAGGAACTTGAAAAGGCGTATGAACCGCAGAAATACGAAGACGATATATATAAGAAATGGGAAGAATCTGGATTGTTTAATCCCGATGTTTGTATTGAAAAGGGGGTAACGCGAGAAGAAGCCGAAAGCTATACTATTGTTTTGCCACCCCCAAACGTGACAGGGACGCTCCACATGGGTCATGCCGCCATGCTTGCTATAGAAGACGTCATGATCCGATATAATCGGATGAAAGGGAAAAAAACGCTGTGGGTACCAGGGACGGATCATGCTGCGGTAGCAACTGAATCAAAAGTAGAAAGGATGTTGATAAAAGAAGGAATGTCAAAGCCAAAGGAAGAACTGGGGAAAGACGCGTTTATGCAGCGTGTGCATCAGTTTGCCCAAGAATCTCACGACACCATTGTAAATCAGGCAAAAAAAATGGGTGCTTCACTCGACTGGTCTCGCGAAGCATTTACGCTTGACGAGGTGCGCAACAAGGCCGTCCGCATGGTGTTTAAAAAAATGTTTGATGATGGACTTATTTATCGAGGCTACCGTGTGATTAACTGGTCGGTCAAAGGGCAGTCCACCTGCAGTGATGACGAGCTTGTGCATGTTGAGCGCCCTGCTACACTCTACACATTTAAATACAGTAAAGAATTTCCCATTACGATTGCGACCACTAGACCCGAAACAAAACTGGGAGATACTGCTGTCGCGGTACATCCTGATGGAAGATGGAAACACTATATTGGTCAAGAATTTACCATAGAAAATTTTGGGCAAGAGGGGCATACCCTAAACATAAAAGTATTTGGCGACGAACACGTGGATGATGATTTTGGGACAGGAGCGTTGGGTGTGACCACGGCGCATAGCCCTATCGACTTTGAAATGTACGAAAAACAAAAAGCTCTTGGCAATGACATCGGGCTTATTCAGGTTATTGGGAAAGATGGAAACATGACGGAACATGCAGGCAGTGCGTATGCGGGTTTGTCTGTCAAAGAAGCACGTACCAACGTGGTTGAGTGGCTTCGATCAGAAAATTTGTTGGAGCAAGAAGAAGATATCATACAAAATGTTGGGACTTCTGATCGGTTTAAAGATGTGGTTGAACCCATCCCAATGACGCAGTGGTTTATTGATGTCAATAAAAAGTTTGTGTTGCCAACGTCAAATATTGAGGGTATTGCAGACGGGCAAGAAGTAAGTTTAAAAGAATTGATGCAACAAGTCGTACACAACAAGCAAATTGACATTGTACCAGAACGATTTCACAAGACATATTTTAGTTGGATAGATAATTTGCGTGATTGGTGTATTAGTCGGCAAATTTGGTATGGGCACCAGATTCCCGTATGGTACAAAGGCGATGAGGTGTTTTGTGATGTCCTGCCTCCAGAGGGCGAAGACTGGGAGCAAGACACAGACACACTTGATACCTGGTTTAGTTCAGGCCTTTGGACGTTCTCGACACTCTTGGACACACATGATGTGCAAGGGGAATCACTCGAAGCATGGTTGGCGCGGTCAAAAGATTATGCGACGTTTCATCCAACCCAAGTCCTTGAAACAGGATACGATATTATTTTCTTTTGGGTTGCGCGCATGATTCTCATGACGACCTATACACTTGGGTGTATCCCATTTGAGACAGTGTATTTGCATGGCATGGTGCGTGATGAAAAGGGTCGGAAGATGAGTAAAAGTTTAGATAACATTATCAACCCGCTTGACATGATTGAAAAGTTTGGAACAGACGCAACACGGTTGTCACTGTTGATTGGGAGCACCCCGGGGAATGATGTCAAGTTGTCAGAAGAAAAAATTGCCGGGTTTAGAAATTTTACCAATAAGCTTTGGAATATTAGTCGTTTCATGCTCATGAATATTCCAGAGCCCAAGATGGATATTGGTCAGCCTGAGGCGGCAACAGAGGCCGATAGTTGGATTCTCGCAGAGCTCAATTATCTCGTAAGAACAGTGGGTGAAGACATGGATACATATATGTTTTCTCAGACCGGGGAACGGTTGCGTGAGTTTACTTGGAGTAAACTGGCAGATTGGTACTTGGAGGTAGCAAAGGTGGAAGGGGACAAACACGAAATACTGAACTTTATATTAAATACACTATTGAAATTGTGGCACCCATTCATGCCATTTGCCACAGAAGCAATTTGGCAAAAAGTGTACGGGGAAGGTGAAATGCTTCTTGTGGCACCGTGGCCTGATTTGGAATTGCCAAAACTATGTGATACCACTGAGGGGCCCAATTTTAATCTGATCATGGAAATCATTACGACGATTCGGTCGCTTCGATCTGAAAAAGGGATTGATCCCGGAAAAATGATTACTGTTATATTGCTTACAAAAGAGGCACAGGCAATATTGGATGTAAATGCGTCTATCATTCGACAGCTCGCTCGTGTTGAGTCGCTTACTATTACAGACACGACTGAAAAAACTCATACCATGGTGAGTTCCATTGTGGGTCTAGTAGAAGTGGTAATTGATATTGCAGACTCAGTTGATATTGACGCAGAAAAACAACGTCTTGAAAAAGAAATTGCGCATGTAGAACCATTTGTCGTGCAACTTGAAAAGAAACTACGTAATGTAGGGTTTGTAGAGAATGCGCCCCCTGCAGTCCTGGAAGGGGAAAAGAAAAAGCTCTCTGATGCACAAGAAAAATTAGCATTACTGCAAACGCAGCTTGCTGCACTGTAATATGACTCAATCACCACTGAGACAACCGTTAGAAAGTGATGAACGCAGCCGAGGTGTGTTTCGTGATGTATCAAAAAAAGAACCCATGGTACAATTGGGTGGCATTTTGGGTGAGGTGATACAACAGGCAGTAAAGAAGACTGGTGTGAATGTGGGCGAACAACCACTCCCGCATGGAGACGATACAAATGCAAATGGCATCCCAGATGCATATGAGCGGACAGATATTCCTGCAGATTATAAATTGACCGATGACCCACGGTATCAGTTGGCAACTCCGTTGCAAAAATTGTTTTCACGGTTTGTAAGTATGTGGGTTCCGAATTTACACCGGTTAAAGGATGTAAACCAACTACAATCTGAAGGACACCTCCCAGCAGGGACACGACAGGCGGGGTCATGTCTCACGTCTATCCTGTTTTTTGTCTTTCTGTCTCCTATTATAGTGATTGTATTGATTTTAGCTTTTTTATTTATTGGTTAGGTATATGGATAAAAAAAATACAGAACTCCTCACCCGCGGTGTCGAAGAAATTATTGGTCGCGACGAACTAGAAAAGAAACTTGCCAGTGGAAGACCACTCCTTGTCAAACTTGGTATTGACCCAACGAGTCCAAACCTGCACCTTGGAAGATCTATCCCATTATTAAAATTACGAGATTTTCAAGACTTGGGTCACAATATTATTTTTTTGGTAGGAGATTTTACCGGCGTGATTGGGGACACCTCAGACAAAGACAGTGAACGTCCCATGCTCACAGAAGAGGTCATTCAAAAAAATATGACCGAATATGCGGCCCAAGCTGGGAAAATAATTGATCTTGGAAAATGTGAAGTGGTGTATAATAGTGAGTGGCTCGGTAAGCTCACCTACGCAGAAATCTGTACGCAAGCAAATGCGTTTTCTGTTGCCGAATTTATTGCACGAGATAATATCAAGCGTCGACTTGATGCGGGGAAACGAGTCTCCCTTCGAGAAATGTTGTACCCACTGATGCAGGGGTATGACTCTGTCGCCGTAAAAGCGGATGTTGAACTCGGTGGCACAGACCAACGGTTTAATTTGCTTGCAGGGCGGACACTCCAAGAACAAGCAGGTCAAGAACCACAAGCCATTGTGATGGGGCCACTCGTCGCAGGGACAGATGGACGCAAGATGAGTTCAAGTTACGGCAATACTATCAATGTGACGGAAGCACCAAACGACATGTTTGGTAAAGTCATGTCCATTAGTGATGAACTGATCATCACATACTTTACTCTCATGACACGCGTTCCTCTGGACGTGGTTGCTGCGTATGAAAAAGAGTTGGCTGCTGGCGCAAATCCACGGGATTACAAAATGAAGCTTGGTTTTGAACTGGTCCGGTTTTACCATAGCGAGGCTGATGCCGAGGCAGCGCAGCAACATTTTATCGATACGTTTGCAAACAAACAAACACCGACCAATATACCAGAACTTACTCCAACAGCATACGATATCACGACCGTCTTAAAAGAAGCCGGGTTTGCTCAGTCAAGTTCAGAAGTGCGTCGCGCGGTTGATGGTGGTGGGGTAAAAGTGAACGATGAAAAAGTGACCAGTCACGACCAAGCAGTACAAGCCGGAGATGTGGTACAAAAAGGAAAACGATTTTTTGTGAAGATTATGTAATGACGTTCGGGATGACAGGAAGTAGCTAGATGAGTATACATATGACTATTATAGAAGAAAAATTAATAGAGGTGCTTGAAAAAGCTGGGGTAGACACACCCATCTCTTTTACCAAACCACCAAAACCGGACATGGGTGATTTTGCGTTTGCCTGTTTTGATTTTGCAAAGGCACAAGGGGAAAGTCCTGCTGCCGTAGCGACGGCACTTGCTAAAAAAATTTCTTCTGGGGGACTCGTACAAGACGTGAAAGCCTTTGGTCCGTATGTCAATTTCTTTTTGGACAACGGAGCGGTCGCTTCACTCGTACTTGCGTCTATCGGTCTTCATTTTGGTGCGCATACCTTTGGAAAAGGAAAAACATATGCGGTGGAATTTGCTCATCCAAATACACATAAAGCATTTCATATTGGGCACTTGCGAAACATTATTACTGGTGAAAGTATTTGTCGGTTACACGAAAATGCAGGGTATACCGTGGTACGTGTGAATTACCAGGGGGATGTAGGGATGCATATTGCAAAAAGTTTGTGGGGTATTGTAGAAATGAAAGAAGAGTACGACGCCGTCAAGCATGCCGACCTTGATGCACGGATTGCTTTTTTGGGGAAAGCATATGCCTATGGGGCAAAACATTTTCAGGAAGATGAAGCGGTGCAAGCGGCAATAAAACAAATCAATGCGCATATTTATACAAATAGGGATGCAGTAGAGCCCATGTACAGTGACACACGTGGGTGGAGTTTGGAATATTTTGATCGTATTTATACTCGGGTGGGGACACGATTTGAACGGTTATATTTTGAGTCGGAAGTATTTGCACGCGGGAAAGAGCTGGTAGAAGAGTTTTTGCAAAAGGGAGTTTTTAAAAAAAGTGATGGGGCTATTATATTTGAAGGAAGTGACTATGACTTGCATGACCGTGTCTTTATTAATAGTGAAGGGTATCCCACCTATGAGGGAAAAGAAGTGGGACTGGCAGAATTACAGTTTGCAGAACTGTCCCCAGACAATATGGTGCACATCACTGGCAGTGAACAGGCGCCATATTTTCAAGTGGTATTTCGTGCCATTGAAGCGGTTCTTCCCGAAACAAAGGGAAAAGAACAGCATCTCACCTATGGGTGGGTGCGACTAAAAAATGGGAAAATGAGTTCTCGACTGGGGAATGTTGTTCTTGGGGAGGACCTTCTTGATTCAGTAAAAGAAGCCGTTCTTGCGCAGATGCAAGATGATGAAGAAAAGGGGAAAGATGATAGGGCAGAAATTATTGCAAGTGCGGCGGTGAAGTATGGATTTTTAAGTGTTCAGGTGCAGAAAGATATTGCGTTTGACATGGAAGAGTCCGTCTCCACTGTGGGAGATAGTGGTCCATACTTGTTATATATCGTGGCACGTATCAAAAGTATTCTCCGAAAAGTCATCGTTTCAACGGAACAGATAGATGTGGAAGCGCTTGCCATCTCTTCGCAGGAAAAACAATTACTCTTGCATATTGCAGCGTACCCCGCGGTAACACGTGCTGCTGTGGATAGTTATGACCCCGCTAAAATTGCAAAATATTTGTTTGAATTGGCGCAGACATTTAATTCGTTTTATGAGTATTGTCCTGTTGTTCAGTCGAGTGGAAAGGAACAGCAATTCCGTATAGTGCTTCTCAATCATGTATTGTCCATCATGGAACATGGTCTTACGATATTGGGTATTCGTACTGTCGAGTCTATGTAATCCCTATGATATACAAAAAATAATCCCCACATACGGGGATGTTTTTTATTTGTAAAAAAAATGGTGTATACTAGTACATACCTTCAACTCAGGATGTCAGAAATATTTATTTACTGTTTGAAAAAGGTACTATGGAAATTCGTGTTGTAAATGGGGTCGGAGAGGGACACACAGAGTTGTCTGCATTTGATGCAGCGCTCAAAGGTTCAGGAGTATATAATTATAACTTATTATATCTTTCCTCTGTTATTCCCAGTGGAGCCACGGTAAAAGAAGTAGGGACACTGTACGACATGGAAGGAGCCATCGGTGATCGGTTGTATGTTGTTATGGCAGAAGAAAGAGGACACCGTCCAGGAGAAACTATTGGTGCGGGGATTGGGTGGTATCAATTTGGACTCGAAGGGGGATTTTTTGTAGAGCATCACACCAAAGGGGACAGCCCTGTTGAGGTACGAGAACGGCTTGAATATTTAATAGAATATTCTATTCGTGATTTGTGTGCGTTTCGTGACAAGCCTTTTCAAAAAGAAAAATTACATCATAATCTTTCTATTACAACGATACAAAATAAACCAGCTTGCGCCATGGTACTTGCAGTATTTGAACATGAAACGTGGAATACCTAAGTCACGAGAAGAGTACGCATATGCATGCGACCATCCCACAATTTCCGCAGTTTCGATCATTATATTTGCAGGACCATGATGTTCTTGTAGGTTTTCTTCGGGAACACCCGCCATATTCAGATTACAATTTCACAAGTATGTGGACGTGGGATGTAGATGGAAGTAAGCAAATTTCTCAGTTGCACGGAAACTTGGTAGTGATTTTTTCTGACTACGTTTCTAAGGATCGATTTATAAGTTTTTTGGGATCACAGAAAGTCCCAGAAACAGTGGAAACACTTTTGACATATAGCCAGCAGCATAATTTGGGTGGCACACTCCGGCTTATGCCGGAAGTGGTCGTATCTTCCCTGCCGCCTTCTCGTGCGGATTTACGTATTGAGGAAGATGAAGGAAGCCATGACTATATTTTGTCGGTGGAACTTATGAAGAGTATGGCAGGAAGTAAATTGGGGCCAAAACGGAACTTTATCAATAGATACAAACGTCAGTATGAGAAGAGGACTGTCGTCAAAAAAATTGATGTACAAGACCCCTTTGTACAGCAACAAATTATTGCATTATTTTGTACCTGGCAGAAAAAGGCAAAAAAAACATGTGCAGAAACAGAGGATGAATTTCAAGCACTCAACCGGGCCATGAGTCATGCAAGTGACTTTGATTTACACGCACTGGGCATTTACATTGATACTGAACTTGTTGCGTTTTCTATTGATGAAGTAGTACATGATGGATACGGTGTCATTCATTATGAAAAGGCAAACAATGATATTGTGGGTATTTATCAATACTTAAAACAGCAAAGTGCGTACATGTTTGCAGAACTTGGGTGTCGCTATATAAATTACGAGCAAGATTTGGGTATCCCAGGACTACGAAAAGCAAAACGATCGCATGCACCTATTGATATGCTGAAAAAATACACCATATCATGTGCCATATGATGAAGAGATACACACAACATATACACTGGCGTGTGTTTTTTATTTTTATAAATGGATGGCTCTATGTTTGACATCACCCTTGAAACAGTGGGCATTGCTGGTATTTTTTTCTTTACCGTGTGGGAACTCTGGGGGGAGTATTTACAAGGGAAAAAAATTTGGAAAAAGGAATCTGGTGAGTCGGTATCATTTACTGCATACGGGATACATAACGCTGTATTTGCTGCCACGCTTATATATGGGCTGACCCTTGGAAGCATTGCATACATTGTTAATGGGGCGTTTGTGTTGCCTGTGCTTATATGGATTTTGGTGGGGCTTTTTACATACAAAAAACACTCAAAGAAAGAGCGTATACAGGTATGTTTGTTATTGTTGGCAATTGCGTTGATGGGAACGTTTGCCGTACTTCGTCAGTACGCGTGGGTAGAAATTATGGCGTTCCTGTTTTTGGTAAGTGTGGTGTGGGCAGAACTTCAGATGTTGTGGGAATTGTATCGCGGGCGTGGTACGGGTGCATTTGAAATAAGAACAAATCTTGTCTGGTTGGCAAGCAACTCTTTTTTCTTTCTGTATTCATATGCCATTCGTGATTGGGTATTTTTTACCACAACGGGATCATTGGTTGTCATTCAAACAGTCATTACATTGATATATCTTAAAAAAAGAAAAGAAGTGATACCCTTGGCACCAATCACTACCACAATACCAGACGATACTCCGTCACCATAACACACACCTCCTGTGTATAAATGGGGGTCACTCTCTATGTAAAAAATGGTATACTCTCCAGTAAGAGGGATTATCATATAGATAGTATACATTGTTGAAAAGATCTCTTGATATATTTATCTAAACAGAGGATCTATGTTGAAGGAAATTGTCTCGGACAAATATAGTAAGCTTGCACTTGGCTGGTTTGCCATCATGACTCTCTGGTGGATTTTTTTACTTCTCACGGGTTCAACAGAAGGGGCGAATAATTTGGCCTTTGGTGTCACATATGGAACCGTTCTTACATTGGCCGTTGGTATTATTGGCATTCGTGCGGCGACGTACTGGGGGAATTGGGGAAGTGTGATGGGCAAAGCTATTATTGTATTATCTCTTGGGTTACTCGCCCAATTTTTTGGTCAACTCGTATTTAGTTTTTATAATATTGTTCTTGGGGTTGATATTCCGTATCCATCCGTAGCTGACATTGGGTATTTTGGAAACATTCCACTCTATCTCTATGGTATTATTCTTCTCGGACGCGCTTCTGGTGTCAAAGTGGGGCTTCGGTCATTTTCCTCCCAACTATTTGCTGTACTGGTCCCGCTTGCCATGATCGCAGTCACATATGCATTATTTTTACAGGAATATGACTTTGCTTCCACCGACGTATTAACCATCATCCTTGACTTTGGATATCCTATTGGTCAGGGGCTTTATGTGGCATTTGCTATTTTAGTGTTTAGTCTTTCTAGAAAAGTGCTTGGTGGTATTATGCGGGGGAGAATTATTTTATTGTTGGTAGCATATATTGCGCAATATATTGCGGACTTCAATTTTTTGTATCAAAACTTAAACGGCACTTGGTACAATGGTGGGTATGGAGACTACTTATATTTAGTCGCCTATGTGTGTATGGCACTGGGACTATTTCAAGTGAGAAGTGTTGCCTTAAAATTGCGTGAAAAAAGTGAGAGACTCTAAATGGAGACGTATATGAAAAATTTATATACAACATTAGCAAAAGCAATAATTGAACAACAAGAATATGTTGTTGGCTCTCTTGCTTGGATTGAGGCAGAAAAAGTTGAAGGTCTTTCTGTGAAAGACCATACTGTGGTGGTAGAAGGCGAAGGAAAGAAAATATTGGAGTTGCTTATTTTGCAGTATGAAAATTTGTTTGGGAGAGCTTCTGTAGAAGTATGTCGCGGTGCGGTAAAAAATCTCATTCTTGATGTTGACAAAAGTCAGGTCCCAGAGATTTTGCGATAGGGAACTGGTGAAAAAGTGGCGGTGAGCATGCCCCTCGTGGTGGGCTATTGATGGAAAATCCTCTTGTGTGGATTTTTCTTTGTACAGGGGGTGTGTGTAAGTACTATTCATATGGCATTATTACGGAAAAAAATTGTTCCCACAAAAAAACAGAAACGGTTTCTTTTTTCTAAGCCTAAGCCGGGGTTACCAGAGAAGTCTGACTTGAAGAATGCAAATGAGGAACTGTATAAAAGAAATTTGGAGCTTGCGGTAAAAAATAGAACGCTGTCTTTGTTGCAGCAACTGTATGATATTTCTAACAGAGAGTTAGTGCCAAAGGTATTGGCACATAAGTTGGTAGAGAGTATTGCACATGGGTTGGAATTGCCGTTCGTGGCCATTATGGTATTAGACCAGAAAACAAAGCATGTGTATCCATTGGCAACGGCATCTCATGATTCTCGTTATCATCCACATGGTATTGATGGAAACGAACACATGTCTTTTTCTATTCGTGAAAAAAAATTTAGTACACACTTGTTTTCTACATCTCTACGAACTGCAAAGATGCAACAGTCTGAAGATTTTGTTGGCACCATGTATCCGCTTTTGACAAAACACGCTGTAACACTCCTTTCAGAGGAAGTGGGTATTAAAAATATATTGACGTATCCGTTGTTGGTAAATACAAAGAAGCTGGGAGTGTTGGTGGTTGCGTCACAGGCACATTACAAAGACTTGAATATTTTTGAAGTAGATGCACTTGATAGTCTTGTGAATGTGGTCAATGTCGCCCTTGATAAGGCCATCATTTACGAGGATCTAAAGGAAGCAAATAAAATACTGTTGACGCTCGATAAACAAAAGACGGAGTTTCTTTCTATTGCGTCTCATCAGTTTCGTACGCCATTGTCCATTATTAAGGGGTATATTGAACTTATTGAAGATGGCGCCTATGGAAAGACAACAAAAAAAATGGAGCATGTATTAGAAGATATGGATGAGAGCAATGAGCGTTTGGTAAAATTGATTGATGGATTTTTAGATATTTCTCGCATTGAACAAGGACGGACAAAATATATTTTTGAAAAGATGGACTTGAATGCCACTATTACCAGCGTGGTGAATGAGTTAGCAGATAGAGCAAGAAGTAAAGGATTGACACTGGTGTGGAAAGCAGAGCCTGCGCTTCCACCAGTAATGTATGACGAAGAAAAAATTAGACACGTCATTTTTAACTTTGTGGACAATGCGATTAAATATAGCGATAGTGGCATGGTAACAGTACGCCTGGAAGAAGGAAAAGAAGCTGTTGTTGTTCGTGTACAGGATTCTGGTATTGGGTTTGACGCCGATGACGCCACAAATTTATTTCAAAAATTTTATCGTGCCAAGAATGCAGAAGCAAGTAATGTCGGAGGAACTGGCCTGGGTATTTATGTATGTAGAAAGTTTGTCGAGGCGCATAGTGGAGAAGTGTGGTCCAAAAGTGATGGCGTAGGAAAGGGAAGCGAGTTTGGATTTTCCATTCCATATAAGCAAAAAAAACGAGAAAAAAGTGATACAAAAGGTGATGGGCCAAAGCAGGATATTGCCGTCCAATATTCGTCCACATAAGGGAAGATGTCTCCTATTTGAGATTTTTTTACAGGTACGTTATACTACTATGCGTACTTTCAATAATATAATTATACGTGTATGTTTCAAAAGCCTGTGGCAGATAGTTATGATTCATCTATGAACGAATATGCGCATGACGAAGTAGAAACGGTTGTTGGTCCTTCTGTCCAGGTTGAGGGAGATTTTGCTTCCGAGGGGAATATCATCGTCAAAGGGACCGTTTCTGGCAGTGTGAAAACAAGCAAATTGTTAAGCGTTGAAGGGGGAGCTAAGATTTTGGCAAATGTAAAGGCAAACGAAGCCATTGTGGCAGGGCAAGTGAAGGGGAATGTTCGGGTTACCAACCGGTTGGAACTCACTGAGACTGCACAAATTTTGGGAGACGTGTCTTGTGCGGTATTGGTTGTTGCCGGCGGTGCATTAATTCATGGGAAATTAGTCATGAAGGGAATTGAAATTCAAGATTTAAAACCAACAAAAAAAAGAGGCTTAAGTCGATTAAAACAGTCAAAATCAATTGAAGACGATGAGGAAGAAGAAATGGGAGAACAGGCGGAATAATCATACCGCATTTTGAAAAATGTATATTGATTCAATATGCCGCCAATCTATTTGGTGGTTTATTTTTCCCTTATGTACGTATATCTTTACGACGACTATTTAAAACAAAAGAAATACGATGTCACAATGAAGGCAATTGAAACACGATTGACCGATTTTGGTATTGCCGGGAAAATTATTCGCTTGCAACAGTTTACCAACGCACATGCTGTGGTGGAAGAAGAAATAAGTAAAGGGGCTACGACCGTGGTTATTGTTGGAAATGATCGTACCTTTGGGCAGGTACTCTCTCGTGCTGCCACATGCCGGACGCTTTTTGCGTTTCTTCCTGTTGGGCCAGAAAATAGCATCGCAGAAGTATTGGGGATTCCAGAAGGGGTGGCAGCCTGTGACGTCCTTTCAAAAAGAAGAAAAGTGCGGTTGGATGTGGGGTGGGTGAATAACAGATATTTTATTTCACAACTGCATATCTTTCCTCACAATATTTCTGTAGAATATGATGAACGTTTTTCTGTTTCAGCAAAAAATAAAAAGATGGAGCTCGTTGTGTGCAATTTGCAGCCATTTGTATGGGAGGGGAAAGGAAAGAAAAATTATATTATTCACCCACAGGATGGGAAGCTGGAAGCTTTTTTACGTCCACTTGAAAAGAAGGGGTTGTTTAAGGCGCAGTACGAAACTCCGAGCATTTTCCCGTTTGAAGAAATGGTCGTGAGTAGTGCGACTCCATTTATTATGGAGGCAGATGGAAAGAAAACAAAGGAACTCAAGGTGATGATTCGTCTGGCAAAAAATAGAGTAGAAATGGTCGTGGGGAAAATGCGACGTTTTTAGTGCTCTCTCAAGAGACTCTTTACAAAACTGTTGGGGTAGGGTACACTCGTTGCGTACTCCATACAACATATGGATGTTTTCGCGTCAGATGGGCGCGTGGTACGTCAAATACAAAAACAATGTCTATGCTCAGGTGGCGGAATCGGTAGACGCGCAAGGTTGAGGGCCTTGTGGGAGTTATTTCCCGTGGAGGTTCAATTCCTCTTCTGAGCACAAAAAAATCTGACATATTGTCAGATTTTTTAGTATCTTATCTTTCTGTATAAGCCGGATTTTGTCCCATATCGCATAGCGACACAGGGATGATCATTTATCTAGCCCCAGCATTACTGTTGGGGTCAAGCGAGCGAACTTTTCCCAGGCTTCGCTATGCTCCGTTCGGGCTTTGCCCGGCGAAGCTGAGCGAAGACGGGCTGCTCTTGCTCTTGATAGGGTTTGCCACGAACGCATGTTGCCATACGTCGAGTATACTCGCTTTTGTCTATAGAGCAAAAACGTATATACACTTTTCACCTTTCGTCCTGCGCAGCAGGATGACCCTGAGCGAAATCCCGACCGCAGTCGGGATGAAGCCGAAGGGTGTCCCTCGTTCAAGGATCCTTCGATTCGCTTCGCTCACTCAGGATAATTTTGCTGCGCAAAATTAGTATTGTCTCTGCGGCACTGTCCCGTCCCATGTCTTCGCAGACAGGGAGGTGGGTATTACCCACTACCAATATATATTTCAAAGAAATATATGAGTCCGGACTTTCCTCTCCAAACGAGTTGGAGCGATCATCAACGAAAGATAAGACGGAGCTAAATATAGCACAGTTTTTTGTCACTGTCAAGTTGACCCGCGGGTTTTTTTGGAGTATGATACAGGTGTTTATTATCTCCTGTAGTATGAAGCGATTTCAAATTATTTTTATGGTACTGTTGGTACCATTTGATGCGATTATGCTGCTTTTAGCAGCTATGTCTAGTTATGCGCTTCGTTTTACCAATTGGGCCGTGGCACTGAAGCCCCCGACATTTACTTTGTCGCTCGTTGATTTTTTGGAGATAGGTGTTTTAGTGATTCCTGTGTGGCTCAGTATATTTGCATTCACTGGCCTCTATTCAACAGATCCTGACAAGAAATTTTCTGGGACACTCGTCCGTATTCTTCTTGCGTGTTCTACTGGTATTGCTGTGATTGCGATGTATATTTTATTCACGCAGCAGTTGTTTGACTCTCGTTTTCTTGTTGCTGCTGGATGGGGGTTTGCTATTTTATATGTCGGCCTTGGTCGGTTGGCAATGAGGGGAATTCAGGGACTGCTCCATAGATCTGGCATGGGGTTACGGCGTGTCGTCGTGATAGGAGATGACCTCGTTGCTACCAATCTCACAAAAATATTTGAATCAAGAAAAGAGCTGGGCTATACCGTAGTAAAGAGTGCTGCGCATTTTACTGCAGCAGTGGCGGCAGCATTGGAAAAGCAATTGCCAGATGAAATATTATTTACCAACCCACGGGCAGTAGAAGACGAAGCACTTGCTGCACTAGACTTTGCAAACGAACACCATATTGGGTTCAAATATTCAGCAGACTTATTTGCCACACTCTCGGCAAATATGAAAGTACACCCGCTTGGGGGTATTCCTATTGTAGAATTAAAACGGACACGCTTAGAGGGATGGGGGCGTGTCATAAAGCGTCTTTTTGATATCTGTATCAGCATAGTGGTGCTTGTATTGGCAAGTCCACTGCTGTTACTATCGGCAGTTATTATTTTGGGAGAGACCGGTCGACCAATACTGTATAAAAATGAACGGATTGGAGTACGAAAAAATAAGTTTTTTGCTTGGAAGCTTCGTTCTATGTATCAGAAAGACTCCACAGGCGTACAGTTTGGAGAAAGTGGAAAAAAAGCAGAAGAAAAAGAAAAGGCATTAATTGCAAAACAGGGAACAAAAAGTGGTCCCATTTATAAAGTGGCAAATGATCCTCGTGTCACACCATTTGGTGCGTTTATTCGTCGATGGAGCATTGATGAATTGCCACAATTTGTGAATGTGTTGAAAGGTGAAATGACCGTGGTTGGGCCACGTCCGCATCAACCGCGAGAAGTTGCCGGATATGAAAAATTACATAAGCATGTCTTTTCTGTAAAACCTGGGATTACGGGGTTGGCCCAAATTTCTGGGAGAAGCGATTTGACATACGAAGAGGAGATGCGATTGGATATTTTGTATATCGAGCGATGGAGTATTTGGCTCGATACTATTATTTTTATTAAGACACCATTTATTTTATTTAAAAAAAGAAAAGCACTGTAAGACATGTCGCGTATTTATGAAGATGGCATTGGTTCATGATTATCTTTCGCAAGATGGGGGAGCGGAAAAGGTTCTACAAGCATTTCACGAAATATGGCCTGAAGCGCCTATTTTTGTATTGTTTCATGATAAGAAAAAAATTAGTGGTTTTACCGATGCGGACATAAGAGAATCATTTTTGGCAAAGCTTCCGTTTGGAAAAGCAAAATATCAGTGGTACATTTCACTCATGCCACTTGCGACCGAGCGTCATAACTTGCATGAGTTTGACGTTGTATTGTCGTCAACCAGTGCATTTGCCAAAGGGGTGTTAACTCGGCCAGATACGTTGCATATCTCATATTGTCATACACCAACGCGATATTTGTGGACCGATACGCACGAATATATTGCGGACTTAAAGTACAACAGGCTGATAAAGCTCATATTACCTCGTTTGATTCATCGGCTTCGTATATGGGACCACATGAGTGTTGATCGTGTTGACTTTTTTATTGCCAATTCTAATACTGTACAAAAAAGAATACAAAAATATTATCGTCGAGAAAGTGATATTATTTTCCCGCCATCAGATGTGGATCAGTTTTCAGTTGGAGAATCGGTAGATAATTATTTTATATCAGGTGGACGAATGGTGTCATATAAACGGTTTGATTTATTGGTTCATACGTTTAATCGACTGGGGTGGCCGTTATTATTATTTGGTTCGGGACCAGAGGAATTCCGTTTGAAAAAAATAGCAAAAGACAATATTCGGTTTTTGGGACGTATTTCAGACACAGAAAAAGCGACGCTTCTGTCTCAGGCACGGGCATTTATCCACCCACAGGTGGAAGACTTTGGAATTACGCCCATTGAATCTATGGCGAGTGGCACTCCTGTGATTGCCTATGGGGTTGGGGGCGCAACGGAAACGGTTGTGCCAGGGAAAACAGGAGTATTTTTTTATGAACAAACATGGGAAGCACTCCTTGATACCCTACTCCAGTTTGACACGTATACGTGGAATCGTGAGGAAATTTTTGCGCATGCGCAAAAATATAGTCGGGTACTATTTCAACAACGAATAAAACAATATATTGCAGAACGGTTTGAGGAGTTTGAGCGGGGATTGAATCAATGCCAGTTGGATATTCGTTAATAGTAGTATATGCATATTGCAATAGATATTCGTCCACTTATGCATAAAGAGCGTACTGGTGTTGGTATGTACACACATGGTCTGTTAGATGCCGTATTCCAAGTTGACACAGATACTACCTATTATCTTTTTTACAATTCATATGCAGATCTATCTGCACATATTCCTGTCTGGTCACAAAAGAATGTACACATTATTCATACTCGGTGGCCAAATAAATTATTGCATATACTGGTGTTACTGAAGTGTATGGCACTTGATAAACTGGTGTTGCGGTATATACACAAACATATATCAGACAAGGTGGATCATTTGGATTATTTTTTTTCTCCAAATATTCACTTTACGCATATATCAAAAAAAACCAAACATATATTGACGATGCACGATCTTACCTTTGCACTAGTTTCTTATACATATTCATGGAGACGACGATTGTGGCACTGGTTTCTTCGGCCCAAACAGCAATGCGCGCAGGCACAGAGTATTGTGGTGCCGTCTGACCATACTGCACAAGATCTGGTGGCACTGTGGGGAGTTCCACGAGAAAAGATTACCGTCTTATCTCCAGGAGTAGGGGCTGAATTTTTAGCGCATATATCAGACCCGTTGCAAGATGCTGCTGTCAGAAAACAATATGCATTACCAAATAAATATGTACTATTTCTTGGTACACTTGAGCCAAGGAAAAATGTTTGCAGTCTTATTGAGGCATTTTGTCGGTCGGGGATTCGGGACATGGGGTATACCCTTATTATCGCTGGACCTCGTGGCTGGAAGGACACGCCAATACTTCATGCCATTGAACGCAGTCGCGGTGTAGCGTATATTGGATATGTTGCCCCCGAAGATAAACCCATATTATATCGTCTGGCAACGCTGTTTGTATATCCGAGTTGGTATGAAGGGTTTGGTCTGCCAGTGCTTGAGGCGTTCACTGTTGGTACGCCCGTGATCACCAGTAACCGGTCTTCTCTTCCAGAAGTGGCAGGAGATGCGGCCTACTTGGTGCATCCAGAAAATATCAGTGACATTGCTGAGGGGCTGCGGCGGTTGGTTCAGGGAACAGCAGTACAACACATACTTCAACGCAAAGGATACACTGTGGCAAAAAAATTTTCTTGGCGTAAGAGTGCCGATACGTTTTTGGCAATACTCAGGGCGGCATAACACTATTGGTATATGGTGATTGGAATTGACGCACGCATGTACGGATCTGGATTTGGTCTTGCTCGGTACACGCAACAACTTATTCATCATCTCCTTCTGCAACCAACAGGGGATGAGTTTGTGCTATTTGTTGCAAAGGAACATCAGGGTCTTGCTGCCGTCATTGCAGAACATCCACATGTGGCAGTTCGGTTGGTCGTTGCTGATATCCCGTGGTATTCTCTCAAGGAACAGCTTTTGTTTTGTTATGCCATTAAAAAACAACACGTTGACCTGATGCATTTTCCGCATTGGAATATCCCTATATGGTATACGGCTCCGTATGTCGTCACCATTCATGATTTGATTATGTATCACTACCCACGGCCAGAGGCCACAACGCTTGGCCCCGTGAAATTTTGGTGTAAAGATATGGTGCATCGTTTGGTTGTTCGCCATGCGGTGGCAGCGGCGAAACATATTATTGTGACGTCAGAGTTCACAAAAGAAGATGTCCACGACACATTGGGGGTGCCAAGAGAAAAAATGACTGTCACATATCAGGCCCCATTTTCTGTCGCCAAAGGGCATCTGTCTGCCGCGGTAGTGCGAAAGAAGTATGGGATTCACAAGCCATTTGTTATGTATGTGGGGGCAGCGTATCCACACAAAAATGTGGATATGTTGGTTGCCGCATGGAAACACTATGTGCGTGAATATGAGAGTGATCTACAGTTAGTCTTGGTGGGAAAGGAGAGTTATTTTTATACAAGATTGTTTCCGTCCATTGCACATGACGCTTCTATTATCTACACGGGGTTTGTCCCAGACGAGGAGTTGGCCACGTTGTATGCAGAAAGTCACGCATATATATTTTTAAGTCTCTATGAAGGATTTGGTTTGCCACCACTTGAAGCATTGTCTGCCAAAGTCCCTGTTGTGGCATCTCACAGGAGTTGTTTACCGGAGGTATTGGGTGAAGCGGCACTGTATGTTGATCCGGAAAATATGGATCAGATTGTTTCAGCCATTCACACCGTGTGCACAGATGAGCATATACGACATCAGTTGTTAGCACATGCGCGCATAGAATTGCAGCGGTATTCCTGGCAATTGCTTGCACAAAAGACATTGGACATATATCACAAATGTATATGAGTATATTTCGTGTATGTGTCGCCCTGTGTATGGGAGTATTGTTTCTTGGATCAGGGTGTCTCGGGGCCGAGTGGCAGCCACAGGATCCAAAAGAACAGTTGCTTGAAGATGTGTCTGCATCGTATCCACTCGCACGGACATGGTTGCTTCGTAATATCCGCGACAATGGACTTTTTTATTATATATATACACCAAAAACACAGTCATACCCAAATAAAAATAACGCGCTGCGACAACTCATGGGGTCACGTGTGCTTGCAGAGCTTGCTGCACAAGATGCCACCCTTCTGCCATTGCATGAAAAGAATATGGCATTTATTTTTTCCCAGTGGTATCAAGAAGAAGATGGACTGGGGTATGTATATTATGATGATAAGTCAAAATTAGGGGCAAACGCCATGCTCCTTCGTACGTTGGTGGCAAGTCCGCATGCTGATATATATAAGGAACAGGCAACCCATGTGGCGGATGGTATTGTATCGTTACTTGATGAACAGGGGGCGTTTCGTCCGTGGTTTCGTGAACCAACATATACGTATGATACAGAGAGGTTGTTACATTTTTATTCAGGCGAAGCCATTGTTGCGCTGCTAGAGTATTATAGTGCTACAGGGGAGGGTGCCTACTTGGACGCGGCGGTACGTGCACAGGATTTTTATTATGAAAAATACATTACCCAGATTGACGAGCAGTATTATCCAGCATATGTGCCCTGGCACACAATTTCACTATCGCATTTGTATAAGATTACGGGCGACAGACGATATGCAGAGGGGATTTTTATTCTCAATGACCGGTTGCTTGAAATGATGGATAGGACAGACCATGTTGGAAGGTTTTATAGTTCTTCTACGCCAGAATTTGGCACACCACATGCAGCGTCTGATGGTGTGTATACCGAAGGGCTTGCCTACGCATATGATATTGCAAGAGACGTGCAAGACACGGCGCACCAAGAAGCATACGAACATGCACTCGTACTGGCAGTACGCCATTTGCGTTCACTTCAGTATACTGAGGAAGAAGTCGCAAAGGATGTTGAGCCATGGCGGCGTATGGGGGCATTTCGATATAGTACAACGAACGCAAGCATTCGTATTGATACGACACAGCATACTATGGATGCATATACCAAGATTCTGGAAGTGATGAAGGGTGATATTGATTGATAGGAGGATGGGTGCTATACTGCCCAGGTTATATTAGTCTGTCTAACAAGAAATTTTTCTATGGTACATATATTCCAAACCATCCTGTTTGAGCCCATTTTTAATGCGTTTGTGGCCTTGTACAATGTGATTCCTGACGCGGGTGCAGTGATTTTCATTATTACGGTTATTATTAAGCTGATACTGTATCCGCTCACCAGTTCATCTATCAAGGCACAAAAGTCACTTTCTGAGTTGCAGCCAAAGTTAGATGCCTTGAAAAAGAAGTTTAAAAAAGAAGAACAGCAACAGTTGGCACAAGCAACCATGAAGTTGTATAAGGAACATAAGGTAAATCCGTTAGGATCTTGTTTACCACTTATTATTCAGCTTCCTGTTTTTTTGGCATTATACTGGGTTTTGAGAGACGTCCTTGCAAATAAAAAATTTGAGTTACTGTATGGATTTGTGTCGCACCCGGGGAGTATTAACCCCATTTCACTTGGCTTTTTTAACCTTGGGGACCCAAATGTGTTTTTGGCGCTCCTTGCAGGTGTAACACAATATTTTCAAGCAAAAATGTTTTCAAAACGACGTGCTCCAAAGACGGCAGGGGATGGTGCACAGGACGAAAACATGATGAGTATGATGAATAAGCAAATGTTATACTTTATGCCCGTGATGACAGTGTTTATTGGTTTACAGTTGCCTGGGGGGCTTTCATTGTATTGGTTTTTATCTACCCTCTTCACATTGTTGCAGCAATTGATCGTATTTAGAAAAAAAGATACGCCAACAGATGCAAGTATTGTTGAAGGCACGTTGGTGGAGTAACATGAAGATATGCGTATTACGTTTAAACAATTAAAAAAATTGGTAGTAGAGACACTGTCTGGGACTACCATTGGATACGTGAATGATATCGTTATTGAAGCAGAAGGGCAGGATGTGATTCAATACCAGGTGAAGCATTCTCTTTTTGGGGGAAAAGAATATTTAATTAGTCGTGATCAAATTGTCCGATTTGAGGCAGAAAAAATCATTGTGTACGACACGGCTCTGCCAAAGGAACTGCGCAAGGTCAAAAAAGATCCCATGGGTATTACTCCAGAACCAGTCGTCATGCGAGAAGACTAGCATTCTTATATGCAAACAAGAGACCATATTATATATGGTTTTCTTTTTTTTTACTTTAGGATACACTACTCAATAGTATGCACACATCGTTTTCACAATCTATTATCGAGACACTGGCATATTTTGATATATTTGACTATCCTTTGACACGCGAGGAGCTGTACCGTTGGTTATGGCAACCTGGTCACATGTCATACAGTGCGTTTGTCACTGCGCTTGATACACAGGACCAATTTCTTTCAGTACATGGATATTATATGCTGCCAGGAAGAGACGTGTTGGTACAAAAACGCGCCCAAACAGTGCCGTTTGTTGCACAAAAAATGGCCATTGCAAAAAAGGCCACAAAAAAAATGCGATGGATCCCATTTGTACGGGCGGTTTTTTTGTGTAATACAGTGGCGTCGGGTGGTGTTTCAGAAGAGAGTGATATTGATGTATTTATCATCGTACGAAAGGGAAGAATGTGGTTGACGCGTTTTTTGGTCACGTTTATAGTAGGCCTCTTTGGGCTCCGTCGCAATAAACGGCAGGTGGCAAATAGGATTTGTCTGAGTTTTTACGTCACGGATGATAACCTTGATCTTTCATATGTGGCACTTGCCTCACCAGATATATATTTAATGTATTGGGTCTACCAGTTGGTGCCGTTATATGACCCAGAGGCCGTTCTCGATGATATCCATCATAACAATAGTTGGATACAAAAATATATCCCGCACGGAGCGCGCGAATATCAGTTGGTGGACCAGTATCGCACAGAGAATATGCCAATACAAAAGCATGTGAAACGGTTTTTTGAACAGGTGTGGGGTGGGTCTTATGGTACATGGCTTGAGCAGCAAGCCAAGGGGGTGCAGCAACAAAAAATGAAATGGAATACGGATAGTGTGCAAGAAAAAAATAACACGCATGTAGTGGTCTCTGACAAGATGCTTAAGTTTCACGAAAATGATCGTCGGGAAAAATATCGTGACGCATGGCAAGCCAGTGTTTCCTCGTTGTCTTCATGTATATGATGGGAAATAGTATATTTTTTGAAAAAAGTACTGCCTGGCTGCTTCGTATTTTTTTGTTTGTCGTCCCATGGCCCACCATATGGATTTACAGAGAAGTGTTTTTGAACGGATATAAGTGGGAGTATGGCACACTTGGGTTGTATGCATCAGAGGTTTTGCTTTGGCTTGTTGTCCTCTGTTTTTTGGCATTGTTTTGGCAGCGGTATCTGGCACGCCATACTCGAGAGGGGTGGACTTTTTCAAGAGATCGTATATGTGTGTTTACATGCATGTGTTTTGTGTTGTACACACTTGCCTCAAGTATTTGGGCACTGGATGCTGCCGTGGCGTGGCAGCGCGGGTTGCATAGTATGGCCGGGGTGTTATTATTTTTGATTTTGTATCTTGGACCACTTCGGCCAAAAGACGCTGCGCACTGGTTTGTTTTTGGCATGCTGATACAGAGTTGTTTAGCCATATATCAGTTTGTTTCTCAGTCAACCTTTGGATATAAGTGGTTGGGTTTGGTAGAACATGTTGCCGCACATGGTGGGACTTCGGTGGTCGTGAGTGGCACAGAGCGCTGGCTTCGTGCGTATGGAGCATTTCCACACCCAAATATGCTGGGTGGTTTTTTAGTGGTGTCTCTTGCCGTGACATGTGCCATTCGTCATGTGTCTCCAAAAGCATATCCTGCGTGGGTATTTCAAGTGGCGCTCGCTGTGCAATATACGGCACTGGTATGTTCTGGAAGTAGAAGTGCGTGGGTGTCTGCGTGTATTGTGACACTCTTTGTGATGTATCTCTGGGTGAAAGATGCTCGGCGACGCACGCTCTATATGAAAGATATGATACTGGTTATTCTCTTGCTCATCTCATTGGGTATTGTTTTTTTCCCATTTATATCGACACGCGTATTAGGTGGCTCTTCTTATGAAGTACGTTCTGTTGTTGAGCGTATGGATGGGTATGCAACCTCTGTATCATTTATCAGACAGCATCCAGTACTTGGGGTCGGAGCTGGAAATTATACTGCCGCTCTTCACGCAACAAATCCGGATTTCCCTGGTTGGGTGTATCAGCCGGTGCATGCTGTACCATTGCTCCTGTTGGGGGAGCTGGGAATAGTGGGCATACTCCTTTTGTCTTGTGTCTGTGTTGCCGTTGTCCGTATGTTTTTCCCAGAGAAATTTTTTGCCAAGAGACGCATGTTTCTTGTTGCCGTTTTGCCGATGTTTCTCTTTGATCATTATCTTTTTTCCTCGTATCAGGGAATAGTATTGGTGGCTTTGTTGTTATATTTTTTTACCGTATTTACACACAGGATTTCCACATAGGTGGGTCGATTGGAAGAAAAGGTGCTTGGATTAGCTGTTTTTTATTGTACTTGACAGACCTATCTAGACGTGGGACACTATATATCTATTTGAAGAGCTCATCGGTGGTAGTAGGCATGAGCACGCGCCATTCGATTTCATGTTACTGACAGGCATCATGAAATCATATGTGGACGCTGCTTCCAAGCTTGCTACCTCCCATGGGCTTTTTTTTATGGAAATGCTGTGAATGTTTTGGTCTTGACTTATTTTATTCATCATGTACAATGCAGATATTATCACTCTTATTAACGGAGTGATAGAGTACTATATTTTTAATTATATACATATGCAAGTAAAACCACTTGGAAACAGAGTGCTCGTGCAACTCATGAAGGAGGAAGAAGTAACAAAGTCAGGAATTGTGCTTCCAGATTCAGTTGATAAAGAAAAAAAGACAGAAGGAACAGTTGTCGCCGTTGGTACTGGAAAAATCAATGACAATGGAACACCTATTGCTATCCCCGTATCTGTTGGACAAAAAGTATTGGTAAAAACATGGGGGGGAGACGAAGTAACTATGGATGGTGAAGAATACAAAATTTTTGATGCAGACGACTTGCTTGCAGTGATTGAGTAAGAGTCTATTCATGTATATATTTGATTACATATCCTATGGCAAAGCAAATTAAATTTGGTGAAGATGCCCGACAAGGGTTATTGCGAGGTGTTGATATTCTTGCAAATACAGTCAAAGTAACATTAGGCCCAAAAGGACGAAATGTTGTCCTTGACCGAAGTTATGGCGCACCGGTTATTACCAAAGACGGTGTGACTGTGGCACGGGACATTCAATTGGAAGACAAGTTTGAAAACATGGGGGTAGAGTTGGTAAAAGAAGTTGCCAGTAAGACCAACGATGTGGTTGGGGATGGGACCACTACTGCGACTGTGCTTGCCCAAGCAATTGTTCGCGAAGGAATGAAACATGTGGTAGCAGGAGCAAATCCTGTCGCATTGAACCGTGGATTACATAAAGCGACAGAAGCAATTGTGGCCATGCTTCAACAAAAAATATCAAAGCATGTAGAAGAAGATGAAATTGCGCATGTTGCGTCAATTTCTGCAAATGATAAAGAAATTGGAAGTAAAATTGCTGCTGCAATGAAAGAAGTTGGACAAGATGGTGTGATTACCGTGGAGGAATCACAATCATTTGGTATGGAAATTGAAACAGTGAAGGGGATGCGTTTTGATAAAGGATATGTTTCTCCATACATGATCAACAACCCGGAACGCATGGAAGCAGAATATGAAGATGCCTTTATCCTTATTACTGACAAAAAAATATCATCATTGGATCAAATTTTGCCACTCCTTGAAAAGGTGGCAGAAACAGGCAAGAAAGAAGTGGTGATTATTGCAGAAGATGTCGACGGACAGGCGCTTGCAACATTGGTGGTAAATAAGATCCGTGGCACGTTTAACGTACTTGCGGTCAAGGCACCTGGATTTGGCGACCGCAGAAAAGAAATGCTTCAGGATATTGCGGCACTCACAGGTGGAACCGT
>Ga0066639_10000864_pt1 | contig 27048 bp, 19 predicted proteins | sample CryGeyCG2114_010_2_FD_59504 | JGI IMG/M metagenome (GOLD analysis project Ga0066639, IMG submission 59504) | Groundwater microbial communities from aquifer - Crystal Geyser CG10_big_fil_rev_8/21/14_0.10 | ecosystem: Environmental > Aquatic > Deep subsurface > Groundwater | place: USA: Utah...
CTCATTCACTGAAGAGGAGTTCGTAAAAGCAAGGCTCCCTGAACTGGAGCTACCTGAACCGCTATTTGAGGAACTCCCCGCTGATCCACCAACACCACCACCAACAGAGCCGCCACATGCAGAACATAAAATAAAAATAAATGTATATAAATAAAGATGGGCCCTACCTATTAAAAACATACGTAATTATATCGGCTAATTAACTTATATTTGAAGCTTTAATCGTCATTTAATAGCATTCAATTTAGACTTACATCCTGTTGAAATAAATCTCTTAGACTTACATCTTGTTGAAATAATTAAGAAGTACGTTTTTTAAAAAATTTTCCTTTATTAAGTACTATTTGAGATTCTTTAAAAGGTATTAGAACTAAAAATTACCGCGTTTCTACAAATTCAATTTCTGGAAAATCATCAGTCACAAACTTCATAGCCCAGGGAGTGACAAATAAAACCATGGGCTCTCCATTACGATCTTCTACATAAAGAATTTCACTACGACGAAGATCTTTCATCTTATCGGCCCCAGCAGAAATCCATTTTGCCCCTGTATAAGGTAAGGGTTCTAGCCTGACTGGGGTGTTGTATTCTGTCTTCATACGATACTCAAAGACTTCAAATTGTAACTGCCCCACAGCCCCGATCATAAGGCTCACATCCTGACCTCCTGGCGGGGTCAAGATTTGAACAACGCCTTCATCTGAAAGCTGTTCCATCCCCTTACGAAACTGCTTTCTCTTGGTCGGATCTTTTGCACTCACTCTCACAAAGTGCTCAGGAGCAAAACGAGGGATTTTTTCGTACTCCACTTTTGTATCTTGTGTGAGAGTATCACCAATTCTTAAAGAGTTTGTTGTGTCCACCACTCCGATAATATCGCCGGCTTTAGCATTTTCGATAGCCACCCTTTCTTGTGCAAAAATATGAACGGCATTATTGAGCCTGACATAAGCTTCTTGGCGAGGGCAATAGGCCTTAATCCCTCGTTCAAATTCACCTGAACACACACGCATAAATGCCAAACAATCTCTATGCATGGGGTCCATATTAGCTTGGACTTTAAACACAATGGCTGAAAAGTTTTGATCTGCAGGTTCTAATGTTTTTGTTTTTGCTTTTCGTGCCCCAGGAGGTGGAGCCAACTTAATGAATTCATTTAAAAAGACCTCCACTCCAAAGTTATTCATAGCACTACCAAAAAACACTGGAGTGAGTTGTCCTTTTAGTACTTGATCTACATCTAGTGGGTCTCCTGCCATTTGTAATAGCTCTAGCTCTGATAAGAACTGTGAGAGAGCTCGCTGAGAAGAGGAGTCACTAAGTTCACTCAATGTTCCTAAGTCTTCAAGAGTGACTACCCTAGAGGCTATGGCACGGCTTCTTGAATCAGGTTCATTACCAGCATGAAACCACTGAATTTGTTTTTTATATATTTCATAAATTCCACGAAAATCCCTACCCATACCAATGGGCCAATTGACGGGGGAAGACCTGATGCCCAAGACCTTCTCTAATTCGTCTAGTAAATCCAGGGGTTCTCGACCATCACGATCCATCTTATTTATAAAAGTAAAAATAGGAATCTGGCGAAGCCGGCACACCTCAAAAAGTTTCCGTGTTTGCTGCTCCACCCCTTTAGCCGCATCGATAAGCATCACCGCCGCATCAGCTGCTGTGACCGTTCTGTAGGTGTCCTCGGAGAAGTCTTTATGTCCAGGCGTATCTAGGAGGTTGATTTTATAGCCATCGTAATCAAACTGAAGAACTGTGGAACTAATAGAAATTCCCCTCTGCTTTTCGATATCCATCCAGTCAGAGGTGGTTTTTTTACGGCCTTCTTTCGCCTTGACCGTTCCCGCCTCACGAATAGCCCCTCCGTAGAGGAGCAATTTTTCTGTCAGAGTGGTTTTACCAGCATCGGGGTGAGAAATGATGGCAAAGGTACGGCGTTTCTTTATTTCTTCAGCAAGATCAGTGTGTTCCATGGCTTCCATTATGTTTTTGCTTAGTTATACCAAAAGATCCCCCCTATGGCTTTAGCAATCAACCTTTGGATGTAAGAATATCTCTTAACTAAGTGTGATTGGGGGTGATTAATGGTTTTTAGAGTCATAGAAGGCCATTCTTTTTACGATGACCTTTTTTTAAATGCACCGCCTCATGGGACGTCAGTGGTGAGTCAAACCCTGGGACTTTCTGCTCAAAAAAAGGCTAGAAAGTCCCATTATCCATAGAAAAGACAAAAAATATGCTTCAAAGCATCCATATCAGACACAGCACTTTAAATGCAGGCTCAAATTTTGCAAAGACTATAAACAGAAAAATGGATGGAGAACGCATAATGGATTCAAAATTTTCAAATTTATTCTCTCAAATAAAAAAAGAGACAGATTCTGTTGGTAAACAAAATCTCATTTCGCCTGGTTTTATAGATAATCGTAAAAAGGTAATTAGTAGTTTCAAATCTGAAGATATGAAAACGAATGTTGATGATTACAGAAAACTTAATATTGTTTCTTTTAAGAAAAGTTTTTCTAAGCTCCAAAAAAACTACATGTCAGACAATCAAAATTCAAAAAAATAAATAAGATATAACTGAACAGCTCACCCCACCACTATACTCACCTGATGTATTTTTCCGTCATCCCGTAAAGGAATATTGGGAGTGTTTATAGTCTGTCCATCCATGACAATGCCTATTTTTTTTGTTTGTTCAATTGAGTTCTGTTTAACCTGAATTTCGTATAGGCTTGAACCAAATTTGTAATTGATTTTATATTCCGGCAATATCTTTGGAAGACAAGGATTAATTCGAAGTGTATTCCCCTCCCTGTAAATGCCTAAAATGAATTCGGTAAAAGCCCGATAGAACCAGCCCGCAGAACCAGTATACCAAGTCCACCCTCCTCGCCCAATAGAAGCAGGGTTAGAGTAAATATCGGCAGAAACTACATAAGGTTCTACTACGTAAGTAAGTGCTTCTGATTTTGAGCGAGAGTGGTTAATTGGGTTTAGAATTGATAGCAATTTAAATGCCTGATCTCCATCACCGACTGCAGCAAAACCCATAGCTGCCCATACTGCAGCATGAGTGTATTGACCTCCATTTTCTCTAATTCCAGGCAGATACCCCTTAATATAACCTGGATCAAGTAGGGTCTTATCAAAAGGAGGGGTAAATAAAAGCACAAATTGATCTACATCTTTAACAAGATGCTCATTTAAGGATGCCAATGCGACCCTGAGGTGCTCAGGATTGGCTTCACCAGAAAGAGCTGCCCAAGACTGTGTGAGCGAATCAATTTTACATTCATCATTTTCAACTGATCCTAATGGCTGTCCATCATCAAAATAGGCTCTTTTGTACCACTTCCCATCCCAGCCAGTAGTTTCTAGCGCCTGACTTAGTTTTTCAATATGAGCCTTATAAATAGCAATTCTTTGAACATCTTGCTTTTCTTCACAAAGTTTCAAGAAATCTTTTAAGATTAAAATTAAAAACCAGGCCATCCAAACACTTTCGCCCTTGCCCTTTGCTCCAACATGATTCATTCCATCGTTCCAGTCACCAGTTCCCATTAAAGGTAAACCATGGACCCCAAGCTCTAAACTTCTATCGATGGCTCTCACACAGTGATCATACAGTGAAGCAGATTTTTCGCTAACCTGAGGTTTAAAATACAAATCTTCTTGTTCAAGAGAAAGTTCTGGGCCTTCAATAAAAGGAACAACTTCGTTAATAAATGATTTATCACCTACAACCTTAACATAGGTCGAAACCGAGTAGGGAAGCCACAGAAGATCATCTGAGAAGTGAGTGCGAACACCCTTATTTGATGGCGGATGCCACCAATGTAGAACATCACCTTCTTTAAATTGGCAAGCCGCCGCTAACAAAATCTGCTGACGAGCCACTTGTGGAGCGGAGTGAAGAAGCGCTGTAATATCTTGCAACTGATCTCTGAATCCGAAAGCGCCTCCAGATTGATAAAAGGCTGTTCGTGCCCATATTCGACAAGATAGGTTTTGGTATAATATCCAGCGGTTTATTAAAATATCAAATTCCGGAAAAGGAGTCTTAATCTGCACTATATTTAAAATCTTGTCCCAATGATCTCTTACTTGATTAAATTCATTTGATAGCATATTTTTCTGAAAAATATTTTCTACAATGGGATAAATCTCTGTCTCAGTTGAAGTTTGTCCTAGAAGAAAGCTGATTTCTTTTTCTTCATGAGGATCTAACTCCACAACTATTTGAAGAGCAATACATGCATCAAGACCCATTCCGCTAAGTTGATCTAACTTCTTGTTATTGAGCCCCAATGGATTTTTATAATTTCCTTGTGGCCCAAAAAAGCTTCGGCGATCACAGGTAAAAGATGAAAGATCTTCACTCGCAGCCACATATGTAATGCGTTTTCCAAAATCTTCATTATAGGGATTGCGAGCAACAAATACATTATGAGTTTTTCCTTGTTCAGCAATTATATGATGTATTGTTTTAGCACGTTGAGTGCCCAACACCAATTCAACATAATAAACAATGGAGAGCTTGCGCGTATATTCGCTTTCATTTTTTAATGTTAATCGATTTACTTTTACTTCTTTATCTGTAGAGCAAAACATCGTGAGATTCTGTTTAATTCCAAAATTATTATTTTCAAAACAAGTGTAACCTTGGCCATGTCGAATCAGATAGGGTTCTGGACCTTTGATAGGGCCTGGTGTTGGCGACCATCTTTCGCCTGACACTAAATCAACTATATAGATACTTTCTCCTGAAGGATCAGAAACAGGATCATTACTCCATGGAGTAATGCGGTTTTCTCGGCTATTTTTAGACCATGTGTAGGAACTACCATGCTCTGAAACCAAGAACCCAAACTCCTTCTCATTAGCAATAACGTTACACCAAGGTGCCGGAGTAGAATCATCAAATTCCAGATAAATAACATACTCTTTTCCATCTTGAGTGAAGCCACCAAAGCCATTTTCAAATAACCTTTTAGGGATATCTAAAGCTATAGATTTATGCTTGACCTTAGGAAGTCGATCTTTAGTCGAGGTATTTTTAAAAACATGACCGTTCAATTTAATTCGCTCTAATTGTTCCTTCAGGTTTCCATTTTCTGCATTTATATAAATTCGTGCAATTGTTCGTAATAACATAAGATCATCTAAAGGGATTGCGTCTTTTCTTAATACAAAGATACCCCCATGTTTATTAAGTAATCCCTGCTGACCCGCCATTCTCACTTGATGCATAAGTTCATCTTGAAGTGCAAGTCGATAGGAACTGCTTTCTGCATTTAAAATTACAATGTCATAGTTAATACCCTTAAATCTAAAATACTCATGCGCATGCAAGAGTTGGCGAATTAGATTAATCTCATGTATACTTTTAATAACAACCAATAATATTGGACTGTCTCCACTAATACCATAAGCCCAGAGTGCGGATTGAGATTTAAAACTAATATTTTGTTTATCTAGTGAAGATCTCATAGGCCCACATGGATACAGCAAGCTGCTACCCAATTCTTGAAAAGATTTTGCCTCATCGAAGCTAATATTCAAATGTCTTAGCTCAGCCTGACTTTGAGTCCATCCCATTTCATCTTCTCGAGCAAACACATGTTGATCATGATACCTATCGATGAGCCTCAGAGCATCTTCTCGGGTATGAGTTATGCCAGACACAAAACACAAACGTACTATTGCATGTGGAGCTAATGTCACTTGTTTTCTTAATGAGAAAATAGGGTCTAACACAGCACCAACGGTATTTGATAATGAAACACTCTCCATAATGACTGTAGGCGCAGATATATCTTTTGCACGTCCAACAAAATTGCATCTTTTTGTTTCATACTGAACATTTTCTGTATTTTCTCCACCAAAAGTCACAAAATGAAATCCCCAGACTTCACTCTCTGTAGAAGTGCGTTTTCTACGATGAGCCAGCAAAGCTGTTTTTGATGAAATATACTCAGTTTCAATAAACAAATTACTAAAAGCTCTATGGGCAATGTCAGCTTGATGGGTAGTTAAAATAGGTTCAAGATAACTTGTGATATTCAAGGTTCGTTCCGCATTGGAATGATTTATGAGTGAGATCCTCCTCATCTCAACATCATCCTCAGATGACACAATAACCTCAGTATGAGACATGATCTCATTTTTAAGACACCAAAAATCAGCTTTGTGCTCTGAGAAGTTTGTCTTGTAGGCCTCCGATTCCTTGTTCATTGGGTTAAAGCTCGCGGACCAACTCACATCGGAAGTTATATCTTCAATAAAGATATAACTTCCTAGAGCTTCACTCATCGGATCTTCATTCCATCTTGAAAATGATATATTACCACATTGAGAAAAACCTGAACCGGCGGCCGTAACCATTACTGAGTGATTACCATTGGAAAGAACTTGAGTCATTGGATCAGGTGAGTTCACAAAATTTATATGACGTAAATTGGGATGGTTATCAAAACCTTTAGATTTCTCAACGTATGTCTCTTCAGCACGTGGATGAGAAATACTCACTCTCTTAGGAGTTCGCTCTTGCAATAGCAGCTCTGAAGAACGAACCATTAAATCCCGATGAAAGTGGTTTTGTAAAATATTACCATGTACGACATTATCAAGGGCTGTCAGAATCATGCCTTGATGATGCACCATAAAATTTCTTACGATGGATTGAGTTTGTCCCGGCTGTATACGGCCCTTTGTGTAATCAATTGACTCGTAAAATCCAAGATCCGTTAACATCTTTTCAGCAATCAAGCGATTAAAATTATTGAACGTATCTTGGCTTGAAACCATAGCGGCTAACGCTGTAGAATAGGGCGATATAACGATATCATTACTTAGTCCCCGCTTAAGCCCTATGCCCGGAATACCAAAGGGGCCATACTGATAATTCATTTGCAGATCTCTTGCATTATAGGCTGATTCTGATACCCCCCACGGAATCTTCCACATTTTTCCATAGATCATCTGTTGTTCAATGACAGAATTTTCAGTTTCATTTAATAGTGTGTCGGGATAACTCTTCATAACTAATAAAGGCATAAGATACTCAAACATTGATGCTGACCATGAAATCAACACTCTTTGCTTGTATACAGATGTCATTTGCCGCCCCAAGTGAAACCAATGACTTTGAGGAACATCCCCCTTAGCTATTGCAATAAAGCTAGCTAAGCGTGATTCAGAAGCTAAAAGATCATAAAAAGAATTATCAAGAACCCCTTGATCGATGTTGTAACCAATTGAAAATAACTTTCGCTGAGTATTAAATAATACCTTAAAGTCCATATTGATAACAAGATTGTGACAAGTTTCGGACAACTCAACAGCAGTCTTACTCAATCGATCACATAAGTTAGAAATGCGAACAAAAGCCTCTTGAGCCTGTAATAAGGCCTGTTTTGGTTGAAGGTTTTGATGAACTTTAAATACATTATCAGCCTGAGCATTTTTTATTAAACTTAAAATATTTTCGCAAAGAATCTGATGCTCTTTAAAGCTCTTAATAGATCCTATAGCTCCAATCAAACGTTGCCATTTTGAAAATAAATGTGAATCCTGTTTCTGTAAAAAATGAGAAATGTCACTAAGGATATCTTCTTCCAAACAAGGCAAAAGACCATCTATTTGATTGATGTATGACTCTATCATTTGAAGTGAATAATTTATCCACTTTATAACAGTCTGACAGTCAACTTCTCCATTTTTGCATTTAAACGAATCAAATTCTTGGTTCAATGCTTCTACTTTTACTTTAACTTTTGTCAACGTAACTCGATATTCAAATAGTGAAGATCCCTCCGCACACACACAGTCTTCTAAAAATTCTTGAATATTAGTTACAAAAAAACCATTTTTAATTTTATTTGATACAAGTAAATCATCCGCTAATTCTTCAATTTTCTCTTCAACGACTCTCAGCGTATCAATGATTCCATTTAAAGACCGAGATGATATTAAAGGTTCATCTACTATAGATAGGCATATTTGTTTTACGGCAATTAGGTGCCCCGCTAAATTACCACTATCCACCGTTGAAATATACTTTGGACTTAGCGGTTGCAATGTCTGAGTATCATACCAATTATAAAAATGTCCAAAGCCGCATTCCAATTTTAGCATCGTTGATAAGGTCTGCCTCAATCGTTGAAGCATTTCAGGGGAACTTATATAACCAAAGTCATAGGCGGAGCAAGTAGACAGCAAGACTAACCCCATGTTTGTCGGCGAGGTACGATGTGCAATTAAAGGTTTAGGATCTTCCTGAAAATTATCTGGAGCTAACCAATTTTCTTTCTCAGTCACAAAGGTTTCGAAAAAATTCCATGTCTTTCTTGCTATGTTGCGAATTTGATCAATTTCAAACGACTGTAGTGTCAGCCTCTGTTTTATTCGTGTGCGACTAATTTGTTTTATAATGATTGGAAACAAAGCCCAACTCAAGAGAAACGGAGATGCAAAAATAAGCGATTGTGGATAGAAATGAAATAGAAGTGTATATAAGCCAAAAGAACCAAGAACCGGAGCTAAAATGAGATGAGGAGACAGCCCTCCTTGCATTTTTAATCTTGATTCAACATCAGCTGCTGTTTCCCAATTTAACAAATTCTTTTTCGAAAGATACACCCTGTAGAGAGTTCTTATAATTGCATCACTATGTAAGTAGGCCTGATGGGGAATACAAATAATTGATAAAATAAGTTGTGCACTATTTGTTCTAATATCTCCCCAAATATTCCAAAAGTGACTCGTCCAAGGAATTCCTCTGGGGTGTAATAAAAGATTACTTGTCGCGTGAGCATAAAAAGGAAAAGCCAATACCAAAAGTGTAATCAGTGCCCATACTCCTACAGGCCCGGGCAATATTGTCCATCCCAAGACCAACCATAAAAGTATCATGGCAGAAACTAAACTTCGCCGTAGGTTGTCAAATATTTTCCACCTCGATATAAATGGAAGATAGTTCTGCACCTTATTGCCACTGGCATCAGGAACGCGCGAGAATAACCAAGGTAAGATTTGCCAATCCCCTCTGGACCATCGATGTTGCCTTTTAGAATAGGCTTCATATTGTGATGGATATTCATCTAAAAATTCTATCTCAGTCACCAATGCTGTTCTCGCAAAGAGCCCCTCAAACAAGTCATGACTCAGTAGTGCATTTTCGGGAACTCTTCCAGATAAAGATTTTTCAAAACAATCGACATCATACAAACCTTTTCCCGTATATATGCCCTCACCAAATAAATCCTGGTAGACATCTGAAACAGCAGTTGTATAGGGGTCAATACCTGTATGACCTGAGAATATTCTGGCAAACAAGGAGCGCTCTGAACTTTCAGGTGTAATACTAATACGAGGTTGTAAAATCCCATAGCCACGAATAACTCGACCAGTTAGTAAGTCAAACTGTGGTTGGTTTAAGGGATGTAGTATTGTTCCCAGAAGTTTCTTCGCAGATCCTCTAGGTAACTGGGTGTCAGAATCCAACGTAATTACATAGTTAATTTTAGCAAATAATTCGTCATATTCTGGAGCAATAATAAAACTTGTGTCTTTAGCTCCACGTAAGAAACGATTAAACTCATGGATTTTCCCACGTTTTCTCTCCCAACCAATCCATTTATTTTCCGAACTATTCCACAAACGTTTTCTGTGAAAAAGAAAAAACTTTTTTTGTGCATTACCATACTTTTGATTGAGTTCATCAATGCCATTTATGAGAAAATCAAGCAGCTCATTATCTTCGCTCATTGATTCAGAGTTAGAATCCACAAAGTCACTTAATAAAGTAAAAAAAAGATTACCATCCTGATTTGATAAATAACGAATTTCCAGACCATCCAACACCTTAGAGGCGGCCTTTCTGTTCGCTAGAATTGTGGGAACAACCACAAATGCATTTTCTTGATTTGGAATATTTTTATCCAAGTCTATTTTAGGTAAAACTCTTGGTTTTACAAAGCGCGTAACAAAGAGGTTTAATAAATTCAGGCAGCTATCACTAATCGGTATAATAGCAGCTAAAGCAATCAGTGCTAAACTCCAAAGGGGAGCTTCTTGCCAATAAGCATATAATAATAAAGGAGACAAAACTACTGATGTCATAATAAATAGAATAGAAAGATAAAATGCTGTTGGATGGTCAAGAATCATACGTTTAAAACTCTCCATTAGAGACACACGATATCCAATGCGTTTCTCTAAAAGTCTCAATCCGTTATCAATGAGGTAGTAGCCAACATGGTGTTTTCGCAAGTCATCCAATTTTGACTTGTATGCTTCTGTTGCCAATGACAGTACATCTCGAGCTATTTCTATTTCACTGACTCGGGTTTTCTTTTGTATTCTTTCAATTGCGTGACGGTATCGATCTCGACTTGTAAAATCCATAATCCCGTAGGCTTTAACAGGGTCATTTTCTAAAATAGGATCAATTAAGTTTACTCTTTCAAAGAATTCCCGCCAATCAATGTTAGACAATAATCGCATGCTATTAACAATATTACTCACAGTTACTTGTGATGCTGCCTGTCTTTGGTATTCAGTGTGAAGTACCTGATCAAAACTAAGTTTTTGAGAAATTAAATGCTGTTCCAAACAATCAGATATTGGCAAGACTTTTGATGATTGATCACGTAGGCGTTTAGATAACTGAACAATTATAAAAGAATCTGATGTATCAGATTTTTCTAACTCTTTTATAAGCTCAGTTTTTATTTCTTGAATTTTTTTTTCTGATATTTTTGTTGCCGAGAGAATCTGATCAGCACAATCATCAGCCCATTCTTGAATTTCTTGGAAATGCACAATCTGATTCGCAAGTCTTCTTAGATTTTCGATAAGTACAAGCCTCAATGCAATAGCGATGGCCCACACCTCTCCAATCAAAAGGGGGCTCATCGATTGATATTTATCTAGAAATCTTTTTACTGTTTCAATATCTATATGACTATCCTGGTGAGCAACCAATGCTAGCGCTACACCATAAACTCGTGGATACCCAGCCAGATTGCCTATTGATATTTTAGGAAGCTCAAGATAGTAATCTTCGGGTAAATCTTCACGAACTTCTCTCACCTGGTCTTCTATGATATGGAAATTGTCAATAAGCCACTCTCCTGCAGGGGAAACTGCAAGGCCTTGTTTTATAGAGTCCGTGAGTTTCTTATAAGCCTGTACTAAACATTGATAGTTCTCCTCAAGCCGCGGTAAGAGCAAACTTTCACGTTTTCTAGTTGTCGAAATTGAGAGCACAGAGGACAGGTATAGAGCGTACTCCTCTAGCCGTTCAGGACTGAATATTTCATCTCGAATTGGGTCTTCAAATTTAAGATTAGTAGGCATTTCAAGAAAATTGCTACCTTTGTCTTTTTTAGTCATTCCAAAAGTCCTTTGCGTATTAATTCTAATTCTTCTCTATGTTTTGGACTAGACTTTGGAAAATGCAATTTCAAGCTTTTAAATACATCCAAAATAATTGAGGAGATGATCAGTCGAGCATTTTTTTTATCATCAGCGGGAACAACGTACCAAGGGGAATGTTCGGTACTAGTAGCGCTTAAACAATCATCATAGGCTCTCATGTAGTCATCCCAATATTCCCTTTCTTTAAGGTCATCAAAAGATAACTTCCAATTTTTATTTGGATCATCAATGCGTTTCAAAAAACGTTTCCTCTGTTCCTCTTTAGATTGATGAAGGAAGAATTTTATGACTCTAGTGCCGTTCCGATGGAGATGTGCTTCGAAGTCAACAATCGAACGATACCTCTCCTGCCAAATTGTCTTTTCATTTAGCAATTCAGGTGGGAGCCCTTGGCTGTGTAGAATTTCCGGGTGAACACGAGTGATGAGTACTTCTTCATAATAAGAACGATTAAAAATACCTATTCGACCTCGCTCTGGGAGTCGGCACGTCGTACGCCAGAGAAAATCATGTTCCAACTCCCCTGCACTGGGATGTTGAAAACTAAATACCTGACAACCTTGTGGGTTCACGCCCGACATTACATGCCGAATGGCTCCATCTTTTCCAGCCGCATCCATACCTTGAAAAATCAACAAAATAGAATAACGGTTAGATGCATAATGAATTTGCTGCAAAGATCTTAGTTCATTAACTTGGGTTTTAAGAATTTTATGATAATCCTTCTTGGATTCGTAAAATTCTTTTACATCCGTTGGGCATTTTTTTAGATGGAATGTTTTTAATTTTTCAACTTGATATTTTTTTACTTTTATTTTCATATTGATGTCCTTGTTAACGATTCTTTAGATAATGCTTCAAATCCAGAAATCACGTCGAAGAGCTCTTCATCTATATTGCCCTGACGTAAACTATGAAAGGCTCCCTTCAGATTTTCTATTAATTCTTCAATATTTTTATCTGCCCTTTGCATCGCGGCCAGGCGACTTGCATTTTCACTTTCTAGTGATTCAGCACAAGTTCGAAATATAGACACAAAAAGATATTCTCGAATCAGTACTTTTAAGGTTGAATCCACCATGCCCATGATTTCTGGCAAATTTTTGGCTGGCCAAGGTTGTTTATATAAATTGTTTTCCCACATTTTATCTAATGGCACAAGTCGTTGGCTTGTTGGTTCATAAGATGAGCCTGAAGTTCTGTGATTATAAATTAAATAAAGTTCATCACGTTCACTCTCAATATTATACTTCTGAGTTTCAATTAAAATTTGCCCTACAAGTAAAGTGATTGCTTTGACAGAGTTAGGCAAAGGAAATGTTCCCTCCAACTGTAAACCCGCATCGATTAAATGTGTGTGTACACGTTCACCAACAGACCATATGCGAGGCTTGTCAGGTAGAGTTTTAAGGAGATTTATTGCATGCTCAGATATAATATCATTAAATTGACCAACCAAGCCCTGGTCTGATCCAAAAACAACTACGCTAGTTTTTTCTGTTCTAGTTTCATTTTTCGATATCAAAGGAGCAAATGATAATGATTTTCTTGATATTTCACGAAGACATAGACTGAGCCCCAATTCTACCGTGCGATAATACTCGGATAACGAATGTATTGATTTTTCATATTGCCCTATACTTGCTGCAGATATCGCCTTCATTGCTCGCACAACAGTTTGCAGGTCTCCTGCTACTTTTATTTTTCTGTCCAAGTTCGCAACCGTTTGGCTCATAACTTTGTCTTTCGTTTATTTTGAAAGGAGATTAAGGCATTTTTTGCTATTTCAATAATGGATTTACGATACTCGTCAGTTAGCTCTTTTCCATTTGTAATCTGAGTCAGCATCTTATCTGGCAAGGATTCAGCGGCCTTTACTAGAGCTTGTTCTGCCAGTGGCACTTGCTCCAGTGGTACCTCATCTAACAGCCCAGATGATAAAGCCAGTAGTATAACAATTTGCGCAGGAACAGATACCGGAGAAAGTTCAGACTGTGTGAGACAAGTACGAATTCGCTTTCCATGCTCAATGATCTTACGTGTATCTTCGTCCATATGCGCTCCAAATTGTACAAAGCTTTCTAACTCTTCAAACTGAGCATAGGCTAGTTTTAGGTTGCCGGTCGCCGCACGGTAAGCTGAATGTTGGGCTTTGCCACCAACACGAGAAACAGATTTTCCCACATCAATGGCCGGCAATACACCTAGTTCAAATAAAGAAGGAGAAAGATAAATTTGCCCATCTGTTATAGATATTAAGTTCGTAGGAATATACGCAGAAATATTTTGAGCCTCAGTCTCAATGATTGGTAACGCCGTGAGTGAACCTCCGCCCAGCTCTTTATCCAAGTGTGTAGCACGTTCAAGAAGTCTAGAGTGAATATAAAAAATGTCTCCCGGAAAAGCTTCACGCCCAGGAGGGCGACGGAGTAGGAGGGATATCTCACGATAAGCTCTCGCATGATGAGTGAGATCATCGTAAACAATCAAAACATCTCGTCCCTCCTCCATAAAAAACTCAGCTATACTGGTCGCAGCATAAGGAGCAATAAAAGTTAAACCTGGTGGGTCATTTCCTTCCGTTACAACAACCACTGTGTAAGCCATAGCTCCTTTTTCCTCCAAGGTTGCTATTGACTTTGCAATGGCAGATGACCGCTGGCCGATAGCACAGTATACACATATAACATTTGATCCACTCTGATTGAGAATAGTATCGATAGCAATCGCAGTTTTTCCTGTCTGACGATCACCTAAAATCAACTCGCGCTGTCCCCTTCCAATTGGGATAAGAGCGTCAATAACCTTAATTCCTGTCTGAAGAGGTTCTCTAACCAGTGCACGGTTCATAATAGGGGGAGCTGGGCGTTCGTTAGGTAGGCGTTGAGTAGAAACTACAGAACCTTTTTCATCTAAGGCTCGGCCAAGAGGATCAATAACTCGTCCAAGTAATTCATCCCCCACTGATACATCCATGACTCGACCAGTCCTGTGGACCTCATCTCCCGCCTGAAGGAGAGAATATTTACCTAGCAAAACAACGCCTACTTGATCAGCATCAATATTAAATGCAACACCTAGAACATCATGTGGAAAAATAAGTAGTTCATCAAACCCAACACCTGGTAATCCTGAAACTTTTGCTATACCAGTTGTAATACTAATAATATAACCCACCTCCTGTAGTTCCAAGCTTGGCGAGTATGACTTCCGAACTTCACTTAAATCTGAAAAAGCCCTATCTAAAACATCACGTAAGGTTTCAAATGAGTTTTTCATGGCTCTGTATTTCTGGATTCAACAATTTATGAACCTCTTTTTCCATAGAAGGTAAATAGTTATCAACACTCCATGCTAGTTTACGTCCATTTATAGTCAGCTCAATTCCACCAAAAAGATTTGGTGAAATCTCAAATTGAAGATGATTTTTTTCATTGAAGTGTTCACTCATGATATTTTTAATATCTGTGCGCTGTTTTTGTGTAAGCTCAAAAGTACTCCTTACAATACCTTGATTAGAAGACGAAGAAGATACTGATTTTATAATGTTTTTCTCTTCTTCATTAAGTTCGCTTAATCGTCTAAGAAAAACATCTATCATTTGAGACTCCAATGTTACTCCTGTGAGGTCCATCAGCACTTTACGAGTGATAGCAAACACCTCACTTTGTACTTGTTGAATAATTGTTTTGTTGATCTGTGCCTCTTCACGTTTAAAGTCTTTACGTTTTTTTTCAGTAAATACATCAATCGCTTTCTTTGCCTCTTCAAGAAGTCTATCATGCTCAACCTGAGCCTCCTCTTCAGCCTTAGTTAAGAGTGCGCTACGTTGATCATCAATTTGCTTTATTTTAGTTTTGAGTTCGTCACTATTTTTCTTAGCATCCAGCTGAATCTTTTCAGCATTTGAAAGCCTCGTAGCAATTTGTGTTTCTCTCTCATCAATAGCATGAAGGATGGGCTTATATAGAAAATGCTTTAATAACCAAACTAAAATAAGAAAATTAATGACCTGTGCTATAGTAGTGAACCAATCAATCAGCATAGTTCTACTTTCCAACAGCTTGAGCGATAAAGTGATTCCAAAATGGATTCGCAAATATCAGAATCATAGATACCACAAGACAGTAAATAGCTGTGGATTCAATCATCGCCAGTCCAACGAACAAAGTTCGAGTGATAGTAGCAGACGCATCAGGTTGCTGGGCTAGAGAGCTGAGGGCAGTTGCGACAGCTTTACCTTCAGCCAAAGCTGGCCCTATAGCTCCAAAACTTGTACTAATACCAGCTATAACAATTGATGTTACGGCAACAATAGTTGAATTATCCATATAGTTTCTCCTTCTTTTCATTTATGTTTTCATAGTTATTTTTCAAGTTACTTCCTTGTTCTTTAATATAGGCGTAGTTTTTGACTCTCGAACTCTCGTGGCTGCTGCTATATAAACTGCAGCAAGAATACTAAAAATATAGGCCTGCACCATGCCTGTAAGGAGGCCAAGTATGGTCATAAAAATTGGAAAAATAAGAGGTGTAATGCTAAGTAAGATAGCTACTATCATCGTACCGCTCATCATGTTGCCAAAAAGGCGTACGGCGAGAGCCAGTGTTCGCGATATTTCACTAATAATATTAAATGGCAACATGATGATTGTTGGTTTTGTATAAGTTTTTAAATACTCCCGAACACCCTGTTCTGCTATTCCAAAAAAAGGAACCGCCACAAACACACAAAGGGCCAGGGCTACAGTGGTTGATAGGGAGCCTGTTGGTGGCTCATAACCGGGGATGATAATACAAAGACTTGAAGCAGCAACAAATAAAAAGAGCGTGCCAATAAATCCGATGTATTGCTGGGGATGAGTTAAACCCACCTCTTCAATTTGTTTCTCAATGCCAGTGACTATTATTTCAAGAAGATTCTGCCAGCGAGAACGTTTTATTTTTGTGGACAGTTTGCTAACAATAAGTATTGAACTGAGCGTTAAGAAAAACATCAGCCCCCAGGTTATAGCAATAGTTGCATTGATTTTAAAAAATCCGTGTTGCCAATAAATAATACTATCGGGGCTAAGATGCACGGTTCGCCTCTTTATCTAGCAAATTTGGCTTTGGTGGTACTTGAATTACTTTTGAAATAGTAAAACGTGCAACTAAAAAACCAAAGAAACATATCAATAGCCGTGACAAATAACCATCAGAGTTAAATGAAGCAATTAAATAAAACCCAATCAAGGTAATACTGATTCGCAAGATAGTACTACTAAAAAGCCAAAGTGTTGGTGATTTTGAAGTTATTAGTTTTTCAAGGGTTCTCCAAAGACCGTAAAAGAAAAATGTCCCAAGTCCTAAACCCGCCATTAATGCTACCAAAAGACTCATTGTGTAGTTTAAAGAATCACTCATTGTTATGATCCTGATCAGTTAGCATATCACGATGCTGTTGACTCATCCAATACCATGCATTTAAGCAGCCAATGCATAATCCAGCAATGAGCAGCACCAGTGTCCACGAACGACTCTCTGGATAGTGTTTATCTAACCAGGTGCCAATGAACGCGCCTAGCAGTGTAGGCACAACTACCGACCAACCGATGAGGCCCATCATACCTAAGCCAAACCAAACACCTGTAGGATTATGTCGTGCCCTAATTTTACGAGATGCTTTTCTATCCACTTTAAGACTGAATTCGGTTGTTTTATTATTATTTATATCTTTTAAATCTTTATTCATTTCTCATCTCCACCAAATGTTGAATAAAACTGCTCTCCATTTTTGCCATGGCTTGTCTCATGCTCTGCTCTTGTTCATTAAAATTCATAAATTCGCGCATCACTGCTTCACGGAGTTGGCCGAGAGATTTTCCTCCGATAGCATTACGGACTGAAATATGTACGTCCAAACCAGTTTTAATAAGGACACCCTCATTAATCGCAAGGAATTTTTCACCTTCTAGTTTACTTTCATAGGTCAAAATTCCAGGGACAAGCGCGGCAGTACAGTCTAATCGATGTGGTAATAGACCAAAGGAACCAATATTTGTTTCCACTACAACACACGAGATATCATTTATTTCAATAAAGATTTCAGATGGCAGGAAAATCTTAAGAGTCATGAGTATTGGCTGCATGTTTAACCTCCTTTTTCATTTTTGATTCGTCTATTTTGCCTATCATATATAAGGAGCTTTCTGGATAATCTTTGAATTCATCATTCAGAATGCGTTCACAACCATTGAGTGAATCTTTGAGACTAACAATTTCCCCTTTGATTCCACTAAACTGTTCTGTTGCAAAAAATGGCTGAGTCAAAAATTTTTCTAAGCGCCTCGCTCTGCCAACTACTTTGCGGTCCTCCTGCGCCAATTGCTCAAGTCCAAGCATAGCAATGATATCTTTTAGTTCCTCATACCGTGCCAGCGTTCTTCTGATTTTTTGGGCCAGATGATAGTGTCTTTCACCAACAATACCAGGTGTAGACATTTTAGAACTGGATTGAAGAAGATCAATCGCCGGATAAAGGCCTTCACTCGCTCGTTTACGTGATAGGACGATAGATGCTGAAAGATGTGAAAATGTATGCACAGCGGCAGGATCAGTCAAATCGTCTGCTGGTACATAGACTGCTTGAATAGATGTAATTGAGCCGGCATCTGTATTGGCAATACGCTCCTCCAGTCCAGAAAGCTCAGTACCTAAAGTTGGTTGATAACCCAAACGCGAAGGCATTTGCCCCATCAAACCAGAAACTTCCATACCCGCTTGAATAAAACGAAAAATATTATCAATTAACAAGAGTACGTCCCGATGCTGATCATCTCTAAAATACTCCGCCATAGTCAGAGCAGTATGTCCCACACGAAAACGACTTCCAGGCGGCTCATTCATCTGCCCAAAAATCATCACCATATTTGGTAAAACTCCTGCTTCTTGCATTTCACGGTATAGCTCTTCGCCTTCGCGGCATCGTTCACCAATTCCGCAAAAAATACTAATGCCCTTTTGATCTCGAATCATGTTGTGAATTATTTCAGTCAGTAAAACTGTCTTGCCAACGCCAGCTCCACCAAAAAGTCCAGCCTTTCCTCCGCGTTCAAGAGGTACTAATACATCAATAACTTTGATTCCAGTCTCAAAAATTTCAGATTTAGTAGAACGATGTGCTAGGAGTGGTGGAGATTGATGGATAGAGCGCCATTTAACATTCTTTAGCTCAGCTTTATGATCAATTGTTTCTCCAAAAACATTAAACATACGTGATAGAATTTCCTTACCTACAGGAGCTTTCAAAGGCCCACCAGTGTCCTCAACTTCATCACCACGGCTGAGACCTTGAGTGGTAGTGAGTGCAATACCGCGCACAGAGTGGGAATTAAGATGAGCTAAAATCTCAATAGATATGTCACCTTGTTTCGCATGTAAGAGTGAATAAATAGATGGTAAGTGTTTACTGAACTCAACATCAACAACACTTCCACGAACGGAAATTACTTTTCCAGTGTTTCGAGTACCTTTCTTTATATTTATTGTCGACGAAGTACGCCCTTTAGTATTTATCATATGTTTTTTTTTCATTTCTGTATAAAATATCCAAATACTGTTCTCATAACAAAGTTTATGATATCGGAATATTTCTGCTTGTAAGGCACTTTTGATATGAGAATTTATGTGCAGCCAAATGATTAATATGAAGGCATGGATTGACTTCATTTTAACTCAAACTTATCTGTGAATGATTCATTTGCAGACAAATATCGTTCACTGTAGATTCAAATATTAATTTAATTTCGGACAATCTCTTTTCCGTTAAAGCCTCAAAACGAAAAGTAAGTACAGGTTGGGTATTCGAAGCTCTGATAAGGCCCCACCCATCACCAAAGTCAATACGGATACCATCGATGTCAGTCATTTGAGTTTTATTTAAAGTAGAATCATTAATAAGAATACTTTTCACTTTATCTACTAATTTAAACTTAAGTTTATCTTCAAATGGAACACGTAATTCTGGTGTTGAACATGTGCTGGGAAGGCCACCCAATAATGAAGATAATGATCCCTGAGTTTTTGAGGTGATCTCTAGTAGTCGGAGAGTCGCATAAATTGCATCATCATAACCAAAATATCTATCTGCAAAGCAAATATGACCAGATAGCTCTCCTCCAAGTAAAGCACCAGTTTTCTTCATCTTTGCTTTTAAAAGAGAATGCCCAACTTTCCACATCAAACAGCGACCGCCTCGTTTTTTGATATCATCAAATAAACGAAAACTTGATTTCACCTCAGATATAATCATTGAACCAGGGTTCTCATCCAATAGCGTACGAGAAAAAATAACCATGAGCTCATCACCGGCTAACAGTCGGCCATTTTCATCGACAACACCAATACGATCTGCATCGCCATCAAACCCTATGCCAAAATCAGCCTGACTTTCTTTTACAGCCTTTATCAAGTCTAGTAAATTACTTGAGCTTGTAGGATCAGGAATGTGATTAGGAAAAGTTCCATCAAGCACACAATAGAGTTCAAGCACTTCTACCCCAAGACTACGAAACAATTTAGAAGCAACAATACTTGCCATTCCATTTCCACAATCAATTACGATTTTTTGGCCCTTTAATGATGAGAATTGTTTTTTTTGATATTCGAGGTAAGCTGAAATAATATTGAAATCCGAAACAGAGCCTCTTTGCATAGTTGAATCTGCACCATTTTCCATTATAGACCGCAATTTTTGAATTTGATCCCCGTAAATTGCCTCACGGCCAATGCAAATTTTAAACCCATTGTGATTTGGTGGATTATGAGAGGCTGTCACCATAATCGCACCATCTAAATCGAGACAAAACAAACTAAAGTAAGTCAATGGTGTGGGACAAAGTCCAAGTCTTACTACATCAAGCCCCCCCTTCAGCAGCCCATTCACTAAGGCAACTTCATAGTTATTACTACTCAGACGGCAATCTTTTCCTACACCAATAGTTAATTTATCCCGCCCTGTAGCTGCTTTTTTTTTCCTGAGAAGCTGTGCGTATGCAAGGCCTAGACTCTCAGCAAAGGCACTTGATAGATCAACTGATGCAATACCACGAATATCATACTCTCGAAAAATTGATGGGTTGATTTGTAATTTATTAGTCTCTGTCATAAATTAAACTTTTGTTCCAATAAGTTGAACTGGAATAGTTTTTATTTCCTTCTTTAAATTTAAAAAATATGGCTTTAAATCATCTTCAGTAAGTGTTTCTTTTTCTATTAGAATAGCCGCTGACTGTTTTAAAATATCAATATTTTTTTCTAGTATATTTTTTGCTTTTTCAATTCCAGCTTCAAGAAGCTCTCTGACAGCACAATCAATTTCACGGGCAGTTTCATCACTATAAAATCGAGTCTTAAAGCTAGAATTATTTTCATTTAAAAAACTAGATTGAGTCTTATCATACACAACAAAACCCAGCTTCTTACTCATTCCATAGCGCGTGATAACGTTCCAAGCAATTTCTGTTGCTTTATCTAAATCATCTGAAGACCCAGTAGAGAAGTGGTTGAATATGAGTAATTCCGCAGCACAACCTCCCAATAGAGTTGCCATTTTGTTTTGAAGTTCATTTTTTGTCATTAAGTAACGATCCTCAGTTGGCCGTTGAATCGTGTAGCCTAATGAACCTATTCCTCTAGGTATAATTGAAATTTTATGAATCGACTCGTTCAAATTAAGAGCACATGAAACTAGAGCATGTCCCATTTCATGATGAGCAACTACTGTTTTTTCAAATGCATTTATTAAACGATTTTTCTTTTCAAGTCCTGCCACCATTCGTTCTATGGCATAAGTAAAATCGCTCTCAGAAACCGAGTCTGCATTTCTCCTGATAGCAACTAAAGAGGCTTCGTTAACTAAGTTTGCAAGATCGGCACCTGTAAATCCGGATGTTAAAGCAGCTATTTTTTCTAAATCTGTATCTGCTTGCAGTTTTGTTTTCTTAATATGCAGATTTAAAATAGCTAATCTACCTTCTTTATCAGGTTTATCCACAAGTACTTGACGGTCAAATCGACCCGAGCGCAGTAGAGCGGGGTCTAGTATTTCAGGACGATTAGTGGCAGCTAGCAGAATAATTCCAGAACTAGGGTCAAAGCCATCAAGCTCTGCTAATAGCTGATTTAACGTCTGTTCTTTTTCATCATTACCATGCCCCATACCTGAAAGTCTGGCGCGGCCTAAGGCATCTAATTCATCAATAAATATTATACAAGGAGCTTTCTTTCTAGCCTGTTCAAATAGATCACGAACTCGAGCAGCACCAACACCAACAAACATTTCAACAAACTCGGCGCCATTGGTTGAAAAAAATGCCACTCCAGCTTCACCAGCAACAGCCCGCGCTATAAGCGTTTTTCCCGTACCAGGAGGCCCAACTAGAAGAACACCCTTTGGCATGCGACTTCCTAGTCTCTTATATTTTTCAGGATTTTTTAAGAAATCAACCAATTCCTGAAGTTCCGTTTTAGCTTCATCAGACCCTGCAACGTCATCGAAAGTCACCTTGGTATCTGTTTCTACATAAATCTTGGCTTTGCTTTTACCTACTGACATAAAGCCACTTTGCATTCCCCCAATGCGGCTCATAGCTTTTTTTGAAAACCAATTCCATAATAAAAATAATATCATTATAGGAAAAAACCAACTCAATATATTCCCTATGAAGGTACTCTCAACTTCACTTTCGAACTTAACACCATATTTCTGCAAGTCTTGAGCGGTATTATAATCTACTCTATTTGTATTCACATACTTTTGTTCGCCAGTAGGTTTTACTAACTCCGCAAGGATCATATCTCCCTTCAAAACTACGGAATTTATTTCCTTCTCTTCTAAAAGCTGATGGAACTCACTGTAGGGAATATGCTTAACCTTCTTCTGAGCAATCCAGTAATCTTGAGCTAAAATCACAAGATAAATAGCGATAAATATGTACCAGAAGTTAAGTTTAGATGTTTTATCTTTGAGCGTATTCAAAAATTGATCTTTCATTGTTGTAATCCTGAAAATAGTATTTTCATATCTTTTTTAACTTTGATTCAAAATCAACAATTTGTTTTATGGTCTTCAATACAGAATCAGGATTGAGTGAAATACTATCTATACCTTGCTCTACTAAAAACTTAGCAAAATCTGGATAATCACTTGGAGCCTGACCACAAATTCCAATTTTTTTGTTCATATTTTTAGCAACTTGTATAACACTGGAAATCATATTTTTAACAGCTTCATTTCTTTCATCAAAAATATGCGAAATGACTTCGGAGTCTCTATCAACACCTAAAACAAGTTGGGTGAGATCATTTGAGCCAATTGAAAAGCCATCAAAAATCTTTAGAAATTCTTTAGCTAAAATCACATTACTTGGAATCTCACACATGACATATATTTCTAAATTATTTACGCCTCTTTCCAGGCCATTTTTATTCATTTCAGCAAGAACTTTCTCTCCTTCCTGAATAGTGCGACAAAAGGGCACCATTAGTTTCACATTGGTCAGCCCCATATCATCTCGTACTTTCCTCATAGCCCTACATTCCAGGGCAAAGCCTTGCTGGTACCTAGGATCATAATAGCGGGAAGCCCCTCTAAACCCGATCATGGGATTTTCTTCTTTGGGTTCAAATTCTTTTCCACCAATAAGCTTTGCATATTCATTAGATTTAAAATCGCTCATTCGAACAATTACAGGTTTTGGATAAAATCCGGCTGCAATCATTGCAACTCCTTCAGCGAGCTTGTCTACAAAATATTGTGACTTATCAGTATAGCCAAAAGTTAAATCTGAAATAGTGTCTTTAGCTGGAATATCTTTAAGGGTATTAAAATTGACCAGTGCCATAGGGTGAATATTAATAGAGTGGTTAATAATAAACTCCATTCTTGCTAATCCAACACCATTATTTGGTAAAAATGATAAATGAAAAGCTTCATCTGGATTAGCTAAATTCATCATTATAGAAGTGTTTGGATGTTCAAAACCCTTGATACTAAATTTTTCAATTTTGAATGGAAGCTTACCTTTGTAGACAAATCCGGTGTCTCCTTCAGCACAACTCACTGTAACCATTTGACCGTTTTTAAGTATTTCCGTTCCTCGCTCAGTTCCAACAATAGCAGGAAGTCCAAGCTCTCGACTTACAATCGCCGCGTGACAAGTCCTGCCACCTCTATTGGTAATAATTGCCGAGGCTTTTTTCATAGCTGGCTCCCAATCGGGGTCAGTTTTTTCTGTTACTAACACCTCTCCCAATTGAAGACTCCCAAGCTCTTGTGGGGTTTTGATGACACGTATTTGCCCAAAAGCAATTTCCTCACCAACACTTCTACCTGTTACAAGGATTGGACTACGTTCTTTAAGGTGGTAAGTTTCTATTTCATCAATTTGTTTTTGCGACTTAACAGTTTCAGGTCGTGCCTGCACAATGAACAATTCACCACTTTTACCGTCTTTGGCCCATTCCATATCCATTGGAGTAAAATGACCATTTTTTTCTGTATAGTGATCTTCAATAATGCAGGCCCAGTTAGATAACTTTAAAATTTCATCATCACTAATTGAGAATCTTCTTCGATCATCAACTGAGACAGGTGTATTTTTAACCATTTTTGATCCGCCCAAGTCATACACCATTTTGAATTCTTTCGTGCCCAACTGCTTTCTCAAAAGAGGTTTAAATCCAGACTTAAGAGTGGGTTTAAACACATAGAACTCATCTGGATTAACTGCACCTTGAACAATATTTTCCCCTAACCCATAAGCTGAGTTAATCAACACAGCATCTTTAAAACCACTTTCTGTATCAATTGAAAACATGACACCTGATGAGGCTAAATCTGATCGCACCATTTTTTGCACACCAATAGAAAGGGCTATTTTAAAATGACCAAATTTTTTATCTTCTCTATAAGAAATTGCTCTATCTGTAAATAATGAGGAAAAGCATTTACGGCAAGCATCTAGTAGACCTGATATACCCTGTACATTGAGATATGTTTCTTGTTGTCCAGCAAAGCTTGCATCAGGAAGATCTTCAGCTGTGGCACTACTTCTGACGGCTACATCAGGATTTTCAAAATACTTTTCACCTAATTTAAGATAAGCCTTCTGTATGACCTCCTGGAGATCTTCAGGTAAATCTGCATGTAAAATCATTTGACGAATATTATGACCACAGTTTCTTAAACTTTCAAAATTCTTTGGATCCATATGGGACAAGGCACTTTCAATTTTATCATCCAACTTATTGCTCTCAATAAAATACCGGTAGGCCTGTGCTGTAATTGCAAAACCATCTGGAACTTTAACACTCTTTTGAGCCAACTCTCTGACCATTTCACCAAGCGAAGCATTTTTTCCACCCACGATTGGTACATCGTTAATAGATAGTTCATTAAACCATTTTATAAGACCAGAATTAGCCATGATGAGATCCTTTCATGCAACATTCTGGATTAACGACTCGTTCTTCAGCCACCTTTCCGGTTTTACTGAATTCGTCAATACTTTGTAAAGTTGTTACAGCAATACTTTGTAAGGCTTCTTTGGTGAGAAATGCTTGGTGTGAAGTGATCAATACATTAGGGAAAGTAAGAAGCCTTGCTAAAATATCGTCTTGAAGTACTTCATTGGATAGATCTCTAAAAAATAAATTTTCCTCTTCTTCATAGACATCTAGCGCAGCACCACCTATTTTACTGTTTTTAAGACCATCAATTAGAGCCTTCGAATCGATCAAAGCGCCTCGCCCTGTATTTATAATAACAACGCCAGATTTCATTTTTTCGATACTTCCATGGTTAATGAGGTGATGGGTTTCTGGTGTGAGAGGTAAATGAAGTGAAATAATATCAGACTGACTATATAAATCTGAAAGATCTACATATTGAATGCTGGCATTTTTTTCTAAGTCGGGATCTTTATTAATATCATTCACCAACACATTACAACCAAACGAAACCATTAACTGAGCAAATATTTTCCCAATCTTTCCTGCCCCGATAATGCCAATATTTTTTTTATAAAGATTAAATCCCACTAGTCCATCTAGTGAAAAATTTAATTCTCTCACACGGTTATAAGCTCGATGAATATTTCTATTTAGCGTCAGCAGCATTCCGATCGCAAATTCGGCAACAGCATGAGGCGAATAGGATGGCACTCTGACAACTTGGATTCCATGTTTCTGCGCTGATATAAGGTCTACATGATTAAATCCCGCAGATCTCAGTGCTATCAGTTGAACACCAAGTGTTTTAAGATTTTTTATACACTCATCATCAACCTTATCATTAACAAATGAACAGACAACATTCGAGCCATGAGCTAAGCGTGCCGTCTTTGCATTAAGGCAAACCTCTTGGAATTCTATGTTAAAATTAAACTTATCGTTTGCCGCTAAAAATGCTGCTTTGTCAAACTGATGAGTATCAAAAAATATTACTTTCATTTTTAGCTTATCTTCTTAATTTTAGATTTATATGCCTTTGAATTCATCCGAGGGAAGCTCCCTTGTTTGTTGTGTTTTTAAAGAGATTAATAATTTCATCAATCTTTTCTATGGCTTGTTCTTTCTTCTTTGATTGAAAAGCCTTGTTAATACTATTTTTTACATGTGTTTCCAGGATGGAGGATTCAATAGCAGATATCCCAGATTTTATAGCGCGAAGTTGATGAAGAATGTCGCTACAATATCTTTGATCACGAATCATTTTCTCAACTCCCTCTACTTGTCCCTTTATCCTTTTGAAACGCAGGAGTTCTTTGCTGTGATCAATGGCATATTTGGACTCGATTTTTGATTTTTTTATCAATTTATTCCTCCGTATCGAGATAACCATACCCCAACAGGGTCACTGTTAACCCTATTGGGGTATGCAAGTCTACGACCATACTTTTTCTAAAATGGCTGTTTTATCCAAGTAGTTGAAATCAATTCGGTTATTTAATTGTGCAATATTCGCAACAAATTTTATTTGAGACAAATTCCGTGAACTTGGGACTATTTGTTACTCTCGGTCCACAGATTATATTACTTAGAGAAGTAGTGCTGCATTTAGGAGGCCCACCATAAGAACTGTATGTCCTGAAAGTTTAACAGGGAACCTTTTGAGCAAAAGAGCGTGCTTACTTGCTTTGGATTATTATCTCACCCCTAGGTGATTTAGTGTCAGACTCCGTTGGTCCAAGACTCTTCACTTCTAATTTTACATTTGAAATTTTAGTATAAATTAAAGGCCGACTCCACACATCGCTAAGTGTCTCAGTTTTTTTGACATAAGGTTCTGGGCCCCAATTCTTACATTCATCAATATCAACAATGAGGCTGTAAATCGTTTCAGGGTAAAATCCACAATCTGTATAAAAATAATCAGCCCCTTTGAGAATTATATTAATTCGATCTTTGGTCTGGGCTACACCATCGCCCTTTATAATAGCAGACGCAGCATTAGCGTTAGATACAAGCATCAGCACAGAAGTTATTTGGTTCTCCACGGTTGATGGTGGAATGCAGTAAGTCAAAAAAAGAGGCGTAAGTCAATTT
>Ga0066639_10000874_pt1 | contig 26893 bp, 26 predicted proteins | sample CryGeyCG2114_010_2_FD_59504 | JGI IMG/M metagenome (GOLD analysis project Ga0066639, IMG submission 59504) | Groundwater microbial communities from aquifer - Crystal Geyser CG10_big_fil_rev_8/21/14_0.10 | ecosystem: Environmental > Aquatic > Deep subsurface > Groundwater | place: USA: Utah...
CCGATTATAATACCGAGCATAGTCAAAAAACTTCTCGCTTTATTAGCCAGAAGTGAGGTCCCAGAAGATCTTGCACATTTTTTTATTAAATCTAGCATTTTAAAATTTAAATATAAATTATTTTAGGACACTTTCTTTTTGAGCTATTCTCCTTATTTTTATTTGTTCATCAGATTCAATCAAACCATCTCTCACTTTTATAATCCTTTTGGCGTGTTCAGCCGTATAAGTTTCGTGAGTAACTAAAATAATAGTATTTCCATGCTCATTTAATTTTTGCAAAATATCCATAATCTGAATACCTGACTTTGAGTCAAGATTTCCAGTCGGCTCATCAGCAAATATTATTGATGGATTATTGACTAACGCTCTAGCAATTGCCACTCGTTGTTTTTCTCCGCCAGAAATCTGATTTGTATAGTAATCCAATCTATGTTCCAAGCCCACACTTTTCAATACTTCCTTTGCCCTTTTATCTGGATTATTTTTCTTTTTTGAATAAGTCAAAGGAAGTTTTACGTTATCCAAAACTGTTGTACGTGCAAGCAAATTAAATGATTGGAACACAAAGCCAATTTCTTCATTCCTCAGCAATGCCAACTCGTTATCATCTAACTTACCAACATCTCTACCTTCGAATTGATACAATCCGCTTGTGGATCTTTCAAGGAGTCCTAAAATATGCATCAACGTTGATTTTCCCGATCCAGATGGCCCCATTATAGAAACAAACTCCCCCTTCTCAATATTAAAAGAAAGGCCATGCAAAACCTTAGTCACCACCTCGTCTGTGCGGTACTCTTTTTTTAGGTTTTTTATTTCTATAAGCATATTATTTTAATAATTCTGCTAATCTCCCTTGCTTATTCAGAATATCTTTCCAGCTTTCTTTTTTTATATTGTGCTCCCATATTTTATTTTGGAGATGTTTTGTAAGAAAAAATAAATTTTCTTCATCACTTTTTGCTGCTTCAAAAACTGCTTCATCCTCATTTGTTTTTGAAATTTTCATAAAAAGATTCCATAATTCTTTTTGGGAAAAACTTAAATTTGAGCTAGCAATCAAAGTTGCTAACTTTTTTTTGTGACTAATGGTCATTATATTATTAATTCATTAATTATTATTTGGCGCGCATAATTCTTTCAGCGGTATTTTTGAAGTCATTATATTTTATTCTGCTTACAACGCTTTCTATTGATTTTTGGGCGTTTCTTAATTTTACAGAATCTACGCTACCTCCTAATGGTGAATTTTTTTTATTTCTTTCACCTAGGGCCATAATCTTGTTTATTTTATTTAAAAAAGATAAATTTTTCTTTTCTCATTTCTTTTCACATTTTTTTTATGTTTTTATTTATTAATTTGATAAATTATTTACCATTTTCTTTAGTTGAAGTCACAACTTTTTCTCCTTCGCTCAATCCAGAAAGTACTTCTGTTAAACCACCGTCACCCTGAAGACCAACAGAAACTTGTCTCTCTTCTACTTTATTGTTTTCAAGCACTCGAACAATTTTCCCTTGCCCATTTTTTTCAATAACCGCTCGAGACGGAATTATCAGAACATTATCTTTTTTATCAGTTGTTATTAAAACATTTGCGGTCATGCCTGATTTTATCAATTTTTTTTCTGGATCAAAATTTACCTTTACTTTATAATAAACGACATCCTGAACCTCTGTTTCGGCTGGCTCTATAAAATAAACGTTTCCATTAAATTTAACATCTGTCCCAAAAGAATCAAGGGTTATTTCAGCTTCGTTCCCTTTGCTTATTTTTGATATATCTGCTTCTGAGATCAAAACTTCAATTTCGAAATTATTCTCAACCAAAATTGCAACTACCGTTACACCAGAAGCTACTTGTTCGCCAATTTCATATTCAATTTTTGTAATAGTTCCATCAATTGGGGCTTTAATAATAGAATTTTCAATCTGCTTTTGGACGGAATCAAGAGCTGCTTGGGCTTTTTTCACTTGAGCTTGCGCTAATGCTACATCATATTTATTTGCAGAAGCTGTTATTCTGTTTAATTCTGCCTGAGCCACTTCCCATGATTCCAAATAGCTATTTACCCTTGTTTCAGCCACAGCAATTTGTTGATCACTGCTTACTTCAGCCGTGGCCAAAGTATTTTCAGCGGCTATAACAGCATCGTTGTAAGAGGCTTGAGCTTTTGTTAGGCTGTCTTGGGATGAATTTACATTTGTTTCATAATTCAAGATAGCATCATTTAAATTTTGTTTCGCGGTTTGCACGGAAGTTATAGCTGTGGAGATATTTGTAATTTGTGTGCTTATGCTTGTTTTTAGCGTATCCAATTCAGTTTGAGTAAAACTTGAAGTAGTGACGCTATGTTCCAATGCCCCATAACAATATTGTAATGCTTCAAAAACTTTGCTTAATGTAATCAACAAATTATTTAAAGCTTCTTTGGTTTTTCCTTCTGTGCTATTTATTTTAATGATATTTAACGAATCAGTAGCTTTAGACAGTACAGCTAGAGCTTCTTCATAAGAATCTATTGTATCTTCTACTGTTTTTTTATCTGAAGCGCCAATATAATATTTGCCGTCTGGATCGCCCAATGTCCTATTAATTGTGCCTAAAGCAATGTCAGCAATTGATAAATTGTTATCAATGGTAGTAATCGCTGTTTCAATTTTATTATCTATAGCCCTCTGATATGTAGATTCTGTATTTTTCAAAGTTGTTTCAGCCGCAATGACCGCTTGTTCATAGGCTGTGATATTGTTTGCTAAACCAGACTTCAAGTCACTTAAATTTTTTTTAGCTTGGCTTATGCTTTCTTCTACTGAATCTTGTATTTTTTCTAATTCTTTTTTAGCAGACTCATAAGCAGACTTTGCCTGCTTAACGTTGGCTCTGGCAACCTCTATTTCTTCCGTGGTAGCGCCTGCCAATAGCTTGTTTAAATCTTCTTCGGCTATATCAAGGCTCGCCTGAGCTTCATTTTTGTTTATATCTAAAGCGCTATGATCAAGCTCAGAAAGAACTTGGTCTTTTATTACTTTATCTCCTATGCCAACATCAATCTTTGCTACTTTTCCTGAATTCAAAAAGCTTAATTCTGTTTCATTAGCCGCTTTTATGGTTCCTGTTTCACTAACTGTCTGCACTATATCTCCTCTCTCTACTAAAGCTGTAGTATAAGAAATATCTACTTTTTTTGACGAAATAAAATAACCAACAACAGATACTGCGATCACCACTATTACTACAATTATAATAATTTTTTTCATAACAAATTTTATTATTTTTTTGATTTTTCTTTCTCTAAATTTTGAATTATTTTTTTGATTTTCTCCAAAAATTCATCAAAATTAAAATCACTTTTTATAAAATAATAATCAGCCCCCAGTGTATCGCATTTTTCTTTGCTATCTTTATCGGTAAGGTTTGTGAAAATAAAAATAGGAATTTTAGCCCCGTGACCACCTGATTTTATATCTCTCAAAAGCTCAAATCCGTCTACTCTGGGGAGTATTAAATCCAAAATTATATAATTTGGTTTTTCTTTATTTATTCTATTTATTATCTCTTCTGCTTCTTCTGTACCATTATTTATCAAGACATCCATACCTTCCACTCTAAATTTAGCCTGAAGACCGGCTAAAATGTTTGAATCGTCTTCAATTACTAATATTTTTTTATTCATATTTTTAATATTAATGTTTTGTTTATTATACCACAAATTTATTATTAACTCCAAATGATTCGGTTAAAATACAAAACCTAGCAAAATGCCAGGTTTTTATATTGCTTTTCTTTATTTTACGCAAATTTTCTAATTACGCCCCTTACAACACCCTGAATCAAAGGGTCTTTTACGAAAATTGGCTTCATGTTTGAATTAGCTGGCTGTAGCCTGATTCTATTTGTTTCTCTGTAAAATTTTTTCAGGGTTGCGTAAGCATTATTTAACAAAGCCACAACCACATCTCCATTATGCGGTGAAGGGTTTCTCTCCACAATAACAAAATCACCATCCAAAATTCCATCTTCTATCATGGATTCGCCTTTTACTTTTAAAACATAGCTATTAGCGTCATCATTAACAAAATCTGTGGGGACAGCTATAGTTTCGTTTTCTTCTATGGCTTCAATCGGCTCTCCGGCTGTAATAAGACCAGCCAGAGGCAATTCAATAGCTTGTGTCCATTTGATTTGAGCGGGCACTAGCTCTATAGATCTGGCCTCATTCAAAGAGGTTTTTAAAAATCCTTTTTCTTTTAGATTTTTTACATGAGCATGAATAGTTGCGGGACTTGAAAGACCAAAATATTCACCAATTTCTCTCATGCTTGGCGCATAGCCTTTGTTTTTTGAAAAATCATTTACAAAATCAAGAATTTCTCTTTGTCTTTTAGTTAAATTTTTTCCCATACATTTAATTTAATTTCTTTTTGACCATATAATCTATTTGATATTTTTGCTCATATAGATTATATGGATTTTTATTTTTATACTACCATAGCTATAGTTATCCACATCTAATTATATTATACACGAACAAAAAACGAAAGTCAACACTTTTAAAAAACTTTCTTATATTAATAATTTATTTATAAAAATAAATTATTTAACATCTAGTCTCGCCCGCCTTGGGCAAGCCAAGAAAAACAGAAAACACTCTCCAAAAAGAAAGTGTTTTCTGTCTTAAATATATAAGATTTAAGCTTCTTTGTTTGGCAAGATTCTAAACATAGTAGTTCCGCAATCAGGGCATTTTCCCTTCATAGCTCTTCTTGGTTTCCCGCCTTTGCCTTTCATTTCTACTTCCTGCCCATCTGCCATCTCTTTTTTAGCTTTACATTTTACGCAATATGCTTCCATGGTTTTATTATTTCGCTAATATAAGCCTAATAAGCTTAAAATAACGAAAATTATTTGATTATTTACTTATCTTACCTTAATTCTAGCACAAAACACCAATAAAATAAAGGGGGGTAAATAAAAAAACAACTTCTAAGCGCCTAGCAAGAGTTGTTTCCAAAAATATATACAAGCTAATTTTTTATATTTTTAATCACTGCTTTCAACTTATTATTAAGGGCAAAAGATATATTTTTTTGTTCTTCTGAAATATAAAAGACTGCATTTTTAATATTTTTCTTGATTCTATTTAATAATTCTGTTTCTTTTTCTTTAACACTCTCTTCTATTCCTGCCACTCTGCCAAAATCATCCTGATTTATATTGATTGAGGCTGTTTTGCTGTCTTTGTTTTGTTGAAGTTTATTCTGATTATTTTTTATATAATTTATCAGATCAGACTTACTTGGCGTCCTTTCTGCTTCCTGCTTACACACTGGATTAATTAAATTATATTTTATTCCTAAATCTTTTATTTTTTTTGCGGGAAATAAAAGAATCTTATCAAAAACACTTTGAATTTCTTTAGCTTTTTCAGGAGTAAAATGAGTAATAGCGACCGAAAATATAAAAACAGCTAAAGAAGCAACTACCAAATTTGCTACCCATAATTTTGAACTTAATCTTTTGTTTGTCTCAATTTTTGCTTTAGCAGTTTTTTCTTTAGCTGTAAATATTAAATTATAAGCACTAGAAATTACCTTATCTTTTCCTATTTTCTTTTTTAATTCATTTATTTCATCCAAATCTAAATCTTTTATATTCTCTGACCATTTCTTCAATATTATTTCTTCAATATCATCTTTTTTTTCTTTTAATATTTTCTTTCTTTTTGACATATTAAATTTACAAAAAAATTACTAAACTATAAAATAGCTTAATCTATTTCAATTATAACATTATTTTGATATTTTGGTAATACTATTGCTAAAATTTAATAAATATGTTAGTATCAAGAGCATAAAATAATTAACTTAATTTGAATATCAGCAATCTGATAATTTGCATTCCTGTCTTCTGGCAGGCAGATATTCGAAAATTTAGTCTATATGAAAAAGGATATACATCCAAAATATTACCCAAAGGCAAAGGCCACTTGCGCTTGTGGAAACACTTTTGAGATTGGCTCAACGATGCCAGAAATAAAAACTGACCTTTGTTCAAAGTGTCATCCTTTTTATACTGGAAAACAAAAACTCGTTGATAGTGCTAGAAGAGTAGAAAAATTCAAAGCCAAAGTAAGCGCACAAAAAGATGTTTCAAAAGATAGAAAAGGCAAAAAAGTAAAAAGAGCTGCTCAAGTAAAGGCTCGAGCAAAAAAAGAAGTGAAAGTTAAAATTGAAAAAGAAGTAAAGACTGAAGCTAAAAAAACCAAAGGAAAAAAATAACTATTTAAAACGGTTATTCTTATTTGTATGGTATAATTAATATTATCATATAATTATGAATAACCGTTTTTTGTATAATTTTTAAAGCGTTAACTGTCAAAGGTTAATTGTTAAAGTTTATGTACGAAGATATAAAAGAAAAATTTAAAGAAATTGAAAAAAGTCTTTCTGCTCCGGAAATAATGAAGGATGCAAAAAAAATGGCTCAAATTTCAAAGGAACACTCTGATTTGAAGGGGGTAATAGAGATGATTTTTGATTTGGAGAAAGATGAAGAAAACGTAAAGCAAAATAAAGAAATTATAGAGAATGAAAACGACGAGGACTTAAAGGATATGGCCCAAAAAGAAATATTGGAATTAGAAGAAAAGAGGGAAAAACTTACTCAAAAAATCAATGAAGAACTTCACCCAGCCGATCCCAATGATAAAAAAAATGTTATCATGGAAATCCGGGCCGGCACAGGTGGCGATGAATCCGCTCTTTTTGCGGCTGATCTTTTTCGTATGTATTCCAGATATGCTGAAAGACAGGGGTGGAAATTAAAAATTTTGAATTCGAACCGCATCGGAATCGGAGGCTTCAAAGAAATTATTTTTTCCATAGAAGCTAAAGGAGCTTATGGAAATTTAAAATTTGAAGCTGGAACACACCGAGTTCAACGCGTACCAGAAACAGAAAAGGCTGGACGCGTACATACATCGGCTGCAACTGTAGCGGTGCTTCCTGAGGCCGAGGAAGTAGATCTTGAAATAAAAAAGGAAGATCTGAGAATAGATACCTATTGCGCATCTGGCCCAGGCGGACAAAAGGTGAACAAAACTTCTTCTGCTATACGTATTACGCATATCCCCACCGGATTGGTTGTACAATGCCAAGACGAAAAATCACAACACCAAAATAAAGAAAAAGCTATGCAAATACTCCGTTCTCGTCTACTTGCAAAAATAGAAGAGGAAAAGCATGCCAAAGAAGCATCTGAAAGAAAATTGCAAATCGGCTCAGGCGACCGAAGTGAAAAAATCAGAACCTACAATTTTCCACAAGACAGAATTACTGATCATAGAATCAAAAAAAACTGGCATTCTATGGATAGAATTTTAGATGGAGATATAAGTGAAATTATTGACGAATTGAAAAAAGCAGCTTCAGGGTAATATGAATGTTAAAAAAATACTTACTCAAGCAATCCAAAAATTGGAAAAATTTAATATTAAAACTGCAAATCTGGATGCAGAAATTTTGTTGTTTTATACTATTAAAAAATCAAGAGAATTTATTCTAACTCACTCTGAACATAAACTAACCGAATCTCAAATTACTAATTTCAATTCTCTAATCAAAAAACGATCAAAAGGAAATCCCGTGGCTTATTTAATGGGTCATAAAGAATTTTATGGCCTTGATTTTCTGGTAAACAAAGATGTGCTTATCCCCCGCCCCGAAACAGAACTGATGATCGATGAAGTACTTAATTTCATATCTCACATCTCGCGTCCCATGTCTTTTATTGATATTGGAACTGGCTCGGGTTGTATAATTATTTCATTAATAAAACAATTGCTAACTTTCAACTTTCAACTTTCAACTTTCAACTTCTTTGCTACAGATATATCAAAAAATGCTTTAGTTGTAGCCCGAAAAAATGCCAAAAAACATAAAGTAAAAATCAAATTCTTAGAAGGTAATCTACTTGAGCCATTTTTTGAAAATCACAAACTTAGCAATCCTAAGAATCCCATTATTATTACTGCTAACCTTCCCTACCTTACACCCTCTCAACTTAAAAATTCATTGTCAATTAAAAAAGAGCCAAAAATAGCCCTTGTAGCCGGCTCTGATGGATTAAAATACTACGAAGAACTCTTCAAACAAATTAAATTACTAGTTACTAGTTACCCCTCCAATTCGGCGGGCAAGCAGTTACAGATTACTATTTTTTGCGAAATAGACCCTCAACAAAAAATCAAAATAGGAACTCTCATTAAAAAAGAACTACCGAACTCATCTTTTCAAATAAAAAAAGACCTCAATGGTCATAGTCGATTGGTAATTGTTAAGTTTTAAAAAATACTAGAGCCACATCCGAACTGGATATGGTCCTTTACCTATGTGGGGGCACAGGACTCAATCAAAACCGACAACGAAGTATCCTGTCCTTAAGACGTTTGGCGTCCTTTTCTGTTATATACCTCCCTTGTTGGAGAGAAACTCCTCTACCGTATCGTTTGATTAAATTGTGAGTATTTTCCTCATCCCTCTTTCTACGTTTTCTCGTACTCGGTGGCCCTTGGAATAAATTAAGAAAAAATCTCAGCATATTTTTCCTCCCTTTTTTCTCTTTCTTGAGTCCATTGCTTCACTTGTTTTTTTGATTCAAGATATTTTTCAAAACTGAACAAAACTACAGGCAACAAAAGTATAATCTGCAAAACTAACAAAAACTTATGTGTATCTGTTAATCCAAGCATACCCCCCTCCTTTCTGCTCTATGCTATTTTTCCCAAAAATAATCCTTAATGATCTGTCTCTAGATTATCACAAACAAAAAAAGACCTCAATGGTCATAGTCGCCTTGTGATAATAAATTTCTAAAAAACTAGGGGCTTACCAAGAAAACGGCAGCCCCTACAATATCTGATTCTCTTCTTTTTTCTCACGCCTCCTTTCGGCAAAAAATCTTTTTTACTTTACGAAAAATTCCAAAAAAAATTGCCATCACAAGAAGAACAACGAGAATCAAAAAAATTTCTAAATCAGATATCCTTTCCATTTTTTCCCCTTCTCGAGAAATGGATTATAAAAAAACGGGTTGCAATATATGAAACTAATATTTATAACTAATATTCAACCTCATACTCTGGTCTTATCACCTCAATCCAGGTAGTGCCGGCGTTAAATTCTATCTCATTGTCTTCATTATTATAAAATCTTGTTCTTGAGCTTGCGCTTGTTTTTTTCCATTTACCATCTTTGCATTCACCGTCAAGACAAATGACAGCTTCCCCTTCTCCAATTGTTTCCATTCGTAAGCGAAGATCTTCGTCAATTTCTTCAGCTTTTATTTTTTGAATAATAACATTTTTTGCTTTTATATTCTCCCCCGATTCATCTCTGTACTCCTCTCCAGCTACATAACGGATATAGTCATTATTTTCTTTGTCGTATTTCCAATCAACTATATAACTACTTAATTTATAATTAATTTTTATTTCGCTTATCTCTGGTCTTGAGCTTAAATCAATATCATCTTTGAAATTCCAAGAGAAAAACTTTCCCTCATTTAAATCTTTGCTTTTTAAGTACTCTCTTAAATTCTTGCTTGAAGTGTAAACATTATGCGGACTCAAGCGCTTGCTGGCTCGCCAAAAATATTCACCTTCATAAAATTCATTGATATGCAAAAAACTTTCTTTGGCCATTCTGGCTAAAGCCTCTGGACTTCCTCCTACATGAACATACATAGCCGAAAATTCACGCGCCCAGTCTATATAATAAGGCCTAGCGCTTCTAACCGGCCCAATTTCGCTCAAATCATCATCAGAAGCAAAAATAGCCAAAAAACGGGTAATTCTTCCTTCTGCCTCAGCTTCAATCACTAGATTGGCTTTTGAGACAGAAGATAGCGGTCTAGCGTCTGGATGATTATCCATCATAATCGCCAAAGGATATATATTTTCTTTACCTTTTTCTACATAAACACCATCTATATTCCTTCTGGCCATATTTTCTGAAATTTGATTTTGAACTTGATTGTCATCTTTTGCTTCTTCGGGAATATTATAATTATATATAACTTTGTATGTATAAACACCCAAAGCAACTACAACCACAACAAAAACCACACTCATAATCATCCAAAAGTGTTTCTTTTTTAAAATTTTATTAATTAAGATAGGTTGATTTTTTTCCTCCATCTATAAAAAATTATACTATTCTTTTTTCTCTCCATCCTTTGGTTCCTCACCTTCTCCTGATTTTTCCTCTTTCTTTTCTTCTCCCTCGAGTTTTTCTTCCACTGTTGGCTCTGCAAATACTTCTTCCTTTGTTTCCATTACATGAACAATAGGAGTTTCGATATCTTCGGTGAGTTCAACATTTTCCGGTACGCTTAAATGCTTAATTTTGAAACTATCCTCAAAAGTTTTAAGAACGCTTAAATCAACATCAAGATGATCTATGAGATCTCCTGGCAAACATCTTGCATCAACAGTTTCTAGGTTTTTTACCAAAGTGCCGCCCAGCTCTTTCACGGCTGGTGGTTCATTGATAAAATTCAAAGGAATTTCAATTTCTAATTTTTCCTTCATATTTACCTTATAAAAATCAGCATGAATAATATTGTCCTTGACCGGATCTTTTTGTACATCTTTTATGATCACTTTTGTGCTTTCCTCACCATTAATAGACAAATCAACTAGCGTAGCTTCTCCAGCAACCTCTAAGGCTTTTGCAAAATCAATATCTTTAACTTTTAGATATTTATTTTCTTTAAGATCTGAGCCATAAAGTACGGCCGGCAAATACCCTTTTTCTCTAATAATATTTGCTTTGTCATTTTTTTCTTCCCTAATTTCAGCTTGTAAAGATACTTTCTTAACCATATTTTTATATTTTTAAGAGATTTTTGTAATCTCTATTTCTTAATTAATACTTTAATTTTGATCTTATTATTATACTTTCAACTATGCCAACCAACATTAAGGTTGAAATTATAGCCGAACCCCCATAACTTAAAAAGGGCAATGAAATGCCCACTACAGGCAATAAGCCTATATTCATACCAATATTAATAAACATTTCAATAAAAATCAAGGCCATGGCTCCTAGGATAAAAAATATGCCAAAATCATTATTGATTTTTTTTAGAGAAATAAGCATCCGATAGAAAAACACAGAGAAGAAAAAAATAACTAATGTTACACCCAAAAACCCTAATTCCTCCGCAATAACAGCAAAGATAAAGTCATTTTGCGCCTCTGGTAAAAACTTAAGTTGAGTTTGGGATCCAAACCCTACTCCTCTGCCAGTAATCCCACCGGCGCCGACAGCAATTATTGCTTGGGTAATATTGTACCCCTGGTTCAATGGGTCGAAAGAAGGATTTAAAAAAGTTATAATTCTCTGTTTTTGGTAATCCTTGAAGAAAAATACCCATCCGGAAGAAAAAACAAAAATTAACATCAAACCGATAATTAATAAATATTTCTTTTTGAAGCCAACCAATATAACCATTGACGCCCAAACCATAAATAAAATCAACGCGGAGCCAAAATCCGGTTGCCTCAATACTAAAAAAATTAAAAGCAAAGTACCCACACCAGAGAATACTAAATGCTTAAAAGGATTTAGCTTAATTGAAACTTTTGAAAAATAACGAGCCAAAAAAATAATTAAAATTATTTTTACTAATTCAACCGGCTGAAAATTAAACCCCCCAAAATCAAACCAGCCCCTTGTTCCTCTGATATTTTCTCCAAAAAATAAAACCGCTAAAAGCAAAATTGCTCCCAAGGCATAAATTAAATTTCCTAAACTATATAAATTATGATAATCAATAAAAGAAAGCAAAAAAAGTAATAATATGCCAATAACAATAAATACAATCTGTTTTTTAGAATTTGCCAGACTTAAATCGTCTTGACTCAAAGCAATGCTATAAATTTCTATGAGGCCAAAACAAATCAAAAGAAATACTGCCGAAAACAATACCCAGTCAAATTTTTTTAAATAGTTTATTATTTTATTCATAATTTAAATAATAAAATAAGAAAATAACATAAATAAATTATCATTGCGAAAAAAGAATCCCGCAATGACATTAAAAGCTTAATTCTAATTTGTTATTTTATTATTTAAACTATTTATATCATTTAACTTCTCCTGGCAAATTAAAATCTATATAAACGCTTTCATCAAAAATATTGACCTCGGGCAATATTTCTATTTCTCTTACGCTTCCTAATCTGCCTGGCCAAGTTACGTTTATCTCTCTTTTTTGATCAGACAAAAATTCCGTCAAAGTATATTTATTAACTCCAATTGTTTTATTTTTATCTTTAAGCAAAGCCACAAAATAAATATCCCAATAATTATACGGGGTGTTATTCTGCACGCTAAAATTTAAATCATTCAAACTTAGCTTTTCAGAAAGCGTAGAAGATTTAGCTGGAGTAAATTTTATATCGCTAACATCTATATCGAGATGGTCTTTTTTATATTCTTCCCAATCTGAAATTTGATGCGCGTTTAGTCGATGCCACTCAACATCTTCTATAATAAAACTTACTGAACCTGCGCTTCCAAACTCTTCTCCCAAGGATATAATATATTTTGTTTCATTAGGCATTATAAAAGTTTTTTTTGGCTCCAAATTTTCATTTCCTACTCGAAAATAATAGTAAACTTCTGCCCAATGCTTGGAATTGGAGTTCATTATCTGCTCTACAAAATCATATTTATCGTTTTCTAGCTTCAAAACCTGCACAGGCCTTATTTGGATATCTTGGGGAACCAGAGACGAAACAAACTCATGTCCCACTAAATTGTTTTGTATAATTTCTCTGGCCAATGCCTTGTCTTGCCCGATGCCTATCGTAACATAATGCCCAAAAATAACAAAAAAATACAACCAAGACGCAGAAGCTACTAAAATAAGCGTTCCAAAAAAAAGAGTAATAAGATTTTTTCTATTTTGTACAAACCATAAACCAAAAGACATTTTACCCAAAGTCAAACCATCTGGATCTTGGTATTTTTTTATGTCTATTTTTTTTTGTGGCTCTTCTTGCTCTTGAATTGCTGTTTGTTCGATTTCATCTTCTGAGATACTATTAAAATTTATTTCATTTTTATTTTGTTTATTTGACATATAAAATAATTTTAACATAAATTTCATATTTTTGCCAAATAAAAATCAAGGAAAAATAACCTTGATTACATTTAATTTTTTTGATAAAATAATAGTATAAAATTATACCCTGTATATAAGGGGTATTTTTATGTTAAATTGGCTAAAATCAGCCTAAACAATATGACAAAAAACACTAAAAAAGATTCAGAGAATAAAACAACAACAAAAGCCCAAGAAAAAACAAAAAAATCCAGTTATAACGCGGATTCAATTACAGTTCTTGAGGGACTAGATCCTGTGCGAAAAAGGCCTGGCATGTACATAGGCTCTACTTCTTCTACTGGCCTTCATCACTTGATATGGGAGGTAGTTGATAATGGCTTTGATGAAGCTATGGCAGGATACGCTGACAAAATCACTGTCACTCTTCTTAATGATGGCTATGTGGAGGTAACTGATAATGGCCGGGGTATCCCCGTAGAAAAACATAAGGCAACTGGCCTTTCCGCTTTAGAAACAGTTCTTACCAAACTTCATGCTGGCGGAAAATTTGGTGGAAATGGTTATAAAGTATCTGGCGGTCTTCATGGTGTAGGTGTTTCCGTGGTAAATGCTTTAAGTGAACACTTAAAAGCTGAGGTGTACAGAGATGGAAAAATTTGGGAGCAAGAATACATAATCGGCAAACCTACAAAAAAAATAAAAGCAATAGGTACTACAAAAAAAACTGGTGGTACTACTATTACTTTTAAACCGGATAAAACGATTTTTAATGAAACTGAATTCAATTGGGGAACCATCCTTGATCACTTGAGACAACAAACTTATTTAAATAAAGGTGTCACTCTCACAATTTTAGACAAAAGAAAAGATCATAGAAAAAAAGATTATACTTTTTATTTTGAAGGTGGGATAAAATCTTATGTAAAATCTTTAAATCGCAACAAAACTCCTAAACATGAAACTATTTTTTATGTAGACAAAGATATAAATGACTCAAAAGTCGAGGTCGCTCTTCAGTACAATGATGAATATAATGAAATTACCATGCCTTTTGCCAATACTATCTACAACCCAGAGGGTGGCACTCATGTGGCTGGCTTTCGAACTGCTTTAACTAGAACCATAAATTCTTATGCCCGAAATCAAAAAATATTAAAAGAAAAAGAGGAAAATTTGACCGGAGAAGATGTGCGAGAAGGGCTAACCGCTATTATTAGTGTAAAGCTCACTGATCCGCAGTTTGAAGGTCAAACCAAGGGTAAGCTAGGAAACGCAGAAATGAAAACTTATGTAGAACAAATTTTCGGCGAAGCTTTTTCTATATTTTTGGAAGAACACCCAAAGGAAGCTGAGGCTATCGTGGGCAAGTGTATTCTTTCTTCGCAGGCTAGAATTGCAGCTAGAACTGCTAGAGCTACAATTCTTCGAAAAGGAGCCCTAGATGGCATGACTCTGCCTGGAAAACTAGCTGACTGTTCTTCAAGAAAAGCGGAGGATTGTGAACTCTACATAGTAGAGGGTGACTCTGCTGGTGGCTCGGCCAAACAAGGACGCGACAGAAAATTTCAGGCTATACTGCCTCTAAGAGGAAAAATCCTGAACGTAGAACGAGCTCGTCTTGACAAAATGCTTGCTAATAACGAAATAAAAAACCTTGTTATTGCTCTAGGCACAAATATAGACGACCAACTTGACATAGAAAAACTTAGATACAATAGAGTAATAATTATGACTGATGCTGACGTAGACGGCGCTCATATCCGAACCCTGCTTCTTACCCTGTTTTTCCGGCATTTTACAGAACTTGTTAGCCAAGGACATCTTTATGTAGCTCAACCACCACTATATCAAATCAAAAAAGGCACTACTTTCAAATATGCTTATACCGAGGAAGAAAAAGCCAAAATTATAAAAGAATTTGGCGGAACCGAAGAAGATGTAACTGAAAACCCTATCGAAGGAGAAGACGAAGTAGAAGAAACCGAGGAAGAGGCAGAAGAAAAAATAGTAGCAGATGTAAAAGCTAGAACTGGTAAAATAAACATCCAAAGATATAAAGGTCTTGGAGAAATGAATCCTGACCAACTCTGGGAAACTACTATGAATCCAGAAACTAGAATCATGTCTCAGGTGACCGTAGAGGATGCTGCCAAAGCCAACGAAGTATTTGATATGCTTATGGGCACTGATGTAGCTCCCAGAAAAAACTTCATCCAGACTCATGCCAAGAAAGTACAAAATCTGGATATATAAACTTCATATAAATTTACCAACAGAAAAAGGCGCATACCCGTAGGTTTGCACCTTTTCCCTCCTTACCCCTTCTTGCCCGCTACTTCAGCGGCTCCTTCAGCATCCGCTTGACCTCGGCGGTCTTTTGCCGGCAAAGTAATTCGATGTCTTTGTCGAGCTTTCTCAGTTGCCCCATGAGCTCATTGGTGTCGACACCTTTGATACCAGTGAGCTCATGGGCCGTTTCGGACATGGCAAGTTCAACGACCATGATCCCGATGGCATAGGCAAGAACCGTGTTTGTATGATCATCTTGCGCCTTTTTCCCGAAAGGCCTAGCCTTGTAAGTTACGCCTCTCATGTCTGAGATAACTTCATCGAGCGCTTCAAGAGAGCTCCGCCACCCGATCTGGAATTCCATGATCTGAGCTGGTGTTTTCTTGCCGGCCAAAGAAATGGCCGTCATCTCCCCCACTCCCTTCAGTTCTCCTGCGTTCTTCTGAAAAACATTCACAAGCTCTTTGCCCATCTTGATGAGATCATCGTAGTCATCCGCCATCGCCGGCGTAATCAGCAGAAAGCTGATCACCAGCACCATTGCCGCCAGAAAAACCAAGTTTTTCTTCGTCATTTTGTTCCCCTCCCTCTTTTTGGGTTGAAAAAATTGAGAAGCACCATTGCTTCTCAATTTCTATTTTTTGTATAATAACAAAAGAATTCAATTAAGTCAATTTTAAATATTGCAATAAAAAATGCTAAATTTAGCACTTTTTTGTTTTATATATTTACTATTTTTTCTAATTAAGTATAATTTTCGCGTCAACCGCTACTCCCCCATCTTTATCTATCATAAACGGATTTATATCCAGCTCTTTTGTCTCTGGGAAATCTTGAATCAAATTTGAAAAATTAACCAATATTTTTTGCAGACCCTTGATATCTGCTCCTTTTTCTTTTCTGTAACCTTTGAGAATATTATAAACTTTAGTTTCTTTGATCATTTCTAACGCTTGCTTCTCATTCAAAGACCCAAGCCTCAGGCTTTTGTCATTATAGATCTCTACTTCTACCCCTCCTCTACCAAAAATTATTACTGGACCAAACATAGGGTCTGCCTTCATGCCTATAATCAATTCATGTTTTTTCTCCACTTGCTCTTCCACTATAACTTGCTTGGCATCTTTGTCTCTTTTTCTAGCGTTCTTAATAATTTTTCTATATGCTTTTCCAATTTCTTTTGGAGTCTTTAAATTTAATTCATAAGTACCTACTTCTGTTTTGTGGATAATTTTATCGCTCAATACTTTCAAAACCACCGGGTAGCCAATTTTTTGAGATTTTTTAATTGCTTCACTCAAACTATCAACTACAAAATATTTTGTCACAGGAATATTATAGTTTTTTAAAAATTCTTTTGCCTCGCTCTCATTCAATACGTTCCTACTTTCTTTTTTTGCTTTTTGGATAATTTTCTGATTTAATTTTGTTTTATGATCAGTTAAGTTTATATCGGTTTCTTTTTTAATACTTTTGGCAATTTCTTTTTGCTTGATTAGAAATGAATAGCTTTTGAGCGCTTCTTCTGGATTGTCAAAAGATGGAAGGTTATTTTCTGTAAGAATTTTTTTTGCTTTTTCAACCAAACTATAGCCCATGAAACATGGAAGAATTGTTTTTTTGCTATTTATTTTTACAAGATATTCTGCTACATCTTCTGCTTTGGTCATCGCCTGAGGAGTCAAAAGAACTAGAAGAGCATCTATATTCTTGTCCTCAAGACAAACTTTGATTGCTGACTTAAATCTTTTTGGAGGAGCATCTCCGATGATGTCTGCGGGGTTTTTCTGGCTCCATTCCGAAGGTAAAACTTTATTCAAATTTTTTATAGTTTTATCTTGAAAATGAGCCAAGTGCAAATCAAACCTACTTAATTCATCAACCGCTACTACACCCGGACCGCCAGCATTTGTCACTATACCTATACTTTTCCCTTGAAAAGAGGTTTTATAATTAATTAATTTAGAAACAGCCATAATGTCATCAATAGAATTAACTCGTATAATACCAGACTGCTTAAAAGCAGCGTCAAATATTTCATCATTTGCCGTAATGCTTCCCGAATGAGATTTTACGGCCTGTCTTCCAGCCTCGCTTCTTCCAGACTTGAGAACTATTATAGGCTTTTTCTTTGATATTTTTTTGCTCATTTCCAAAAATTTTTCCGCATCATGAAGATTTTCCATATAAATCATAATCGCATGAGTATTTTTATCTTTGTCAAAATAATCCAACAAATCATCAAAGCCAACGTCCAGAGCTGACCCCATAGAAACAAAACTAGAAAAGCCTATATTATTTTCTTTTGACCAGTCAAGAATAGCTGTGCATATTGCTCCGCTTTGTGAAATAAAAGCAATGTTGCCAGACATAGCCATTTGTCCGGCAAAACTAGCGTTTAGGCCAATATATGGCGAAATAATGCCCAAACAATTTGGACCAATTATTCTTATTTTATATTTTTCTGATATTTTTTTTATCTCTTCTGACAATTTTTTGCCTTTTTCCCCTGCCTCGTTAAAGCCAGCAGAAATTATTATAATTCCTTTTATTTTCTTTTTTCCACATTCTTCCACAACACTAGGCACAGTAAAGGCAGGAGTGGCGATTATGGCAAGATCAATATTTTCCTTTATTTCCTCTACTTTTTTATATGCCTTTACCCCTTGAACGCTTTTACGTTTGATATTTACAGGATAAACCCGGCCTTTGTATTTTTTTACATTATTAAACAAGGCATGGCCTACACTGCCTTTTTCATTGCTAGCGCCTATTACGGCGATAGATTTTGGCTTAAATATTTTGTCTAAATTCATATGTTAAATTTTAGCATAATTTAATAAATAATAAAAATATTTGCTTCTTTATTATCTTGTGTTATTATATACAAATCAACCGTTCTTTTCGCATACGCAAACTACAGCAGGGAGGATATGCCAACTATGAAGAAAACGAAAAAAGAGGGAGCGCTTTGCCCCGAAGAATGTTTCTACAGAGACTACTGCTCCGTAACCGATCTCTTCTGCAGAGCAGAGGTAGAAAAGGAAAACACCAGTCAATTAAAAGAAGCAAGAGTTAGAAAATCTTTGTGGGTTGCTGATCTTCCTGAAGAAGAGTATGCGACACGCAAACACCCCCTCAACTAAAAAGCGACCCAGGGGTCTCCACGAACCCTGGGTCGCCTACTTCTTTATAAATAATTTCATTTTCCTTTAAAAATTCGTTTGTCGCGAATTAATGTATTTTATACACAAACTATTTATTGTATTATATACTTAAACTATCAATAACTATCTATTTGCAATCCACTGATTCCAAAAAAATTCAGAAAAAAGGTATTATAAATTATATGAAGCAAAATAGAACTCCAAATAATAGTAAAAGAAAAAAAATTATTATTTTTTTGATTATTATTTTGGCTATTTTTTTCTGGTTTTTTCCAAAAAATATTTTACGACGCGAATCTTCTGCATCCGACAACACACTTTTGAAAGCACAAATAGAGGCGCAAAATAAAGCAATTAAAAATATCATCGACTCCCGCCGTCTAGAAAATTCTGAAGAACAAATAATTGATCCTTTTGGTGAAGATGGGGTGATACGAATTTTGTTTATCGGCCTTGACGCGCGAGTCGGGCAAAATAACGGCCACTGTGATGCGATCCAGCTTATATCCGTTGATAATAATACTGGAAATATTGACATAACCGCTGTGCCCCGTGGCACCTATTCCCCTCTACCGCCGGGCAAGGGCACTATTCCGTTGGATTATTATGTATCCAATGCTTGCAGTCTTGGCGGTTTGGAGTATGGCATTGAGCAAATTGAAAAAATACTCGGAGTCAAAGCTGACTATTTGGTGGTTGTGGGTTTTTCTGAAGCATTGGGAATTTTGCGATATTTACACCTACCAACAACTGAAACACTGCAATGGCTGAGAAATCGCCAAGCTTATGCTATTGGCGAACCACAGCGAGCCCACAATCATTCGACATTTATCAAGCAAATGCTGGTTCGGTTTGTTCCGACGGAAAATACAAAATTAGATACTGTTCTGGAATATATCATATACAAATTAATCAAAACAGATCTTTCGTTCACGCAATCACAAAAAATCTTAAATGCAATTATTACCATGGACATAGCCAACCATCCGGAAAAAATTAAATTATCCATACGTCCGTTCTATCTGGTTGAAGATATTCAATATGATTCAGAGCATATTGATAAATATCTGGATCAAGCGCTTGGTCCAATAAAGCATTTGCTTTCCAAAGATGACTACTCTGAAATATCCAAAGAAACTTTGCAAGCAAAATTATTACAAACTATTGAAAAAAATAAAGATAATTTGGAATTTATATCTTGGTCTTACCAAAACAATTTATGGCTACAAATTGAAGATAACGAACAAAGCTTGGCTGTTCAATATAATTTATTAGTAAATTATTTACAACTATTATCTGACAAAAAAGAATGCCAGTCAGTGCTGGCAGATTATATTATTGAAATGGAAAATCGAGGTGAGCCTCTTTGGCAGGAAAAGGGGAAAAAACTTTTGAGGGAAGAAATAGGCTATGAAGAATAAAAACTAAACTATTTTTTAATGTTCCGTGTCATCAACCATATCCGTACAGAAAATTAGTTTAATTTATACCTTCTTAATCTTAATCGCTACTACCCCAAACTCTTCCTCTTGATTTTTAGTATAGAATTTATAATAAACATTTACTGCATCTTCAATATTATCTTTATCGGGAATAACATTCTCTATTTTTTCTTTTTCAATCATTTCTCTAAAAGATTTATAAATATTTTTTTCAATCACTTCAAATTTGTGTTCATTATTTATTAAAAGAAAATCACCTGTTTGGATCTCTTTAAATTTACCTTTATTTAACCGCCCTTCAACGTTTTTCTTACCAGACAGCACATAGCTATAATAAGGTTCTTGGATATTTATTTCAAAAATTTTCATAAAATAATAAATTAATTGTAAAAATTCGGGAGGCAGGATTTTTCTTTGTCGAGCATCTCCTTATATCCTCTTTCAACTGGCCTTATTAGCATTAATGGCCTCCTTTCTCGAAATATATTGATGTTAGAACCGAATGGTTCATATTATTGAAACATAAAATCAATAAAAAACAAGCATTTCAGAGAGTTTAAACAAAAATAACGCTAAAATTAGCGATATTTTTATGCTAGTTCGGGGATAGGGACTCGAACCCCAATTCTCAGGACCAGAACCTGATGTCCTACCGTTAGACGATCCCCGAAAAATTATAAATTATTTTCTACTTTTAACTTTTTACTTTACAATTTTCCCACCAAAAGTCTTGAGTAAATTGTCTATCATATTATCATTATCTTTTCCCTGTGTCTCCCCTTCTTTTTTTACTTCTTTCTTTGTCGCTTCGCCAATCTGCCCGTTACCATTTCCATTGACCACTTCCATATTCTCATCAATTACAGTCTCTATCTCCAGCCTTGAATTATACACCTCGTGTAAAACCTTTTCTATTAATTTTTTTATGTTTACATTGTTTATTCTATCTTTATGAAATTTATATTTAAAAGCCAAACAAAGTTGGTTGCCTCTAAGCTCTCTAGGCTGGCATACTCGCAAAATAAATGAAAGCGAATGATTGTGGCTCTTTACTTTCGCAAGAACTTCATTCCATTTAGCTATTATTTCGTTTATTTTTATATCTATGTTTTCATTGCTTGAACCTGATATTTTTTCTGACTGAAAAACTTCTGGCTTACTAACTAAATTAATACTTCTCGCAGGAGAAGCTGTATTGACCGCTTGAGGACTTGTTTGCCTAAAACTATCCAAACAAAGTTCAGCAATAGCTATTTCAATTGGCAATTGAATTATAAAACTATTTTTCATCTCATTTTTAGCTTCAATAAACTTATCAATAAAAACTAAAATTTGACTTAATTCCAACTGGCTATTTAACTCACTTATTCTAGCTTCAATATTTCCTCCAAATTCTAGTCCAATCTTTTCCGCCAAATTGCTGCTTATTTTCCCAAGCATCATCTTTCGTAATATTTCCACCAAATCAACCAAAAATCTTTTTAGATCAACGCCTTCATCAATCAACTTATTAACTAGTCCAATTCCAGAACCTGCATCTTTTTTTGTCAAAAAATTAATCAGTTCTAATACCTTATCAATATCACTTCTAGGAATTACTAAATCAGCTTCTTCGGGGGTTATTTTTTTACCGCCTATGGCGATCACCTGCCCAAGAAGACTTTCTGCGTCGCGCATATGGCCTTCTGAATTTCTAGCAATCGCTTCCAAAATCTTTTTTTCTATTTCTATGCCTTCTTTTTTGGAAATATCTTGAAGTCTTTTTGCAATCTCTGAAATACTAATGCGTTTGAAATCAAATCTTTCACATCTAGAAATTACAGTCGCAGGAATTTTGTGCACCTCAGTAGTACAAAGTATAAAAATAACATTCTCTGGTGGTTCCTCCACTACCTTGAGAAGAGCATTAAAAGCAGAGGTAGAAAGCATATGTATTTCATCAATTATAAAAACTTTATACTTTGATTTGGATGGCGCTATTCTGGATGCAGCAATTATATTTTCTCTGACATTATCAACGCCCGTATGGCTAGCTGCGTCTATTTCCATTATATCTAGACTTCTCCCGGCAGTTATTTCTTCACAAGATTTGCACTTATTGCAGGGTTCATGCTCCCCATCTTTTCTGTTTGTGCAGTTTATGGCTTTAGCCAATATGCGAGCTATAGTAGTTTTTCCTACTGCTCTAGGACCGCAAAAAAGATAAGCATGGGCAATTTTATCTGAATCAATTTCATGCTCAAGTGTAATTTTAATATGATTTTGCCCCACAACTTCACTAAATTTTTGAGGCCTATATTTTCTATATAAAGCTGGCATAAAATAAAAAAATCTAATTTCTAATACCTAATTCCTAATAAAATACTAATCTAAAAACTCTCAAATGTCAAAAATTAGAAATTAGACATTAGTAATTAGAAAATTACTCTGTCTTGTTTACTATATTTTCTACTGCAGCCCATTTGCTGTCTCCATTTTTTGGTGTGAGAATTACGGTTTCATCGCCGGATTGACCTTTGTAATAAGTCACGCTAGCTGTAAGTACATGCCATTTTTTCCCATCTGCCAAAACTAAAAAATCTCCATCGCTTTCTTGGGTCAATTGCCCAACTATTCTTTTTCTCTCTATAGGACCGATTTGCTTATACACAAATGTGCCTCGGGAAGTTATGGTTAATTTCAAAATATCTCCTTCTACCAATTTTGATTTTGAAGCGTAGTTAGCTGGAATATTATACTGCTTGCCGTCCGGCCCAATCATATTTTCTCCATCAAATACACCCTCTATAACTTTACCTTCTATTTCGTCGCTTTCATCTCCTGGAATTTTTTCTATTTCTCCAACTTGACTTATACTTATTCTTTTTTCGTCTTCTTCTGATGAAAAACCAGAAAGCAGTTGAATAACTTTATCATTATTCTCTTTTACGTTTTTGAGAAGTTTATTTATCAAAATCATCTTTGATTTACTCACTATCACAGTGTCTTCTTCTTTTGGTTCTTCTTTGTTTTCGGGAGCATCAAGTTCTAGGTCATCAATTCGATCTCTAGCCCCGAACGAAGTCGAAAGGTCTTCTTCTTTGTCTTTCTTGATTTTTAAAAGCATATTTTTGTTTTTTTATCTATTATTCTTTTGTTTTTGTTTGTTTAATTTTTAAATTTTATCTAACTTTATCGTTTTTTATTTTGTTATTTTATTTTATTATTTTTATTTTACCTTTATATTAGTCTATTTTTTTCTTTTTGTCTATATAACTATATTTCTCCCATTTTTGTTCTTCTTTTTATTTCAGCTTCAATTATATTTCTATCTTGGCCATATTTAAGCCGACTCAAAGTTTTTATCTTCCCTGCCAATTCTTCTCTAAACACTCCTGGTAAAGGATTGAGGGTTTTCATAGAAAAAGCTCTTGAAGCAGTATTATCTATGAGCAGTTTTACATAAGCTGTAAATTTTTCAATATTAATTAAATCAAATTGATTAAAAACCGGCTCAAACTCTTTTTCCATTATTTGAGCGTCATCAGAACCAATCTTGAATAATATCCAAGTTCCAGCATTGCCAAAAACTGCATCCCGAATTGAGGTATCCTGCCCCTTCACAAGCTGACCCAAATATTGATGAGCAATAATCAAATTTAGTTTATACTTTCTGGCTTCAGAAAGTATTGAATTAATAGAATCGGTAGTGAAATTTTGAAACTCATCAATATATAAATAAAAATCCTTTCTTTTGTCTTGCGGGATATCTGTTCTAGAAAGAGCTGACATAAGCATTTTACCTACCAGAATCATGCCGAGAAGAAAAGCATTCATTTCTCCAACTTGTCCTTTGGAAAGATCAACTAAAAGAATTTTTTGCCTATCCATTACATCACGCAAATTAAATGAACTTTTCTGCTGACCAATGATGGGACGCATAGTATCGTTGGAAATAAACTGAGTAAGCTTTGAGGTCACATAAGGAACCACATTGGCAAGAGCCGCATCTCCGCCGGCTTTTTCAGCCTCTTTTTTCCAAAAATCAACTACAGTTGGATCCCCGCATCTAGATAATTTCATTTTTCTAAATTCGGGGTCGGCTAGAACTTTCGGAATTTCCATTAAAGTTGAACCGGTTTCTGGATCACTCATTACGAGAAGCATGGCGTTTCTTATATACTGTTCAAAAATCGGACCACCAGTAGCTTTCAAATCATACAACTTGTCAAATATTTTTATCATTTCATTGATTACAAAAGTTTTTTGCTCAGGATATCTAGGATCATATTCTAACAAGTTTAGAGCTAAAGGCCTTTCAATATCAGCTGGGGCAAAAAGTATTACGTCTTCAGCTCTTTCGGGCGGAACCCTTCCTAAAATATCAGTAATCAAATCTCCATGTGGATCAAGCACGCAAACGCCCTCGCCGTTTATTATATCCTGAATAGCCATAGCGGCCATGAGCTGAGATTTTCCTACGCCCGACTTACCAATTATGTAAGTATGTCTTCTTCTGTCCTCTCTTTTTATTCTAATATCTTTTGCTATATCTCTATACAAATTGGTGCCAAGAATTATTCCTTCTTCTGGAATATCAGCTGGAGCTGAAGCGTGTTTGGCTGTGAGCCATAATACATTCGGTGTCTCAACATTTTTCAAAGGAAAATGATAAAGACTCGCCAATTCCTCTGTGTTCAAAAGAAAACTTATTTTTTCATAAAATCTTCTGTATATAAAATCATTTATTAATTTTTTCTGCTTTTTTGTACTAAATTTATTTCTGAAACTATTGCCATATTCATAATAATTATATTGGCTATAAGCGCTGGATAAATTATCTATATACATTTTAGCTTTGCCTTTATTTTTGGCACTAACTATTATACGCAAATTTACATCTAGGCCTGCTTTTGAATTTTTTTCTTCAATAGCTTTGAGCATTTCTTCTTCCATGCCAGTGAGTCTATTTTGCTGTTGCTGATTGAGCTTTTTCTGCTCTTCTTGAGGAGATAATGGTTTAGCTGCCTTGGCAATTTCTCCAAAAAAAGAAATAACTTTTGCTGTTTTATTTAAATTTAGAGCCTCAGACATTGTTTTTCCTTGATGAATTTTACTTACAATTTGCCCTGCCTTGCTGTGCCAGCTAGCCTTGGCGCTTCTGACGGCGTACTGAATTGCTAAGCCCTCATCTTCATCCAGCTTTGACATTACATTTAGAAGAGTATTCATAGGATCTGTTTCCATCTTATTGTATGTCTTTAAGGGGAAAATTAAGCTTCTCTTGGTCCTCAAGAAAGCAGCTGAAATTTCACTTTGAGGATTAAACATATTGTAATCATCAATCTCTTCAATAACTGCTTCTGGGTAATGAGCATGTATTTGCTGTTCTAAATATCTAGAATATTCTTTCGGAGCAACTGCATAAAAAGCTATTTTTTTGTTGTTTGCTACTATTTCAAAAGAAAAATGATCATTTCTTCCAAAAAGCCAAGCCTTGAGGCCTCTCTGAGCCTTGAGGCCGCCTATACTTGAAAAAACTGTCTCCCCCTTGGCAATTTCTTCTCTAAGGCTCTGGACTGTAAATTCTCTTTGCTTATCTTCTGGGCGCTCTTTGGGAAGCCTGACCAAAAAAATAGTATGGCTAAAATAATTGCTCCTAGAAGCTAATTTGGGAATATTTTTTTTGATAACAAGGAGAACAACAAAAACAAAGACTATCCAAGCTAAGATAATAAATAGACCTTCCAGACTGCTAAGAAATTCGTTCGATGTTTGGCTGTAATCCGTTAGATTATAGTCCATAATTTAATTTTTATTTTTTTATCTCGGTTCCAAAAGAGTGGCAAAAAATTTATCTCTATCAATTTCTCCTGAAATTTCCCACCCGCCCAAATTCAGCTTTACATCTTCTGGGTAAACCCAAGTATTTTCAAAATTTGGAGGCAAAACTAACTGACTTGTAAATTTACTATTCATTGCTCCTGGCTGTTTCTGAACCAAAAGAGCATAGGGAACCAATTGGGTTTTATTTGGATTCAAAAAATTATCTATTTTTGTTTTTAGGTTATCAACTTCCACTGGCTTTTCCAGCTTGAATGGCAATTTGTATTTCAAATAAATAATAATGCTTTTGCCAGGATCAACTTGCGACCAATTAGCAAAAACTGTTTTCCCTAATTCATGATAAATTTTTGTGCCCGTATCTGGATCTGTAATTATATTGCCCTCTCCATTAAAAACATCTTCGTCAACCTTCCAATCTGCTTCTGGCGCTTCAAATAATTTTTTGTCAGGTATTTCAAACCCTCTAGCTTCAATCAGCTCACTTCCCAAAGGGACATAAATCCTCATCCAATCAACATTTCTTACGCCAGCAAAAACTTCACCCCGCCAGCTTGTATGAGTTCTTTTTATGGTGACAGTGTTTGTAATAGACCCGTCTTCTGATATTTCGGTTTTGTGCCTTATTTCTTCTTCCATTCTTCTGTCGCTTTTCCCGCCAGCAATATTTGTATTTACTACCATCAAATAATCCCAGGCCGTATCTCTCATTTTCCCATCCCAGCCATATTCCTCTACTTTTTTCTGCAATTCCTCATCATTAAAATAAAAAAGGATATGTTTTTCAGAAAAATTTTGTTCAAGCACTTTTATCATCTTTATAAATACATCTTGATTCAATCTTTTTGGCATTTCTTCAATTATTTTACTCAATAAATCCCCTATAATTTTTTTTGGCTCATGTCTTATTTTCTCCGTCTGAATAGTTGAGGTGGCTAAATCATCTTCAGTTGATGTTGCGATTTCAGGAGAAACAACGGCTATTTTGGGTTTTTGCTCTGCCAAATCCTGCGTCACCAACCAAAAATTTT
>Ga0066639_10000878_pt1 | contig 26828 bp, 30 predicted proteins | sample CryGeyCG2114_010_2_FD_59504 | JGI IMG/M metagenome (GOLD analysis project Ga0066639, IMG submission 59504) | Groundwater microbial communities from aquifer - Crystal Geyser CG10_big_fil_rev_8/21/14_0.10 | ecosystem: Environmental > Aquatic > Deep subsurface > Groundwater | place: USA: Utah...
CTATGAATATTTAAAACTAGTTACAAGAAGAGAAGCCTATGGTGCCGATATCACTTATGGGACAAACAACGAATTTGGCTTCGATTATTTAAGGGACAATATAGAGTATATTGAAGAGGGGTTACGACAGAGAGGTTTTAATTACGCAATTGTTGATGAGATCGACTCTATTCTTATTGACGAGGCTAGAACCCCACTCATTATTAGCGCTCCTTGGGAGAACTCGGAAAATCTTTACGATAAATTCTTTAAAATTGCTGAGAAATTAAAAGAAGAGGGAGACTACGAGGTTGATGAGAAGGCCAGAGCTATAACACTTAAGGATTCTGGAATAGAAAAAGCTGAAGAGGCACTTGGCGTTGGTAACATATACACAGAAGGAGGAATAAAATATGTTCACCACCTAGAAACAGCCGTCAGAGCAAAGGCCTTGTTTAAGAAAGACAGGGACTATGTCATCAAGGACGGAGAAATAATAATTGTTGACCAGTTTACAGGGAGACTCCAGCCTGGTAGGCGTTGGTCCGAGGGCCTTCATCAGGCAATAGAGGCCAAAGAAGGAGTAGAAATCCAAAAGGAATCTAGGACATTTGCCTCGATTACTTTCCAAAATTACTTCAGGATGTATAAGAAACTCTCGGGGATGACAGGAACGGCCATGACTTCTGCCGAAGAATTTTATAAAGTCTATGGCCTTGGAACCCTGGCTGTGCCAACAAATCAACCCATTCAAAGAGACGACAAGGAAGACTTGATCTTTCAGACAGAGCTAGGAAAATTTAGAGCTATCTCGCAAAAAATTAAGGAACTTAACCAAAAAGGACAGCCAGTTTTGGTTGGAACTGTTTCAGTTGAAAAATCCGAGCTACTTTCCGATTTTCTTAAAAAAGATGGAGTTGTGCACACTGTTTTGAATGCCAAAAAGCACGAAAGTGAAGGAGAAGTTATTGCCCAAGCGGGGAAGAAAGGAGGTGTCACCATAGCGACGAACATGGCTGGTCGTGGAGTCGACATCAAACTAGGAGGAAGTCCGTCAACCGTTGAGGAGTATGAAGAAATCAAATCACTCGGGGGTCTCTTTGTCTTGGGGACAGAGAGGCATGAGGCGAGAAGAATTGATAATCAGCTTAGGGGTCGTGCAGGAAGACAGGGTGACCCTGGAGAGTCACAATTTTTTGTCTCTCTAGAGGATTCATTAATGCGGATTTTTGCTTCTGACATTATTAAAAAAATGATGGGGCGATTTGGTATTCCAGAGGATCAACCAATTGAAAATAGACTAATTACAAAATCTCTCGAGTCTGCTCAAAGTAAGATAGAAGGTCTTAACTTTGATCGAAGAAAGGCCACCCTCCAATTCGACGATGTATTAAATGAACAAAGACGTTCTGTCTATAAGAAAAGAAGAGAGATTCTGTTGGGGGATAATGAAGTCCTAGAATCTTATCTAGACGATATTACTTTAGGGGAAGAAGGATCGGAGAGGTTAGTTGATGAGAAGAAGGGGGCCTTAGGAGAAGAAGAGTTTTTTAGAACAGTCAGGAGAATGTTACTTCAGACAATTGATATGCTTTGGGTAGACCATCTGGAGATGATGGACTATCTGCGCTCCAGTGTAAATCTTCGTGCCTATGGCCAAAGAGATCCGCTGGTTGAATACAAGAAGGAAGGGTTGAAACTCTTCAAGGAGATGGAGGAATCATTTAATGAGAATATTTTAAGTCTTCTCCCGGGCATTGGGGCTGGAGCATATCAGAGGGAACAGCAGAAGCTCCAAGAAATACATAAACAGGCCCAATCTGCAGGAGGGGACGATAGTATCGAAAAAAGGCCAGTTCCTATAGTTAAATCTGAAGAAATAGGCAGAAATGAGCCTTGTCCGTGTGGCTCTGGTAAAAAGTACAAGAAATGTGGATATTTGAATACGGAAGAGCACCAGAAAAATTTGGCTAAGTAATCTTTTTTATATAAAATTGATTTAGAATTCTTGTACAAGGGGAGTAAAAAAACATCGCCTGCCAGTTGGTTCTCTTTGAGCCCAACCAGATGGAGTTGGACTTTGGTATTAGCTCTGGTGCTAGAGATAGTGCCGATGCTTTTCCAAGCTTCCTTGATGAAGACCAGGGTGTGCTGGACTTCGGGGACCCAGTTGTGGAATTTCTAGCGCTCTGCAGTCAGCTTAGTCACAATGGTCAGAAAGCTGAGATGCTGGTACTAAGAAACATGAGGACGGGGGAAAAGCAAAGGGCATATGCCCTAAGGAAAATCCCGATTCTCCGGAAGCAACTGGGCTTACTTGACGAGTAAGGTAGAAAGTGTTACAATTAACACAGGATAGGACCTACTTTCAGCCTTTCAAGGACAACCACGGGGGTGGTCGTGGGAGAGTTCGTAAGGGTGGGGGACGCCCTGAGGAAAGACCCTCTTTTTTCTTCTCTTCTCGAGGCTGAAACAATGCCTCAAGAGAAGCAGAAGGAATTTCTCGCAGAGCGAGGAATCGTCATCATCGACGATCAGCAGGTCGTCGATGATGAATCCTACGCCCCTGTCTGCGCCAACCCGGGTTGTGGGAGACCCGTGGAACAGGACGAAAGGTTCTGCCGGAACTGCGACTGGGATCGCTTCTGGCGCAAGTAACGCTCCCGGGGAGGGAGTGTGAGGGCGGTGACACTACGGTGCGCCGCTCTCTTTTTTTATGATAAAATGTTAGTCATTAGCACTAACATAGGAACTGAAATAGGATATGAAACTTATTCTAAAAATTCTAATAACCGCGGGGGCACTTTTGTTGATACAAGGGTTTATTCCCGGAATTGTTGTCGATGGTTTTTATACAGCACTTATAGTGGCCTTCCTTTTAGGAATAATTAACTTAACCATAAGACCCATTCTTTTACTTCTTACTTTTCCTATCAATTTTATGACTCTCGGACTCTTCACCTTTGTCATAAACGGTTTTCTTTTTTGGTTTATTGCAACCTTTGTTGAAGGGTTTAAGGTCTCTAGTTTCTGGGTTGCCATACTTGGTGCATTTATAATCTCTCTCATTAAATGGTTAGGTGACAAAATTATTTCTGATGATTAGTAGAAAATCGAAAACGGCAGTGGGCGCCACCGTTATTCTTGCTTACCTCGGCATTTTTGCCATCTTTTACATATGGTCGGGCCCAATTGATTACCTTCAAGAAATTACCAAGGAGGGCGATATTGGGGCACCTCTCGCCTTCATACTGATGGCCTTTCTAGCTGTGGTTGTTGCTCCACTTACTGTCGTACCACTTATCCCTGTTGCAAGTGTTGTTTTTGGGCCCTTTTTAGCAGGGCTATATGCCGTTATTGGATGGTTTTTAGGTAGTGTCGTGGCTTTTATTCTAGCGAGGGAGTTTGGAAAACCGGTTTTAAAAATATTTGTTTCATTAAAGCAAATTGAAAAGTATGAGTCATATATTTCTCAAAAAATGGAACTTTGGTGGATAGTCCTTCTTCGAATGATCGTTCCAGTTGATGCTCTAAGTTATGCCCTGGGATTGTTTAGCCGAGTTAAATTGTGGAAATACTCTGTGGCCTCTCTCTTTAGTATTATGCCTTTTGCTTTTGTGGCTTCCTATGCTGGTGAGGCTTTTCTAAAAAAAGATTTTCGACTTTTTGTTTTATTAGCTATTCTGTTTGCTGTTTTGTTTTCATTTTTTTCATGGACTTTCTATAGAAAGGGGGGTATAAGGGAAGATATAAGAGAAGAAATCAGAGAAGAGCATGAACAAGCCTAAAATTATTACGCACAGTGGTGGATTTCATACAGACGATGTCTTTGCTGTCGCAACACTCAAGATTATTTTGGGTGAGGTAGAAATTGTTAGAACCAGAGAAGAGGAGATTATTAATGGTGGCGACTACGTTGTTGATGTTGGAAATATCTACAATGCGGAAGAATATAGATTTGACCATCACCAAAGGGATGGGGCAGGCAACAGAGAGAACGGAATACCCTATGCTGCCTTTGGGCTGGTCTGGAAGCACTTTGGCTTACAGGTCTCTGGTTCAGAAGAAATAGCTACTTCTCTCGACAAAAAACTAGTTCAACCAATAGATGCTGGAGACAATGGCTTAGATATTTCAACCCCCCAAATAGATGGGCTTCTACCGTATTCTGTAGGTAATATTGTTTCCTTATTTAAACCAACGTGGAAAGAGGCAGTTAATGAAAGCGATAATAAATTTCTTGAGGCAGTCTTGTGGGCAGAGAAAGTAATTAATAGAGAAGTTGTGGTTGAAAGAGATTTAATTGAGGCAAGGAAGGTTGTTATAGACAGATACAATAACGCCGATGATAAGAGTCTTATTGTTTTTAATGAATCGGAAGACCTGGGTAGGATTTTAATCTCTTCAACACTTGCTAACTTTAAGGACACTAAATATTTTGTTTTTCCCAACAGAGAGGCTGGTTATTGGCAGGTTGTTGCAGTGAACAATGATGGAAATACATATGAGATCAGAAATCCATTTCCAGATGAATGGCGAGGTTTAAGGGGGCCAGATTTAGAAAAAGTAACTTCTGTACCTGGTTCAATCTTTTGTCACAGAACTGGTTTTATGTGTGTGGTTCAATCTAGAGAGGGCGCACTGAATCTTGCCAAGCTCGCCCTAGCTCTAGAAGCTTAACCAACTCACTATTTGGAAGTCGAACTTTCAGTAATATATTTCAGACTACCAGCAATTACTTTACTTGAGCTCTTGTGTTAATCTAAATTACAATTCAGGAACAAAAAGGAGTATAAAAATTTGCTGAAGGCACAGTTAGGAATATTTCTAAAAGGAGGAAGGAAGATAAAGAATTAGAAGGTATATTAATTGACTAATTATGGCATTTGTAGATGAATTAATTGTTGGTATGAAAGCGGGGCGCGGCGGAGACGGCGCTGTTCGTTGGCTTCGTGAAAAATTTAGAGAATTTGGTGGTCCTGCTGGCGGGAATGGAGGTAATGGCGGTGACGTTTATATAGAGGGCATTCGAGACATTGGCATTCTGTCCAAGTACTCATTTGATCCAAGCTTCGTCGCTGAAAATGGAGACCCTGGTGGTGGTGCGGGCAAGGAAGGAAAAAACGGAGAAGATTTAATTATCAAGATTCCTCTAGGTTCTGTTGTAAAAAATCTTGAGACAAAGGAAGAAGTTGAAATATTAAATGAAAGAGAAAAGGTCCTTCTCTTAAAAGGAGGGCGCGGTGGGCTTGGTAATGAACATTTCAAAAGTTCAAAAAATGTTTCTCCTCAAGAATCAACACCTGGAAAACCCGGAGAGAAAGGACGTTTTTTGATAGAGCTTCGCTTGATTGCTGATGCCGGTTTTATTGGTTTACCAAGTGCGGGTAAATCATCTCTCTTAAATTCTTTAACTAACGCCAAGTCTAAAGTGGGGGAATACCACTTCACAACGCTTGAGCCACATCTTGGGGCACTTTACGGACTTATCCTAGCGGACATTCCTGGTCTTATTGAGGGGGCCTCAGAGGGAAAAGGCCTGGGCCATAAATTTTTGAGACATATTACAAGGGTCAGGGTTATTTTCCACTTAGTCTCGATGGAGAGTGAAACACCCAAAGAAGACTATCAAGTTATTAGGAAAGAATTGGCGGACTACAGTGAAGACTTAATTAAAAAGAGGGAAATTATTATTCTCTCTAAAACCGACCTAGCCTCACCTGAGGACGTAGAAGCGCTAAAGCACGAGTTTGAAGCAGACGGAAAGGAGGTTCTAACAGCCACAATTCTTGATGATGGCTCTATCAAAAAACTAAAGGAAGAGATAGTGAGAATTCTTGAATCCCAGAGCTAAGTTAAAGCCATCCTGGCTTTGTATGATAAAATTTCTCCTATGAGCGAATATAAGGTAACAATCGGACTTGAGATTCATGCCGAGTTGAAGACTGCGACAAAAATGTTCTGTAATTCGAAGAACGACTCTGACGAAACAAGGCCGAATATAAATATTTGTCCAGTCTGCATGGGCCACCCCGGGACGCTTCCAGTGATAAATAAAGAGGCAGTAAAAAGCGTTCTTAAAGTTGGCTTAGCCTTAAATAGTCAACTTGCAGACTATACGGAGTTTGATAGAAAAAATTATTTCTATCCGGACATACCGAAAGGTTATCAGATTTCACAATATAAATTTCCTCTTGTCACAGGCGGAGAACTTAATGGAGTAAAAATTACCAGAATTCATCTTGAGGAGGACACCGCACTTTCTAAACACAAAGATAACTATAGTCTTGTGGATTTCAACCGCGCAGGGGTTCCATTAATGGAGCTTGTTACTGAGCCTGTAATCACTTCCGCAAAAGACGCTGCCGCCTTTGCAAAAGAGTTGCAGCTTCTTTTACGATATTTGGGGGTTTCAGACGCGAATATGGAGAAAGGGGAAATGAGAGTTGAGGCAAACATTTCAGTTTCGAAAGATAAAACTCTTGGGACTAAAACAGAAGTAAAAAATTTAAATTCATTTAAGGTCGCAGAGAAAGCTATGCTTTATGAAATTGAAAGACAGACAGAAATTTTAGAGGAAGGTGGACAAGTCGTGCAGGAGACAAGGGGCTGGGATGAAAACAAAGGAGAGACATTTTCCCAAAGGACAAAAGAAGGTTCGGCTGATTATAGGTACTTTCCTGACCCAGATTTACCAAAATTAATGATAAGTGAAATCCCAGAGTTTAATAGTATTAGCTTAGCTCAAGAAATTCCCGAATTACCCGGAGAAAGAAGGAGAAGATATTTAGAGACAGGGATTAAGGCCGAGAGCGCGGAGGTTTTGCTACAAAACCAAAAGCTATCAGAAGTCTTTGAAAGCATAATTAGTTCTGGCGCACCCGCGGAGATTGGTGCAAATTATCTAACTTCAGACCTGATCGGTTTAATGACTGCCGACAACAATAAAAATGTTACAGATAAGGGATTTAAATTTACTCATGGGGAGTTTAATTCTTTAATGCGGATGTTGGGGCGAGGAGAAATAGGCAGTCGCGCTGGAAAAGATATATTAAAGACAATGTACGAAGAGGGTGGGTCTCCTAGGTCTATTGCCGAGAAAGGTGGTTTATATCAAAAAAGTAATACCGCCGAGCTAGGAGTTTTGGCAGAAAAAATTATTGCAGAAAATCCGTCAGTCGTAGAGGATTATAAAAAAGGTCAAGACGGCGCCCTCCAGTTCTTGATTGGGTTAGGAATGAAGGAAACTAAAGGTTCTGCCAATCCACAAACACTAGGAGAAATATTTAAACAATTGCTTGTCTAATTCATCTAAACATACCACCCGTCTCGTTTATTCTGGATATCTTGACACTCATCTATAGTGAGGAATGATAAAGAAAGGTTTAGACACCCTACTTTTTTGTTTGCCGCTAACAGAGTTTATCCCTCTTGGTGGCAAAACTGCTTTATGTCTTGAAAAAATATTTGATACAATATGTATAAATGGAAGAAGCAAAGAAAATTCGGGTAGCAATAAACGGTTTTGGTAGAATTGGACGAGCCTTTCTTAAACTTGCACAATATAAAAAAGAAATCGAGATTATTGCAATAAACGATCTTTCGCCCCTTGATAATATTGCCTACCTTTTAAAATACGATAGTGCCTATGGCAGGGCCCCGTTTGATGTTTCTTTTAAGGATGGTTTTTTGGTTGCTAATAGCAAAAAAATTCAATACCTAAGCGAAAGAGACCCAGGAAAACTCCCATGGAGAGCTTTAGATATTGACATCGTGCTAGAGTCAACGGGTTTTTTCACTACATATGCTTCTTCGAAAGCTCACTTAGACGCAGGGGCAAAAAGGGTTGTAGTCTCAGCTCCGATGAAAGATGAACCACAAGAGGGAATTACAGGAGCAACTGTCTTGATGGGAATCAACGAAGAAAAGTTGAAGGTCTGTGATATTTCTTCAAATGCAAGTTGTACCACGAATGCTGGTGGCCCAGTAATAAAAATTCTCGAAGACAGTCTTGGTATTGAAAAAGCACTTCTTAACACCGTTCACGGCTATACTTCTAGCCAGAGTCTGGTTGACTCATCGAACCCAAAGAAACCAAGGAGGGGTAGAGCCGGGGCATACAATATTGTCCCATCAAGTACCGGTTCAGCTATTGCCACAACAAAAGCCATTCCTAATCTCTCCGGAAAATTTGATGGAATTGCTATCAGGGTTCCTGTCATCGTGGGCTCGATTGTTGATATTACTTTTATTTCAAAAAAGAATACTTCCACCCAAGAGGTAAATGATATTTTCAGAAGGGCATCCAAAGAGGAAAAATGGAAAGGAATATTTACAGTGACTGATGAACCAATTGTTTCGAGTGACATAATTGGTAATACCCACGCCTCGATAATTGATATCGAATACACTAGAGTTGTTGGGGGTAATTTAGTTAAAGTACTATCTTGGTATGACAATGAAATGGGCTATACCAACACACTTGTTCGCCATATTATTGAGAGCGGTAAATATCTAAAATAATGATTATTTATCTAGGGGCAGATCATGCGGGGTTCTTTTTAAAGGAAAAAATTAAAGTTTTTCTCGAGGAAGAAGGACACGATGTCGAAGATTTCGGAGCATATGAATTGGACGAAGAAGATGACTACAATGACTTTGTCGAGCCTGTGGCCAAGAATATTTCCGAAACTCCAAATGCCAAAGGAATAGTAATTGGTGCCTCTGGCCAAGGTGAGGCAATATTATGTAATCGATTCGGGGGAGTGAGAGCAGCCCTCTACTATGGTGGTGATATTGAAATAGTCAAAAAGAGCCGAGAGCATAACAACTCTAATGTTCTTTCTTTGGGTGCAAGATTTTTAAGTGAGGAGGACGCAATTAAAGCACTTAAGGTTTGGTTGGAGACTCCTTTTTCTGACGAAGAAAGACATCTTAGGAGAAATAACAGAATAGATGGTTTTATTTAATTTTGATTTTCTACCCCCATTTTTATTTCGACGAGCGAGGAGCGTGTGAACGAGACCTTTCGTTCACGACGTCCGAGTCGAAGTCGAAACATAAGGTCTAACCCTTTTATTTCGACGTCCGAGTCGAAGTCGAAACAAAAGGTTTAATACCCCGCTCCGAAGTGCGGGGCGGGAAAGGGTGAATGACGCGAACACAACATAGGTAGAGCGCAAATCCCACGGGTTAATACCTTTTATTAAATATATATACGTTTGCCAGAGGCTCTTGGAGTAGGATTTCTCCTTGAACAAAGTTCTCATTCTTTGATTTAAAATCATTCAGACAATTTTTTTGACTAACTTTGCGTTCAACATAGTGGGGAAGATTGAAACAAACAACATAATGTCTTTCAAAATCAGTTCCAAGGTGGCTCGTTACCGCAATTCCTTGCTCGAGCTTGAGGATGTCTTTATCTGTTTGTTTTTGGACATAATAAAACAATACATCCGGTGTGGTTATGGATTCTTCGTGAGAATATATATTAAATCTAATTGTAGGGGAACCATTTATTGGTCTTGTGTCTCTATAGATTACTTTTGCAATATTCTCAATCCTCTCAACATTGTTACTCTGAGGGTGTGGGGGCTCTGAAAATCCATTTCCAAGAATTAATACGAACAGTAGGACAAAAATATATTTAGTTATCGCAGTTTTGTGTCTGTAGCCCTTAATTAAAATTTCGGCGAAGACCAAGAAGAGAAGGGGAAAGATAGGATAAAGATGCCTATCTGCAACCCTTGGATTATTACCCTTCGCAAGATTTGCAGTATGGTTTACGTCGAAAAAGCCACCTAAAAGGTTTAGAAAAATTATCGAAACCACAACTGCTGACAATGCAAAAATAGTAAACAAGTAACTTCTTTTTTCTTGTTTTCTTGTGAAATAACCAATAAACCCCACTAATAAAATAATAAAGAATATAGTTTGCGCTATATCACCTTGGAAAAAGGCCGGGGCACGAAAGAGCATTTCGTTAAAGGCAGCCAGACTTATTTTAAGATTTTCGATACTAAATATTCCTGCAACAGTTTTTCCTATTTTAAATATTGGGTAATGTGATTTCAATGTTGAGTAATTATTAGAAAATAAGGCGAACCAGCCTGGTAATGTAAACAAAATAAAAAATAGAGCAGTTGAGGAAACAAGTTGGACATAGGCTTGTGTTTTTTCTTTGTTGTATATGAAATAAATGAGGGAGATTAAAAATAAAAATAAAAACAAATAAATCCCAGGAGCGTATATTAGAGATGCCGCTAGAATAAAAATGTTAGAGGCTATCACATATTTGTTATTTTTATCCGTGTAGCCCGTGGCAAATAAATACAGTCCGATACTTACGAATGGGAGAAATGTATAAGGTATCCAGGGGTGTAAAAAAAGGAAATTACCGGTTTCCGATACCAAGATCAATATGATAGCGATGGCAGAAACTTCTTCACTCAACATTTTTCTTCCAGCCCAATATAGGAAAAGTAATCCTAGCACCTGAAACAAGATGTTGGCCGTAATTATTAACTCGATAGTTTTAAAGCCGAGAAGAATTAAAAGAATTAATAGATAATTATATAAGGGACTTGAGAGGAAGAAGCCAAAATTTGAAGTAAGCTGGCCCGGAATAAAAAAGCTTCTTTCCTGAAGTGAATTATGGGCTATATTGAATGCCTGGTAGAAATCATTTGCCGCCCCGCCAAGGGGGATTTCTATATTGATTATTTTTATAAAGGCAACAAACACCAGCAGTAAATATATGGATAAGCTGGTGTAGGATATTGTTTTGAAACTTACCCTCGCGGCCTTTATTAGATTTGAGCCTTCCACAGGCTATATTATATAATGTTACTTATATAGAGCGATAGTTCGCAGTGCGTTTATGTAACTTAAATTTGGGAGGTTAGGAATATTAGTATGATATTATTTACTCAATGTTAAAAGTTATTCCTGCCATAATCCCTAAGGATTTTGATGATTTAAAAGACAAGATTGATCTTGTTATTGATTTTGTGGATACAGTTCAAGTGGACATCTCCGACGGGGAGTTTGCTAAGTCGATTACTTGGCCATATACGGAAGGAGAGGATGTTCCTAACCACGCTTTTCCGTATAAAGATTCTTTAAATATTGAAATTGATTTGTTTGTGATAAATCCAGAAGAGATTGTTGACGCTTGGGTAGGAGCTGGGGCAAAAGCTATCGTTCTCCATTTGGAGACAGTAGAAGACCCCACAGTTTTAATCGCAGACTTACGAATACAAGATATAAAAGTTGGTCTTTCTATTAATCCCTCAACCAAAAACCATGTCTTGTATAAATGGATTTCTGAAGTAGACTTCGTCCAGTTTATGGGTAACGACAATGTTGGGTACTCAGGGGTTGAATTAGATCCAAATGTCTATGATAAAATTAAAGAGCTCAGAAAAAACTTTGCTGAGTTGGAAATTGCTGTAGATATCGGGGTAAATTTTGAGACGGCACCAAAGCTTGTCCGTGTTGGAGCAAACAAACTTATTTCTGGCTCTACCATTTTTGAAAGTAAGAATATTAAAGAAGCAATTAAAAAACTAGAAAATATTAAATGAGTCATCTCTACGACGAGGATTTGAAAAAATTAGAGCAAAAGGCCAATGCCATTAGGCAGACCCTTATTAGGATGCTTGTCTGTGCTGGTTCGGGTCACACCGCGGGTCCCCTTGGGATGGCTGATATTTTTACAGCTTTTTATTTCCACATTCTACGTCATGATCCTCAAAATCCAGATTGGTCAGAGAGAGATAGGCTAATACTTTCAAATGGCCACATTGTACCGATTCGATACGCCACAATGGCTCATGCAGGGTATTTTTCTGTCGAGGAGGCAGAAAAAGGGTTACGCAAGTTCGGTACTCCGTTCCAGGGGCATCCAGAGAGAATGAGAATTCCTGCCCTTGAAACAACCTCTGGTCCTCTTGGCTCTGGACTGTCACAGGCTTCGGGAATTGCCTATGCCGCTCGTATGGATAAGAAGATATTTGAAGTCTATTGTCTCTTAAGTGATGGAGAGCTAGACGCTGGAAATACTTGGGAAGGGGCTATGTTTGCGGGTGCAAATAAATTAAATAATCTTACTGCAGTTATTGATAGGAATAATATTCAGATAAATGGAATGACAGAAAATGTTATGCCCTTGGAGCCACTCCGAGAAAAATGGGAGGCATTTAATTGGCACGTTATTGAGGTGGATGGGCACAATATTGAAGCCTTCATCGACGCAATAGATGAAGCAAAAGCAATTTACGAAAAACCAGTTTGTATTATAGCTCACACTATTCCCGGAAAAGGGATTAATGAAATTGAATTTGATTTTGAATGGCATGGTAAACCGCCAAGTAAGGAAGAGGGGGATAAATTTCTAACGGAACTTAGGACATTGGAAGGTAAAATTGAAAGTGAACATGAGTGAAAATAGCGAGAGAATAACTAATTTTATTTTTGAAATTGGCACCATGCGGAAACTTCTTCGTTCACACAGGCAGGCTCTTTTAACTGACGACCTTTCCGACAGTATCTCTTCGCATTCTTATCGGGTAACGATGATTGGTTGGATGTTAGCCAAGGAGGAAGGCGTGGACGAAAATAAAGTTATAAAAATGTGCCTCCTACACGACATTGGAGAGGTCAGAACTGGAGACCACAACTATATTCATAAAAAGTATGTTAAAGAGTTCAACGACGAGGTTATACAAGCCCAACTTGGCACTCTTCCTAATAATGATTTAGAAAAAATAGCCCTAGAATATGAGGAAAGAAAAAGTGCTGAAGCAATTGTTGCTAAAGATGCCGATCTCCTAGACCAGATTTTTCTTCTGAGGGAATATGCTTGGCAAGGGAACCAAGAAGCTCAAATTTGGCTCAAGGGAAAAGGAGATATGAATGAGAATGTCCAGTATAAGAATCTTAAAACAGATAGCGCCAGAGAGATTGCAAAAAAAGTTTATGAGGTAGCGCCGTCAGATTGGTGGAATAATTTATGGACTAATACAAATAGATAAAATGTTAAACCCAAGTCAAAATTTAAATCCAAAATTGTTTGATAAAGACGTAGAACTTGCTTACGCCCGAGATGGTTATGGTAAGGGGGTTCTTGAAGCGGGAGAGAAAGACGAAAGGGTCGTCGTTCTTTGTGCTGACCTGGTTGAGTCAACCAGAAGCCATTGGTTTAAAGAAAAATTTCCAGAGAGATATATTGAGCTGGGTGTAGCAGAGCAAAACTTAGCTACTGTTGCTTCGGGCATGGCGGTTTATGGAAAAATTCCATTTATATCTTCTTATGCGACATTTTCTCCGGGGAGAAATAATGAACAGATTAGAACCACAATCTCTCTAAATAATGTGCCAGTAAAAATTATAGGAGCACACGCTGGTATTTCTGTAGGTCCTGATGGGGCAACCCATCAAGCCCTTGAGGATATGGCTTTGATGAGAGTTCAGCCAAACATGACTGTTATTTGTCCTGCAGACATGGAAGAAACAAGAAAAGCGGTCCTCGAGTCTGCATTTAACGGTAGGCCTGTTTATGTAAGATTTGGTAGAGCAAAAACTCCTGTTATTACAACTATTGATTCTCCTTTTAAGATTGGGAAAGCAAACCTTCTTCGAGATGGAGACAAGATTGATGTGGCGATAATTGCCTGTGGTTCCTTGGTTCACAATGCTCTTGTCGCCGCCCAAGAATTATCAAAAGAGGGAATAGAGTGTTCTGTTTTGAATAATCACACAATTAAACCAATGGATATTGATGCGGTTTTGGCTGTTGCTAAAAAAGCAGGAAGAGTTGTTACTATTGAAGAACATCAAGTTAATGGAGGAATGGGATCAGCTGTTGCCGAGGTCTTAGCCAAAAATTATCCCGTGCCAATGGAATTTGTTGGTGTAGAAGATTCGTTTGGCCAATCAGGGAAGCCGGAAGAGCTCATCAAACACTATGGTATGGACAAAGATTCTATAAAAGAAGCGGTTAAGCGAGCAATAGAGAGATGATTAGGAACGACATTAAGCTATCCATCATAAGTCTATTTTTTTATCCTTGAGGACGGTTCTCCAAGTAGCTCAGGAGTAGGACTTGCTGTAGTGCTGTAGAGCGAGTTTGTGCTTAGTTCAAAATTAAATTGGGCTTGAGGTTAAATACTAATTTAGAGGTCGGACCTCTCAATTACCTTTCAAATATGATTTTTGGATAGCCTGATTGCCTCTAGCGGAGCTATATGTAGCCCCAATTCAATGGCTCAGGTGCTGGGCTATTGAATTGGGGCTTAGTTAAATTAGGAGACACTTTTTGTCTCTTGACAAATTTTTAGGTTTGGTTTATTATCCCCTTAAACGTACTGTTCTTCACAGGTCGCGGGATTATATCCCATTGCGACCACATACGCCCACTCTGGGCAGCACTAGCCCGAAAAGGCTGGAAAGGAGCCGGAACCACTATGCAGTTCTCTCGGAACTTCATTATGGTGGCGCTCGTCGCCATCCTCGTCCTCGTCGCTATGCCGCCTCCGGCATTGGAGACGACGGTAGAGAATTATTTGCAAAGCAACGCCGACTCAACCACGATCGACGCCATCGCTCCGGCGCCGGTTCTCGTCATGGTCGACGAGAACCTCGCACCCGCCATGGATGCCGAGAAGAACGAAGCGTGCGTCACAATCACCGACAACATGCTGCGGACTGGGCGCTTCAATGCCGCCTGGCCGCAGTATCGTACGGCCTGAACGACGCGCCGCGGGGAGCATCCCTGGTTAGGGGACCCTCCTAGGTCTGCGCCTCGCTGTCCAGAGGGCGGGGCTCCGCAAGGAGCCCCGCCCAACGGGCCCGTCTGCATAGGCAGACATAGACAGAAAGTCCGTCTACCACAAAGTGGGAGGCGGCATTTTTCGTTGTATAAAATTAACAAACCTTACGTCCTGTCTTCTCTACATATTTTTGGTGATACTCTTCGGCTTTGTAAAAATTTTTAGCAGGTTCTATTTGGGTGGCAATTGTTCTTACTCCATACTTTTCAGAGCCTTGTAGATTCTTTTTATACTTTTCCGCCAACTCTTTCTGGTTGTCACTATGATAAAAGATGACCGATCGATACTGACTTCCTACATCTGGCCCTTGTCTATTGTGCTGAGTTGGGTCATGCATCTGAAAAAACTCTTCCAGAAGCTTTTCATAGGTTATTTTCTTAGAATTATATTTTAGCTGGACTACTTCGACGTGCCCCGTTTCTCCAGAGCAAACTTCTTCATAGCTTGGATTTTCTTTGTCTCCGCCCATAAAGCCAACAGCAGTCTCAAGAACACCACCCAATTTATCGAATTCATATTGGATACCCCAAAAGCACCCTCCACCAAAAGTCGCTGTACTTATCATTAGGATATTTTTATTGCCTTGTAATCTGTTGGTGCGTTTTCTAAAAATTGTTCTAATTTTTTCTTAGTTAAAAGCCCCTCTTGTGCTCCTGTGAATTGAACAACAGACATAGAATTTATTGGTGCGCGCTTTAATGCCTCTTGTATCGGAAGGCCTATCGCAAGAAAACTTGTCAAAGTTGATGAGAAAGAATCACCTGCACCGGTTCTATCTACTGGGGGAGCTGGGTCTGGGTACATAGGCATATGCCACATCTCTTCTCCATTGAATGTCGTTGCACCACTGGCTCCATCTGTAATCACAATTGTCTTTGGACCGAGATCTCGCATCTTTCGTAAAAGAATTTTTATATCTGTTTCTTTTATACCCAATATCCTTTGGGCTTCTTCTTTATTGCAGAAGAAGAGAGTTGTGACTTTGTATAGATTTTTTAATTTTTCATATCCTAACTCCATCTGGAATGTACCTGGTTGAAAGGCTAACTTGGTTTCGGGGTGTTCTTCTAACCACTCAACAATTTTTTGATGATATGGGAGAGAGTTGTGTCCCAAGGAACTTAAGTAAAGCCATTTTGTCGGTGGGATTTCAGGCCACTCGTAGGGATATTCTTCGTGCTTAATTAGAATGGTTCTTTCTTCCTCGTATTGAAGAACATAGTGATAGTTTGTGTTAATCCCATTATGTTTTTTTACAAATTCATTTGAAACCCCATCCCTCTCAAGAGAATCTAAACATTTTTGTCCGTTTTCATCATCGCCTAAGTTAGTTATAAGTGCGCTCTTGAGGCCTAGTCGTGAAGCTGAAACTGCGGCGTTTGGGCTATTACCAACTGCTGGAATCTCAACAACCTCTTTATAGGGAATTTTGTCTCCAAAATTAATACAAATTTCCTTTTTCCCTCTGTCAGAGTGGATACTAAAGTTTTGGAGTTTTATAAAAGCGTCAATTGTAATGTCGCCAATAGCAATGAAATCGTACCTATAACTTCCATTGTTCATATTCATATTTTAACATACATAAAAACAAAGAAGACGGCCCACAAGCCGTCTTCGTGGAAAAAGGACAAGGGTCAGCTCCTGGCTACCCTTAGGTGCTCGAACGGGAAGCAGGTACCGATGCTTCCCGTTCCTGTAATGTACCTTCCCCCTTCACCGAGAAGGAAGGCACCAGCCCCGAGGACCGCGGTCACTTCGAAGGGGCCTTCGCCGTGCTTCCTGATAGCCTCTTTCACATAGCCTACCTTTTCTGTCGGAACCAGATAAACCGTGTCACCCATAGCGATGTCTTTGCTGATGCTCATTGAAGCCTCCCGTTGGTTGTCTAATACCCACTATAATGATTTTCTGCTGTGATACAATAGTTTTGTGAAAACTCTTAGAGAAGCAATTAAAGAGGCAGAAGAAAAAGGGGTCGCCATTGGACACTTTAATATTTCAGATACAGAGGCTCTTTGGGCGGTTTTTAATTCAGCCAAAAGACTTGAGGTTCCGGTAATTATAGGTGTGTCAGAGGGGGAAAGAGATTTTATTGGTCTTAGGCAAGTAAGTGCACTTGTAAAAAGTATTAGAGAGGAATATGACTACCCAATCTATTTAAATGCTGACCACACCTATTCATATGACAGAGTACGAGAAGCCATAGACGCCGGATTTGACGCTGTAATTTTTGATGGCGCCAATCTTCCAGGTGAAGAAAATATAGATCTTACAAAAAAGGCAGTATCTTATGGAAAATCAGCGGGTACCGATGTTCTTGTAGAGGCGGAATTGGGATACATTGGAAAATCTTCAAAAATATTAGATGAAATTCCTGAGGGGGTACAAATTTCCGGCGACAATCTTGTTAAGCCGGAAGATGCAAGAGATTTTGTAAAAGAGACTAAAATAGACTTACTCGCGCCGGCCGTAGGAAACCTACATGGTATGTTAAAAAATTCTCCTAATCCGAAACTAGATATAAAAAGAATAAAAGAAATCAGAGAACTATGCGGAGTGCCACTAGTTTTACATGGTGGCTCTGGAATTAGTGATGAGGATTTTCAAAGTGCCATAAAGGCAGGGATTGCTATCATTCATGTGAATACAGAATTAAGGAGAGCATATAGAGAAGGAGTGGAAAAAACTCTCAAAGAAAATCCAGACGAGCTTGCTCCGTACAGATTTTTAAAAGGAGGGGTTAAAGAAATGGAGAAGGTTGTCGAAAGAAATTTGAAACTCTTTAATTTTTTAAACTAATGGAGCCAATAAAAGATTTTTCCTACGGAGTTTTACTTGTCCATAAAGCAGAAAAAGAAAATCTATTTCTTCTTGTTCAACACTCGGCTGGGCACTGGTCTTTCCCTCGTGGGCACAAAGAGGATGATGAGTCTGATATTGAGACAGCAAAAAGAGAGGTTTTTGAGGAAACGCAATTTACTGAAGAGGATTATACTCTGATTGACACCAAACCAATGTTTTTTTATCAACATATATTTGAGGGAGAAGATGATAAAAAGTACGACAAGAAAAATAGCTTCTTCTTGTTGTTTGTTGGTACTAAAATTTTTAAGAATAAGAAACCAAAACCCTTAAAGCAATTTTCTCATGAGGTTTTAGATTTGAGGTGGGTAAATTATGAAGAGGCGAAGAAGTTAATAAATTTTGAGCCAACCAATAAAATGCTAGAAGAGTTAAACTATTATTTAAAATGAATCTCATTGAGGTTTTCAGAAAAGAAGTTTACAAGCCCTTGGGAGATATTTTAAAAGAAGAGGGAGATGGGGGCTTTATTAAAAAGGGGCCCGATATTGTTTTTTCTTTTTTCAAGAAGCATCCTCAAAAACTTTACTCACTTAAAAGTAAATACGCCGAGGAGGGTTATACCAGAAAAAAGGTCATTTGTGATGACGGACTTCACGCCGTCAGATGTATGGAGTGGTGTCCAAATGCGGTCTCTCCTATACACGAGCATGGAGGAAGGCCTTGCTTTGACATCGTTCTTGAAGGGGAGCTTGATATTGTTGACTATAGTCCCAACAGAGAAGGCAATTTGTTTCGATTAGTCGAAAAAAAAAGATACAGCGTCTCGGTAGGTGATTTTGTGAAAGTTGATCCGTTTAAAGGAGGAGAAATCCATGAGGTCATAAACGGCAGAGTAAGAAGCCGTTCTCTTCATTTTTATCCAATAGACCATCGATCTCTAGGGCTTTATAAAAGACGAAAAGACGGACTTTTTGAATATGACACTTGTGACGTACCGAATGATTGACAAACTGGAGGTTTGTGCTATAATTATGTATAGATAAACACCCACGGAACACCGATTGGAGGCATCATGCGTGAGTTTGCGCAGTTCTTCGCTGGGTCGCCCCGGCGGTTCCTTGGGTCCATGGCAGGCCTTTTCGTTATCGGCCTGCTGGTGATCCCGGGATTCGCCGAGGCGGTCATGGGACGCATCTCGTTCTTAGTGGATGCGACCACGAACATTCTGATGGGGCCGGTTTTAACGATCGGGCTCATCGCTCTCGGCTTCCGCGTCATTTGGCGGGGGCTTAGCAATAGAAAGGGGGCGAAATGACCTCGCGGCAGGTCCGGCAGGCATGGAAGCCCGCCGGGAAGGCATGGAGGAAGGTCGCGCGGAAGAACCTCGCCGACCCCTTCGGCTTGTTCTTTCCGCTCTTCTGGGCTCTTCTCGCCAGCGCGTATGCTGGTCTGAGGATTGCCTGGGTCAAGGGTGCCGAAATCTACCGAAGGAGGCACCCATAACGCTCCCGTTTGGCTTGTGGCCAGACGGGGGCTTTTTCGTTGTTTTAATAATAGTGAGCAACCGTGGGCAAAGAACTCTTGATTTTAGACAGTATATTTACTAATATAGTTCGGCAATAGAGATATGGAAAAACTGATTTTAAATGTAGAGAAAAGAGAGAAAAGAAAAGAAAGGACTCCGGGCCGAATTCCTGCTGTTTTTTATGGTAGAAAAGAAGAGTCTACCTCTATCTCTATCTTGGAGAAGGACTTTCTTAAGGTTTGGAAAGAGGCTGGTGAATCAAGCATTATCTCTCTTCATGGCATTGGCAAGGATGTTGACGCTATTATACAGGATGTTTATTTTCACCCCGTAACAGACAGGCCGCTTCATGCTGATTTTTATGTTATTGAAAAAGACAGGAAACTTACAGTTGATGTTCCTATTGAATTTATTGGAGAATCTCCAGCCGAAAAGGCAGGACTTGTTTTGGTTAAGGTTATGTATGAAATCGAAGTCGAATCTCTTCCTGCAAATCTTCCTCACCAGATTGATGTTGACTTAACCAAGGTCATTGATGCAAACAGCCAAATTCTGGTTAAAGATTTAAAATTTGGAGAAGGCGTAGAGCCAACCGCAGATCCTGACGATGTGGTCGTGTCTGTAAGCGAGGCGAGAGAAGAAGAAATAGAGGTTGCGCCAGAAGGTCCAGACATGGCATCTATTGAGGTAGAGAAGAAAGGAAAGGCAGAGATCGATGAAGAAGATGGTCCGGCAGAAGGAGATAAAGCGAAAGGTGAATAATTCCCGCACACGTTTAAATAAGATTTGATATGATTCCTATATGTTTGTTTGTAAAAGAATTTTTATAATTCCAATTTTTATTTTTGTCATCTTTCTTTTTGGACAAACTGACTTTGTTCTAGCCCAATCTGCACCAGTCAGTCAAAATGTTCAAAGTAGAAGGGTTGAGCTTCAAAACGAACTAACTCAAATTGAAAAAGAAATTGAAGAGCAGAGAATTTTTCTTGAGGCCAAACAGCAAGAGAGAGTCACCCTCGAGCGAGATGTGGCTATTATTGATGCCAAGATAGAGAAAACTCAACTAGATATTCGCAAGACCGATTTAAATATTCAGGCCTTATCTCAGGATATTGGGGGGAAAGAAAAAACCATTTCCAGTCTAGATGAAAAAATTAACAGAGAGAAGCAGTCACTTGCTCAAATTATCAGAAGGACCAACGAAATAGACAGTGTCTCTCTTGTTGAGGCGGTCTTGGGTAACGCTAATTTATCAGAGTTCTTTGAAGATATTGACTCGTTTGATTCCATAAAACTTGCCCTCAGAGAATCATTTGTTGAAATCGCGGCAACAAAAAATTCAACTGCTACGGAAAAGAAAACACTGGAAGGCAAAAGAGGCCAAGAACAAGAACTAAGACAGATTCAAGTCCTTCAGAGGAAAAGAGTTGAGGAGCAAAAGGCCGAAAGAAAAAAGATATTAGATGCAACAAAAGGGCAAGAATCTATATACCAAAATATTATTTCATCCAAAGAAAAAACAGCACAAGAAATAAGGGCGGAGTTGTTTAGACTTCGTGACACAGCGGCCATTCCATTTGAGATGGCTCTAGCCTTGGCCGAGCAAGCCGAAGCCAGGACTGGTGTGCGAGCCGCTTTTATTCTGGGGATTTTGGCGGAAGAGTCTAACCTTGGTGAAAATGTTGGGACAGGAACATGGGTTGCTGACATGCATCCAGACAGGGACCAACCTGTTTTTGCAGTTATTGCAAGCACACTTGGTTTCAATCCAGATGAGTTGCCCGTCTCTCGTAAACCTTGGTATGGGTGGGGAGGAGCAATGGGACCAGCTCAGTTTATTCCTTCGACATGGGCTTGTTTTGCGGGTTATGTAAATTCACTTACCGGCTCATGTAGGTGGGGTTCGGGGTATACTGGTACATGGAGCTATGTTCCGGAAAAAGACAGAATTAGAAAACTTGTGGGAAAAAATAGGCCATCTAGTCCGTGGGACACGGAAGACGCAATAATGGCCTCTGCCGATCTTTTGTCAGACAATGGCGCCGCTAAGGGCGGATACAATGCAGAGAGGTTAGCCGCGTTGAGGTATTTGGCTGGTTGGACCAATGCTACAAAACCCCAATATGCCTTTTATGGAGATGATGTTATGGAATTGGCCAGTTTCTATCAAAAACAAATTGATATCTTGAAAAATTCGTAAAGTTCAGAATAAATTGATGTTCCTATATCAGATCTTATAGTTCAAGATAAGATCAAGTTAAATTTAAGTTAGGTTTAAGTTAAATTCTAATATACAAAACACTAACACTTCACTAACATTTTCTTACGATATATCGTAAGAAAATGTTAGTATTTGGCTTATGCCTCACATATCAAAAAACAAATTAGACAAAAGAATTTTTGATGAAATAAACAAAAGCTTTGTTAGAGCCTTAATAAAATCTGGCAAAAAAGAATCTTCACAGTTTTTTGTAAGTGGATTTTTTACAAAAACAGAAAAAATTATGTTTGCCAAAAGACTTGCGATAATCGTCCTACTTAAAAAGGGTTTTTCTTATTATCGAATCGAAAAGCTACTTAAAGTTAGCCCATCAACAGTTGCAAGGATTGATAATAAATTATCTCAAGGGGGCTTTGATGTCCTTATCAAAATTTTAAATATTAAAACCGAAAAAGAAATGGTTTGGGAAAAAGTTGAGAAAATCCTTAGAGGGGGTCTTCCTAAATATGCAAGAAATAGATGGTCGAGTTAATTTTTTCTTACGATATATCGTAAGAGAAGGACAGATTATTGAGTTTTTTATTTCTTACGATATATCGTAAGAAAAAGGTCATTTAGCTCTTTTTGGGTCACCGAGCTCTATTTGGGTTGTCTGGATCTATTTAAGAGGTCTAGCCTTTTCTAGGTCGTCTGGATCTATTTAAGATGCCTAGCCCTTTCTAGGTCGTCCGGATCTATTTAAGAGGTCTAGCCTTTTCTAGGTCGTCTGGATCTTTTTAGGAGACCTAGCCCATTTTAGATCGCCCAGCTCTTTAAAAGTCTTTTGTTTACATCTTTTTTAGATTCTGGTAAGATTGCTCCTGTTATGAAGAAAGACATACATCCAGACAATTTTAGACCAGTTATTTTCACAGATACCGCCTCGGGCGAGAGGTTTTTTATTCCATCTACAGTTAAAACAGATAAGACGGACAAGTGGACCGATGGCAAGGAATACCCAATGAAGCAAATCGAAATATCTAGCGCTTCACATCCATTTTTTACTGGTAAGGATACTGTCGTTGACACGGCAGGGCGAGTGGAGAAGTTTAAGGCAAAGATGGCAAAGGCAGAAAAGGGTGTAAAAAATAAGAGTCAGAAAAAGGCTGAAAAGAAGGTCAAGAAAGAAAAGAAGGAATCTAAGTCAAAAAAGTAAATTAAATATTCGAGAGACAAAAATCCGCTGTGGCGGATTTTTGTTATGATATAAATATGTTGAAAAATATCGAGGAATTAAAAAACAATCCCAAGACAGCTTTCTTGGTCAGTGAATATGAGAGACTTCTTAAGGAAGAAGAAGAGGTTTTGTCGTTGGCGGAAGAAGACCCGGAAATGAAAAAGATGGCTGAGGATGATGCAAAAAAATTGAAATCTCAAAGGGAGGTTATTGCAGAACAGATTATGTCTATTGCTGAGGCAGAAGAAAAAGAAGAAGAATTCCCCAACGAGATAATATTGGAGGTTCGGGCAGGAGCGGGCGGGGATGAGGCTTCTCTTTTTGCTGGAAGTTTGGCAGAAATGTACGAAAGATATTCTGAAAAAAAGGGTTGGCAATTTAAACGACTTGGCGAGTCCCTTGGAACCGCCGGGGGTTACAAAGAAGCATCTTTTGAAATAAAAGGACAAGGAGTTTACAAAGAATTGAGGCATGAGACAGGAGTTCATCGGGTTCAAAGAATTCCATCGACAGAAAAACAGGGCCGAATTCACACTTCAACAGCGACCGTGGCTGTTTTGCCCATAAGGAAAAAGAAGAATCTTGAAATAAAAGAAACTGATTTAGAGCTTGAGTTTTCTCGTTCCGGTGGGGCAGGTGGTCAGAATGTTAATAAAGTTGAAACTGCTGTCCGAATTATTCATAAACCAACAGGCATTGATGTTCGCTCTACTGCAGAGAGGAGCCAATTAAAAAATCGTGAAAGAGCCATGGCCATTTTACAAGCCAAGCTTGAGGCATTAGAGGAAGAAAGGGCCTCAAGTAAACTCTCCGGAGAAAGAAAGGATCAAGTAGGGACTGGGGATAGGTCAGAAAAGATAAGAACATATAATTTTCCACAAGACAGGGTCACTGATCACAGAATTAAAAAGAGCTGGCACAACCTTGAAGGTATTATGCTTGGGGATATTGGTGAGCTTATAGCAGAAGTATCAGCTGAATAAGTAATAAACACATTTTGTCTCCCCTTTCCATTTTAAGGACCCCTCCGTCTCAATGTCAAAAAGAGTTGATAATAACGGTCATGGCTTAGTCGAAGGCCATGAGCCAGACTGTATGATGCATATGATGTGGTGATAAGACACTTTTTTTATAAGTAGCTTCTTGCTAGAATTTATCAATGGAACCAGATTTAACTACACAAGGAGAAAACCATCATTATATAGAGAAGTTTGCAATCCCGATTGTTATTCTCTTGGCAATTGGGGCCTATTTTTTATTTTTTAATAAGAGCGCTTCACCAGTAGATGATGATCCGAACAAAGTTGTTAATGTATCACAAAAAGAAATTCTATCTGATTTCCCTTTCGGCTTGCCAATTGAGGCTGGGATAGAGGCCGATGCGAGCTATAGATTTACTCCAGTAAATTCTTCAGAGCGTCAGTCAACAATTTCTTATACTTCAAAAAAGAGCTTTGAAGAAAACTCCACAATCTTTGCAAATTTCTTAACTAGTAACAATTACAATATTCAAAATGAAATTGATGAGCCCGGTTTGAGATTTTTCTATGCTTCTAAAGAGACAACAGATTTGTCTATAAACATTGAAGAAAAAAGCGGAAAAATTTATGTGGGCATTTCTTTTTTGAAAAAGTAGAAATTTTTCCACAAAAATTTAATAAAGATCTCTTAACCGAGGCCGGACCTCGGTTAAAAGTTAAAAGGAAGGCCAGTGGTTTCATAACTTATTCCCTCACCCAGAATTACCCTTGTTAGACACTTATTGGCTTTTGAGAACATGAATATACAAAAGAAGATTGTTCTTGTTGTTGAAAGTTTAATGATGAAAAAAAATGATGGCAATTTCTGGGTAGAGGGGTTATCAACAATGAGGCACTTGACACTAGATTGTTTTAGGTATCTTTGGTATCCTTGAATCAGGAAGTACATGAATCGCAAGTGCGATTCAATTGACAACACATGAACAGCGACTCGGGTTAAGGTCGCGGGAGAGCAAAGATGAAGACCAGAATGCTGGTTCTGATTCTCTTCTCCCTGGCTTTGGCCATGGGAGATAACACGACGGCTACAGCCGGAGACCAGCCGATATGGACGACCGAGATCGAGTACAACTCGGTCGTTTGGAAGGCGCCCAGAAAGAAGGACTTGCCGAAGGGTATGGTCTTCGACAAAACGGTACCGCCCACTCTAACCATCATCGACGGCTTGGGAATTCCCACAGCTGTCCTGATGAAGAAGGCCGGTGGAAGGAAGTGGAAGTTCCAGCGGCCCGTCAGCTACCGCGAAAATCCTCTGGAGCACATCGGTGTTTACGCCGACGGCTCTAGCGTATGCCAAGCGTACGTTACTTGGCAGACGAAGGGTACGTCCCAAAGCCTCAAGAACGGCAACAACATCAAGGTTGAGGATTGGCGACCTCTCACGAGGATGGGCGAGCTCAACCCGCCCGGCAGGAATGCCGGTGAGGATTCTTGGGTAAACTTCCCTTGTGGGGGGGACCCTCTTTTCGAGGGTGTGGCACCCGTTGCCTACACTCGGATCGAGTGGCCGGAGGTGTCCAACATCTACAGTTTTCGGGATGATGCACCAAAACTGGGAGTAGACCCGCAAGGATATCCTTTCGGATTTGATCTAACCTTCCGGCAATTCCGCCGAGATGACTTCCTCCACTGGTACCTCTTGCCGGAAGATGTCTCTCAGATTCCTTGCAACAACTCGGCGGAGGCGAGAGTCAGTGTCTTTGATCCAGCTACCGGCTCAGAGCTCCCCGGTAAGGAATACGACTACATCCGTGTTCGTGACCTATACTTCAACGGAGTAAAGGTTACCAACATCACGAAGGGAGAAAAAGGAAGCGAATACACCTACCCCAAGTTCATGTGCGACGGCACAATTGTTACCAAGAAGTGACGATAACCGTCCTGTTCATTCAAGGGCCGTGGCCACCTTAGTTTACTAAGAAGGCCACGGCCCCCCTAACTTTTATACAAAGGATGTTTTCAAGATATGGTTTAAGGTTATATAATATATTTGTGTTAAGGAAAATGTCTTTTAAAAATATCTTTTTTGTTTTTTTTATAATAATTTCCTTTTTATTTTTTGGTATTAATTTACTTTCTGCTCAATCAGGAAGGGTCACGACTTCAAAAGGTAATGTTGCTAGTTCTTATATGTATGCTGGGGAGACAGAGTTTATTGAGGGCACCCAAAGTACAGCAACTTTTTGGGCTTTTGTTCTCTCCGGTCACCAAACAGTACAATGTGACTACCAAGGTGACCCACAGCAGACCCCATTGGAATTAGATGAAAATAGTTTTGAACTAGTCTCTAATTTTGGTTATAGTAGTACTCGGGCGAATCGATTAATTGCGAGACCCGGTGTGTCCTCTCCAGTGTGCACCGGTATACCTACCCTTACAGAGTCTAAATTTGAAGTCTTTTTTAACGTCGATGGCCTGGATGAATTAAGCGCTGGAGAATACTGGATTCAGATTAATGTCGATGATGCCTGGGGGCCGATAAGTAAGTCGGGTGGAATTTCTTGGCCTGGTCGTAGTCTAGGCAGGGTTAATTTTACCGTCCTTCCAAAACAAATTGACCTATCTCCCTCTCTAAGCCTTAGCCCAAATCTTCTCTCCGCTTGTGATTCAAACCCTAAAACCGAAATCTCTTATACAGTGGAGAACAGAAAACCAGACAGAGCAGACAATGTCATTATTGAAATAAAGGATAATAAAAACACAATTTATCGCTCTAACATTGGGAGTATCAATGGAAATAGCTCAAAATCAGGCTCTATCACAAGAACAATTAGTGGTATAGGGGAACACACTATCGAAATTGAAGTTGACCCAAACGACAAAATTAAAGAGACAAATGAAGATAATAACTTTGGAAGCAGAACGGCTACATTAAATTCTTGCCCAGCTGTTACGGTTACGGTTAGTGCCAATCCAAGTAATGTTCCATACAATGGTTCGACAGAAGTCACTTGGACAGTTGCGAATGCCACGAGCTGTAATGCTTCGGGCGGTTGGTCTGGCTCCAAAAATAGAATGGGCGGGACTCAAAGATTTAACAACTTAGAGAGCAACCAAACATATACATTAAATTGTACTGGCCCTGGAGCTCCGGACTCGGATAGTGCGAACGTGAGTGTCGCTGGTGCACCACCAGCACCCACCGTCTCACTTTCCGCTAACCCATCCTCGGTCCCGTACAATCAATCGTCGACCCTTACCTGGGTTTCCT
>Ga0066639_10000882_pt1 | contig 26801 bp, 25 predicted proteins | sample CryGeyCG2114_010_2_FD_59504 | JGI IMG/M metagenome (GOLD analysis project Ga0066639, IMG submission 59504) | Groundwater microbial communities from aquifer - Crystal Geyser CG10_big_fil_rev_8/21/14_0.10 | ecosystem: Environmental > Aquatic > Deep subsurface > Groundwater | place: USA: Utah...
CCCAATCTACATAATCAATCATTTTGGTTTCTTTGAGAGCATCTACAGTCTCCCCTCCACCAGCCACACCAAACGCCTGCCCGCTTGATCTTGACGCTATAATTCTGGCTATAGCCAAAGTGCCGTGGCTGAAAGGCTTTTCTTCAAACCTGCCCATGGGGCCATTCCAGATAATTGAGTTGGCTTTTTTGATTAAATTATTATAAAGTCGGATTGTTTCCGGACCCAAATCATATATATATTCTCTTCTATTAACTTGGTTTATCTTTTTTATCCTCGGCCTTCCACCATCTTTTTTTGCGCTTACCAAGACATCTATGGGTAAAATTATATTTCCTTTTTTGTATTTTTTGGCAAATTTTATTGTTTTTTCGTCAATCAGAGATTTTCCAACTTCATATTTTCTAGCTACAAAAAAATTATTAGCTAATGCTCCACCAATCAAAATATGCTGAGCTTTTTTCCCCAGCCTTTCAACCAATTTAATTTTTGTTTCTATTTTGGCCCCGCCCAAAACTACAACCAAAGGTTTCTTGGGATTTATTATTTTCTCCAAATGCTCCACTTCCTTTTCTAAAAGAAGTCCGGCATATGAAGGCAAATAAAGCTTAATTGCGCTGACTGACATATCGCTTCTGTGGCAATTTCCAAAAGCATCATTTACATATATATTTCCAAATTTTGCCAAATTTTTGGCTAGCTTTTTACTGTTTTCTTTTTCTCCTTTCTCAAAACGGATATTTTCAAGCATCACGATTTCTCCTTTTTCCATTTTTCCCACGGCTGTGCCTGCCTTGAGCCCCACGCAATCATCAACAAAATTTACTTTTTTGCCCAATAATTTGCTAAGCCGTCTAGCCACAGGTTCAAGTGAAAAATCTTGATTTTTTTCTCCAGGGGATGGCCTTCCTAGATGACTAGCTATGATTACTTTTGCATTTTGCCTAGCCAAAAATCTGATCGTAGGCAAAGTTCTGACAATTTTATAATCATCTTCAATCTGGCCATCTTTAACGGGGACATTAAAATCAACTCGCAAAATCACCTTTTTGCCAGCTAAATTTTTTAAATTTTTAATTGACTTTACTTTCATACTAGAAAATTACGATTTTTTACAATCGTTTTCTAAGCTATATTATACCATTATTTAACAAAAATTACCAAAAACTAAACCCCCCGAGCCTCTCCCTGATCTCCTACTTCCACTTTTTTCCAGGATAAACGTCTTTTTGTAGCTTCCCAAAAATAAAAAAGTTCTTCTGAGCCAAACAATGAACAAAAAGCTATGTAGGCTATTATTCCAGCTAGACCAGCAGCTCCTCCCTGAGTCAAAACTCCCCAAACTTTTGTCATGTCAACATATGGCCAAATAAGAAGCTTCATGCCCTGGACCGATATCCCGCAAGCTAATGCGGCAGCGGAAATTTTAATAACTGAAACCAAAATTCTCATCTCATCCAAACTGCCTATTTCAAATCTAAGTATCAGCCACAAAATAACAAAATTTATTATATTTGCGATTGAAAAAGCCAAGGCTAGCCCAGCTACGCCAAAATCTTTTACTAAATACATGGAAAGAAAAACATTTATTACAGCTGTAATAAGTCCTACAAAAAATGGGGTTTTGGAATTATGACGAGCGTAAAACATTCTGATAAGAAGCGGGAGACTTGCTTGAGCAAAAAGAGAAATCGTAAAAAATCCCAGCGTGTTTATGGTGAGAATAGTATCCTCCCAGCCGAATTGGCCTGTTCCCAGAACTACACGAACGATTTGCGCGCGCAAAGTCAGGAGAAGTATGGTTGAGGGAACTACAAAGAATAGAATTTGCCGAAAAATATTTGAAAAATTATCCCGAAGTTCATTTTTTTTGAAAGCTACGGCCGAAAGGGTAGGAAAAGCTGCAATTGCAAAAGAAATTCCAAAAATCCCGATTGGAAACGACTGCAAGTTATTAGCAAAATTAAATACAGCCAAAGATCCGCTTGCCAAAGTTGAAGCAATAACTGTAATTACGAGCAGATTAATCTGGGAAATAGCCAAACTCATAGTTCTAGGCGCCATCATAGTCCCAACTTCTTTCAAGTTTTTGTTTTTGAAATTTATTTTTGGGATATACTTAAATCCCAAACCAAATATTGTTGGCACTTGAATTATCATATGAAGAAAAGACCCAAGGACTACGCCCCAAGCAAGACCGTAAACTCCCCAAATAGGCGCAAAATAAAGAGCGCCGATGATAATTCCTATATTATAAACTATTGGAGATAAAGAATACACAAAAAATCTTTTGAAAGACTGAAGTATCCCGCCGAAAATACTTGAAATACCAAAAAATATAGGAGTCAAGAACATTATTCGAGTTAAATCCACTGTCATTGCCTGCTTTTCCGCACTAAACCCAGGCGCCACCAATTTTGTAATTTCAGGCGCAAAAATAATCCCTAGCCCGCATATTAAAATCAACCCAAGTCCTAATACGTTTATCAGACTACTAGCTAGTTCCCAGGCTTCTTTGTATTGATTTTTTGTAAATATTTTTCTTATCTTTGATTCGGGATTCTTGATAAGCCCAATAAAAACTGGCACAAATCCTGCTGAAAGCGCGCCAAGGACTAATAAGTTGAAAACTAAATCAGGAATACGAAAAGCTGCATAGTAAACATCTAGGGTGTCTCCTGCCCCAAATTCTCCAGCTAAAATACGATCCCTAAATATTCCCAAAAATCGACTCACAAGCGAAGACAGCGCTACTAGAAGCGCTGCAATCGTGATACTATTGATTTGTCCAGAAAAAAGTCTTTTTATCATTATGTTTTTTTGAACAACACCCTTGTCATCCTGAACTTGATTCAGGATCCAGGGGTTAACCAAAGGAATTATAAATCATTAAATAAATCCCTCCAGGCAGGATTTTCCTTTTCAATTAGTTTAATTTTCCATTCTCTTTTCCAATTTTTAAGTTGCTTTTCTCTTTCTATAGCCTCTCTTATATCACTATAAATTTCATAATAAACTAATCTAGATATTTGATATTTTTCAGTAAAACTATTTTTATTTTCCTTTAATTTATGTTGAAAATATCTTGAGAATAAATTATTTGTAACTCCTACATATAGAGTCCCATTTCTTTTGCTAGCTAATATATAAACATAATATTGTTTTTCCTCATTCATATTACACTCTGTCATCCCGGGCTTGATCCGGGATCCAGGATTAATCAATAATAATTTTGTTTTTTAACATGAATGTTTAGAAATTGACAATCCCTGCGGCTAACTCCTAGATTGCGGGTCAAGCCCGCAATGACAATATGTTTAATTTAGTCTATAAATTTAAATGATGAAATAATTTGATCAAATTGATTAGATAATTTAACCACAGATTCTTCTGAATTTTTTTCTTTCAATACTTTCAGATAACTAGCTGCGATATTCTCAAGCTCATCAAACTCTCCTGATAAATACAATCTATCTATTTTTTCTTGTATTTCCGGAAAAATAAGTCCAAAATCAATACGACCTGCAATCTTACCATCTCTATTGAGTGGAATTTCTACAAATTTAAACATATTAACACCACTACCCTCTGGAATATATTCCAGACCTATCTCATAATAAGAATTTTGATTATTAATATTAATATTTTCACAATATTTTATTTCATTTTTATCTAATCCATTTATATTGCACTTTGATATAGGGGGTAATTCACTTATATTTTGAGGTTTGATAATATTAACGTAAAAAGATTTATTATTAGAAAAATTTAACATAACTAATTCTCCCTTAATAGTTTTTGGATGTACTAAACTAAATTCGTCTACCATTTTTTTATTTATACCGCCGAAATTTACTGGATAATCAAATTCAAACCCATACTCCTCGTTCCGATAAGTTTGCCATTTTTCTAAACCATTATCTTTATCTTGAATCTGCTTTTTCCCTATTAATCTTTGCCAAGTACTAACCTGTCCATCAATTTCTGTATTTGTATTCATAGCAAATGGTATAAATACAATCACAAAAGCAATTATAAAGAAAAAAATTATTATACTAACCCAATAACTTTTTGGATGTGTCATATATTTTACGTTATTGCCTTCGGCAAGCCCCACTGCAAATGGGGCACATGCGAATTAATATTTTATAATATTTCTTTTTTATTTAATAGTCCATTTTGCGCTCCTTGTTCGCCTATAACCGAGGCTGTATTTTTTACACCCGCGTGCATTGCCTTTTGAATATCGCCTTTAAAAATCTTGAAACCAGCCACAAAAGTAGACCCAAATGCATCTCCTACGCCCGTAGTATCCTCTCTTCTTTTTTCTTTTAATATATCTTGGTGATAAAATTTCTCACCATCAAACGCATCAGCACCTTTTTGGCCGCTAGTAATCACTACTATTTCTGGGCCCCAAGCCTTAATAATCCTGAGTAGATTTCTGGTGTTATTTAAAAATTTATTATCCTTATTCTTTAATTTCTTGTCTGATAGAACCAACTCTATGGCCTCATCTTTGTTTATAAGCAATACACTTGTTTTTTTGAAATATTTTCCAAGTACACCCACTCCCATGCTCAGCTGTCTATATCCTGGATTCCAGGAAATTTTTATATCATTTATGCTAAATATTTTTTGCAAAACTTTTTTCCAGTCTCCAGACAAAGATGTCAAGTGAATCCACTTAGCTGATTTAATTCTTTTTAAATCTGTGCTATTTATCTCTAGTTTATCATTGGCTGCTCTATGGGAAAAAACTATATGCTCATTGTCAGATCCAGCTACTAGAAATGAAAAACTAGAACCAACCAAATCAGTTCTTTTGATAAATTTTGTGTATACTTTATTTTTTTGTAAATTTTTTATGATTCTATCCCCTCTGTCATCAGCGCCTAGGGACAGAATAGTAGCCACCCTGAAGCCAAGCTTTGAAAAACTTACTGCTGTATTAGCTGCTCCCCCGCCAAACGTAGAATACGCTCTATCAACCTTAATTTTTGCACCATACTCAAAAGCCAAAAGATTTTGCCGCAAGACATCTTTTTTATTATTAATTAATATTCCTTCTTTGGTATAAAAAGTAATGTCTTCAGTGGCTCCACCGATGGTTAAAAAATCAAACTTCATAATAAGTTGAGTAAATAATTATAAATATATTATAACACGATTACAAACATAAAAAAAGACGCTTAACTTATAAATCAAACGTCTTTTTTAAGTATTCAAATTAATTCAAATCTCTTATTTCTACATCTAGCTTATTTCTCTGTTCCTCTGTGATTAAATAAATATTATCACTTCCTATGCGCAAAGCATAATATAATCCTTCTTCATTCTGATCGCCCACAATAATTGTATTATCTATATTCTCTCCAGTTACTTGAATAATTATATTATGTTTTTCCAGACCTGTGCCTTCAAAAATCTGTTCAGGAATTTTAGAAGCATTCAAATTTGTCATAATATTCAAAATATCTTGAATTTTTTCTTTATTAACTTTGAATTTATAAGGAGTAACACCCTCCCACGCCTCTGTATCTTCGGTGCCCTCAGCAACCATATTTTCTATTGCAAACTGTTGATCTGGATACTGAAATCTAACTTTTGTTACTTTTTCTTTGTCAGATGAGAATATAGTTTTATCATACCAATCATTTCTTGTAAACAAGCTTAAATTTACTGGGACAGAATATGTTCTTGAGGAATTCTCCTGAGCAATATAAGTGCTTACAAAATCGCTAGCCAGTCTTCCGATATTGAATTCTGCTAAATTTTCATCTCCTTTTGCTAATTCTACTTTTGTGCTGTTTTCTAAATCTGTAGAAAATTCTATTTTTTTATCTTCTTTTGCGCTAACCAATCCCAAATCAGCACCCTTGAATTCTTTTAAAATACCAATCATATCTGAGACTAAACTTTCTTTCAAATAAAAATCATTTGTACCTGATATTTTCCAACCTCCTTCTTCTTTAATAAAAATGGTTTCTTGGCCGTCTTTTGTCACTTTTATCTTATCTATTTCTTCAATATTCACTTTGCTTAAAAAATTAATCGGCTTATTTGTTTTGGCTCTCCATTCCTGCAAGGGGCCTTGGTAAATATAAGCTAGGACAATCAAAATAATCAAAATAATTCCAAGGATAAAATTTTTTTTATTCATAAAATGTTCTTTATTTATTTAAATTCTCCTTGACTGTTTTTATTAAATCTTCTTTGTTTTGCACCCCCCTCAATCTTAAAAATTCTTTTCCATCTTTGTCTAAAAAAATAAACACCGGAATATCATCTACTCCATATTCTTTTAACTTTTCCGGATTCTCATCTGCATCAAAATACTCTGTTTTAAGATCTGAAATTTCTTCTTCAATATCTGACCACATAGGCTTCATTACTAAACAATCCTTGCACCACACTGCTCCAAATTTTAATACCTTCATAATTTTATTTGCAAAATTCGAATATCAATTTGCAATATTCGCATTATATTAATTATATTTCATCAATAAACTTTGATTTTCTTCTCAAGTAATATCTAATCATTCCAAATATTATTACCAATATCGTAATACCAAAAACATTCGCATATTTAATAATCGCTTTTGTGCTTTCTCCCAAATCATCTTTGATTGGCCTAGATGAAACATTTTTTGATCTTATTTTTATTATATCTTCATCAAAACTTAAGCTATCTACTAAATTCAAAAATAAATTTAAATTGTCCGGATTGCTTTGCGCAAATCCATCAACAATGTAGTCGCTATCCCCTATCACTATTATCCGAGCATTTATTTTTTCTGGAGCGCCCTCTTCCCTGTAAGGGTCGCTAACCTCGCCATTAACTGAAACGGCTAGATTATATTGTTTATTTTCTGGTGATGGAATAACGCTATTCGGAGCAATTATGTAATTATCTTCTTCTACCCAAGCTTTTGGAGAAGTCTTGGCTAGATAAGAATAAAATTCTTCACCTATTCCTTCAATTTCAATACTGCTTGGCCATGGAAGAACTACACTCTCCAAACTTGATACTGAAACATTGTCTTGATTGAAGCCATCACTAGTTATCTTCGGCCAAAATGGATAATTAGTAGAAAAAGTCATAAATCCTTGAGAAAATGAAGCCATACCGCTTCTCAAATCAGCTACCAAATTTTGATTAACTTTTATTCCGTATTTTTCAAAAAAACTGAATAAATTAGTAGTATTTTTTTGCGCTTGAAGTCCCTGTTCTACTACCACTCCATCTATCATCACAAATAATGATCCACCTCTTGCTAGAAAAGAATTCAAGCCTTTCATCTGCTCTTCTGATAATTCTTCTTTTGGACCAACCATAATTAAAGTATCTATATCTGATGAAACTCCATTCTCTCCGGTTAAATCTATCTCTTCTGCGGTGTATAATTTTTCTAATTCTTCTCCGGCAATGGTCATTTCTCCTTGATCTAGGGTGCCCAAATTAGTGACAAAACCAATAGTAGCAATTTCATCACTTATAACTTTTTTAATTTTGGTAGTAATTTGATACTCCAAGTCTCTGGTGTCTTGAGTAATGGCTGGAATGACTTCAGTTTTATCTCCATAGCTTATCGCTACACCCATATACCCATTAACAAGCTGAGCCTTGTCTTTTTCAAATATCTGAAAACTTAACTGTGGAATGCCAATCATGTAAAGCTCTCTTTGAATGTCTTCGTCGTCACCTGGATTTATAAACTCTACTCTAATATTTCCATTGGAATAGCTTTCATATTCATCAAGTATATCGCCGACTTCCTGCTTAACGCTCAAAAACTGGCTTGGCAAATTATCAGAAAAATAAGCCTTTATATTTACTACATCATCTAGTTCGCCAACTGTTTTTTTACTGATATCTGAAATTGAAAAAACCTTGTTTTCTGTCAAATCCCATCTATGAAAAATTTGATATGACAAAAAATTGATCACAACCAAAATACCAATAATCAAAATTATAGTGATGCTTAAATCTGATTTTTTTATTAATTTTTTGATATTCATAAATCCTAAATCTAAAATTATTTCCACCCTCTTTTTTTAATCACCTGAGAATTCAACCACAAAAATATAAAAATAAATGATAAATAATAAATAACATCCTTGGAATCAATCACACCCTTAGAAATATTATAAAAATGACTGCCTAATCCCAAAAATTTCATAATTCCTGCCAAAAAATTTGGTACGCCAAGAAGCAAAAAATCAGAGCCAATTATAAAGGCAACGAAACTAGCAACCAACCCCAAGACAAAAGCAATAATTTGATTTTTAGTAAGACTTGATATAAACAGTCCTAGTGATAAATAAGCTCCTCCTAAAAATAATGATCCTAGATATCCGCCGATAATCGGTCCCATGTCAATATCTCCAAGATTAGCTAGGCTGATCGGTATAGTAATAGTAAGCAAAAGTGAAATAAACATAAAAACCAAACTGCCTAAAAATTTAGCCAAAACCACTTGCCAATCTGTCACTGGAAGAGTAAGGAGAAATTCAACTGTGCCAGTTTTTTTCTCTTCTGCCCAAAGCCGCATCGTAAGAGCTGGCGCCAAGAATAAAAATATCCAAGGAAGCAGACTAAAGTAGTCTCTCATGCTGGCTTCGCCAAATATGAAAAAATTCTTGAAAAACAGCCAATTTCCTACTACCAAAAAAACACCAATTATAATATAAGCTATCGGAGAATTGAAATAACTCATCAATTCTTTCTTGAATAAAATATAAATTGTTTTTAAATATTTCTTATTCATATGCTATTATGCTAACCCGCAAATAAATACCAATCTACTAATTGCAAATTAGTAATTCGCGGATTAGTATTTATTCTCATATTTGCGTCACCCTACTTTGTTAATTCTCTAAATACATCTTCAAGAGTGACTGATTTTCTATTGAACTCTAATATGCTCCAGCCTGATTGCATTACTGTCATTGATAAATATTCTCGCAAATCAACTCCTATTTTTGGATACACATTGTATCCGTAAACATTTTCTGATTCTTTGTCTTTTTCTTCTACTTTTTCTACATTCTCAAGTCTCTCAAGTTTTTGGAGAACTGCTTCTCTTGATCCCTTTATCTTGATATAAAGAATTTCTTGTCCACTTGCTTTTCTGGTGATTTCTTCCGGCGTGCCTTCGCTGGCAATTTTTCCTTTGTTAATTATTATCGCTCTATCACAAGTCGCACTTACCTCTGATAAAATATGAGTAGAAAAAATCACAGTTTTTTCCTTACCTAGTTTTTTTATCAAATCTCTGATTTCCACAATTTGGTTTGGATCAAGCCCAGTTGTCGGCTCGTCCAAAATCAAAATATCTGGTTCATGCATAATGGCTTGCGCCAAACCTACTCTTTGCCTATATCCTTTTGATAGTTCTTCAATTGGTTTTTTGACAACCTGCTTAAGCCCGCAATCCTCAATGACTTCTCGAATTCTTTTTTTAATATCATCTTTTTCTATCCCACGAATTTCTGCAATAAATTTTAAATATTCAAAAACCCTCATATCCTCATAAAGAGGCACTGTTTCAGGCAAATAACCTATTTTTGATCTAGTGAGAATTGAATTATGCAAAACGCTTTTTCCGTCCACTTCTATATCTCCTCCTGTTGGTAGCCAAAAAGAAGTGATAATTTTCATAGTGGTGGTTTTTCCAGCTCCGTTTGGCCCCAAAAAACCAAGAATTTCTCCTTTTTTTACAGAGAAGCTTATACTGTCAAGTATTGTATTGTTTCCAAATTTTTTGGTAAGATTTTTGATTTCTATCATAAGGAAAATATTTCTTCCAATTTAAAATGAATAGCCCTCCCAAGATTGCTATCCAATTTTAAAATTATTTCTTTATAAATTATATTACAAGAAAAAAAATATGCAAGTCAAAAATTGTGGATAAAATAAAAACTAATATTCAAAAAATTTTATTTGAATTCATCTAATACCACAACTATTATTAAATCTTTTTCTCCTCTCCTGACTTTCAATCCGATTTTATCGCCTGGTTTATATTTCTGAACTACTGAAAATAATGTATTATTGCCTTCAAGCTTTATGGCATTGATTTCATAAATTATATCACCAGTTTGAAGTCCTGCCTTTTCTGCTGGAGAATCAGGCAAAATTGCCGATGAGCCATCGTTCCCCTCGATTAAATAAGCCCCTTTTTTAAAATTCAAATTATTATCTTTTGCAATCTCAGGAGTAATCATTATATATCTCACTCCTAGTCTTGGCCTGATTATTCTCCCCACCCTTCTGATGCTATTTACAATGGGCCTAGCGTCATTAACTGGAATAGAAAAACCAATCGCTGTTCCTTCTTCATCAATCGCCACATTTATCCCGACTACCTCGCCTTTTAAGTTTACTAATGGCCCACCTGAATTACCTCTATTTATTTCAGCGTCGGTCTGAATCACACTATCAAGCATTTCTCCATCATTACCGGTTTTATCGCTGGCATATATACTTCGTCCAAGACCACTCACAATTCCCTTTGTAACCGTATTTTGGTACCGACCAAGAACATTGCCAATTGCGATCACCGTGCTTCCTATTTCCAAGGTATCACTATCTCCAAATTCAACATAAGGTAAATTTTCATCAAAAATCTGCAAAATTGCTAAGTCCTTCAAAGGATCCTTGCCTACAAGTTTAGCGATATATTCTTGCCCCTCATTTGTAATTACTTTAAACTCACCTTCTTTTTCGTCAACCACATTTACTACGTGCCTATTTGTCATTATTAGGCCTTCTTGAGAAAATATAAATCCTGTGCCACTTCCTTTTACTACTCTCTCTTTTGTTATAGTCTTTTCTCCGGTTATTAAGTCAATATTCATAGTTTCCTCATCTCCATATGCAACAATGCTCACAACCGCCGGCATTACATTTTTTATAGCGCGAATAGTAGCTTCCTGCTCATCAAACTGAAAATCTTCAGCTATAACTGAAGGAATATTATTTTGTATTAAATTATCAAAAATAAACCCTGATGATAACCCAAACGCAAAAATAAAAAAAACAAATAATATCTTTTTGTGTTTCATGTTTTTATTTAACTATTTATTAAATAACAAATCATCTTAAATAAATTCTTCTTCTTTCTTTTTTGATTCTTATTTTCCTTCTTCTGTCTCTGCATCGGGCACTATATCACCCGACCTAATTCCCTCTTCGTGCAACAACCCTTCTGAATCCTCAATCATTAATTGAGCAACTGCATCAGCTAGAATATCTTCTCTTTCTTTTTTATAAGCTTTTTGTATTAACGCCACTGCTCTTCTCACATAGTACTCCCATATTCTATACAATTCGTCCTCTCTATATCTTTGATCTGGCGCATTTTTTACTCCGCCTTTCCCAAAAAATTTTTCCAAAACTTTATTAACAAAACTAGGCGAAACTTCCCTTCCCCCAACTTCTCTATCATCAAATTTTATAAATTCATAAACAATTTCCACAAATTTTTTAGCATCATACCCTCTTTTTATTTCCATGTTTGGCAATTTTTCAACTTCCATAAATTTACAAATTTAATTCTTCTAATAATTTTTTTTGTGCTTTTGTTAAATTTGTCGGGGTTTTTATTTCTATTTCTACCAAATGATCGCCTCTTCCTCTGTTTTGAAGTCTTTGGATTCCTTTTTCTTTAAGTCTAAATACTGTCCCTGATTCTGTTCCGGCAGGTATTTTCAACTTCACTGGACCATATATCGTATCTATGTCAATTTTATCACCTAAACAAGCTTGTGTAAAACTTATTTCTCTTTTTGATTTTATGTCATATCCATCTCTTACAAATCTTCTGCTATGATTAACTCTTATCTTTATATATAAATCCCCTGCTTGCGCTCCTTTTTCCCCTGCTTCACCTTGCCCAGAAAGCCTAATAGTTTCTCCATTATCAATCCCAGCTGGGATTTTTATTTTTAAACTCACAGCATCTTGAATCACTCCCATCCCTCTGCATTTTTTACATTTTTGAGAATAAGTTTTTCCCTCTCCGTCGCAATTTTCACAAGTAGTTTGGACTTGCATGTTGCCAAGAATAGTTCTCTGAACACGTGTAGTTCGACCCGTTCCATTGCAAACTTTGCAGGTTTCTATTTTGCTTCCTGGCTCAGCCATATTACCGTGGCAATGATCACATTTAATAGTCTTGTTTAATTGAACATTTTTTTCAACACCAAAAACCGCTTCTTCAAATTCAATCGTGAGAAGTGTCTGAATATCTGCTCCCCTGATAGATCTTCTCTTCCTTCCTCCTCCTCCAAAGCCAAAGATATCACCAATTCCACCGAATATATCCCCTAGATCATCCATGTCTATCCCCCCTTGCGAAGAAAAACCATTGGCAAAACCAGAAAAGTCTCGAAAGCCGTCAAAACCCTGAAATCCTCCAGATCCTTGAGCGTTTTCAAAAGCTGAACCAAATTGATCATATTGAGATCTTTTTTTTACATCTCCCAAAACCTGATAGGCTTCATTGATCTCCTTGAATTTAGCTTCGTCTCCGCCTTTTTTGTCTGGATGATATTGATGCGCTTTAGTTCTAAATGCTTTCTTTATTTCCTCTTGAGTAGCGCTTTTATTTACTCCTAGTATTTTATAATAATCTTTTCCCATATTATTTTGCCTGAAAACCAATTTCTTTTCCTTCTGGTCCAGCTACTTCCTTAATTTCTCCAAACTGATCTTCGTATTTTTTTAAATTATCTTGCATAGCTGCCAAAATTCTTTTGAAATGACCTGGACCGGTAATAATTTTTGCTGATACTCTTCCGCTTGCGCCCAAAATATTTAAAAATATCATCTGAAATTCATCTTTATTATGATTAACTTGCATAGCATTGGCATATTCGGCGCCTGGAATATTGTCAGCAATTTTTATTTCCATTTTTTTCTGCTCTCCTTGTGGCTGTTGGTTATTCATAAATTTATTTTATCCCGCCTTGGTGGGATTTATTAATTTTATTATTCTAAATGAAAGGCGGGCAAAACTAAATCTTGTTTGCCCAGCTTTTTTCTTTTTGTTATTTGTTTGTTTTTTAATTATTAGTTTTTTATATAAACTAATTCTTATGGATTGGGGGCTTTATAAAACGCCCCCTGAATCTCAGAACCTCCCTCTGAAGAAGAATCCTTTCAAGACACAAAATGTTGTTCCCATCACGAGAAATATGGCTACAAGATTTTCTGTGCCCTGACTTCCAAGCACCTGAGTTAACCATAGGCACAGCCCCCAAAACCATCTGAAAAGAAATACGCACCATACGAGAGTAACAAAGATTGTGAAAAGGATCGACCCAACCCAAGTTGTCCAAGAAATTTGTCTAGGCATGGCACCCCTCCCTGGAAAAATGTTAAAAATATTTTTAACAAGTCGCCTATTACTCTATTGTAATATTTTGTTAAATAATAGGCAACCTATAAAAATATTTTATTTCTGATCCTCGGAAGAATTATTTTCTTTCTTCTCTTTATTGCCTTCTTCAAATTCTCCCTCAACAGGACCCTCCTGCCCTGAGCTTGTCGAGGGGTCTTTTTTCTCTTCCCCATCTCCTTGTGAATCTTTATTTGGCTCGCCTTGCCCAGGAGCGCTTTGAGCTTGATTTTGGTACATGGCAGCACCAATTTTTTGCGCAACTTCATTCATTTCGTCCAATTTCTTTTTTATCTCCTCTGCATTGTCTGTATCTTTTACTTTTTTGAGAGCATCTAATTTTTCTTCTAGCTCTTTTTTGTCTTCCTCTTTCATTTTATCGCCAGATTCTTTCAAAAGCTTTTCTGTGGTAAATACTACTGTTTCTGCTTGATTTTTTATCTCAACTGCTTCCTTTTTCTTTTTGTCTTCCTCGGCATGAGCTTCAGCGTCTTTTTTCATTTTTTCTACTTCCTCGTCAGATAGTCCTGAAGAAGCAGTTATTGTGATTTTCTGTTCTTTCCCGGTAGCCTTGTCAGAAGCTTTCACGTTTAATATACCATTTGCGTCAATATCAAATGATACTTCTACTTGTGGTATACCTCTAGGAGCTGGAGGAATTCCATCCAACATAAATCTACCCAAAGTTTTATTGTCAGCTGCCATTGGCCTCTCACCTTGTAAGACATGAATTTCTACGCTTGGCTGATTGTCAGCGGCCGTAGAAAAAATCTGCGACTTGGAAGTCGGAATAGTCGTATTTCTATTAATTAAAGGTGTAGCTACTCCGCCTAGAGTTTCTATGCCTAGAGTAAGCGGGGTCACATCAAGAAGAAGTACATCTTTTACGTCTCCTTGAAGAACTCCGGCTTGAACAGCAGCGCCAATAGCAACTACCTCGTCTGGATTTACGCCTAAATGCGGTTCTTTTCCAAAAAATTCTTTTACTTTCTTCTGTACCAAGGGCATTCTAGTCATACCACCAACCATAATCACTTCTTCTATATCTTTTGTTTCTAGTTTTGCATCCTTAAGAGCTGCTTTGCATGGCTCCATGGTTCTTTCTACTAGATCGCCAACTAATTCTTCTAGTTTGGCTCTAGTTAATTTCATAACCAAATGCTTTGGTCCATTTTCATCAGTTGTTATGAATGGTTGATTAATTTCTGTTTCCTGGGTAGTAGACAATTCAATTTTGGCTTTTTCAGCTGATTCTTTTATTCTTTGCAAAGCCAAAGTATCTTTTGACAGATCGATTCCCTGATCTTTCTTGAATTCCTCAATTATCCACTTGATTAATATTTGGTCAAAGTCTTCTCCACCCAAGTGAGTATCCCCATTGGTTGATTTCACTTCCACGGTATCTTCTGATACATCAAGAATGGAAACATCAAAAGTTCCACCCCCAAGGTCATAAACTGCAATTTGCTGTCCTTTTTTCTTGTCAAATCCATAAGCCAAGGCGGCAGCCGTAGGCTCGTTAATAATACGCTTTACATCAAGACCGGCAATTTTACCAGCATTCTTGGTTGCTTGTCTTTGTGAATCATCAAAATAAGCCGGTACTGTAATTACCGCTTCTGTGATTTTTTCTCCGATTTTAGCTTCGGCATCTGCTTTCAATTTAGAAAGAATCATGGCTGAAATTTCTTGTGGAGTGTATTCTTTGTCAGTTAACTTTACTTTTACACCCTCGCCTGCTTGGACGATTTTGAATGGTACAGTGTTCAAATCCCTCTGCACTTCTTGGTCAGTAAACTTTCGACCAATCAAACGCTTCACGGCATAAACCGTGTTTTCCGGATTGGTCACAGCTTGCCTTTTGGCAGTCTGTCCGACAAGCCTTTCTCCGTTTTTGGAAATAGCAACAATAGAAGGAGTGGTTCTATTTCCTTCGGCATTTTCCAAAATCTTTGGTTGGCCACCTTCTATAATAGCCATGGCACAATTTGTAGTACCTAAATCAATTCCTAAAATTTTTGACATAATGTTTTATATTCCTGTCATTGCGAGGAAGAGCGGAGCGATAACGTGGCAATCTCGTTATTACCGCTACCTAAGATTACTCGCTTACGCTCGCAATGACAAATTAATTATTTTTATTCTTTTTTCTTTTTTTTATTAATTTAATAATGCCCCAAATAGCGAGTAGTGCGGCGGGCAAACCAACTATAACACTTGCTTTTTCCCAAAAATTTGATTTATTTTCTGAATTTTGAAATTGTGTCGCGTTTTGATTTCCTGAATTTAGATTCAAATTACCCTGATTGTCTATTTCTGAATAATTATTTTGTGTTTGTTTTGTATTATTACTTGCATCTATAGTTGTTTGGCCATTAATGTTATTTACATCAATAATAGGGCTATGATCTCCAAATGTTGCTTTCGCACCTTCGGCTAATTCAATCTTTGGTAACTCAATTTCCTTATTGTCCCAAGACCATTTATCTCCATTTATATTAAGCCAATGATCGCCACACTGAATAACTTTATCGCCAAAGCATCCCATACCAACACTAGATCCTCTTATTCCCATTTCATCTTTTTCATATTCGTACCAATTTACTAAGTCTAAACTATTTAATAAAATTTTTGTATCATCAAAACTATTTAGATAATCCGACCGAACAACACTGTTAAGTTTTAAACATATATCATTATATCCCCCTATGTTCATTTCTACTTCAGTACCCTTGCAATCGTTATAAATAATTTCACTTGCATAATCAATATATTTTTCAGTATGTTGAGCTAAAACTGGATTTACAAAAAATACCAGGCAAAAAAATAAAGCAAAGAAAAAGAAAATTTTGAAATTTGATTTGTAATTTTGCATTTTAATTTTTGCATTTATCTCCTAGATTCCCGCTTTCGCGGGAATGACAGGAAGGGGCGATACGCGATATGAGTTACGCGTTATGCGATTTTATTTATCTGACCCTATTTCTTGCTTATTATATTCATTGTCTTTATGTTTCACAAATCCAAGGCTCTTGAAAAACCCAAGCATGAAAGCAACTAATAATTTTACTATTGCGTTTTTTATGCTTTTTAACATTTTTATTGTTACTTTTTGTCATTCCCGCGCAGGCGGGAATCCTGGTTTTTACTGCTCGTCCCCTAGATTTCCGCCTGCGCGGGAAGATAGGGTGCGATATGCGTTATGAGTTACGCGTTACGCGAAATTACTTCTTTTTCGTCTGTATCTTTATCATCTTTGGCTTGGTTTCTGAAGCCTTGGGGATAGAAATTTTCAAAACTCCATCATCAGCAGTTGCTTCAGCTTTGTCCCCCAAAACATGGGTAGGAAGTGGGATACTTCTATAAAAACTGCCTCGTCTGATTTCTTTTCGATAATAATTTTTATCCTCTACTTCACTTTTCTTTTCGCTTTTACCTTGAATGCAAAGCACATCATTTTCGATTGAAATATCTACGTTTTCTGGATCAATTCCGGCCAGTTGAGTTTCTACGATAACATTATTTTTGTCTTCATACATATCAACTGCCGGAACAAAACCAGCTTGCCCAGACTTGGTGGGCATAAATTCAGAAAACATTTTGTCCATATCCTCGAATGAATCAAGGAAAGGTGTCCATTTGATTAATGCCATATTATTTTTTAGTCATCCTGAACGCAGTGAAGGATCCCGAGATTCTTCGCCTAACGGCTCAGAATGACAAATTAATTATTATTTCAATATTACTCTGGCTGGTACTATAACCTTGCCATTATATATATAACCTGGTTTGACTTCTTTTTCTACTTTTTCACCCTGACCTTCCATGGCTTCCATTTTCTCTGGATCAAACTTTTCTCCCTCGGTTTTTATCTCTTCTACTCCGATACTTTCGAGAATATTTTTAAATTGATTTAAGACATGCTTTACGCCTTCTAGCCACTGATCATGGTTCTTCTCGTCACTATGCTCTAGAGCCATTTTTAGGTGATCATAAACCGGAATTATTTCTAGAATTAATTGCTCGTTGGCGTATTTAGCAAAATCTTGTTTTTCTTGTGCAGTAGTTTTCAAAAGATTTTGATAATCAGCTAGAGCACGCTTGTACTTGCCCTCCAAAACTTTAGCGTCGGAGGGTTTATGTTCAAAATCATCATCAACCTCTTCTATAAATTCAAATCTTGGAACTTCTTTATTTTTTATTTTTACAAATCCTTTAAACATTTTTTCTGGCCTTGCCCACATCTTTTCTTCTCCGTCAATGCTTTGATATATTACTAAATTCTCTTCAGTTTCTGTATTTTTGGCTGTGCCTACTACTTTGTATTTATTGCCTTTGTAGTGCTTATAAATACCTATTTTTATTTCTTTACTCATAATTATTCTGAAATTAATTTATTTATTTGTTTCACTAATGAAATATTTTTTTCATAATCCATGCGCATGGGGCCGATGATTCCAAAAATTCCATTTTTACCATCTAGCGTGTACTTAGCCATAACCGTAGAGCAAAAATTTCCAAACGGATTTTCTGAACCGATTAAAACCTGCTCACCTTCTTCTATATCTTCAAACATTTCATCAATTATTTCATCAATCCTGTCTATAATACCAGAAATGCTATGAATCAATTGAAGCTGGGAAAATTCTGGTTGCTGAAATAGATTGGAAATACCAGTGTAGTACAGATTATTTTTATGAAACGCCCAGAATACGGTATTTCCTGAAATTTGTGACACTAGTTTAGCGACTTCTTTAAAACTAGCTTCGTCTCTTTTCTTGAGAATATTTTCAATATCTTTATTATCAATATTCTTCTCTTTTAGGTTCTCTAAATATAATTTATAGGCTTTTTCTGTAGGCACACGTCCAGCAGAAGTATGTGGCTGGACTATATACCCTTCTTCTTCTAAGGCTGCCATTTCGTTCCTGACAGTCGCTGGGGAAATATTTAGCTTGTATTTCTCCACCAAAACTCCAGATCCAACTGGCGAAGCGGTCTTGATATGCTCTTTGATAATAGTATTCAAAATAAGCTCTTTTCTCTCGTTCATAAGTCTTAAAAATAATCTTATTTCTATATTATCAAAATTAGCACTCTCTTGTCAAGAGTGCTAATTTATTATTTTTTATTATTTAATTTTAGCAAAAATTAATTATACCTATCTAATATGAGTAAAATGAACAAAACGGTTAATTTATTTATTTATATTTTTTCAAAAAAATAAAAAAAGTGGGGGCAAAAAACAAATTGCCCCCACTGTGCACAAAATCCATAACTCAATATAATCGAATAAACCTTTTTATTTCCTTCAAATCGAAAATTTTAAATTTTCCGTTTTGGAGATCAGATGATAATTGGTCAGATGATGAAATGATACAAACGCTTTTCTTTCTTTTATATAAAAGTTCTAGCGGTGCCAAAAAATCTCCATCACCACTCACCAGAACAACGACGTCAAAATCGTCTTGGACGTCGATCATATCCGTAGTTATGTATGGATCTGCTTGACAAATAATTTTGGGAGCTCCATTAACATATTTCCATTTTGAAGGAATCTTAACGACATTGATATTGGATAGTATTAATGAATCAAAATAACTGTTGTTTCTATCAACTCCGTTTACTTTTTCAGCTCCGTAATAATGCGCTTCCTTAACATTACCTTCCAATTCCCATTCCAAAAAATGAATAAATGACTTCCAATCTATCGCCCAGCGCCCTATAACTCCTAGAGTTAAACGAAGATTTTCTCCGTCAATAAAAACAGCAACCCTGGGTTTTCCTTTTTGCATTTCTCTCCTCCCTTTTAAAAGAACGATGAGATTACTACACCCAACCAATTGAAATTATTTTTAATATAAAACAAATATATTTTTCTGTCAAACAAACTTAACTAAATTTTTTATTTCTTATATTCACCAAAATACCACTCTAAAAACTCTTGTGCTACAGGCACGGCCGTATCGCTCCCCTCCCCTCCTTTTTCAATCAATACCGTAATAACCACTTCTGGATTTTCATAAGGCGCAAAACCAGTAAACCAAGCGTGTGTATTTTCTTTTGTGGACCATTGCGCTGTACCAGTCTTTCCTGCCACTTCAACCGGCAAAGAGCTCAATCTTCTGGCGCTTCCAGAAGTGACGGTTTGACGCATACCTTCCCTTACTACATGAATATTGTAGCTACTTATAAAATCTTTTCTAATTGGATCTTCGTTAATTTCGCTTATTAATTCGTCATTGCTTGATAAAATTTCTTTAACAAAATGCGGACGATACAATTTACCTCCATTGGCAAACACACTAGTATAAGCTGCTACCTGGAGGGGTGTCACAAGTAAATCACCTTGACCGATAGCCAAATGATAAGTATCTCCTATATACCATTTTTCCCCTTTAACTTCTTCTTTCCATTCGCGGGTTGGCAAAAATCCACTAGCTTCACCGGCCAAATCTACGCCCGTTTGCGAACTAAGTCCAAAAAGCTTTCCGTATTCTACAATACGATCAACCCCCAAGCCCTGAAAATCATCATTACCTCCACCAATATAATAGAAAAATGTATTTACTGAATCCGCTATGGCTTTTCTTACATTTGTCCTGCCATGCCCGCCAGCTCGCCAATCTGGGAAAAACCATTCACCAATCCTGATTCCACCCACACTCAAAAAGCTTGTATTTTCAGAAATTACGCCTTCCTCTAGAGCCGCAGCCGCCATCACGGGTTTGATAGTAGATCCTGAGGGATATTCTCCGCTGATCGCACGATTAAAAAGTGGGTTATCCGGATCGTTCATGAGCTCAGCGTATTTATCTTGAGAAATTCCTGATGCAAAATCATTATCATTATACGAAGGGAGACTGACCATTGCCAAAATTTCTCCATTTCTGGGATCCATAACAATGGCTACTCCGCGAGTTGAATTATCTCTTTCAAGATTTTTTTTAAAAATTTCTTCCAATTTAATTTGCTGTTCTACATCAAGAGACAAAATTAAATTATTTCCATCTTCTACTCCTTCCTGACCGATTATTTTTTTCTCTTTTCCAAGAGCATCTACTTCGATTTGTTTTTTTCCACCCATCCCCTTTAGCTCATTTTCCCAAAAATATTCAATTCCCATTTTCCCAATATAATCAATCGGTAAGTATTCATCACCAAACTCTTGAAGTTCTTGGCTATTTATCTTGCTTGTATAACCCAAAATATGAGAAAGAGTTAATGATGTTTCTTCGTTTTCGGTCTTTTCGCTTCCTTCGACATATAAATATTCTCTTCTGGTTTTGCTAGTCAGTATTACTCCGGGCCAAGAAGACGACTCCAAATAAATTTTCATAGCCCTTTCATATTCAATATTATCAATTATAAACAAAGGCAAATATGCTTCTAGGGAACGCCTATCTACTTTATTAAGCTCTGATTTTATTTCGTCAACTGTAATATTTCCTAAAATTTCACTAATTTTTAAAATTATACCATCTAATTCTTTCTCATCTTCCGGCAAATCCGCTGGTACTAAATAAAGTAAAAAATTTGCTTCATTTCTTACTAGAGGTTTAAAATTTCTATCATATATAACCCCTCTCTTTGCCTCAATTCTTTCTATTCGAATACGATTTCCTTCTGCCATGGTATAATAATAATCACCTTTCAAAATTTGTAGCCAAGCAACCTTCCCATAAAGAATAAGCACAAAAAAAAGCAAAGCTAATCCAATAAAAGGCAATTTTGAAAAATTAAAACTCCTGCCAATCACTTCTTTTTCACTCATATCATTCATATAGACTTCTTCAGCCCAACCATATCTATAGACAGAATCAACTTGACCATCCTTTACTTTTCCTTCTTTAACAATAAACGGATCCGTTGATTTTTTTTCTTTTTTAGATTTTACATATTTCTTTAACATAAAGAAAAAATTCTATTTTAATTTTTTACGCACCAAAAATACTGGCTGTAAATTTTTACTAATTAAACTTATAAAATAATAAAAAATAAAAATCGCTGTCAAATTAATAAATATTTTGCTTAATTCATTTTTGAAAAAACCGAAATTCCAAAATATTTTAAACTCTTGGCGGCTAAAAAATGAGTCAAGAAAACTTAATACGTAAAGACAAACTTCATAAAAAATACTAGAAAAAAAAGTTAATGCCAAGAATGAATAAAGAGATCTATCTGTAAAAAAATTAGTTTGCAACAAATTAGCTAAAATTATGGTGGACACTAAGCTTATCAAAAAAACATTAAAAGAAAAAAAAGAATAAGCATCCAAAAAAATTCCCAAACCAATAGCCCAAAAAAATGCCAGTTTGAAGTTTCCCAGTCCTAAAATCAAAATCAAAATTACCAATATTAAATTTAAATTTCTCAAAAGCGAAGGCAAGCCACTCACAAAAGAAAAATGAACAGCAAACAACCCGATAACCAAAAAGGTATTTAAAATTATTTTTTTATACATACTAAAAAATCAAAAATTATCAAGGAATTAGCACTGAAACTATAACTAAATCTTGGGCTTTGATAAGGGGTTCAAGCGTCGCAAACTGCCATATTTCATTATTTTCTTTTTCTGCTTGTGTAACTTTTCCTATAACCAAACCTCTTGGTATGGCTTGTTCTAAGCCAGAAGTCACAATAATATCTCCGATGTTTACTTCTTCTTCTTGGGGAATAAATTCCATCTTTATAATCAATCCAAGCTCTCCTTCGGTAATTCCGTTAGTTTTATCTTCGTTCAATATCGTGGCTGCCAATTTACATTTATTACTATTTGTTAAATTAACCTGAGAAATATTTTCTTTAACTTCTGCCACTTTGCCAATTATTATCCCCTGTCCGCTGACAATCGCGAGCCCAGGGTAAACCCCGTCTTTCGCGCCCTTATCAATAATAATAGTCTCTTCCATGCCAGATGTTTCTACCGCGTCTCCCCTGGAGATTACATTGCTCATCACATAATTATATTCATTTTTAACAAGGAAGCCAAGGTGTTCTCTTAATATTCCATTTTCATTTTCCAAAATTTTAAGTCTAGCATTTTCTTCTGTTAGCTGATTTACTTGATTTTCTAATTCTTTAATATGCTCTCTTAAATCTATTTTATCAGTTTGTTCATTGTAGGTTAATCGAATATTTGAACTAACAGATTGGAATCCACTAAATATAGGATTCAATATATTATAAATAACTTTATTTAATGGTCCAAGCAAATTAAACGCATACAAAAAAACAAGCAGCCCAATAACTGCCAAATAAATCAATATTTTCTTTCTATTTGTATTACGCATAAAAACACTCAATTATACATTACATTTCTTCAGCTCCTGGTGATAACACTTTACTTAGAAGTTCATCATCAGCCAAAAGCATACCCGTCCCTCGTACTACGCATGTCAAAGGATCATCAGCAATACGTACTGGAATTTTTGTTGCTTGAGCAATTTCTTTATCAATCCCACGAAGCAGGGCTCCACCGCCAGCCAGCACTATACCGTGTTCATAAATATCAGAAACAAGCTCTGGGGGCGTTGTCTCTAGCGTTATCTTAATATTTTCTATTATTTGATTTATGGTTTTTTGAATAGCTTCTCTAACCTGGGAGTCATTTATGGTAACCGCCCTAGGAAGACCATTTATTAAATCTCTGCCTCTTACTTCCATTTCCATTGGTTCTTTCAAAGGTGTGGCTGACCCGATTTTTATTTTTATACTTTCTGCTACTTGCTCACCTATAAGAATATTAAATTCTTCTCTTATGTATTGAGTGATATTATTATCAAGAGCATTGCCGGCTTGCCGAAGCGTCTTCCAGGCCACAACTCCGCCCAGAGAAATAACAGAGATTTCTGTTGTACCTCCTCCAATATCTACTATCATGTTTGCTGTCGGATCGGCGACTGGAAGTCTAGCGCCAATCGCTGCAGCCATTGATTCTTCTATTAAATACACTTGTCGAGCACCAGCTGATTTTGCTGCATCTTCTACGGCTTTTTTTTCTACTTCTGTAATATCAAGGGGGATGCCTATTACAACTCGAGGGCGAGGAATCAAAGTAAAACTCTCGCTATGCACCTTATCTATAAAATACTTAAGCATTTTTTCTGTCACTTCAAAATCAGAGATTACTCCGTCCACCAATGGTTTTATGGCCTGAATATGCCCCGGGGTTCTCCCAACCATTTTTTGCGCTTCATCTCCCACGGCTAATATCTCTTCTGTCCTGACATTCACAGCCACAACCGAAGGTTCATTGATCACAATGCCTTTTTCATTGGTATAAACGAGAGTATTCTTCGTACCCAAGTCTATCCCCAAATCTTTACTGAATTTTCCGAGTAATTTATTAAACATTAAATATATTGTTATATTAATAAATCGTTAAATTTCTTTTTTTATACTTAAATAACAAATCTATGCAACAATTTAACTATTTAGCAATTTAACAATTTGATCAATTTTAACTAATTCACATTTTTCTTCACTTCTTTTTTTCAATTCAACTGAATCCTCCTTCAAAGTCTTTTCACTGACCACTAGTCTATACGGACAACCGATCAAATCAGCATCAGCAAATTTTTCTCCGGCACTTCCCTCCCTATCATCATACAATACTTCAATATTGTTCTTTACTAAATCATTATAAATTTTATCAGCAACTTCTACTTTATTCAAAGAAATTAGATGAACTTTGAATGGCGCTACTTCTTCTGGCCAGATAATTCCTTTGTCGTCATGATGAGCCTCTACAATTGTTGCCATAGTTCTATCTAAGCCAATACCATAACACCCCATATAAAAAGGCTTTTCTTTTCCATCTTTATCTGTAAAATTTGCCCCTTTCATTTTTTTACTATAATGGTAACCCAATTGAAAAACATGCCCTACCTCGATCCCATTCTTCTCAATTAATTTTTTTCCATTCTCTGCAATACAACCATCCGATGCCATCGCAATATCACCTTCAATATTAGGTTTATAATCTCTGTCTATATTAATGTTTAATAAATCTGTGTCTTTTTTATTAGCTCCTCCATAAGCATTTTTTATAGTTCTCAAGGAATCATCTGCTACAATCATTACACCCTTTTTCATTCCTATAGGAGAAATAAATCCCGGCTCACTTCCTAGTTCTCTTATTTCTTTATCGGTAGCATGTCTAATTTTATTTGAATTAATAATTTTTTTCAATTTACACTCATTAACATCTAAATCACCTCGAATAATTGCCAAAATTATTCTTTCTTTTTCATCTACAAACATTACATCCTTGATTTGTTGCCAAAGAGGCAATTTGTGAAATTTAACTCCATCCTCCATGGTATTTCCTCTTTTTGCTTTAACCTCTTGAATATCTTTTTCTTCTTCATTTGTATTTTTATTCTCTTTTTTAAATTTAGCTACATCTTCCTGCGCGACATAACTTTCATCTTCAGAAATAAAAAATCTACTTTCTCCTATTTTGCTCTCCATCACAAACTCATGGCAATAATCGCCACCAATATATCCGCCATCTGATTCAATCATAAAAGTTTTAAGATGAACGTAGTCAAAAATTCTTTTATAAGTATCTTGCATTTTTTTGTATTCATTTTGAAAATCTTCTGCATCAACATGAAAAGAATAAGCGTCTTTCATCATAAATTCACGCACCCTAAGAAGTCCTCCTCGAGCCCTTAATTCATCGCGAAACTTTTGAGAGAATTGATAAATATTAAATGGGAGATCTTTGTAACTTAAATTAAATTTTCTAACTAAATCAATCACCATTTCTTCTGCTGTCCCACCCAATGCAAATTCGCTTCCATTTCTATCTTTTACTTTCATGAGTTCGAAACCGACTGAATTGGTTCTATTTGTCTCTTCCCAAAGCTCAATAGGATGAAGAACTGGAGTAATCATTTTTATCGCTCCTGCCATATTCATTTCAATTTCAATTATTTTTTGAATTTTATCTCTAACAATAATTCCTAAAGGTAAAAAATAGTATCTGCCGGCAACAGATTCACGAATAAAACCTGCTTGATGAAGAAACTTATGGCTTACGGCCTTCATATCACTAGAAATCGTTTTTGTAGTTTTGGTAAATAATTTAGATTGACGCATAAAAATTAATTTAAAGTATAAAATTAAAAGTTATAAAGCTAATAAAACACTAAAATTAAGCGATACTAAAACCACTTTTTAACTTTATAACTTTTGACTTTTTACTCTCTTATCTTACCCCAAAATATGACCATTTGTCAAAAAACAAAAAACCACATCTGAAGTGGCTTTCTGCTGTATATTATAACTTTTATGCGTTTCGTGCCTTCAACCTTTCCCAAACCACCAAAACTGGGCTGGCTATAAATATAGAAGAATAAGTTCCGACAAATACGCCGATAGACAAAGCTAAAACAAAATCTTTGATTGTCCCGCCGCCGAAAAATAATATTGAAAGAAGAACCAAGAGTGTAGTTAACGATGTATTTATGGATCGTTGGATTGTTTGATTTACGGAAGTATTGACTGTATTTTCAAAATCTTCACTACTCTTTGGTAGATTTTCTCTGATTCTGTCAAAAACCACAATTGTATCATTTACAGAATAACCAAGCACAGTAAGTATCGCTGCTACAAATGGCGTGTTTATTTCTATGCCAAAATATTTTCCCAAAATAGCAAATACTCCCATAGTTATAATCACATCATGAAAAAGAGCGATAATAGCAGCTATGCCATACTTCCAAGATGCTACTGGCTTTGATACTTTCCTAAATACCCAGGCAATATACAAAACTATTGCAATTATCACAAAGAAGATTGCATAAACTGATTTTTGTTTCAACTCTTGGCCGATTGAAGGACCAACTGAATCAAATCGCATTTCTTCAATATTTGTCAATTCTGCTTTGCTGGTAGCTGTGACTAATCCTTCAACATTAAGTTCTTCACCCGTGTTGACATCCACCTGCTCCACTACTAGGCCATCGCCTTCTGAATCAATCCGAAAATCATTATTGCTTACTTCTAGAGCTGTATTATCTCCTTCTGAAATATTATTTATTTTTTCTAATATTTGCTGATGCACATCTTCGTTTATATCTTGAAATCTCAAAATTATCCCTTTCTCACCAACCGGTTGAACTGTCAAGCTCCCCAAATCAAGATCTCCTAATTCATCCTGTACTTCCATAACGGTTGGCCTACTCCCAAAAAAATTCACTTCCAATAAACTTCCCCCCGTGAAATCAATTCCAAAATCTAATCCCCAAATTGCTAAAGCAACCACAGAGAGGACTACTAATGTCCCTGACAAACTTAACCAAATTTTCCTTTTTTGAATTATTTTATACATAAAAATTATTATTCATTATTAGCCTGTGTCTTTTTCGCCCCTACGAGCCACTT
>Ga0066639_10000886_pt1 | contig 26785 bp, 34 predicted proteins | sample CryGeyCG2114_010_2_FD_59504 | JGI IMG/M metagenome (GOLD analysis project Ga0066639, IMG submission 59504) | Groundwater microbial communities from aquifer - Crystal Geyser CG10_big_fil_rev_8/21/14_0.10 | ecosystem: Environmental > Aquatic > Deep subsurface > Groundwater | place: USA: Utah...
CGGCAAATGCGCACATACCTTCAAAAAAGTTTCTGAAACGATATCTTCGGCAACCGCGTGATTGCCCACACGCTTGAACACATAACCGTATATTTTCGGAAAATAAAAATTATACAGTACTTCAAAAGCGTCATCGTCTTTCTTGGCACGCGCAACAATTTCAGCCTCATGTTCTAACATTTTTTGTTCGACTGAATCATCCATAGATAATAACGACAAAAACGCTCATATATTACACTTAATAGTATATCAACAAAGCAAAGTATAAACTAGCAGACAGCAAAATCCATCATTGCTTGGGAAGTATCCAAAGAGAAAGGAGAAACACTATACCGTTCCCATCACCTTTATGCTGGTTTGCATGATATACGCGTCTACAAAAGCTGTACTAAAAAAATAGATCCCCCTCTCCATTGTGACGCGCGTACTCTGGAGATTCATTGTCAGAATTCAAAAACACAAAACATAAAAAAACGCCGGTTGCTCGTTAGAACAACCGGCGCGACTGCCATGTTAGGCAGGCACCAATTTCTTCTTTCTCGGGATAAGTGCTGCTTTTTTGTGCTTGGCAACGATGGCGCCTTTGTGCGCCAGAATACTGACGCACGCATCATCAGGAAGCCCGTTTCTTTTCATCGCGCCGATCGGGTTCAGTATGTAGCGCCTAATAATCCGACCGAGTGGGCGCGCTCCAAACTGTTCACTGAAGCCGAGATCGACCAACAGTTTTTTTGCGCCTGCTGATACCTGTATCTCGACCCCTTCTCCCGCGAGTACATCCTCTGCCTCAGCAAGACGCAGTTCAAGGATCTGGTTTGCCGCGCACTTGCCAAGCGGATCGAACAAAACGAACGCATCGACACGGTTCAGAAATTCATCCCTGAACCCCTTCTTCTTGAGCGCATCCAGGATTGCCTGCTCAGAAGTCTCCGCATTTGATCCGAATCCGATCCCAGGCTGAGGAGTGATGTTGGCAGTCATGATAATGACTGTATTTTTGAAGTTAACGGTTCGACCTTTGGAATCAGTCAAGCGGCCTTCGTCTAGAATCTGCAGAAGCATATTGAAGACGTCCGAATGTGCTTTTTCAATTTCATCCAGTAAAACAACGGAGTAGGGGCGTCGGCGAACCGGACCGGTCAGTTGGCCACCTTCGTCGTAGCCGATGTAACCGGGCGGCGCGCCGATGAGCCGCGAGACCATGAACGGCTCCGCATACTGGGTCATATCAAGCACAAAGAGCGCTTCTTCGGTCCCGAACAGTTCTTCAGCAAGCGCAAGCGCGAGTTCAGTCTTCCCAACACCTGTTGGACCCAAAAACATGAATGAAGCGATCGGCTTGCGAGGAAGAGATATGCCGTTCACAAATGACACGACCGTTTCAATTGCGCGCTCCTGTTGGATCACGCGACGATTCAGTCTGCCCGCAAGCCGAGTCGATCGGTGCAGCTCTTCAGCGGAAAGGCACACTCTGATGCCGGTCAACTTACGAACTATTGTGCCAACATCATTGGGTACCACGCGTCCGACCTGCCGAGAACGGAGAGAACGCAATCCAACCGCGCTTGATGCCTCGTCAAGCAGGTCAAGAGCCTTGTCCGGCAGTTTGCCGTCCGCAACATACCGCATTGACATTTCAACTGCTGCGGATACGGCGTCATCCGCGATATGGACGCGATGGTGACGTTCCAACAGAGCTACCTGACTGCGAAGCATTGCTATTGCGTTATCTTGATCAGGCTCATCAACCAGCACCATCTTGAACCTGCGGCGAAGGGCGTCATCCTGCTCAATATACTTCCGGTACTCATCGAGCGTGGTGGCTCCGATGCACTGCAGTTCGCCGCGCGCGAGATATGGCTTCATAATGTTGCTTGCGTCAAGCGTCCCTGATCCGCTTCCCGCACCGATCAGGGTGTGCACCTCGTCAAAGAACGGAATGACCTCGGTTCTCTGAACAATCTCCGTTATCAGACGCACAATCCGATCCTCAAAATCGCCGCGCCACTTTGTTCCTGCAACGATTTTTGAAAGATTCAGAGAAAAAATACGACACCCCTGAAGCTGGACGGGAATGCAGTCATTCATCTGCGCCAGAGCGTCGGCAAGCCCCTCAACGATCGCGGTCTTGCCGACGCCGGCATCACCAACGAATACTGGATTATTCTTGCGCCGATTGCAGAGAATCCGGATGGCCGAGGCGATCTCAGCGTCGCGCCCTATCACCGGATCAAGATCGCCCCTGCTTGCGCGCAAAGTCAAATCCTCGCCAAAGATCGGGAGAATGTCGTCGGACAAGAACGCTAACGGCTCAAGTCCGCGCGCGGGGCTTGCTCGGAATTGATGCGCAATCTCCTTTCTCGGCAAGTACTTCTCAATCACTTGACACATGGTGCTTATTGGCATCGTGTGCCTTTCTTCAAGAAGCGCATATGCCGAACAGTCTTGGTGTTCAAGTAATTCCTGGAGCATGAACACCAACAAAAGTTCTTGAAAGACAGTTCGCACTTGGACGCGTTTGCCTGCTTCATAGACAATGTCAATCACGTCTTTCTCACCGAACGGATGATCTTCTTTGCGCATCCTGGCAAAACTATCCTTTTTAAGCTCAGCCTCGCGCAGTATGCTCCATGCCCTGCCTTTTGCCATCATAATAATCGCAAGCAAAAGGTGCACTGTGTTCACTGGCATGTTGCCGGCCTTCTTCTCTGTTGCTTTTTGTACTCTGCTGACTGTCATCATGTCTGCCATGACTTCCCTCCTGTGGGTATAATTTCCTGAGTATTACTTGTCAAAGTTCGAAAAAACAATCGTACCACTGTAACACAAAACAAGAAGCTTTGTCGAATGGCCGATTTTACGAAATAAATGGGAAGGAATATACTGGGTAAAGGACAAAAAAATCAAAATTCAAAAGCTGTGCCTTAATTTCTAAATAATGTCTAAAATCCTAAGTGCCAAATTTTAACTATCAAACATCAGCAATAGCGATACGTTGTATATAATGATGAACTTCTGCGCCTTATTGCCTGTCGCTTACCGCTTACTGCTTTTAGAAATTCTTCCCCTGTCTATCAAACCAACCAACAATAATCTCGAACCACATGCCTTCATCCAACAAACGTACTATTATTCTCACATTGGCAGGTCTTTTAATTCTCGCAAGTAGCGCATCGCTCATTATCGGCCACAATACAACGGATAGTCCAACACCTGCCTCAGATATTGAAATAGAGGAAACAGAAAACACAGAAGGAGCGATCGAGAATAATACCATCATACCGGTCGTGGTTGACTCCCTTGCCCAAAACGAAGGTATACATAGTCCGCTCGCCATAACCGGAACCGCCATCGGCCTATGGTTCTTTGAGGCAGACTTTCCGATCGTGCTCAAAGACGGAAACGGAACAACTCTCGCCACCGCGATCGCGACCGCAAAAAGCAACTGGATGACCGTTGACTATGTGCCGTTCGAAGCAACACTCGAATTCGACACACCGACAACAACAACCGGAACACTTGAGTTCCGCAAAGATAATCCATCAGGCATGTCAGAGCACGACGCAACATATATCCTGCCAATACGATTCTGATATTGAGCCACAACCAAAAACCCCGTCCGCCAAAAAGGCGAACGGGGTTTTTTGTAACGGAGTAATATTACTCGCGTGGTTTCGGAGGGCGAGCCTCGTTGACCACGATGTTTCTTCCGCCAAAGTCCTGGCCATTGAGCGCGTCAATAGCGGCCTGAGCTTCATCATCAGAACTCATTTCCACGAAACCGAAGCCTTTGCTGCGGCCTGAAAATTTGTCAGTGATGATAGTGGCGGACGTAACGGATCCGTGTGCACCGAACGCCTGAGAGAGGTCCTCGTCAGTCGTCTGGTACGGAAGGTTACCAACGTATAGTTTCTTTGCCATAGTATGGATGCGCAGCACCGGGTAGATGCCTACATCGTCCTAATTACTTTCACCTGTTTCGACCACGCATCTCATACAAAAGAGTCGCCATTGTGGCGACTCTCGAAAGAATGCGAAAAACAAGGCTATTCAAGTCTAGCACATTACTATAAAAAAAGCAAGCAAGCATAAAAAAGCCGCCTCCCAACTGTGTGAGAAGCGGCTGTGTTCATTGTTTCTATAATGACTATTGCTGTCGCGCGGTCACCACATCAAGCGCTGGAACGATCCATGTCTCTGGGTTCTCGACGGACATGCTTCGCTCTCCTCGATAGATATTGCCAATCGATACCACCGCGGCAATTGATTCGTACTGCCTGCTTAACCGCACATGGACCAAATTTCTATAGTGCGTCGTCAGAACAGTGCCGATCGCGTTTAGACTGCTGATGACGTTGAGCATAGCAAGACTGACGCCCACGGTTTGCGGAATGGATTCAGTGTGCATACTTTGCGGCTCCAAATTAGGAAACGACAGCGTGTCGCTCGTGCCGTGATCATACGCGCGAGAAAGGTGAAAATAAACGCGTACGCTTTCCATTGATTGCGAGGAAATACTGAACCACCCCTGCACGCCGCGGGCCAGTCGCATGGTTTCCGGCAATACAACAATCTTGTCTGTAACCTCAGCTGGTGTATTGGGAATACGCGTGTATGCGATCATGCGCTGTGTCTTTTGCGGGCCGAACCACACCTTTTTTCGTGTCATGATTTTTACTCTCTTCTCTGTTTGTGAGATATCTGATCTATTCATAGGTCACTTTCTGGCGCAAAACCAGAAACCGATCGTCTTTAACGACCACGCCGCTCAATGACCACCAGAAAAAATCAACCATGGGCCAGGAAACGACCCCGAGTACGCACGAGCCATTGTGGATCGACCCGGGCAACAGGAGCGTTCTACCATCAAGCAAAGGCGAATTGTCGCGCAACAAGGTCAAATAGTCGCGCATGCCCGCGCCCGTGATCCAATTGCATCCCAAAAACCACGGCGCATCAAAACGTTCAAACCCTAGTTCGTGCGCCACGATGATCTCGAACAATTCGGCCGCCATGTCCGGATCTCCTTCCGGAACCCCATGAGGCATGATTTTCTGAATAAACTGCGTCAGATTGCCAATACGTCCATATGCCTCTATTTCAGCATCCTTGGCAAGCTGCAAAAGCGGCGTATCCCAATCCGTGTTGGCGGTAATCGGGCCCGCTACTGTAGAGAATGACGGTGCGACTTCCAGCGCAACAAGAGCATCCATAATAACACCTCCCATTTGGAAATGTTAAAAACTGAACCGCAATTGACTGACCAGATGGTACCCCGAAAGAAGCGTTGCCAGATGCGTCTCAAACGCTTCTCTGTGGCTTGCCACATAGGTCAATGCCCGCTCCGCCTTGGGTGTCAGCGATCCGACAGACCGTGGAGTACGGATCGAACGTAGTGATCCCAAGGCCCACGCCCAAATCACCATAGACGATCTGCGCAGAGAAAGCCGTCGATCATCAGCCGCTGAGATGGAAATACTGTCTATCCACGCATAGTACCGCACGTTGGGGACAATATGCGTTGCCAATTCAGCATCAGCAGTTAGAATGCACGGCCCCCATGCCGAGCTCTTGATTCGCGCGTTGAGTTCTGGCTTCCTGACAAAACGATGCGGTCCATGATGGAAAATGGCCATTACTACTTGTCCGGTGTTTATACCCATCTGTATGGCCGCCTCATACCTCCTAACAACACCCAACAAGGATTCTATACTACGCTCATCGAACATCTCTGATCGCATACGCCGACCTCCGTGGTTGTATAATTTTTGTGGGAAACGAAAGACCAATCATTCCAAAATGTAAACGAACAATGAATAAATATAACAAAATAGAGTGTTTCCGTCAAAATGTTGGTTGATCGCGAATATTGACAAAAATACTTAAAAGTAGTATTATATAAATTCAAAAAACAACTGTTTTCCGATCATTACAATCCATCCATACACCAAAGGAGCCGCCATGAAACACGAACATTATGTGTACCAGCACCTACCGCTACGCACTGAGCGCACAAGGCTCACGAACGGGTTACAGATCATCACAGCGAACTACCGCCTTCGACGCGAGTTGCTGTGTGATGACGACATTGTGACCATCATGATCCGATTCGATTGCGGATCAGTTGACGACATCGATCGGCCGGGTGGCGCTCATTTTCTCGAGCATATGCTGTTCGAGGGTCCATCCCGCGACGGCGTCCATCCGAAGTTGCGGCATCTGTACCAACGTGGCATCGAGGTTGACGGGTGTACAGGCAGACGCGATACCCAATACAGCATCACCGGGTGGCGCGATGACCTGAACAAACTTTTTCTCGGATTGGTATCAATGTGCTTTGAATATGACTGCAATGATAACGACCTCGATCTTGAGCGAGGCGTTATCATCCAGGAAATGCGGGAACGTGATCCAGAGGAAGATTTCATGCTCTGGTGCGATCAGGTCAGATTTCCTCGCCATGGACATCTTCATTACATGGTCGACGGCACCGAAGAAAGTGTCAGCGGTATAACCAGCGTATGGCTCAAAAAAATCCACAATGCCTACTATGCACCGCCACACGCAAGCGTCATTGTGGTCGGCGACATCGAACACAACGAAATCGTGGATATGGTTGCATCAAATCCTCTTCTAAAAGAAGACGAAAAGGATGAAGAGTGGCAGAAGGTCGAATCTGTGGCGCCGTGGAAAGAAAGTGTTCATCCTGAACGACTCTGGACAGAACACCACACAGATAAAATCCGGAGCAGAATATTATTCACCTTTCCGCGGCAGGATGACGTCAAAGATCATTCTGAAATGATCTTTGCGGATCTGCTGCTTGGACATTTTCCATTCGGCCTTTTCACGCGCGAGGTTCGCGTTCGTCACCGGATTGCGTATGGCGTTCAAATCAGAGCAACGCCGCTCCCGCGTTTGGCAACGGAAATAGAAGTGAAAACAGACCCGGAGCATTTCGACCTCGTTTCTGAAATGCTTGTCGCTGCAGTTGAGCGACTCTGCCGGGGCGATATTGCAGCAGAAACATGGGATACAATCCGCAATGGCTATCGGGTGGGGTCAATGCTCGGGGTAGACTGCACAACCTCGACATGCTGGGCGGAATGGCTTGCTGACGGCCTGCTCAGCAACGATCTCAAAGATAGAAACGTCAATGCGCAGATCAGAGCCCTGACGCCGCAGCAGGTCGCACAGGCGGTCCTGCCGTGGTTCCATCCTAAAAGTTTTGGAACCATACAGGTGTATGGCTATTGAAACGCAAGCGCCCTGTTTCTCAATGAGAGACAGGGCGCATTTTTTGCACCAAACCCGATTTACGCTATACTAAAAGCCTATGATTCCACCACGCTTACAACAAGGCGACACAATTGGATTTGTCTCACCTTCTAAAAATCTAGATGAGGCCCGGAAAGAAAAGCTCAAATCCACGTTTCACGTATTGGAGCATGATTTTGGCTTGCGGATAAAGCTTGGCAAGCACGCGTATGCAACACATATATACGGCGAATCAGCCGGCTCTCCAGAACAGAAAGCCGAGGATATCAATTCTATGTTCAGTGATCGCGATGTAAAGGCAATCTGGTGCACCGTCGGCGGGGACACGGCGAACGACGTACTTGATCTTTTGGATTATGGTCTCATCAAAAAAAATCCGAAAATATTCATGGGCCTCTCTGATATTACGGTTCTGTTGAATGCGCTCTATCACAAAACCGGCCTGGTTACCTTTCATAACGGCGATCCGCGTTCCGAGCCGGAATATGAGACATTCGCTGATGATTACTCGCAGCAGCAGTTCAAAAAGAGGCTCATGGATGGCGCCGTCGGTCCAATAGACAAAAACTCCGAATGGAGATCAGTTCGGCAAGGCGCGGCCGAGGGCACAATCCTCGGCGGCAATCTCTCTAGCATTCTAAAATTGGCCGGTACGCCATACCTGCCTGACTTCAAAGGCGCCATTCTCCTGCTTGAAGGCTTCCGCCCCGACCCTTCCGAAGTGCAGTGCAAGCTCACTCACCTGCGGCAGATGGGCGTCTTTTCCGCGATCGCGGGCGTGGTCATTGGTTTTATGTATAGCTTCCAAAAAGACCCAAAGTACACTATTCAATTCGAAGACATTGTGCGCGACGTAACCGCGAACTATGATTTCCCGATTATAAAAATCAACGAATTCGGACACAAGTGCCCGAACACTCCCCTGCCGATCGGCGGACGCGGCAGGATGGACGCTGGTGCGCTGCGGTTTGAAATTGCGAGCCAGTGTGTTGATTAAAAAAAAGCCGCTCCGAAAAAAGAGGGAGCGGCAGACCGATGTCATGCGTCAAAGATTCATGCCATTTTAGCTCTGCGAAACGACTGCACAAACCGTTGAACCCTGTCACTCTCGGTGTTAGCGAGAAATCTTCCGTCGGTTCTGAAATCTGACCCAACAATGAAGCCGTCCGCGTGCGGATAGAATTTGCCGATGTTTTCCGACGTCATGCCTGAGCCGATCAACACCGGTTTTTTTGCTTCTGCTTTCACCTGCTTCAATTCGAGAAGATCAGGTTCAATGCCAGTTGCTTTACCGGTGATAATGGTTCCACTCGCAGCAAAGAACTCAGCCTGATGCAGTTCGTCAACGATAGACAGATCAGCGGTCAGAGCATGCGAGCAGTGCTTCTTCTTGAGGTCGGCAAACAACCTGATGTGCTCTACGCCGCGCTGGCTGCGCAGCCGGTGCAATTTACCGGCGCAACCTTCGATAATGCCGGCGCTGCCCACATGCGCAAAGATATACGCTTCAACCCGCACAAAATCTAGATTCGCATTTGCGGCAATGGTGAGAGCGTCTTCATTGGCGGCCTCCAGGAGCTGAATACCGATCGGACCGTCAAATCTTTGACGCACTATATGTGCAATACGCTCCATCAACAAAAGCGCCTCGTCCGGCAAAGGCGGCTTGATGTAGGGCAGATCCCAATCGTTCTCAAGCACGATCGCGTCAACACCCGCACTCTTGTAGATATCAAGATCGCGCTTCGCCGCATTCACAATCTCATCATTGTTACCCGTATAATACGGCGCCCCAGGAAGCGCACGAACTGCGATCATGGCGATCAGCGCTTTGTTTGGCAATTCTCGTTCCATGGCTTGTTCTCCTTAATGAACAGGTTAGGTATTATATCTGTTTGTGCCACAACCCTATCAAATTTTCAATGCAAATACAATCATAGCACAATGTATCGACGACCTGCGTTGACAATTATTAAAAAAACAAGTATTATATGCAGTTCCCGTATTTCCGCGCCTTCCACCAATACCAACCCAAAAAGACAAGGAGCAGACAATGTCTGAACAGCCTGATCGAAAGGTTCTTTCATTCCAACCGGGCCGACCAGGCCGTACTCGCGTTAGCACCGTTCCATCAACAATGAGCGGACAAAACCGGCGGGAGCTTGGAGCGCTTCGGACTTTTCTCTTGCGCAACCGGCACACGCTCGGACTCGTCATGCACAGCTGGACCTTTGACCAAGAGCTTGGCTGGGGGTTTCACGTTTCCGGTGTTGATCCGAAAACACTCACTCAAACTGTCGTGCAGAAGAAAACCCAATTGCGAAGTATGCGCCGCTCACGCGAAGACCTTGATGACCGCATTCAGCGCCTTGAGCGTGAACTGCTCATTGAGGCGTCAGAGGGCATGAAAGTCGATTTTGATCTTCAAAGCATCGTCGAAGCAATCTGTTCACACGGACAGTGCTACAGAAAATACCCCGCAAATATCAACAACGCCGAAGAAATGGCAACGCTTGATCGGCGTGTTGCGCAATTCCGCGAGCTGCGCAACGCATGGTACGGCATAGTCTGTGTCAGTACCAATATCTACAACAGCAGCACCGAAGAAAAGACGCTCGAGGTCGGCATTACGCTCGGCGAGCGCGCTTCATAACCCTTTCACAGAAAACGGATAACGATCCACCGGACACACATTCGGTGGATTTTTTTATGCACATAAACTCCATTGCAAATTACAGGCGCGCTCTCCGCAATAACAAAGCGTTAATTACAACAATAACACTTGAAAAAGTCATGGCAATAGCGCCCCACTCGGGCCGAAGGAAAAAATGCCAGTGCGCGAGCGCGCCCGCGGCAACCGGAATGGCGATCACATTATAACCCGTGGCCCATGCCAAGTTCTGCTTCATCTTCACCATGGTAGCGCCAGAAAGCGTGACAAGTTTCACGACGTCCAATGGATTATTTTTGACCAAAATTATCTCAGCACTCGCGGCCGCGACATCAGTACCCGCGCCAATCGCGACGCCGACATCAGCCTGCGTTAGTGCAGGCGCGTCGTTCACTCCATCGCCGACCATCATGACCTTCGCGCCGTGGTACTGCAGTTCTTTGACTTTGTTCACCTTGTCCTCGGGCAATACACGGGCGAATACCGTATCAATGCCAAGCTCTCGGGCAATAGACTGCGCGACCTGCTCATTATCGCCAGTGATCATGGCAATCTGCTTGCCAAGCTTTTTGAGTTCTTGAATGGCTTGTTTTGATTCGTCTTTAGCCGTATCCGAAAGAGCGAGAATGCCGGCAAGCGTGCCGTTTCTGCCGACATAGATGACCGTCTCGCCGCGCTTCTCGCGCAAAGCGACAGCCTCGACCTGTTTCGGTTCGAGCCGAATATCCTGCTTCTGCATAAGCCCAGCAGTGCCGACCGCCAATTCAGCCACGCCGCCATCGCCGGTATGTACCTTGCCGACAACGCCGCCTCCGGCGATCGCTTTGAAATCCATGATTGCTTCGAGTTTGAGATTCTGCAGAAGCGCATGATCGACGATCGAGCGAGCGATCGTGTGCTCTGATCGTGATTCAAGAGCCGCCGCCTGCGCCAGAAGCATTTTTTCATCACCATCAAATGCAAGTGCTTCGGCAACGCCGAATTCGCCGCTGGTCAAGGTGCCGGTCTTGTCAAAAAGGATCCACTCAACATCCCGCGCGCGCTCCAAGCCGTCCATGTTCTTGATCAAAATGCCGTTCTTCGCCGCAAGCGTAGTGGTGATGGTTGTAACAACCGGGATGGCAAGCCCCAGCGCGTGCGGACACGTGATGACTACCACAGTAATAGCGAGCGTTAACGCGAACACGAACGAAGATCCGACCCAAAAATTCCACGTCACAAAGGTCCCCGCACCAACCACAATCGCGATAATGGTGAGCCAATGAGCGGCGCGATCCGCAATCTTCTGAGAACGGGGACGAGAAGCCTGCGCCCCTCTGACAAGCTCCACGATCTGCGCGAGCGCAGTATCGTTGCCTGTCTTGGTAACCGTGACCGTCAACGCGCCATCTGTGTTGAGCGATCCGCCAATGACCGCGTCCCCTGTTTTCTTTTGAACAGGCTTCGATTCACCAGTAATGAGCGACTCATTGACGCTTGACTCACCTTCGGTAATGTCCCCGTCTATAGGAACTTTTTCTCCGGGTTTCACAAGAATAACATCGCCTGCCACAAGCGACACTGTCTCAACTGCTTCTATTGATCCGTCTTTGTTGATTCGATTGGCTTTCGGCGGAATCAATTTCACCAATTCCCCAAGCGCGCCCGCGGTGCCTACCACTGCGCGCATTTCCAACCAATGCCCCAAAAGCAGCACCAGCGCCAACGTGGAGATCTCCCAATAGAAATCCTGCGCGTCAATGAAGAACGTTGCGGCAACTGAATACAAATATCCCGAAAGCACCGCAATCGAGACAAGGGTCATCATGCCCAATTCTTTTTCCTTTATCTCGCCTCGTGCGTGCGCATAAAATGGCCAAGCGCAATAAAGCGCGATGACCGATGCCAATCCAAACAGAACAAACCGATAGCCGGCAAATTCGGCAATGCCAAACCCGAACCACTGCTGAATAGACGGTGAAAGAGCCAGTACTGGAATAGAGACAATAAGCGCAATGAAGAATCGGCGCTTAAAATCGCGCGCCATTGCCTCATGGTGTCCGGTGTGATCATGGTGTGCCTCGTGGCCATCATGACCAGCGTGCTCTTTGTGACTGTTCTTTTGCTCAGTTAGAGCCGGTTTTGACGAACAGCAATCCGCGTGTTCGGCATGTTGTGTGTGATCATGCATAGGATAATATCAATACTATAGCATACACAGCCGGACGAGCGTCTCATCCGGCTACTGTACGGGCTTATTGCGCGAACCGATTCCACAGCCAGCCGAATACGGCCGCCACGATCCAGCCCCACACGAACGTCTGCACCAATCCGGAAGCGAAACTGGCCAGATTCATTCCACTGAAACCAACATAGCTCATCTGTAAGAGCTGCAAATGCAGTGGACGCACTGCCTCGGGGATCACTGACCCCCAGACAAAGCACACAACAAATGCCAGCATACCGAAGACTGAAAGAACCCATCCAAGTTTTTTTATATCAAGAGTACGCATATATGTTCTTTTTTTAAGATCGGCCGACCATTCCGATCTTATTATAATGATTAAATCAATTTTACGCGCTATTGAGTGAACGTATCAACAACTCCTCCACTGCCCCAGCGATTGGCGCTACTACAGGATCGTCAACTAATCCCAACAACGCAGTGGGTCGTACCGTTGACACGATAACCGTGTCTTCTTTCTCATACACGATCACATTACACGGCAGCAGCAATCCAATCTCCGGATCTGCACCGAGAGCTTCATGCGCTCGAGCCGGATTGCACATACCTAAAATTCGGTAGTTCTGATATTCAATTCCAAGTTTTTCCTTAAACTTTTCCTTTACATCAATATCGCAGAGTATGCCGAAACCACTCTTCGCGTATGCATCTTTTACACGATCAACCGCTTCATCAAACGGGAGTAAAATTTTTTTGCTGTATCCATACGATGACATGCTATTTCTTGCGACTAACATTCTTTACCAGCAAAATGATGGCGAGCACCAGTACTGTCCAAACCAACAACATGGTCACCCAGCTGAACACGTTCACACCATATCCATATCCCATCATTCCACCAAATGATGATCCCATCATGCCATATTTTGTATTACCATCCACACCACAACCGAGGTATGCCTGCCCCATACTGATATGCGCGGCACGCAGAGAATCCGATCCTTCGCCACCCATCATGGTATCCATGTATTCGTGTTCACGGGCATCTGGGTGCCGCGTCGCCATGAATGCATCGCCCAACTCAGCGAACTGATCATCTGTCACTGTATTACACAAGATATCGCTTGCCTGTGATACCTGCTGAGAAGCCATGATATCCGAGAGCGACTGACTGAGCGACGGCTCGTCCGCAGCGAATGCGGGCGACATGAATATCGCACTAGCCATAAGCAATAATGCAAAAAAATATTTCGTCATAAAAGTGTTGATTATTTATTTTTTAGTTTATACAGCTTGAGCATTTCAGCAATGCCTGTTTCTTTATTCTTTCCGGACAACTGCGCTACGGCGTGAGTCTTAAGATGATTCTCCAGCAAAAGTGCATCAAAACTCTTGAGTGACTGCTGTATGGCGAGCGATTGATGCAGTACATCAATGCAATACACCTCATCTGAGACCATTTTTTCAAGCCCTAAAATCTGTCCTTGGATTATCTTTAGCCGATGCTGAGCTCGTCTTTTGTAATCAGGTTTGATGGTGCCATTCATACGAATCGTATATAATACTAATACCCCCTATTGGTATAGTACCGCACTGCGCGTTTTCAGTCAAGCTGAACCGGCATATGGTATCCACAGAAGGCTACACGCCGCACCCTCCCCCGCCGCTCGACTGCACTGGTTCGACCTGCGCGAGTATATTCCGATACCCCGCGCTTGATGACACATTGTATCCCAGTAATTCCTGCGCCGATACATCACCCCACGCAAGCCCCTGCGTGTCTAGGTATTTTGCAACGGTTAGATAGGTCTCCGGAAACCAATAGCTGTTGACGGCAAGCGCGTACTTATACATCTCCTGCTCATTAGCTCCCTGCGATGCCATAAGTTCCAACAGCCCGAGCATCGCCATGCCGTGGTTGCAATCCGGAAAATGCACCGAATTGCCGCAGCACGGACGGTATATGCCCTTTGCAACTCGATCAACCAGTGTTTGCTGATCATCGGTCAGTTCAACTAACGAGTGCATGCTGTAGTGGTCCATAGCGTCTCCCGAGGCGAGCGTCCACCCGCCGGTTGAAGCAAATCCTCCTGCTCCGCCATATTGCGGGTCCTGCATCTCTCCGTTGTCCAGTATCTTGTTGTTATTCGCAAGTCCGAACGCCCAGAGGAGATTCAAAAGATAATTCGCGTTCTCCTCGTCGATGACAAGTTGTCCATTGCCGCTCCCGTGGAGCAGATCCCGTTCTGCAGGATTCAAGCCGCCTCGGTTCGTATAGATCGATTCAAGCATGTCCGCATCAATGGCGCCGATGTCGACAAGCTGCTTGCCAAAATCGCCCCAACGAACCGGAAGCGCGACGCCATCCTCGGGAAGCACGCTGTGCATGTACTGTGCCATAGGATCATCCGTGGTACTCGTTTCCGCAACCGCCGGAACGTTGTTGTGTCCAAACCGCGGCGTAATGCGCACCTGGAATAGGGCATTGAAAATAAACAGTCCGAGAACGCCGACCGTGGTCCAGCGCCAGAACGATAGTGATGTACATTGTTTTATAGTATTCATGTGATCTGTAATTATGTTACTCAATACAACAATCAAGCGCCTTTCTTACCAACGCTCCCAGCTTGCCCATGAACCCGTTGGGCTCTGAATCATGTTTGTTGATCGCCTGTTCATCTATCTTTTTAATGCTCGTTGAATCAATGAACTTCATATTCAACCCCCAGAACAGAGAATAAAGGCCATATGCTTTATCAAACAAGTCATATGCATCTTTTTTCTTATTCATGGACAGCTGTTTTGTTCCCACCTCCATGAGGCGCATGGACGCCGCAAGCAGGTGTTTTGAGATGCACCACACCTCGCCCTCATACTCTACGATGATCTTCTTAAGCAATTCCTTGCGCATCTCGCGAACAGTGCTGATCATATCGTAATATTCGTTCTTGCCAGTCTTTGCGCCAGTAAAGAAAAAATGCTCCTCAATGGAAACCAAATTCATAATGGCAATGGAGAGATCCTGGTCAGACGAGAGGTCCATCTTGTCTTGCTTTTTCATTTCGTCAACGCGCGCAATGAACTCATTGAGCTGTGTGATTGGTGGTGTGTAGGTCATAGGATTATTTCACTGATTCCAACGACGATCGCAAGCAGCAGGATGGTTGTGATAACACCCTGAAACGAAACATGCCGACCACTGATGCGGGTTGCGCCGCGACTGATGGCCGGTGAGAGCGCAATGACAAGCGCGCCAACAAGCGAACCAAGCAGGAACCGGCTCGCCACCAGGGTCAAGCCGTACTCGCCCACTGATGAGAGATACAGCCCGAACGCGCCCGGCATGAACGGTATGATCGGCAGAATCGTGCTGACAAATATCGCGATCACAATGATCGGGAATTGAAATGGTATATACTGCCGCTTTGGCAGTTTCGCAAACCACAGCCCCAGCGCCAACGCGAACGCGCCGATGCCAATGCCGACCGAGAACGTGGACATGCCAAGCTCATAGGCGCCAAGCCCCACCGCGACCGCGCCCGCGGTGCACAGCGGGCAATGCGCGAACGCGGCCTTTGGAACAAACGTTGCTACAAAAAATGCGCTCACCGCAAATATGCGTGTTCTGTATTTCATACGCTTATTGCGCATCATACCGATCAGCGCCGCCGATTTCACTGAATGAATAAACGGCGAACGAATCAATCTTTGATCCGCCCATACCCGGAGATCCTGCCGGCATGCCGGGCAAGGCAATGCCCGCGACCTGCGGCGATTCGGACAACAGCTTTGCAATAGACGCCACCGGAATGTGCCCTTCAACGACATATCCGTCAATCACCGCCGTGTGGCAGCTCTCAAGCCCGTTCGGCACATGATACTGTTCTTTGATCAGCCCCATGTCTATATGGTTCTCGGCTGTTACCGCAAACCCTTCATTTTTTAAGTAGCTGATATAATTCGCGCAGCAGCCGCACGTGGCTGATTTGTGCACCACCGCGATTCGCTGCTCGCTGCCCAATGAAATGATGTCTGCAGATGGTTCTTTTTTTCGTAGCAGCATACTGCCAGATATAATAACAACTGCAGCTATGCTAATGATGATCAATTTTTTCATAGTCAAATGCTACACAAGTAGCAGGATTAGTAATCTTATTCGCGATCTGAGAGATGGAATACCCAAGCAATAGTATACCGACAACGCTCAATTCATTGCCGCCGAACGGCAAGACACCCACCACGCGCGCCGCAGCGCCGATGCCGACAAGCGACGAAAGAATGATAGATCCGCATGCCGCGCATCCAATGCCCAGGATGCCTAACACCATGCCGAGCGCGCCCAGCCCTGCGGCTCGGTCACGCGCAACCCTGCGTTTGAGGTAATACACCAGCATGGAGCCGTTGATGCCAGCAAGCAGCATAACCAGGCCGGTCATCACTGCGCTTATGGGCGTTGTGTTTGCCATAAAGAATTGCGGCGTGGCGCCAATCAAGCCCCAGAATGAGATTGTGTCATGCGACAACGCAAGCATAAGCAACGCCTTGTTCGGCAACCACGTGACCATCGTAAACAAACCGACCGCAATGACCGCGGCAAAGGCGAGATACGGCACTCGAAAAAATACTACTGCAAACGCATTCCACATACGTTAGAGTACTTGATCTAAGAATGATGCAATCTGTTCATACGGCACGGCGCCGGAAACAGGGATCTGCTCACCGTCTGCGGTTATGACAACAGAGAAGGGGGTTCCTTGTCCGCCTGCCGCAACTGCGTCGTTGTACTCGGACTGCACGTTGTCCGCATATTTCCCTGAATCAAGGCACGCACTGAATTCCGCACGGTCAACACCGGCGTATGCCGCGATCTCAGGCAATATTTTAGGATCAAGTCCGTTATTTGCAGGGGTTATCTCGAACACCCTGTCAATAAACGACCAGAATCCGTCCTGGCCGCCCAGTTCGCCCGCGCACTCGGCCGCTTCGGCCTCCTTGGGCGCTTTTGAATGCAAGGACGCAAGCGGGAAATGGCGATATACCCAGCGGATGCGGTCGCCATAGTTCTCAATCACCTGCTGCATGGTTGGATGGAACCGCTGGCAGTACGGACATTCCAAGTCTGAATATTCAACAATCGTGATAGCCGCATTTGGATTGCCGCGCATCCAATCATCAGCCGTAACTGGCGGAATACTGGCAACGCCTGATGATTGTGCGGCCGCGGCTTGGGAAGATGGTGATGGCGCCGCCGCAATCGTAGCACGGCGCTGTGAGAGCGTGGCACTCAGAAGGATGAAGAATCCAACAATGAATCCCAGCATGATCATGGCAGCTACTCCGGCAAAGAATGATGATTTTGGGGACATATTCTTAATGATGTCAGGCATAGTAGTAAATTACATTTCAACACAAAAAAATCCACAGCCTAAAAACCCTGTGGATCAACTGGTGTGTCAGTAAATTTTTGGATGTAGAATACCCGTCCTGAATAATTCAACAAAATAACAGAACAGCCGCGCCGCGCCGTTCGCATCGCGCGGGACGGATTTACGAAGAGCAAAAGAAGAAAGGTTAGCATCCGGACGCGATAGGAGTATGGCAACATAAACCGCAAAAACAAGCGCGAGCGCATCTATCACAGGAAGTGCGGTCTGAATCTGGCCGTGCAGAAGCATCGCAGGATATTCTTCACCCACGCTGCAGCATGCAGCATGCATATCCGAAGCACTGCCGTCAAAACCTGATCCAACTATCAATCCACGGCACGAAAAGAATAAAGCGACCAAAAGCGCCACCGCTGCCAGAGCATGAAGCCATGATACAGCTGTTCTCCGATATATCATGCGCCCAGTATAGCACACCGCACTCCCGCGAGTAAACGCCACAAAAAAAATTAGTGCGCAATATGCATTTTTATGGTATACTGAATGTTGAAAATAAGCGACGCAAAAACAAAAACATGCCAAACAAAGAGAGTACAAAAATCTTCTATGCGCTTTCAGTGGCATGGCAGTTAGGATTTTTCATTGCGGTTCCGATCGTCGCGTTTCTCGGAGTCGGTTTTTTGGCTGATCGATTCTTGAATACCGAACCGCTTTTTATCCTGCTCGGTCTTGGTGTTGGCATTGCCACGACCTGTTATGAGTCATATCACCTTATCGTGCCACTGATCAAAGAAACCAACCATGATAACAGTAAACATTGAACCCGAATACGTTGCATCTGTTTTTGGCATTTCCATAACCAACACGCTCGTCACGTCAGTGCTGGTCTCATGCCTGCTTGTTCTTGGAGCGCTGGTCTTCTACTTGACGCGAAACAAGCGCCATAATCTGATAGCGACCGGCTTGCGCATCGCCGTGTACGAATTATTGAAACTTGCAGACATGGTCACTGGAGACCGCGAACTTTCAAAAAAAGCACTGCCGCTAATCGCCACTTTTTTTCTGTTTATTGTCACCGCGAATCTTATTGCCTTATTGCCCGGATTCTTAGGCTCACTATTTGTGCATACGCAGAACGGAGAGCTTTCGCTCCTTCGCTCCCCTGACAGCGACCTGTCAACAACTGTCGTGTTGGCGCTTATATCGGTCGGGGCGATACAATTCTTTTCCATCCGAACACTCGGCATCAAACAGTATCTTATGCGGTTCTTGAACTTCGCGAATCCGATCGCGTTCATACTCGGGCTGTTTGAAATCATTTCCGAAGGCGTCAAGGTGCTCTCTTTTTCCTTCCGGCTGTTCGGCAACATCTTTGCCGGTGAAACATTGCTTCTCATCATCACGTTTCTGGTCCCCTACTTCATTCCCGTGCCGTTTATGGTCTTGGAAGTGTTTGTTGGGGTCATACAAGCCTTCATCTTTACCACGCTGGCGCTGACGTTCATAAAAATAGGCACAATCCGCCGCGAGGATAAGAATTCAGCAGACAACGAAAACGCAGACGCGCCAATAATAAAACAACACTCACCAATGTCATTACCATTAACATAATATAGTATGAACCCTTCAGCATTCGTCATGGGGATCGGCAGTATCGGTCCCGCAATCGCGATCGGACTCATTGGCGGCGCCGCCATGCTCGGTATCGCACGCAATCCCGACGGCGCAGAAAAAATACAAATAGCGATGATCATCGCTATCGCATTCGCAGAAGCCATAGCCATTTACGCGCTTGTTGTGGCGTTGATATTGAAATTTGTCAGCTAAACCGCCGCTCTCTGGAACTATAACTACATACATATGGAATTGCTCGGCTCCATTGGTATTGATCCAAAACTATTGCTTGCACAAGCGGTAAACTTTGTATTGCTTCTGATACTCCTGCACTGGCTCTTATATCGGCCGCTCATGAGACGGATAGAAAAGGACGAACGTGAATTGGAGGAGGCCCGAACTCAAAGCGAGCGCCTTGAACAGCGTAAGAACGCATTTGAGGAACGTCGCCGCAAAGAGCAGTTGCACGCGCAAAAAGAGATCAGAAAAACAATACACGAGGCAGAAACCATTGCCGAAACCCTAAAGCAACAAGCGCGAGAGGAGATCCAGCGCGAAAAACAAGCAGTCATCGCGCAAATCAAATCGCGGTTGAAAGAAATTGAACATGGCATCAAAAAGTAACAAAACAGATGCTGGCCGCGTGGTATCTCTTTATTCTGGTGTGGCGCGCCTGAGCGGACTTCCGCACGTATTTATACACGAAGTGCTTGCCGACAAGGACAACAATGCTGTAGCCCTTGTCATTGGCTTTGATGAAACGTATGTTGACGCGCTTTTTTTCGATGAGTCATTCGATTGCGAACAGTTTGTCTATGGCACCGGAAAAGCGTTTTCCATATCAGTGGCAGAGACGATCGTCGGCCGTGTGATCAATGGACTTGGCCAGCCGGAGGACGGACTGGGTCCAATAGCGGGACGCGAGATGCCGATATTTGTTTCGGCGCCGCCTATCATCGACCGCCAGCCCGTCACCACGCCGCTCGAAACAGGAATCAAGATAATTGACACCAATCTCCCGTTAGGGCGCGGCCAGCGTGAGCTCATCATCGGAGACAGAAAACTCGGAAAGACCACGATCGCAGTCGATGCGGTTCTTAATCAAAAACACGCACCCTCGCCCATTCAATGCGTGTATGCGGTATGCGGACAGACCGGCGAAGCGCTGCGCGACTTGATTGCCCTGTTTGAAAAAGAAAACGCCTTTCTCTATACCGTTGTCGTTGCCGCGCCGGCAAGCGCCTCATTCGCAGCGCAGTACCTCGCGCCGTTTGTTGGATGCACGATCGGCGAGTATTTTCGCGATGCCGGACACGACGCGCTGGTTGTGTACGACGACCTTTCAAAACACGCGAATGCCTATCGTAATATTTCTCTCCTGCTCGAACGCACGCCGAACAGAGAGGCATATCCGGGTGACATTTTTTCACTCCATGCCGGTCTTCTCGAACGCGCGGCTCAGCTTTCAGATGAAAAAGGCGGCGGTTCGCTTTCAGCGTTACCGATCATCGAAACACAGGAAGGCGACATTGCTTCTTTCGTTCCGACCAACCTGATCTCTATTACGGACGGGCAGATCTATCTCGAACGAGGTCTTTTTCAAAAACGATTTATCCCAGCGGTCAACGTCGGTCTCTCTGTCTCCCGCGTAGGATCGCAGGCTCAGCCTCCGGTACTCAAACAAGTGGTAGGCGGCATCCGACTCGCGTTGTCGCAATACAAAGAACTGCAGAAGCTGTCACAGCTTGAGACCACAGTCAGCGGGGAAGCGCAAAAAAAAATCCACCGAGGAGATTTGATCCTTGAACTACTCAAACAAGACAAACACGAATCAATCTCCTGGCCCCACCAGGTCGTGTTGTTTCATATGGTTGAAGAAGGCTTTTTTGACGACCTGCCAAAAGCATCATGGCACCGCTTTGAATCGCTCCTGCGCGAGATGCTCACCACGCAATATGCGCATGTGCTTGACCGTATTCGAAATAATACATTCGGCGCAGAAGAGAAAAAAATCATTGATGCCATTGTTGTTGACGCAAAACATGAATTTCTAAGTCCGGCCTCATGAAAAGTTACCAAATCTATCAAGATAAAATTGCCGGTTACCGCGATGTAGCCGAAACTGTGCACACAGTCGAAAAAATAGCGGCATCTTCTGCGCACACGCTGAAAACCTTGGTCAGGCAATTGTCTCAGCACGCTGACGCTGTCGAGACCATGATTGCCTCCATCGCGAGTTCTCGCTCAATAAAAAAGCACCCGCTCTTGAACCCGAGCACCGGAAGCCGGCACGCTGTCATACTCTGCACCGGCGACAAAGGTCTTGTCGGCGGTCTCTGGAATCGCACAGTCACTGCTCTTTTCGAATCAACCAACCAAGACGACACGATTATTACGGTCGGCACAAAAGGCGCGCGCCTGCTCGCCGAAGAAAAACGAGCGATCGCACACGAATTCCCGGGTTTGCCCGACCTGCCAAAATCAGAGGATATTGAGCCAATCGCGGCACACGCTCTTAACGCCTTTCTGGAAAATAAATATGCGTCAGTCAAAATCATCTATCCTCACTTTGTCTCAATTGCGGAACAAAAACCAATGCTCGTGCCTTTCTTACCGTTCTCAAACAAACCAAAGAGTGGCGAACAGTCAGATCTCGGGTTACCAATCTACGAACCATCGCGGGATATGATCACAAGGGCGCTTCTTGAAAAATATATTCGTGTCTTTTTTCATAAAACCATGTTGGAAGCTAAACTATCTGAACTATCAGGGCGGATCATTGCTATGGAACACGCGGGCGCAAAGACCGAAACCATCATTCAAAAAACAATTTGGAGCTACCTAAAGGAACGGCGGTCACTTTCAACGCAAAAACAGTTGGAAAGCTTTGCCGCAGGTCGCGCTTTATGAAACAAACCATCGGCATTATCACTACGCTCAAAGGCGGTGTCATAGAAGCTCGCTTTGAAAAAAATCCGCCACCAGCCCATGCTTTGCTCACCACTCGCGACACTGGTGCCATATTTGAAGTCGTTGAGCGAAAAAACGAAACAACGATCCGCGCCATCGCGCTTTCTCCGCTCGAACGTGTTCTGCGCGGAGAAAAGGTGGTTTACGAAGGCAATATATTATCAGTACGCCTCGGTAAAGACATACTAGGACGCATGTTTGATGTCTTTGGCAATCCGATCGATGGCAAAAAAGTGATAAACGGAACGAACGTTTCTGTATACGGCGAGTCGACCCCAGAATATATACCCTTCGCTGAAAGACCCGCGCAGAATATACTTGAAACCGGAATCAAAGTTATTGATCTGCTTATTCCGTTCAGACACGAAGATAAGATCGGCCTCTTTGGTGGTGCTGGCGTCGGTAAAACCGTGCTCGTCACCGAACTCATTCACGCGATCGCGCTTCGAAAAACCGGTTACTCTGTATTTGCCGGACTGGGTGAGCGCATCCGCGAGGGCAACGACCTGTACCATACATTGGACTCGCTGGATGTTCTGGATAATACGGCTCTCTATTTCGGAGAGATGGATAAATCTCCAGGTATCCGCTCGCGTGTTGGCCTGTCTGCAGTGACCGCGGCCGAGTATTTGCGCGACACCATGGGAAAAGACGTGTTCCTGTTTGTTGACAATATTTTCCGATATGCCATGGCTGGCATGGAGATCGGCGCCATCTTGGGTAAGATGCCCTCAGAACTCGGATATCAGGCAACGCTTGAACGCGACATATCTCTTTTTGAAGAACGAATCCGCGCCGGCAAAAGCCATGCAATCACATCTCTGCAGGCAGTGTATGTTCCTGCAGACGACCTGACTGACCCCGCAGTGGTGTCTATCTTTTCACATTTGGACGCCTCGCTGGTGCTGTCGCGCGACATTGCTGAAAAAGGGATCTATCCGGCAGTGGATGTGCTTCGCTCGCATTCCCTGGGGCTTGATCAGGATATTGTTGGAGAACGGCATTTCACCGTTGCCTCAGAGGTCAAAGCAACGTTTCAAAAGTATGAAGAACTCTCACACATCATCGCCATTCTAGGCATTGATGAACTCTCTCGAACCGATCGCGTGATCGCGCAACGGGCGGAGCGTTTGCAGCGATTTTTGACTCAACCCTTATTTGCGACCGAATCATTCAGTGCGAAAAAAGGTGTTTCAGTTCCGCTCGAGGATACGATTAGTGGGTGCGAAGCGATATTGCGAGGCGATTACGATGATGCTGAACTCGAATCACTTTACATGATAGGCTCCATCAGTGACATAAAATAGTATGACCTGCACTATCACATCGCCAGATGAGACTGTAGAGTACCATAGCGTGGAACACATTACACTTCCGGCATTCTCAGGAACAATGGAGGTATTGCCTCACCACGCGGAATGCTACGCTTTACTGCAACATGGAACGATAACCATAGCACACAACAATACGGCAGATCATATCCCCGTCACAAGTGGACAGTGTCATATACAGGGTGACGCTGTGCTTATCATTACGTAAATAAAAAATGTGACAGCGTCGGAGTTGTGGCATAGCTGACAAATCGGCTGAATTGCGGTATACTCATTACAGTTTATTTTTCATTTTGATTCGTGAGAATGAAAAGAACATATTATAATTAGTATCCACATATGCATTTTGTTACAACTACAAAAATAACAATTGCCAGTTTTTTTGCTGTTCTGCTCGCCGCAACATTCGCACTCATTCCTGGCTCGGCACATGCAGATGATTCGATATCTCCATTGGACAACCCCGATCTCACCATAACCAAGATCGTCCGGAATCCGGAATCAAATTACATTGATCTCAAGTTCAAGGCCTACGTCTATATAAAAAATACCGGCGGCGGCACAGCAAGCCTCTCCGGCGCGCACACATCCCTCGCCTTCGGCGCTAATCTGGATACGCTTAAAAATTGCGGGGTCGACTGTTCAAAAAAAGACGGCATGTACTATGGCTACTACGACCTCGGCGAACAGATTGATTCGCTCGCCTCTGGTGAAGAAAAAGCATTTCTGTTCGAGAGCACGGTCTTCAATGGAGATCTCGTAGCCACGAAAGCCGGTACGTATCACCTATACGCGAAAGTTGATAACAACAATGCAGTGACCGAGTCAAACGAGGATAATAACATCTATTCAACGTCATTCGATGTAGTTGATAAGACATCTCCGTTCGAGAATGCCACACCCACGCCGGCAAAGGATACAAAAATAGAAGATATCAATGCCAAGGCAAAACTACTGAGAGAAGACAGTCTTGGAGCGATCCTTTCGGAACTGAAGCAGTTGCGGAATCGCGTGAAAGAACAGGAGAACCAGATCAAATATCTGAAAAACCTGACCACAGGATTGAAGCAGGTGGCGGATGCCATGAAAGAGCGTATCAACAACTTCATCACCTACGGAGTCGACAATAACACTCAAAGCCTTGGTGAAGGCGAACGCGCCGCAGTCATGTATTCGTTCAAAGAAGCATTTGACAAGCTCCCAGAAACAGAGGAAGAGCTTGCTGACTCGATCAAAATCGCGAACGGACGATGGCCAAGCGCGCGCAGCGAAGCGGCTGAGAACTGGGCCAAGGAGCAATTCAAGCGCATCTACAAGCGCGACGCGAACATGGATAACCCGCACGATAATGCCGCGATTACGGTCATGGCCTATGGCCTCCGCCAGCTTGCCAAGAACAGAAACCTCTCAAGCGAAGAGAACGGCATCAAAATATTTAAAGGAATATATGGCCACGTTCCCTCAAACACCAAAGAGTGGAATATCATGCAGGCTATCACCTACTCCGGCGCAACCCGATAAAACACACCGTATTTGAATTATAAATATACCCCGCCTCATGGTGGGGTATATTTTTTAAATAAAAAGCGGCCTGACATATGTGTCAAACCGCTCTTGTGTTGCTTTTAAAAAAGATCAATCAAGCAAGCGCTGAGCCCATTCCTCTTTGCCGGCCAAAACCTGTTGAACAACATCTTCGCGCAAATGCATCGTTGCTTCCTCGGCGGAATATCCGTGTGAGCGCAAATTAACATACGCGTGAAGCACCGCCTCCAATACATAAACACCACTGTCGCTTAATGCCGAAGTATCTTGAGTCAGCGCAAGCTTTTGGTCGTCGTCTGTCGGAACAATGCTCATGAACTCGTTGAAGCCCTGCTCCAATATCTGCCGCAGAATGCTGAAGCTGATTTGTGTCACCGGAATTACCTCCTCAAATTTAGACTGCAGTAAAATTTGTGCTGATTTTATTTGTTCGAATAAACGCTTTTCAGGGCTTCCCAAATATGCGGCTCGTCACCCCTAAAGACAAACCGCACCTTGTCATTCCCTGCCAACGTTCGTTCCGCTGCCATAAGACCTCGCCATAGCTCAAAAAATCTCTTATCTTTTTGATAGGCTGCCGTCAAAATGGCAGTCGCCTGGGCATCGCCATTACCGCAGTTTCTGCGAGCAGTCTCTTCGGCATTTGCATGAATGAGCTGGACCCGTTTATCGGTTTCAGCTCGGATACTATCCGCCATCTGCCGACCCTGACTCCGGTAACCGCGCGCGACACGGAATCGTTCCTCGCTCATACGCAACTCAACAGATGTCTTGTTGTCTTTGGGGAGATCGACCCTGTTCATTCGTACCAGGCTTGTCTCCAACCCGTACTCGTCCAATTTCGTCGTTGACATCTCTGTCACAGAATCCATGCAACCGAGGATTCGTTTCTCGCGTTTGGCGATCGGATCAAAAATCGCATTGAGCAAATACCTGATCCACTTCTACGCGAACAACTCAATAATCCGTTCGAAATCCTGCGCTTGAACCAATCGAATGCGCAACGGAACAATATCACGTTTCTCAAGATAGCGGAGTCTGATTTCAAAGACCAACTCGATAACATGAGCTTTTTCTTCTATGGTCCCATTGAGGAACTGGGCGAACCGTACAGCAGCATGAACTTCATTGCCACGTTTTCGCCTCTCGATAGAATCATGTCACTCGATGACTGCTCGCATAACGATCTTGACGAGTTGGCCCTGCATCATGAACTGTTTCATGTAACACAGGATACCAAAGACCGGTCAAAACTCAATTCTCAAAAGGAATATGGCCAATACGTCGAGTTTTATCGCGTACGCAAAACAGGACGGCCACGCATAGTTATCAACTACGAGATAACTTCCTACGGCATGGAACTGGAGATGGCAGATATCCTGCTTGACGGATATCTGTGCGACTGCGCCAAAAACGGTACCAAGCCTGATTCAACGATTATTGCGCACCGGCTTGACGCAAGGCCCGGTCAAGGACCAATGATCCGCATGCTCTGTGATCTTTGGAACGATATTTTCCCGAGGGTATTCGGAACAACAGCTACACGCGTCGTTTTGGGAAGTACATTGGACAGATGTATGAAGAAAAAGGATACGACCTGTATGTCTCAAGATCGGGGTCGTTCCGTGACCGAAAGAAAATTAAGGCGCAGGATATGTGACGACTGCCCATGTCTCTCTTGTTTGGCAAATGAAAAACGTCCCCCGATTGCGCGTGCTATCGGGGGATTTTATATATGATGCTATACTACAGACAATGCCCTTTTACAATCAGCCATCACACACCTTCTGAAAGGATGTATTCATGAATACAATCCACCAACAGTACG
>Ga0066639_10000890_pt1 | contig 26705 bp, 27 predicted proteins | sample CryGeyCG2114_010_2_FD_59504 | JGI IMG/M metagenome (GOLD analysis project Ga0066639, IMG submission 59504) | Groundwater microbial communities from aquifer - Crystal Geyser CG10_big_fil_rev_8/21/14_0.10 | ecosystem: Environmental > Aquatic > Deep subsurface > Groundwater | place: USA: Utah...
CACCAAATCGTTCCTAAAAAATCGCCGTAAATGGTATACCTAATTCAGTACTAGACATAGAAGTCGAGTTAAAATGGGCATAACTAAGGAATTCTATGGAGTGGATGGAGAGGTAAGGAATAATGGTTGGCTGATTTTGATGCATGTAAATAATGTAGTTTTCCTGAAAATCAATTGTGTCCTGAAGGTTGATTTGTTTGAAGAAAGGAATGGCGTAAGTTAAAAACCAGGGAATTAGATTGAGAGGAAGGATGATGATTAAGACTAGAAACATAACGATTAGTAATGACAGCTTCATCAACCATGAAATAAGTAGAAATACATATAGGTAGATTGAAACGATAAGGAGAAGTGAAAAGAACAGATATTTAAATTTAGGAATGGCTTTTTGTGTTTGGAGACCAGAAATCATGAAGATTGCAAATGTATGAGTAGTGGGTTATGACAATTGTAACAACCTGTATGGACAGTTTAAAGAAGATCGTGGTGGAGTGGAATTAGGATGTTTTTAGATCTTCGATTTTGTCTCTTAATGTTGCGGCGAGTTCAAAATCGAGCTCTCTGGCGGCTTGGTTCATACGGCGGGTGAGGCTTTTAATAAACTTCTTTTTGTCAGCTGGTGTAAGGTTGGCAGGGTCGAGAGTGTTTAAATCTACTGCCTCTTTTTTAGAAAGTTGGATGACTGAAGCGGTGACTTTATGGTCTTTTTTATCGCGTTTGATCATGACCTCGCGGATGGGTTTGCTGATGGAGATGGGGGTGATGTGGTGTTTGGCGTTGTAAACGATTTGGATATCGCGGCGGCGATTGGTCTCGTCGATGGCGGCTTGCATGGATCCTGTGATGCGGTCGGCGTACATGATGACTTGGCCATGGAGATGACGAGCAGCACGACCCATGACTTGGATCAGGGAACTGGTGGAACGGAGGAAGCCTTCTTTGTCAGCGTCGAGGATAGCAACGAGACTGACCTCAGGTAAATCGAGGCCTTCGCGGAGTAGATTGATACCGATGAGGACATCGTATTTGCCACGCCTAAGATCATCGAGAATATCACCCCTGTCGAGAGTGGTAATATCTGAGTGAAGGTAGGCAACTTTGGGGAGAGTGGTCATGGAGGAGGTGCCTTCGAAAAGGCCAGTGACTTTGTCTTCGTCGTTTAAAAAGTCAGTTAAATCTTCGGCCATTCTCTTGGTAAGAGTGGTGACCAGGGTGCGTTCGCCGTTTTTTAAGCGTTTGATGATCTCGATGATCAGGTTACCGACTTGACCTTGGGAGGGGCGAATATCGATTTGGGGGTCGAGGAGGCCGGTGGGGCGGATAAGTTGTTCGATTACCTTACCCTCGGATTGGGAAATTTCCCAATCATTGGGTGTGGCAGAAAAGTGAACGGCTTGAGGAATTCGGCGAAGGAATTCATCTTGGCGTAGGGGGCGGTTGTCGATGGCTGCAGGGAGCCTAAAACCAAAGTCGATGAGGGTTTGTTTGCGAGACTGATCACCAGCGTACATGCCACGGATTTGGGGATTGGTAATATGGGATTCGTCGATGAAGGTGAGGAACTTGCCGTTACCAAATTCGCCGGCGTTGTGGTGGAAGTAATCGATAAGAGTAAAAGGTGGGTCGCCGGGTTTTCGGCCATCAAAATAGCGGGAGTAGTTCTCGATGCCATTAACGAAGCCGAATTCTTGGATCATTTCCAGATCGTATTGAACTTTTTGGGCAAGGCGGTGGGCTTCTACGAGTTGGCCGTGATCTTTATAGTACTGAAGGCGCTGTGCCAAATCATGTTTGATCTCGGTAAAAGCTTGGGATTGAGTTTTGGGGTTGGTCAGATAGTGTTTGGCAGGGTAGATAACATAAGTTTTGGGAAGTTCGTGAGTAAAAGATGGAGCATTGGTTTCTAGGGCCACGTACTGTTCGAAGGTGAGGGTATTGCCAGTAACGGGATCGATAGGGACGATGGCTTCGATAAGGTTGTCAAGGAGAGTGAGTTTGAGGGCGTAGTCGGTGTAGGCGGGCCAGATTTGGACTGACTCACCACGGGTCCTGAAAGAACCGCGGTGAAGGTCGGTAGTGGACCGATCGTATTGGAGGTCGATGAGACGACGGAAGATAGAATCACGGGCGACTATTTGGCCGGTGGTGATTTCGAGAATGTATTTGCCATATTCAACTGGGGAACCGAGATTGTAAATACATGACACCGAGGCAATGACGATTACATCGTTTCTGGTGAGGAGGTTGGTGGTGGCCGAAAGACGAAGCTTGTCGATCTCTTGGTTGATATCGGTTTCTTTTTCGATGTAAGTGTCGGTTTGGGGGATGTAAGCCTCTGGCTGATAGTAGTCGTAGTAACTAACAAAATAGGAAACAGCGTTTTCGGGAAAGAAATCCCTGAATTCTTGGTAAAGCTGGCCGGCGAGAGTTTTGTTGTGAGAGATAATTAGAGTAGGTAACTGGGTACGCTCAATGACGTTGGCCATGGTAAAGGTTTTACCGGAGCCGGTGACACCAAGAAGAACTTGGTGGGGATGGTTGTGACCGAGGCCAGTGACGAGTTGGTCGATGGCTTGGGGTTGGTCGCCTGTAGGTTGGAAGGTGGAGTGAAGTTTGAAGTGCATAGAAGATAAATTTTAAAGGTTAAAGAATAAATTCTAAAGGATTCGGGTAAGTGTATATTGTAATTAGATAGACTATGATATATAAATATCCAGTTGACTGAGGATTTGGATTTGGGTATTGTGGGGGTAAACTTAGGTATATTTCTGACAGAGGTTTGGGCTTTTGTCAACCCGTAAGTATAACTTAGTTATTAATATTCTAAACCATGGAGGTAGCAAATGCCGGTGACACTCTACAGAAGACAGAGGCAAATTGTTGATTTTATTGCACAGTATATGCAAAAGAATGGGTATTCCCCTACCCTAAAGGAAATTGCCGAGTCTTTGGGTGTAAGCAGTTTGGCTACGGTGCATGAACATTTGAATGCATTGGTAAAGAAACGAGTGATACGCAAGTTTGAAGGGGCCGTACGGGGAATTGAACTGATTGATCGCAAGTTAGGAAACATGATTGAGTCGGTGGAGTTGCCTGTAATGGGATTTATTGCGGCTGGTTCACCAATTGAACCAATTACTGATCCGACAGTAACTTTTTCGGTGTCGGCTAATATGGTGAGTGGCAAGAAACGGTCATTTGTGTTGCAAGTTAAAGGTGACAGCATGATTGAGGAGGGGATACTAGATGGAGACTATGTGATTATGGAGGAGCAAAATGAGGCCAATGATGGAGATATTGTGGTGGCACTGCTGGATAATGGACTGGCTACATTGAAGAGATTTTTTCGGGAGGCAACGAGAGTTCGGTTGGAACCGGCAAATGCGACCATGAGGCCAATATTTGCCACCAATGTAAGGATACAAGGTAAGGTGGTGGGACTGATCAGGAGATTTGGAACAATTTAAGGCAAAGAGCTGATGGTGTAGTGGTTGAAGACTGATGGGATGGAAGCTAATTTGTCTGGGGACAATTGGAAAAATTGGTTGTATAGAAACCAACTTCTCCGGAAGCGTTTTGTATTAGGTGAGGAGTTGCAGAGATTGCCTTTATATAGTTTGGGGTGTGAGTTGGTGATGCGAGAGGCTTATGTGGATTTGGATTGTTGCCAACGGCGACTTGCTTCTTGGTAATCTTGTTCTTCGGTAACGTCGAACCAGAGGCCCTGAAAGGTATAGGCTGAGAGCTGATTTTTGCTGATAAGGTGAGGAATGAGAGTTTTTTCGAGGTTAAACTTCTTGTGGGAAGGAAGAAGGCTGAGACATCGGTGGTCAAGAAGATAAATGCCAGTGTTGATGAGACTGACTGGCGATTCGGTTTGGGGTTGTTGAAAATCAACTACAGTGTTGCCCTGAAGATAGACTTTGCCATAGGAAATTTTACCGGGCCGAGGTTTGATAGCGACACAGGCAAGCGACTTTTGTTTGAGAAAGAACTCGGCGAATTTATCCAGATTGATATTGGTAAGAATATCGGAATGGATGAGCAGGAAAGGTTGGTTGGGAATAAGAGGGCGTGCTTGTTTGAGAGCACCGCCAGTACCAAGGTGATTGCTCTCTGGGGAGAAGATGATTTGTAATGAAGAAAATTCGGAAGTAGTGAGCAGTTTTTTGAGGCGAATGTCTTGAAGGTTGGCGCAAATAATCACTTTGGTGAAGTGGTGGTGTTTGAGATGGTGTAAGGTATGAAGAATCAGGGGTTGGTTGTCTATGGTAATCAGGGCTGAAGGCTGGTTTTTGAATTGAGGTAGATCGGTACCGGGGCCGCCAGCCAGAATAACAGCAGTGCTGATGGAGGGGGTAAGGCTTTGCTCGATAAGGGTCTCGACTGCCTGAGACCGGTTTCTAATGAGACGGCCGTCGATGAACTGGTCTACTTGGTGTAGAAGGTCTTGGGAGATGGTGATGGTGATACGGGAACGCATGACTATAGGGAATTAGGGGTTAGGCAGAAAGCAATAGTTGGATATGGGGGTATTGTATCAGACAAACTTAGGCGGTGGGGTTGACGAGCTGGAAGATTTCGAGAAGACGATTGTATTTAACCACCCGCTCTCCCCTACTGGGGGCACCAAACTTAATGTAGCCGCAGCCGGTGCCAAAGGCAAAATCGGCCATAAAGGTGTCAGTGGTATCGCCAGAGCGATGGGAGGCAATGACTTCAAGGTTAGAATCTTTGGCTAATTTAATGACTTCAACGGTCTCAGAAATGGTGCCTATCTGGTTTGGTTTGACCAAAATGGTGTTACAGGCTTTTTGGCTGACAGCTTTATTGAGGCGTTCTTTGTTGGTGGCTAGTAAATCATCACCGACAATAAGAGTGCTATGACCAATATCGGTAGTGATGTCTTGCCACGGTTTCCAGTCGTCTTCGGTAAAGGGATCTTCGATGGAAAAAAGATGGATGGATTCATTGAGGTCTTTATAGAATTCTAATAGCTGTTGACTAGTTAGAGGTTCTGACTCGTCTTTGATCTGGTACTTGTTGTCGACAAAAAAGTGATTAGCGGCGACATCTAGGCCTAAGAAAACGTCTTTACCAAAAGTGTAGTTAGCCCGTCTGATGGCTTCGGTGATAAGCTCTAAGGCGTCCTTGTTGGTATAGAGGAGTGGGGCAAAACCACCTTCGATACCCACTGAGTGGCTGGCGTTTCGCTGGATGAGGACCCTTTCTAGGGAGTGATAGATCTCTACACCCATGCGGAGGGCTTCTGGATATGATTTGGTGGTGGTGGGGATAATATGAAATTCTTGAAAATCGAGATTGCCGGCGCCGTGCTTGCCGCCGTTGATGACGTTAAAGATGGGAGCAGGCATACGGTTGGGAGTGTCGCGAAGGGTGTATTTGCGGGTAAGATAGTCAAAGAGGTGGAGGTTGTAGACAGCGGCACCGGCTTTACAGACTACTTGAGATACAGAAAGAATGGCGTTGGCACCAAGGCGAGATTTGTTGGCAGTGCCATCGAGGTTGATGAGGGCTTGGTCAATTTGGGTTTGGCGGGTGGGGTCCATGCCCAGGACTTTGGGGGCAATGACGGTATTGACGTTGTTGACTGCTTTGGTGACTTCCATGCCAAAATAGCGGGTGTCGTCGTTATCCCTGAGCTCGACAGCCTCATATTTACCGGTGGAGGTACCAGAGGGGACAGCACTAGTAAAGCCGTGGCCAGAGTCGAGGACTAGAGTGGCTTGAACAGTGGGGATGCCGCGGGAGTCAAGGATTTGGTTGGCAAAGAGTTGTTTAATTACGGGCATGGATTAGTATTAGGTTAAAGGTTAAAGGTTAAAGGTTAAAGGTTAGAGAAGTTAGTTAAAGTGTTTGATGGTAGTGGTGGGAAGACTACCAGGGAAAATTTCACCAGTAGCACCGTTAATGGTGTAGACGTGACCGGATTTGAGCTTGGTGGTGGCTTGGGGGCAATTGGTGACTAGAGGCTTTGATAATTGACTAGCGTAGTGGAGAAGATCAGCAGTGGTGGGTGAACAGGTAGTGATGACTCCGAGGCAGCGGAGAGGATGGGCAGTGAGAGTATTTAAAGGTAGTGAGGTGACTAAGAGGTGCCAGGATTTGAGCTTAGAGAGATGGTGTATGTCGGTGACAACCTGAGCAATACCTGAGGTAATGCCAGCAAAACTGCCCTGCCCAGACAAGATAAGAGCTTGGTTGAGCTGATGACTGATGTCGGGCTTGGTAGCTGGGGGACGATACGAAGCTTGATCGGCGGTGGCGGTAATGAAGAGGCGGTTTTGGGAGAGGTACCAATGGGCTACCTGAGGATAAAAAAGGAGCTGTTGGAGATTTTTACCGATGTGGGTGAGAGTAATGATCTGATCGTCGGTAAGTTTGGGGCGAGTGTGGAGCTGACTAGGTACTGAGACTGTTTGGACTTGGTGGTGAGATGTTTGGTAAGTATCCATACTTTCTGAAGGGACAATTTCTTTGGAAACAATAGTGAGGGAACTCTTGTGAACTATATAGGTATCAGGAATGACGGGAAGGGAGTTGAGGTGGGAAATTCCCCAGACAGCTTTGATAACCAAATGTTGTTTAGCTGTTGGCTGTGATGAGGTGGTGAATACAAGGCCAGAGGCTTTAATGTCAGGATAGTTAAGCACTAAGCAGAAAGGGGTAAGACTTTGGGTCTGGTGGTGGTGAATAAGTGTGTAGGTGAGAGCCGCGGGGGTGAAAAGCTTGGACCAAGTAGACTTAATGGTGTCTAGGAGGTTGGCGTCACCACTGGTGATGGTGGAATTGGTAGTGATTCCCACAGGTAAGGGGAGGTAGGGGCGGACAAGGATAGGAAGGTGGGCTGATAGGTGGTTGTAGGCAGAGACAAGGGCGATGGCAACACCTTTGGGTATAGGAGTTTGAGTAATTAGCTGGCGGATTTTTTGAGAACGTTCTTTGAGGTCGTCAGAATGCTCGGGACTGGCGCCGTGCAGATGTTGAGCGATTTTGAGATCAAGGCCCGTGGCGTGGAGAAAGTAATCAAAACTATCGGGGAGGACAATGAACCCGGGAGGGACAGGAAAGTCTGAGCGAGTAAGGTCTATAAGGTCTGCCAGTGGCGCTGGATAAGTTGGTGTTTTGGATGGCTGCTGGTTGAGCCAAGATAGAAAGTTGGGGGCAGGCATGTGTTTAGATTATAGTTTATGTGATGACTGATAAGTTATAACCAATAACAAACATCAAATAGACACAGAAAAATAGTGCCTAATAAGATGATACTATAATCGATGATACTTTGGGAAACCTGAATGGTGGGAAGGTTATTTGACAATAACGGAGAGACCGTGGCCAAAGGAGGTTGAGGAAGCCTGTTTGATGTAGTTGGCGATGTTTTGCTGGAACCACTGGGGTTTTGTTTCTTGGATGCGGCCGATGGTATAGTAGCCGACAGCCATAATAGCAGCGAAGCCAAAGTTGTCGGGGAGAGGCACTGAGAGTTGGTGACCGACAAAATCAGCATGCTGACTTCCAAACTGGATACAGATCTCTTGGTCGAAGGGAATGACGGTAACAGCGTGTTTAAGTTCTTCGAATGTCCTGATGTCGCGGGCAACCCGACGGGCAAAGAGCTCGGTGAATTTGACGTCAAAAAGGCGATTGCCGTTGGCAAACAGTTCGGGAGTGACTAGGAGATAACCTTGATAGTTGCCAATGTCCGAGGGAATGTAGGGAGAGACCTGATGGTGGATAAAGTCGAGTATGTCACTAGGATTTTCTCGGGTTTTGGCAAGGATCCAGCCCATGTAGGTAGAGGTGTTGTAGGTATAAGGCTCACGGTTTTTGGCAGTGACAATAGTGTTTTGGGGACCGATAATCTTGCCCGCGGACGAGTGGGGATTGCAGGTTAGGAGAGTGGTGTTGAGGTGGTGGGAATGATAGTAGTTGGCAACTAGAGTAGCATGTTTTTCTCCAGAAGCGGAGAAAATGACAGCACCATCGGGTTTCTGATCAAGAGCTTGCTGGTAGTTGTTTTCGTCGGCAAAGATGGCATTTGTGCCAGCGTAGAGAATGCTAGCAGTAGTTTTGGCGTTGCCGCTGCCGACAATGACGGGCTTGTGGTAATCGGGAATTTTGACTTGGGGGAGACCTTGATCGGCAAAGAGTTCTAGGGCGGCTAGGGTGCAAGTTGAAAGACTAGGAAGAGAGTCTTCGGTGAATGTGTCCATGATGTGTTTATTGTCTAGATTCATAAGGCTCCTAAATAAATAACCAAAATTAAAGATAGGTTTTGAGGACAGTTGCGGTTTTGGATTGGTAAGGCTTGATAAGGTAGTTACCTACGGATGCTGGGATAAATATAGAGAATCCTGAGGTGAGAGTCCAGTGGTGGTTGTTGACAAAGAGACTGATATTGCCGGAACGGACGAAAAGATGGTGATAACTGTTGGAAGTTGTGGTGTAGAGATTGGAAATAGACTTGGAAAAGGTGAGCTGTTGAAGACGGTAATTTTTGGTGTCAAAAATTTGGCGGATGGTATAGGTGGAAGTGTGTTTGAGGACTTTTTTGGTGCTAATATGGTTTTGAGGAATATTGGCTGGGGAAGAATGGTCGATGTGATTGAAGTAGTCTTCTATATTTAGATCACGAACTGATCCGTCTGGTTTGATTTTACCTTGGTCAAAGGCGCGGATAGTGGAAACTGGATCAAAGACGTTTTGTTGGAGCTCGTAGACAATGTTGCCGTGAGGAAGAGTGGTGGAATCAGACTCCCAGGAATGGTGGACTCCTCCAGTTGAAAGATTGACGGCACAGTTTTTGGGGACGGACAGGCGGTTGACAAAGTTTCTGGGATTATGAAATTTGATGAACTGACTGAGCCTGTGGGTACCGGCGGATAGGGAAAGTTGACCATTAACAATCAATCCAGAGATAGTGTGGGCTTCTTGGTCGATCTGCTGACAAGCAGATTGATAATCTTTCCAGTTAATGTTTGGTTTGACACCGAGAGTAATCAAACCTGGCTCAAGAAAATACCAGGATTCAGGTTTGGCAACCCAATCCCCCACTTTCTGAGAAACATGAAGCTGGTAGGAGTTTTCCTGAGCTTGAGTAAGTTTGATAAGGGTATCAATTTTATTACCATGGTGCTTGAGAACTTTGGATCCCAGAACTTGTTGGGGATTGGTAGTGATAAGTTGATTGATGTTAAACGGGTGGTCGTCTGCAGATGTGTGAACTTGGGTTTGAAGGGGGTCTTTAGCATTGCCAATTTCGATAGTGGACGAATCTTTGGTGGTACATTTGGTGGAGAGTTTGGTATCTGAGAATAGTTCGTAGGATTGACCTAGCTTATCTAGGTTATCAATCAGAGGTGCGGACTGGTTGTTTTGAGAATTGGAAATGCCCTTGAGGTGGGCAATATATTCTCCACCCCAGGTAGGTTGGGGAATGAGGTTGGGGACGATGATATAAGGACAAACTAGAGCCATGTTATGACCTAATTAAGGCCAAGACCTCGTCGCGTTTTTGCTCCAAAAGTTGGGCGTTATTAGCTTCAAGGTTCAGTCTAATCAATGGTTCTGTATTTGAACCTCTGACGTTGAAACGCCATTCATCAAATTCTGCTGAAATACCATCAACGTGAAGGATTTCTTGAGCTAAATTTTGATAGTGGGCCTCAATCTTTTGGAGTACATTTGGGACGCTTTCTACGTGAGAATTAATTTCTCCAGAAATGAAATATTTTTGAAGCAGTTGATCCATGAGTTGGTCAAGTGATTGGGTTGAATGACTAAGGTAATCGAGAAGAATTAATAAAGTAACTATGCCGGTATCACAATGAAAAAAATCGGCGAAGTAGTAATGGCCAGTGACTTCACCACCAAAGATGGCCTTCTCGTCAATCATGCGTTTTTTGATATAGGAGTGACCAATGCGGTTAGCAAAGGAGTGACCTCCATTTTGAGCAATAGTTTCTGGAACGACTTTTGAAGCTCGAATGTCGTAGACAATGTTTGCATTAGGATGACGGTGAAGAAAGTACTCTGCCAGTATGGCAGTCATGAAATCACCTGGAATAAATCTTTGATGTCTATCGATGACAAAGAATCTGTCACCATCAGGATCAAACATGACACCTAAATCAGCCTTAGTAGACTGGATTTTAGCGACAACATCTTGTCTGTTTTCTTCTTGAAGAGGGTCTCCACCGTGATTGGGGAAATTGCCATCTGGTTTAAAATACATGGGAACGAGATCAATGCTTGGCAGTTTGGGCTTAATGGCATCAAGAATCGGTCCAACCATGCCGTTTGCTGTGTCAGCAACAATGGTAAAAGACTTAAATCCAGATATGTCAACCAATTTGGTAATATAGTCGATAAATTCAACCATAATGTCAATTTGAGTGTGATTGCCTGTTGTGGAGACGCTATAATCAGGAAATTTATCGGCAATGATCATGTCTTTAATTTCCTTAATTTCGTTATCTCCAGTGAAAAAGTAGGGAATTTGGCGGACCATTTTAAAGCCGTTGTATTCTTTAGGATTGTGTGAGGCGGTGATCATGATTCCAGGAAGTTTTCTAGTTGCACATGCATAATAGTACATGTCCGAGGAGACCATGCCGATATCAATAACATCAATCCCAGCTGCCGTAATAGTTTTAACCATTATCTGATGCAAACTAGGACCAGAGGTACGACCGTCACGTCCGAGGACCATCTGAGTAGGTTTAAGAAGAGAGATAAAACCTTTTGCTACCCCAGCGGCAATGGATTCGTCAAGTTGGTCAGGATAGGTACCGCGAATGTCATAGGATTTAAAGATAGATGTATCAAGAGAAGTCATACAGCTCCTTATTTATCATACTTTATCATACTTTTTGAGAAGAGGTTTTATGCTAGAGGGTAGCTAGAACAATGTCAAGTGTATCACCTAAAGGGGAAAGATTGTGGCCGGTTTTGTTGTCGTGATCGAGATTGAGGAGTTGTTGATGAAGAGCGAGGAGCTTTTGTGGGGAGAAGAGGCTTGCCTGGCGGGATAGCTTTTGAGCTTGCCAAGGAGCAAGTTTGCTGGTGGCGCGGTCTTTGACTTGGATCAAGAGGCGGACTTGGCGGATAAGCATGGCGAAAATAAGTTCAGGTGGCTCTTGAGATTTGGCTTGCTGAAACCATTTGAGATTTGATTGAGGTTTGCCTGGTGCCAGAGCATCGAGAAACTTAAAGAGAACCTTACTGATGGGGAAGCAGAGGTCTTTGGGGTTACCGATAGATTTGAGTTGGGTTTTGGTAAGGGTTTTATTTTCCCAGAGGATAGTTTGAGGGATGTTGGTGTTGGTAACAATGGTTTTTAGATAAGAGGTGAGCTGGTCTTTAGCTTTTGATTTGGGTCTGGTAAAGAGAGATTCAATAATGATCAACCGGTCTGTGCCAAAAAGACTGGTAGTTTCTAAAGCTTGGATTAGATCAGTTTGGGTGAGAATTTTGCCCTCAAGACGAATGACATCTTTGACGCCCTTATGTTTGGCTTCGGAGAGAAGTTGATTTAACTGGTGGCGACTGGAAACTTGATTGTCACCATGGAGCACAAGGAGCATGGGAATAATGAGCAGGAAGTAAGAAATAATGACTAGTGCTTTTATATCACATAAACTGGAATTTTTTGTCGCCGAGGAATCCGGTGACCTCAGGCCTGATGATGGGTTTGCCGTCTTTTAAAAGAGCGGAAGTAACAGAGAAAAGACCGTATCGATGCCAGATTTGATCGAGAGCACGGTGAACAGATTCTTGTTTTTGATAGGAAGGGAGGAAAGAAATTGGAAGTTGAGCTAGAGGTTTGAGGAGGGAAAGGCGAACAGCGAAGCGAATGACCTGGAAAGAGCGATGCCAGTGACGGTAGAGCTGGTAGTAGAGGAGATCAAACATTTCCCCAGTGTGATTGATGTAGTGGTTGAGAGTAAGATGGTTTCCCCAAGATTGGTTGTCACCTTGGAGATAGATACTAACCTGGCGGCCTGCCAATTGTTGACGACGAGTTTTGTAGATGACTTCTGCGGTTAAGTTGTAGAGGATACGTTTGATCTGAGGCTCGCTGTCTGATAGCTTCCAGCCGGTAATAGAGCGACCGATGGATTTCATATGGGGATTTTTGTCGATAAGGCTAAATATGTGGGGATCTTTTCCCCTACTCATTTGCCGTAACTGACCTGACCAGAAGGGTCCAAAGTGAGTGGTAAGATCCTCGTCGGAGAGAAAGTTGATGGAGTAGAGATTGGTGACGCCCAAAGATCGAAGTCTGTTTTCGAGCCGATAACCAATACCACAGACGGATGAAAAGTCGGTGGTGCCTAAAAACTCGTCGATGTTGTTGGCAGTGACAGTGGTGATGGAACCTTTGGGAGAAACTTCGGAAGCAAGTTTGGCGAGGAAGTGGTTGGAGGCAATACCGACATTGCAGGTGACCCAGTCTCCTAGTCGGTCTTTGATCAATTGTTGAATCTGGAGGGCAAGTTGGTGGGGATTTTGATAGAGATGGGTAAGGCAGTTACTGATGTTAATAAAGGCTTCGTCAAGGGAGAAGATTTCTACTTCTGGAGAGATAGAGATGAAGATGTCTTTGAGTTTTTTAGTAGCGTCTAAGTAAAAATCAAATTCGGCAGGCATGAGGATAAGAGAGGGAATGAGTCGCTTAGCTTCTTTGGTGTTGGAGGCGGTGTGGACGCCCAGGGCTTTGGCCTCTTTGCTGGCAGCTATGATGCAGGTGCGACCAACGTCTTTGATAATGCCCACTGGTTTGCCGCGAAGGTGAGGATATTTTTGCTGGATGAGAGTGGCAAAATAAGAGTTGATGTCGATATGTAAGATACAGGACATGGGACCAGGAAGTAAGAAGTAATGATGAATGAGATGATTAAGGTAAGCGGATAAATTTGGTTTAATGGCCTTGTGACTAAACAAAAACCGACTCTAAATCAGGCTGATGTGGTGATGTTACTGGATGAATTTTCCAAGGTATTTGCTACTAAGAATGATTTAAAAGACTTAGAACAGAGACTGGAAGAGAGGTTTGATGAATTGAGGGAAGAGTTTGATGGTAAGTTTGTGAATAAAGATGAGTTTTGCGGAGCGATGGATGATTTGATGAAGGAACTTAAGGATTCCAGAGAAGATAGAGAGATATTGAATGGTAGAACAGTGGATTTGAGGGAAAGAGTGGAAAAGTTGGAAGAAGTGGTGGGAGTGGCGGCTTAGTCTGTAAAAGTGCGGTGGGTGGAGTTTAAATTGATCCTTTAATGAGGTGATGGTCACAGGGCTATTGAACTAATCCGCCTAAACCGGCCACAGCGGACGTGTTAGGGAGTGCTGGCCTGCTTGATTTTCCAGGTGTGATCGTTGAGATTGTAGATGAGTTCATAGAGGTTGCTGGAAGAGAGAGCGGCGAAGTGGAGGTAGCTGATACCGCCATCACGGGTTTGGTACTGGGTGGTGATGAAGTCAACTTGATAGGAATGGTTTTTCCAGAGAAAACGAAAAGGTTTAAAGCCGGTGTGGCTAAAATGGACCAAGACCTCGATGGGCTCGTTAATGTGGGTGCTGGAGTCTGAAGAAGCAAATGAATTTATGGGGTTTGTTTGGGTAAACATGTACCCAAAGAATAGACGAATAAAGTGAACTTGTCAATGGATTAAGAATATTGATTTTAAGAGGTAAAATGGAGATATGAGTTTGGAAACAAAAGACTATGATTTATTGGGGTTAACTAAAGGTTGTGGATTAGACGAGAAAAAGATCTTGCGAAGAGATAAAGTTTGGATGTGGATACATTTGTTAGATGAATTTTATAATTTAGCGCTGAGGAATGGTTATGAGGTTGAAGAGGTGGGTAGGTGTATTAGGTTGTGGTTGGGAGAAAATGTATCTCATGAAACTAGACTTAGGTATGGGGCCGTTAAGCCTAGGTTAAAATCATACATGCGTGGAGTTATTAGTCGATTTAAAGCTAATGTTGACGATGTCGTTTGGGTTGGAGAAGAGGCAAAAAGAATGGAAACAACAGTTGCCTGGGTTAGAGAGGTGGGGTTTAATGGTGTAATTGGTACTTATGTTACTGAAAGGAGTGATCCCAAGCCAGATGGATTTGAGTGGCGTGATCTGGCTAATGCCATAACTGTTGGGTGTGGGGAAGGTTTGATCTTGGCAGGGATGTTTTTTGGGACTTCAAAATATTATGGTGAGAAAAGGGCATTGCAGACTATTGAGCCAGAAATTGATTTCTCAGGGCTTGATTTTGTGAGACAACCAATAGAAGAAGACTTGAATGGTTGTGTGGGTAACTTTGCAGTGTGTATGTCAAAAGTACTACTAGAAAATTATTTGAGAAACGGGATTGGAGTTTCTTGGATAGCTGTATCTGATTTGGTTTATTAACCTGATTTTGGGGGAGTGATGCCGGGAGGTTTGCCATAGTGGGGGGTGATGATGGTGCCTGGTGGTTGGTCATTGATAGGGAGATTGAGGGCAAGGGAGAGAGCATTGGCGATGCTGATGCCGACCCTGAGGCCAGTAAAAGAACCTGGACCAGTGAAGACCTGGATACTGGTAATGGCGGCAAGAGTCGAGTGGGTTTGGTTGAGAGCGGTGACCAGAGCGCTAAAGACATTTTGGTCGCGGGGCGATTGATAGTTGGTGACAAATTCCTGATCGTCGAGACAGATGATTGATTTAAGGTTGTTTGAAGTATCTAGGAAGAGCTTCATAAATAGGCACTATATTAATATATATTATTAAAGTGAAGATAAGGTGATTTCTCTGGTGGTAGCGGAGGTGGTTTTGAAGTAAATTTTGAGAGTGTGGGGTGGCAATATGGTCTCAATTTTTTCTGGCCACTCGATGACGATGATGTTAGTGCCTTCGGCGATGAGCTCTTCAAGGTCGATAGATTTGATGTCTTCTGGGGATCCGATCCGATATAGATCGAGATGATAGAACATACCAGATGATTGAGGGAGAGGATATTGTCTCATGAGGATGAAAGTAGGACTGGTAACACGCTGGGTAATTCCTAGAGCTTTGGCTAGGGATTGGGTGAAAGTGGTCTTGCCGGAACCTAAATCGCCGCATAGGGCAAGGATGGAGCCAGGTTTAATTTGGGAAGCGAGATCTTGGGCAAGCTTGGAAGTTTCGGTGGGAGAATGTGAGATGGTAGTTTCATGGCTCAATTGTCGAATTGTCGAATTGTCGAATTGTCTCATTGTTAGACGGTTATATCAGTTTTTTTAATCTTAGGTAGGTGATGGTCATGCCAATAATATCGAAGCCAACATCGGTGACCATGGGACTACGGCCAGGAGTGAATGATTGGTGGAACTCATCAGATATGGAGTAAAGGATGCAAATAAGGTAGCCCCACTTGTAGTATTTGGTGGATTTGAGTTTTAAAGCACGAACGACGAGGAAATAAAGAACAGCGTAAACAAACATGTGGGCAGATTTTTTGAAGATAAAATCCCACCAGATTTTTTGGGCGGAAGGTAGAGTAGAAAGTGAGGAGAGATAAAAGATGAGACTAGCCCAAAGGATTACTGGAGCATAGAAGTAAAGAAAGTGTTTGAGTTTATTCACCTTATTATTTTAACCCTAAGGGTAAAATTAGGCTAGCTTGAGAAACGGAAGTTTGGTGAGGAGATGTTTTTTAATCATTGGGAAGAAAGCTGTGATAACAAAGCAGATACCCGCAGCGATGATAAAGAGAAAATAGCGATGGTTAGAAGCAAGTTGTGGATTGAGATGACTAGAAGTATTTGCTTGTGTATCTTGGGGAGTTGGGTTTGAGGAAGCAGGTTTAGTGGCGGTGCCTAATACTAAAGGACTGGAGATGGTACTGATGGTATCGGAATGAGTAGGAGTGGCCGAAATTTTGGTATGGGTAGGTGTGGGGGTGGAGGGTGTGCTGGAATTAGAGTTAGTGATGGTGATAGTAGGGACAGGAGTGAGTTTGGGGGTGGATGTTGGTTTGGGAGTAGGGGTTGGTTTAGGAGTAGCAGTAGGTGTGGGAGTAGGAGGTGGCAGATTTGCCTGGCCAGGAGTAGGTTTCAAATTAGCAACTAAATCCCCTACTCCATCGGGAATTCTGCCCCAGGTTTTGTCTTCTGATGAGCCGTTGTATGATATGTGATCGAGAAGCTGGGCACTGGTGGTAGAGTTGTTGTAGAGATAAATCTCTTCTTGACTAGAATTATTGAGAGAGAACTTGTTGGTATCTTGAGGAAATATGAGTAGATATGACTGGGGATCGATTATGGAAGAATTGGGAAGATGGTCTGCAGTGACAGAGAAAAGATGAGATTCGACGGAATCTCGAAGTTGAAACCCGGTGATATCAATGGGCTGGTCGGAGTTGTTGTAAAGCTCAATCCACTCATCGGTTTTTTCATCGCCTGAGGGATTGGGGAGAAATTCGTTGATGGTTAGTTGGGCAACAACAGGGGTTGGAATGAAGGCATAACAAAGCACCCACAAGGAAACAATGAAGACTGTTGTCAGTCGGAGCACAAATAAATAGTAGCGAAAATTTGAGGTGGAGTTAAGGGTGAAATGGATTTAGTAGTTGATGTGAAGATAGTAGGTATCAATACCGTCGTCTTGTTGAACACGAACGTAGCGAAGAGTGCCACCCCCACAAGCGATGGCACCACGATAGAGCTTGCCTTTTCTAACTGCTTTGACTTGAAGGTCATTGTTGATCATGTCGATACCCGTATGTGGATTGCCACCGTAGTAGCGGATGACGGAAGCATAAAAGGTCATGCCATAACCTTGGGTGATCCTGATAGGATCAGATAATGGCCAAGGCCAGGAGCCGGTAAAGTCAAAAGGACCATCAGGACCGTTGTCCCAACCAACAGATTTGCCGCTTAGGTATCCAGCGGGATTTTGGTGAGAGCCGTTTTTATCGACCTCAAAGTGAAGATGGGCGCCGCTGGAGCAGGCTGAAGGACCAGGGATAATGGAAGCGATAACCTTGCCTTCGTTTATATCTCCTACTTCGGTTTCATCACCTTTACCGGCAATAATTGATTGAATGGCATCAAGCTCAGCCATTTTTTTGGAAAGCTCTGTTTGGAAACGCTTTTCATCATTTTTGGTCAGCTCGAGAAGATTTTTCTTATCCAGCTGTTGTTGAGCCAGCGATTGTTTTTGGGCTTCATATTTTTGGGTGAGAGCGTTTAGTTCTTCTTCTTTTTGTTGCTTGAGAGTTTTTTGTTGGTCAAAGTCGGTGCGGGTAGTTTCAAGTTGGTAGATAAGATCACGGTTTTTGTGTTCCACAAGCTGCATGTACTTAAGGTGGCTGACCAGTTGATTGAGACTGTCTGAAGCGACCAAGGTGATAAAGGGATTAAGACGACTTTCTTTATAACTTTGGGTGACCCGATGAAGTAGTTGAGCAGTTAAGTCTTCGAGGGAATTATCGAGGGAGGTAATTTTTTGAGATAAATCTTCAATTTGAGTTTTGATGGAAGCAAGTTCGGATTCAGTGGAAGTAAGCTGAGCTTCGGTAAGGCGAATCTTGTTATTTAGATAGCTGATGGTGGAGGCAAGAGTCTGTTTTTGTCCCTGGACCTTTTCAAGCTCTTGTTTGATTTGGTCGATTTCCTGCTTTTTCTGATCGAGATCTTGTTGAGTGTCAGAAAAAATAGGTCGAGCCAGGCCGAGAAACAGGCCCAGTGTGAAAATTAGGATGGCAAGACGGTGAAGTGTTTTCATAACTTCAAGAAACGTTTGAGAGCAATCCAACTGGCTGAGAAACCAATCATGACACCAAGAAGAACAGAAACGGTGAAGATAAGGATTAGACTTAGGGGGGCAGTAGGCAAGAGCGGTACTTCTCCGGCAAATTGGATGATATATGGGGTGGAGTAAAGAAGAAGGGTGACGCTAATAATGTAGGCAAGGAGAGCTGAGAAAAAGCCATAGAGGACACCTTCGAGAAGGAACGGGCCCTGGATATACCAGTGGCTGGCACCGATGAGCTCAAGAATTTTGATCTCGTATTGTTTGCCAGAGATCTTCATACCGACAATGATGACGACGATAAGAATTGAGGTAGCAGCTAAAAGACCAACAAAGCTAATGCCTCCCAGTCTAATGCCGGTAAGCCAGTTGTTGAGCACATCAACAATGTCGCTTCTGAGGGCAACTTCGTCGACTCCTGGGGAGTTTTGGACTTCGGAAGCTACGGATTTAAGTGAAGGCAAATCAAAGGTAGAAATTTCCAGACTGGCAGGGAGGATGTCAGCGGTGACCAACTCAAGGAGGACAGGGTCATTTTTGTTTAAGTCTTTGTAGATGTCGAGGGCTTGTTCTTTGGGAACGTAGGTGACACTGGATACCCGAGTGTCATCTTTGAGCTGTTGTTGAACAGCATTAATTTGATCTTCGACAGCATCGGTCTTAAAAAAGATAAGCACTTGGGGCCGAGTCTCGAAGTATTTGAAGGCTTGGTAGAAGCTGATACTGGCAAAGCCAACAACATCAGCTACAAAAAAGGTGATGGTGAGTACCAAAATTGCAGCAGCAGCTTGGTATGGAGTGCGACGCATGTTGGTGAGGGTTTTGGAAAGCATGATGAGGAAAGTAGAAAATATATAGTATTTTAGTATATGGGGAAAGCGAAAGTTGTTTGTTCTTTAATCTTTTTCTTGTGATCGAGGTTCGTCTTTTGGTTTGGAAGGGTGGTGGGGTTTGGTGTCTTTGATAAGTTTGCCTTTTTCGAGATGAATTTGACGGTGGGGAAATTTGTTGACGAGTTTTTGGTCATGGGTAGCCATAATCACAGTAGTACCGTTTTCATTGATATCGTTTAAAAGTTTAATGATTTGGAGAGAAGTATCTTGATCAAGATTGCCGGTGGGTTCATCGGCAAATAAAAGGACGGGGTCGAGGGCTAGAGCACGGGCTATGGTGACACGTTGAACTTCTCCGCCGGAGAGTTGGGAAGGAAAGAGCGAGCCTTTGTCTTTGAGACCGACTTGTTCTAGAAGAGAATGGGTAATTTGGTCGATCTCTGCTTTGGGTTTGCCAAGGATCTCAATGGCGAGGCGGATGTTTTCGAAAGCGGTTTTGTCGGTAATGAGTTTGAAGTCTTGGAATGCAGAGCCAATTTGACGCCTTAAGTGGGGAATTTCTTTGTCTGGTAACAGGCTTAAGTCATGATCGGCGACAATAATTTTGCCTGACGTGGGCCGTATTTCTCTGAGGATAAGGCGGAGAAGTGTGGTTTTGCCTGCTCCAGAGTGACCGAGGACAAAAACAAACTCGCCTGGATCAACTTGGAAACTTAGATCATCCAGAGCGATGTGATTGGGGGCGTAGATTTTGCTGACAGAATCAAAAGTGATCATGGCAGAAACGAAATTAGCGACTAGTGATTAGTGGTTAGCGTCTAGTAATTAAATCGATAAAGATCTTATACGTCTTGTATATTCAAGCACAGACTGGAGGATTTTTCACTACTAAGTTAGAAGTGAGGACTGGTTAGTCACCTACCGGTGATGCAGGCGTATCGGTTCCCGCTTCGTCAAACGGTTTCTCGGCGTTTAGCTCGAGAACCTGGGCGCGGCCGACGTCCATGAGCCAACCGGCTTTTTGAGCAGCAAAGGTCTCGCCCCAGACTTTGACTTTGGTGCCGTCAAGTTTGTCTAAGTCCATGATTGAAGAGGTGAGGTAGACATTTTGACTGACACCACCGGCACGAAGCAGGTGGTGGGAGCCTTCGCCATCGACGCCGCCCTTGACTATGACACCTTCGGCACTGTCTTTATAGGTATTTTCGTCTGGACTTCCAATAACATCTCCTACCTTAAGACCTTCTTGGGTCATTTGTTCTGAGGTTTTGTTAACTGGGGATTTTTTGAGATTAAAAGCTTTGGACATGGCATAGCCTGTACCAACTCCAGCTGAAGTGATGATGAGGGCGGCAGCAATGGTACCGATCAATTTTTTGGCCATAGGATTAGAGGAATTTTTATCTAATGGTTTAATGATTTTTTGTGCAACCGTGGGAGGCAAGGATTTGTTGGGGTCATCCTGAGGAGATGAAGGGGTTTTGGTTGGTGGTGAGTCGAGTTTAATGTCTTTGGGCGGGTGGTCGCTCATAATGGATAAATGATAGCAGATACTAGGGGTTAGCGTCTAGTGGTGAGTGGGGAGACAGAGAAGTTAGGGTAGATAAAGGAGATAGGGAAGATAGGGAAGACGGAGATTAATTGTTGAGAGTGAGCTCGGCTTCGATGAATTGATCAAGATCTCCGTCGAGAACCGCTTCGGTGTTGCTGGTCTCGATCTCTGTTCTTAAGTCTTTGACCAGGTGATAGGGATGGAGAACGTAGGATCGAATTTGGCTACCCCAGGCGGCAAATTGATGTTTGCCTTTAAGATCTTGTTGTTTTTGTTCGATCTCAATTTGCTGCTGCTGCCAGAGTTTGGAGGTGAGAATATCGAGGGCAATCTTTCTGTTTTGTTCTTGGTGGCGTTGAGTCTGACAGGTGACTACAATGCCTGAGGGTTTGTGAGTGAGACGGACGGCGGTGTTAACTTTGTTGACGTTTTGACCGCCAGCACCACCAGACCTATAAAACTGCCAGTCAAGATCGTTGGGGTCGATAGTAATGGTTTGGTCAATGCTGGTGATAGATGGTAAGACCTCGGCACCGGCAAAGGATGTCTGACGGAGGTTGTCGGCATTAAAGGGACTGAGTCTTACCAGGCGATGGGTGCCTGATTCCCCTTTAAGATAGCCGTAGGCATATGCAGCCTTGACGAGAAAGGTAACCGACTTAATACCAGTTTCTTCACCAAGACTGATGTCAGTCTGTTCAAACTCCCAGTTTTTACGTTCGAAGTAGCGTTGGTACATGCGAGAAAGCATGGCAGCCCAGTCCATAGCTTCGGTACCACCCTGACCGGAGAAGATAGTGATAAAGGCAGGTTCGGAATCATGGGGAGCGTTGAGATATGATTGAAGCTCAAGCTGGTGAAGTTTTTTGGTAAGCTTGTCGATTTCGATTTGGATTTCTTGTTGATCTGAAGGTTCTGTGGATTCGGTGAGGAGTTCAATTAAACTTTTAAGATCCGTTAGCTTTTGGTTGAGATCGGATACGGTATTGAGTTGATCGGTAATAAAGGAGACCTGTTGCATGGTGGTTTTGGCAGTGGATTCGTCAGCCCAAAAATCTGCCTGAGAAGATTTGACTTGAAGCTCTAAGAGTTGCTGACGGAGTTGGTCTATTTGGAGAAATGTCTTAACTTGCTCAAGTTTGGAGGTGAGATCATTTATCTGGTCGCTAAGTTCGGTCATGGTAGTATTTTAACAGGGTCTGGAGCATTTCTGGACAGGTGAAGAGAATTAACGCTGAGCTGAGGTGGTGGCTTCGTAGATGAGGTCGGAGCAAAAATCTCGCTTGATCTGTTTAACCTGGTCTTGAGGCAGTTGTTTGAGCTTGGAGGTAAGAGAGGAAAAAATGGTGTCGACGTCGATTTGTTGTTCACCGAGGATAGCACCTTGGGGAAGTTTGTCGAGCAGGTTGGATGAGGCAATCTCTTGGGGTAAAGATGTGGGCAACTTGGATTGGCTTTGAGTAGCTAGATCAAGGGCTTGTGAGCGAAGCGATTCTACCCGACCTTTGATACCTTCATCGGGGATAATAGCGGGATCATAGAATGCGTAGGCGGTGGAGGCAACGGTAGCAAAGAGAAAGAGACGAATGAAACGGCGACGGAGGCGGCGGGAGATGAGGGGCCTGGGACCGTCTGACTGATGCTTCTTTTTTTTGGACATATTATTGGGAAAATTTCTATTTATAATTTACCTAATTTCTAAGCAAACCCCAATGCCCAAATGCACTAAATTAATCATAACTTGATAAAATTAGTAATGTAGCGGCGTTACTCAAATCTAAGGGCATCTATGGGATGGAGACTGGCGGCACGGCGGGCGGGATAGAGACCAAAGAGGATGCCAACTAGGCTAGAGACGACAACCGCAATAACTACGGTGAGCGGATTAACTACAAAGGGAATGTGGACAAGTGAGGAGACGGCAAAAGCTCCTGTTACACCAATGATGATGCCGATGGCACCACCGACGAGTGAAAGGGTAACTGACTCGATCAAGAATTGGATGAGAATATCCTGATCTCTGGCCCCAATGGCTTTGAGGAGGCCGATTTCTCTGGTCCTTTCGGTGACGGTAACCAGCATGATGTTCATGATGCCAATGCCGCCAACGAGGAGAGAGATGCCGGAAATACCAGTGACCATGAGGGTGAGCAGGTTGGTGATGGTCTGAATGGTGGTAAGAGAATCTTTAAAACTTTGTATATAGAAGTCAGCATCGTCTTCTGGAGCGATATCACGATAGTCACGAAGATAAGTTTCGACGTCGTCAATGGTTTGGTTGATAAGGTCTTCGTTGTGGACACTGATGTCGATTTCCACAAGTTTATCGATACCAGTGATGTTGCTAATCATGGAACTTAGAGGGACACTGACAGCGTTATTGAAAAAACCAGCGGTAAGGGCACCAGAGGCTTTGGTGACACCAATAACACGGTAGCGTTGGTTATCAATGCGGATAGAGTCACCTACAGGATCGGTACCTTCGCCGAAAAGATCTTTGGCAACGTCATAGCCGAGAACGGCCACCTTGGCATGATTAGTATCATCAATGTCGGAAATAAATTCGCCATATATGACGTCGGGCTTAAGAATAACTTGAGCTTCGGAGGTGAGACCATAGACTAAAGCTTGGGTTTTTTCGTCGTTACCAGAAATGGCAGAGTTAGCGAAGCCGAAAGGAGCGACAGATTCAATGTTACTGATATGGGCGTTTTGGATTGCTTGGGCATCGGCGGTGGTAAGGGGATCGCTGGTACTGCCAAAGGAAGAAAATGCATTGGCACCCGGTGCAATTTGGAAATAGTTGGTACCAAAGACGCTTAACTGTTGGGTAATAAATGCGACGGCGCCTTGACCGATGGAAGAAATGAGGATGACCGAGGAAATACCGATAACCATGCCCAGCATAGTCAAGCCAGTGCGGAGCTTGCTGCCGCGGAGGGCTTGGTTTGAAGAGGTGATGAGTTGAGAGAAATGCACGATAAAAATTAACCTAATTGTTCTAATTGCTAATTGATCTAAATATTACCATTGGTGTTGACTAATATGTGCTTATTTATGGTTTAGATTTAGGGATTATTCGTGCCGGAGGGCGTCGATAGGGTTAAGGCCTGCTGCTCTTTTGGCTGGGTAGAGTCCAAAAACTATGCCTACTAAAGTAGAAACAGTGACGGCAAAAATGATGGCAATGGGGCTAACAACAAATGGAATGTGTGCTAGAGCAGAGATGGCTAGAGCAACACTGATACCGACAGAAATTCCAACAAGACCACCAATCAGAGAGATAGTGATGGCCTCGATAAGAAACTGGTTAAGGATGTCTTGTTCTTTGGCGCCAATGGCTTTGAGGAGGCCAATTTCTCTGGTCCTTTCGGTGACAGTAACTAGCATGATGTTCATAATGCCGACACCGCCAACGACTAGAGAGATGGCAGAGATGGAGGTGATCATGATAGTGAGGAGGTTGGTAATGGTGCGGATGGTGTCGAGAGTGTCCTTGAAGCTTTGAGTAAAAAAGTCAGCGTCTTCATCGGGTTTGATGTTGCGATAATCACGGAGGAAAGCTTCAACATCGACCATGGTTTGTTGGGTAAGGTCTTCGTTGTCAACACTAACAACTATTTCAAAAAGTTGATCGACGCCAGTGAGATTGCTGATAAGTGAGTTGATGGGAACTACTGCAGCGCTATTGAAAATATTGCTAGTAAGGGCACCTGATGCTTTGGCAAGACCGACGACACGATAACGAGAATTATTAAGTCGGATACCTTCACCTACAGGATTGGCACCTTCACCAAAGAGCTCATCAGAGAGGTCAGTGCCCAGAACAACGACGCGAGCATGGTTATCATTATCGGCAGAAGTAATAAACTCGCCATAGATAATTTCTGGTTTGAGGACAGTGAGTACATCTGGAGTAACACCTCTGATAGCAGTCCTGACTTTTTCGTCGTTAGCAGATACTGAAGCGTTGGTAAAAGCAATGGGAGCAACGAGACGGATGTTGGTGATGCCAGAATTCCTGATGGCATCAGCATCTTTGGTGGTAAGAGGATTTTTGGTGGTAGCTGCTTGAGAAAAGGGGTTTTGTCCTGGGGCGATACGAAAGTAGCCAGTGCCAAAAACACTCAGCTGGTCGGTGATAAAAGCGACTGCACCCTGTCCAATTGAAGAGATGAGAATAACAGCGGAGATGCCGATGACCATACCGAGCATGGTAAGGAAGGTGCGTAGCCGGTTACCGCGAAGAGCTTGGTTAGAGGAGATGATGGTTTCTTTGAGCTGCATTTAGAAATTAACTTAATTGTGCTAATTAACCTAATTTCTAATCAAATCCCAATTCCCAAATTTCTCCAACAATTGGTTCATTTTTCGTTAGTCATTTTTTAGGTTAATCAGGTCAATCAGAAATTAGAAAATTACGTAAGTGTGATGTTAATTATTAGACCGTCCGTTATGCCTTGTGGATCTTTTGGTGGTTGGGTTTATCTGACTTAATAAGGCCGTCTCTTAAGGTGATGATGCGTTTACTATAATCGGCGATGTCAGGCTCGTGGGTAATGAGGATGATAGTGTTGCCTTTGCGGTTTAGATTTTGGATAAAGTTCATAATTTCGTAGGCGGTGGTGGTATCGAGGTTGCCGGTAGGCTCATCGGCTAAGAGTATTTGGGGTTGCATGACCAAGGCTCTGGCAATAGCGACTCGTTGAATTTGGCCACCGGAAATATGGTTACTTAAATTATCAGCTTTGTTGGCGATACCAGCAACTTCGAGAGCCTCTAGAGCCCGACGCTTTCTCTGGGCGGCTGGAACATCGGCATAGATCATGGGTTTTTCGACGTTAGCTAGAACTGTGGTGCGGGGAAGGAGATTGAAGGATTGAAAGACAAAGCCAATATCAAGGTTCCTGATCCTGGCTAATTGGTCTGGGGTGTAGCGGCTTATGTCACGGCCTTTGAATTTGTAAGTGCCAGAGGTAGGACTGTCTAGGGCGCCCATGATGTGCATGAGAGTAGACTTACCACTACCCGATGGGCCCATAATAGCGACAAATTCTCCTGAATTGATAGTCAGATCAATGCCTTTGAGGGCTTGATAATCACCAGCCGGGGAAGAGTAGGTCTTTTGGAGGTTAACAAGCTCGATAATCGGAGAGTTTTTGGCCATAGTAGTCCCTCCTACTGGAATAAACCGCCGGAACTAGTGCGCTTGACTTGATCATTGGTGAGGGCAGTAATGATTTGCTGGCCTTGACTGATACCGGAGGTAATTTCGATCTTGCCATCACCTTTAGAACCAGTTTCTACGGGAATATATTTGACATCGCCTTTATCACCAACCACACGGACGGCACGACCGCCTTCGTATGGCTTAACGGCGCTAGTGGGCACAGTGAGGACATTATCTTTGGAGGCGACAGTAATGTCGACGTCTGCGGTCATACCGCCTTTGATAGACGGGTCAGGATCGTCAAGGACAATATAGACAGAGTAATCAACGACGCCACCGGTGGGATTGGTAAAGGAATCAACCCGATCAACGTGGCCCATGAAAGTGCGGTTGGGGAGAGCATCGAGCTGGATGGTAACGGGTTGTCCCGCTTGGACCTTGATGGCGTCGGTTTCACCGATATCGACCTTGACAATAGTGCTGGCTGAGGGGTCATAGATGACCAGAGCTGGAGGAGTGGAGGAGATAGTCAGGCTGGTAGGAGCTGCGACGACGTCACCTGGGCTCAAGCTTAAGTTTCTGATTTCGCCTCCAATGACGGCGGTAACTTGACTATCTTGAGTAGCTTGATAGGCTTGCCAGGCCGCACTTTGGGCAGCTGAGGCTTGTCTGAGAGCATCAGTTTCTTTTTTGAAATTGGCTTCGGCAGCAAGCCATTGTTTTTCGGGTACCATAAATTCAGGTAAGTTCCTTTGATCAGTTTTGGGGTTGCCGTTAGCGTCTTCGTAATCATCGCTTTCGGCGAGGTCTTTAAACGAATCCCATTGGGAAAACATGGTGGCTTGTAGACTGTATTGGGTAGCCTGGACACTTTGGTAGGCGGTTTTGGCAGCCATGTAATTAGCCAAAGCGGTATTTTTTTCTTGTTTGGTGGCGGAACTAACGACTTTGAAAAGATTGGTGTTTTTGTTGACGATGTCGCCGTTTTTGACTGATACGGATTCGACCAAACCGGTGGAAGTAGAGTAGACGGGGATGGCACCAGAGGAGGTGATGTTGCCGGTTTCACTAACTAGCTCGGTAATGGAACCAAGAGTGGCAGTTTCTAGTTCGTAGCTGGGGCCAGAGGAAGCTTTTTTGAGGCGATTGGCAATGACAAAGATGATCAAGACCAAAATGACTATAAAGAAGAGCTGTTTCTTTTTACTTAAGGCTTTGAAGAAACGCCAAAAGTATCTGATTGGGGTGGTGATGAGTGTTAAAAGTTTCATAACAATACGAACCAAACTGTGTTGGACAAGAACCATGGTACGACAAAACCCGTCAAATTGGAAGACTATGACAGGTGGCG
>Ga0066639_10000893_pt1 | contig 26681 bp, 29 predicted proteins | sample CryGeyCG2114_010_2_FD_59504 | JGI IMG/M metagenome (GOLD analysis project Ga0066639, IMG submission 59504) | Groundwater microbial communities from aquifer - Crystal Geyser CG10_big_fil_rev_8/21/14_0.10 | ecosystem: Environmental > Aquatic > Deep subsurface > Groundwater | place: USA: Utah...
GCTGCATTCTTTACCCATAGTAAGAGTTGGGATTGCCATCCATTCTTTTGAGGGATAAGTTTTATATATTTTCTTTAAAGAGTTGCTCTTATTTTCTTTTTTGCGAAGAATTGGTTTATTTTCCTTAGAGCAAATAAATTGTCTAATACCTTCTTCTTTTGGATCTCCTACCCACTGAAACCCTAAAAAGCAAGTAAATCTGTCCTCTTCATTAAATTCATTAAGATTTTGAACTACGTTTTTCCAAAGTTCATTTGTGGTACTGTCTTCATTTTCAAAATGTGATGTTGCATGAAAGTGAGATGCTCTATCATCCCTAAAATATCTCAAGTAATTTTCAATGTTTTCGTCAGAATCAACTTTTTCAGACTCACCATGTAAAACTCCCCAAAATAAGGAAGTATCTTCGCTAGCAAAACATTTTATAGGAGGGGATTGGTATGTAATATTGTTTAATTGGTTAAGCAATTTTATTTTGTAAGTTCCAGGTTCATTGAAATATAAGTTTGGCAAACTAATAAATCCTGTCTCAGGAACGAAAAGCTTCCAGTTTAAGGATTCATGGAAAGATCCATAACTTAGGTCAATTAAGGTATTTTCTGGAGCATTAGAAGTTAAGTTGCCATATTTGTCTTCAAAACGGACTATGACATCGAAGCGTTTATTCCTTGCAATTTGAGATGGCGCTATTACGCGAATGTTATCAAGCTCTCCACCTCTAATATCCATATGGAAAGACTCTGGATCTTGATAGTTGCCTTTGCCTTTAGGATCAACATAAAGGTGAAAAGTCCTCCGTCTTTGTGTATTTTTTTGGCACTGATTACCATACTTTTCAGCGTCTTTGGCCGGAGTTCCCATGATGATCATAAGAGTTTCTCCAGATTTCACTTCTAGTGGTAAAGTGAACTCATACTCAGAGGAGTCTTTTTCTTTTTTTGCAACAAAGGCCTTACCATTTGGCAATTGGCCCCATATTAAATTAGTGGAGTTTTTTACATCTGTTTGTGGCAATTGCCAATCGATGGGCCGGTCTTTCAACTGCATATCTAGTTTTAGCTTTGTCCCTTTTGGAAGGGTATTAGCCGTTGTATAAACCAGTTTCCAAACTCCGACCTGACCTGCATATGCAAAGTTAGGCTCACAATAACAAACAGATCTGCGCATAAAATTTATCCTTTCTTTTTTATATTTTGCCTTATCATTAAATGTATTTCAAGGAAGCAATCTTCTACATGCTTTTTCTTGGAATGATTCTAATTTTATTTATACATCTTTCTGAAGAGCTAATTACTTCTAACTCAAATTTATCATGATGCAATTTCCACCCTTTTGATGGGATTGTTCCAGCTCTGTGAAAAACGTATCCTCCGATTGTCTCATATTCAGGATTATGTGGAATTGAAATTCCTAACTTACTTTCAATATCAATAATACTCATCTTTGCATCAACTAACCACTCATCATTTTTAAGTTTTGTAAATGGCTCTTCTTCCACTACATCATATTCATCTTCAATTTCACCTACTATTTCTTCCAAGATATCTTCAATAGTAATTATTCCTTCAGTGCCACCATATTCATTAACAACTACTGCCATGTGCGTTTGCTTGTTTCTGAACTCTTGCAGTAAGTGTGAAATTTTCTTATTTTCAGGAGAATAGATTACCTGTTTTAGCAAAGATTGAACTGAGAAGTTAAGTAGCTTTTCATTTTTCTTTTGCTCTGCATAGAAAGTTAAAAGATCTTTATAAAGTAAAACTCCGATAATCTCGTCTAGTGACTCTTTATATATCGGTACTCTACTGTACTCTTCCTCTAAAAAGATATTAGTCGCTTGAGCAAGTGTTGCATTAAGTGGCAGGGCCACGACATCAATTTTGGGTATCATAACTTCTCTAGCAACCCTTTTGCGAAAAGAAACTAGTGAGTTGATCAGTTTTTGATCATATGGCTCCAGATATTGAATAAACTCAGAATCTTTGATCATTTCTTTCATTTTTTCTTCAATAGGTGGTTGAGAAGAACCTTCAGGTTGAACATTTTCGAGAAGATACCTTCCAAATTTTAAAAAAATTCCGACAAATGGAAAGAAAACAGTTAAGATAATCGATACAATTAAAGCTGTGCTTTGAATAATTACCTTGGGCATCATCACAGCTAGAATTCTCATTAGAAACTCAGCAAAAGTTGAAATAGATAGAGCTATTAAAACAATTAGAAAAAGATTTAGCTTTGTTGAAGAAAATAGATAAATGCAAGCAAAACCTGCATACAATATTAGCAGTATATGCTTTGTTAGACTGATCGTTAAATATAGGCTTTTCCATTTATTTTGGGACAAAAACTTTTTAAAGATTCTTTGAAAGAAAAAAAGTTTAGATTTTTTTTTCTCAATAAATTCACTGCCTTCAAATTTGCCCAGTTGAGAAAAAGCTGAATGGAAAGCTGAAAGAAGCATGGCTCCTAGCAAAAATGATAGAGGGGTTAGTATTTCGTTTAGTTTCAAAAGTCAACCTTAATTATCTTTTCATTAAATTTTCGTTCTTTAAAAAATCCATACATTGTTTTTCTTTTTTTTTCATGATGATTCTGTCATTTTCTTTGATATCATCAAAACCAATTAAGTGGAGTATTCCGTGGACTATGTATAGATATGCTTCTTCATATGGGTCTAAATTATGCTCTTTTGCATATTTTATTGCCGTATCAGTACAGACAAAGACTTCTCCCAATATTCTATTTTCAACAGTTTTTTCATCATCGATTGGAAAACTTATGCAGTCCGTAGTAGATGGATCATCAAAAAATTCTTCATGTAGTTCACAAATCTCAGGCTCATTTACAAAATGAAATATAACCTCATAACAATCTACATTTAGATATGACAAAAGGGCTTTTACCATTTTGGTAATAGCCCTTTTATAAATTTTTAGTCCTTTCTGATGATCAAAGATAGTGACTTTCACAAATCATTTAACTGGTGTTTTAGGAAGAGATGTAACTTTATTATCTTTTCCATCTTCCCATTTTCCTATCTTGCGAAGTATATCTATTCTTTCGTAGCGTTTTAAAACGTTGCGTTTTTTATCACCTTTGTTGGACTTGCCATAACTTGGATGTCTAGACATATTAAACCTGTTTAATTTTTGGGATGAATGCTGTTTGATTTTCATTAGGCATCGCATTTAAATGCTCTTTAAAGCCTAAGGGTAATTTATCTTTTTTAGGTCCAGTTTTTATAGAGCCTATTTTGGGCTTTCTAGGACTTTGATTTCGGCGCTTGCCTTGCTTGCTCATTCGTGTCATTGATAAGACTCCTTAATTCATAGGAAGCAATTATATATAAGAGGGATAAATTTTTCAAGAAAGCATGCTTTCAATAAAAAATTTTCTTTCTTTGTATAATTCATATTTTTTTCTAGATAGCTGTAGTTTACCTGATGCGGTAAAATCTTCAAACTCATAAATAATATTTATATCATCTAGCATCAAGGGGTTAGGGCATAAATTAAAAATATATTTAGCGTTATTCAAATTCTCTCTTTTGGAAGTAACTACAACTTTTTCATCTATATAGGTAGAGCTTGTGAAATGAGGCAGGAAGGAGGTCTTTGGGGTTTTCCATAAAAGATCATCAACAAACTGTACTGAACTATCATCTGCTGAGATAAACAATATTTTTTCATTTTTAGAAAAGTGATAGTAGGCAATCTCCACTATTTTTTGTAACTTTGACTTATTATTTTTTATTTGAAAAAAAATAGCTCTCATTTATTTCTCTCAGGAACAATTACTCCGCAAGAAACAGTCAACTTAACTGCTTCTTCGTTTGTCATATCTACTTTCAATTGTTTATCTTCTTCAGTAAATAATATAAAACCGGATATGGGATGAGGAGCTGTTGGCACAAATACTGGAGTTAATTTTTTTTCAAAATGTTTTTGACAAACATTTGGGACTCTTCCGGTAGCAAAGCCAACTGTAAAGCTTTTCTTCGATGGAAACGAAACCATTACAGGATTTCTAAACGCTTGGCTATCTTTTTGGAAAAATGCTTGAACAATATCTTTAGAAGTCATGTAAATTGGCTTGATTAAAGGAATTTTTGACATAATTTTATTGGTAATTGACAGAGCCCACTTTATAAAAAATAGCCGTCCAAAAAAGCCAAGTAACATAATGAAGAAAAAAATTAGTACTAAAATACTTGTTCTGGCTAGTAAAGTTACGATTTTTTGTGAATGAATCCACTTTAGCTTTTCTGTGATAATATCTTTAACTACGTTTAAGAAAGGATCTGTTAAAAAGTCTACCAGAAAAGTTAAAACTAAAACTGTTAGTGCTAAGGGCATTAAAATTACAAGCCCAGCTAAAAATGTTCTTTTCATGATTGTTTAAGTATCTCTTTAGTTTCACTTTCAGGAATTATAACACCGCAAGACACTATGTATTTTATAGCGTCTTCTGTTTTCATATCGATAAAAATCATATCTTCTTTTTTTAGCATTAATAGAAAGCCTGTTGTAGGGTTTGGAGTAGTTGGCACGAAGACTGATATTAAGTTTGAATTAGCGGCCTTGCTACAAGTTTTAGGCGATTCTTGACTAACTAACCCTAAGCAATAGGTCTCATCTTTTGGGAATGGTACCATTACAACTTGCTTGAATGAATTTTTATCTGATGCAAAAAGTGTCCTGATAATTTCTTGTGTAGTTTTATAGACTTTATTAACTAAGGGTATTTTATGAATTATTGCATCACTTAACTTGATCAAAGCTTTAAAGAAAAACCAACGAGCTATGAAACCTAAAATCAAAGTAGTAAGAAATAGTCCAATTAAAATTATGAGCTTACTGCCGTATAGTAAAACCTGTTCAGGGGTTAAAAAAAGAAAGCCAATTTCTTTTAAAGCCGTTTGAGATAGAAATTGAGAAACAAAACCAATAAATGGCTTGGTTAAAAAATTCACTAAAAAAACGACCACAGCTATTGTTACAGCTAAAGGCAAAAGTATGACAAGGCCGGTTATAAAAAATTTTTTCATAAAACCTCATTTGGTTATTTTAAGCTCTATTTTGCAAGACTAGTCCATTTACTGTCTTTTACTCTAAATCGATATGGTAAAAGAGCATCATCTTTTGCATAATCAACTCCAACCCTTTTAGAGATCAGTATATCATCTTCAGAATAACTATTAAAAGCATCATAAATTCCAATTGATGAAGATGATAGTAAATTCTCATTTATTTCTTTTGTTATTCCCAGCGCTTGGCATAATGCACCGGGGCCTGCTGTTAGAGACCTTTCCAGGTTAGATTTTTTTCGCCTAGTAAGCATGATATCAATTCCATCCAATGGTTTTACAGCTCTAATTAAGACAGCTTGAGGATTATTTTCTTTTCCAGTGACAACATTAAATAAATGATGAGTACCATAGCAGATATATACGTAGGCAACCCCGCCTTTTTGATACATAACAGAAGTTCTTTTTGTTTTTCTATTGTTATATGCATGACATGCTTTATCCTCTATGCCATTATATGCTTCTGTTTCGACTATTTCCGCAGAAGTTAAGAAATTGTCAATATTTGTTATTAGTACCTTACCTAAAAGATCTTTTGCTATGTAGACAACATCCTCATTTTGATAATAAGGAGATTCTAACAACTTCATTTCTTTTTTGGCGGTTTTTTTAGAATCTTCCATTTTAAACGTTGCCTTATGAGATCTACTTCATCTAAATGCAAATAGATACTGTCAGATAGCTTGAATTTAAAGTTTGTATATTTTCCAACCAAGGTATTTTGCTTAGGATGGTATACAAAATAATCTTGCTTAAGTTCACTTAAAGGGATTGAATTTTCCATGAAATATTCAGGTATATCAAAATAAAGTGCAAAAGGTTTTATTTTTGTGATGCTACCTTTGAAAACAAAATCAGGGTCATTTTGATGCTTTTTAGCTAAAAGTCTTAACTTTTTCAAGTATATAACCGAATTTTCAGCTTTCATCGCCTTGCGTTCTTGGTTTGAACAATGGGTTGCTATGACGTCTATTTTATCTAATTTGTCCTGCTCTGAAAATAAAAGCCTATGGATTATTAGGTCACTATAGCGTCTAATAGGTGAAGTAAAATGGCAGTAGTAATCTAGTGAGAGGCCAAAATGTCCAATATTGCCAGACGAGTAGCTAGCAAGTCTCATGCTTTTAATAAATGCAATTGAGATGTCCTTAAAGTAAGGGGATAGTTTAACTTTTGCAAAAAGATCTTGCAGCTGTTTGTTGGTAGGGTTTTTTAATGCCTTAAAGCCATATTGAGCTGTGATGCTTAAAAACTCATTTAAGCTTTCTTCTTTTGGCTTTTCGTGAATTCTATAAATTGCGGGCTTATTAGAACTGCTTAAGTGTTTGGCTACAATTTCATTGGCCTTTAACATGAACTCTTCAACTAATTGATGGGATATATCATATTCAACTGTCTGAATGCTTAAAGGCTCTCCATCTTCTGCAATTTCAATAAAGCTGTCTGGAAGGGAAAAATCTATGCTCCCCCTTGCAAAACGCTGCTTTTTTAATAGCTCACACAGCTCTGCCATCAGCTTTAAAGTTGATGCAAAGGAACTTTTGCGCTTGTTCTCTAAAATCGAAAAGGCTTCTTCATAGGAGAATCTTTTTTTTGATTTAATAAATGATCTGACAATCTCGTAGCTTTTGAGTTTCCCGTTTTTATCTAAGACCATCAACACTGAAATACAAAGCCTTATGACCTTAGGCTTGAGACTGCAAAGCCCATTTGAAAGCTCATAGGGGAGCATTGGTATACATTTTTCTGGGAAATATATGGAATTAGCTCTTGAAAAAGCTTCCTTATCAAGTAGGGTATCAGGCTTGATATAGTGAGATACATCTGCTATATGCACCCCTAGTTTATATTCGCCCTTGCTTGTCTTTGTCAACGAAAGGGCGTCATCAAAATCTCTAGCGGTTTTAGGATCGATTGTAATTGTATTCAAGTCTGTTAGATCTACGCGGTCTTTAAGGTCAGCTTTTTTTACAGAACTGCCCATTTTTAGAGCTTCGTCCATGGTCTTTTTAGTGAAAGAATCTCTGATCTCAAACTCCTCTACTGCAGCAACTAAATCATACTTAGCTTCAAAAATACTGCCTATTTTATAGCTAAAAGCAGCCTCGATTTTGCTTTCTTCACTGCTCCAGGAACTTACATTCATTACTATCCTGTCACCAATTTTTAACTTTTTATTGGTTTTAATATTTACAACCTTATCAGGTCCTAAAACTGGAACTATTACCTGATAGTTTACTTTATCTACATGGCAGACAGTTCCGGCTAAATGAGATCTTCCTCTTTTCAGGATATTAACTATTTCTCCTTCAGGCCCTTTTGCAGTTATTTTCTTACTTGCCTTAACCTCAACTATATCTCCATCAATAGCATTATTGATCTTAGTTTTTGGAATGAAAATGTCTTCTTTGAAATCAGGGGGTGGATCGATTATTTCTGCAAAACCAAATCCTCTTTGATTTAACCTTAAGATGCACTTAAAGTTATTATTTGCATTTTCGACTCGAGTGTACTTTTTATTTTTTAGAGTAAGTCTATTTTTTTTTAGCAGATCATCTAAGATAATTTTTAGGTAATGAAGATGTTCATTTGGAAATGCTAGCTTTTCTGCAATTTTTTCAAATGTCAAAGGCTTGTATTTTTTGCCCAAAACAAAGCCTTCAACAGTAGAGCTTAAATTTTGTAGTATCTTTTTTTTATTTTTCATAATTAGTTATTCATTGTATTCGATCGCAACTAAAAAAGTTATTAAAATTAAATGATAAATCCCTTTTCACTAAGAGCTTCTTGTAGTTCTTCAGCTGATTTGAAAACCTCTGCATCTAACCCTGTCTTTTTTGCAACAGCTACAAATTCAGGGACATCATCAATATAAAAACTTTTTTCCCTATTTGCCATTTCTAAGGCAAGTTTATATATTTTAGGGTCTGGCTTTCTTAGCTTTTTTTCAAAAGATAAAATTTTTTCATCAAATAATTTGATAATGGGCATAAACTTTAATTTATGATGAAAGTGGGCATAGCATGTATTAGATAGCAATATAAGTCTATGACCTAACTTTTTTAAATCAGATACCAGATCGAACATAGTTTTACTTTCTTGAAATATATCAATTCCTGCAGCAACTAGGTCTTTTTTACTAAATGTATTTTTTGAAAGCTTTGAAAGCTCTTCAAAAATCTCATTCTCAGAAACTAATCCCAGCTCATATTTTTCAACATAGCCAAGGTCAATAAAAAAGTTTTTGATTTGATCTAAAGGAATATTAGTTACTGTAGAGACTTGCCTATACATTTTTTCATGTGAAAAATTAACTAGCACATTTCCTATATCAAAAAAAATGACCCCTTTCATTTGCGATCCTTTCAATTGTGTTGTCTTTAAGTTTTATAATAATAGATGAAATATGAGAGCTGTTTTCAATTATCTCATACCCCCATTCTTTTAGTTCTTTGAAAGAGGTGAATGTCATCGCAGCTGTTGCAACAGCGTCAGCTAAATAACACTTATCTGCAATCACAATCACTGTTGAAATTTCAGATTTTTCAAGTGGTTTTTTAGACTGTGGATCAAAAATATGAAAATAAGATTTATCATCTATTTTCCACTCATATAACATTGAACAGCCGCTTGTGGCTATTGCTTTGTCTTTTAAATGTATTACAGAATTTGAGTTTGTCGAATTTATTAAAACACTCCATTTTCGCTTTTCAGGGTGATGTCCTTTTGCAAAAATCTCCCCCCCCCATTCAACAAAAAAGTCCTTATATCCAAGTTTAGATATTTTTTCTGCTATTAAGTCGATGGTATATCCTTTGGATATTCCACAAAGATCAAATTGACATTTTGGATGTTTTTTTTGAAGAGATAATTCATTTAATACTATTTTTTGCCAACCCACAGCATTGTTTGCCGGTTTTCCTGGTAGTTGATGTTTAGTAAGGGAGGTTTTCCAGGTGTTGAAAATACTTCCTATCGTTGGGTCGAATCTTTTTTTTGTTATTTTATAACATTTATCACAGCATAGCAAAAGGGCTCTTAACTGCTTTGATATTACATTAGAAAGCTTACTTTGATTTTGGTTAATTTGAGATATCTCAGATGAAGGGTTCCAATTGTTATAAATTCTATCTGTTTGAGCAAAAATTTTATCTATTTCTAAGCTAAGCTCTTTTTGTTTTTTTCGAGAAAGTTTTTTCCCGATGACAATATGGTAGTTCATTGTCATCGCACATCCTTTGAAGTGGGTAGTTGTAGGCGTGCTAGAAAAGCATGAAGCTAAAAAAATAAGGAAAGTGAAAAAAACTTTGCTCATAGTCGATTTTCACGATTTAAAAAGCTTTTATAAGTATTTTGCATTAACATGGTAATTGTCATAGGACCAACTCCTTTTGGAACAGGTGTAATGTATGATGCAATATCTGCAACTTCTTCAAAATTAACATCACCTACAATTTTTGGTCTCTCAGTTGAATAAAAGACTCTGCTAATTCCAACATCGACTACAACAGCTCCTTTTTTTACCATGTCTTTAGTTACAAAATTAGCTTTTCCAATCGCAGCAATTAATATATCAGCGCTTAATGTAATCTCTTTTAGGTTTACAGTTGCGCTATGGGCAACTGTAACAGTTGCATTATGCCCTGGTTTTTTTAATAACAACAATGATGCAAGTGGCTTTCCAACAATATTGCTCCTCCCTAAGATTACAACGTGCTTTTTTTCAATTGGAATGCTGTAATGATGTAAAAGAGTAATAATTCCAAGGGGAGTACAAGAAATGAACCCATCAGATCTTCCTAGCATCAGCTTCCCAAGGTTATAAGGATGAAAACCGTCAACATCTTTTTCTGGTAGAACCGCACTTACAATCTTATCTGAGTCAATATGTCTCGGCAGAGGCTGTTGTACTAAAATACCATCGATATGTCGATCTTGGTTATAGGCATTGATTCTTTCGAGTAAAGCTTCTTCAGAAACCTCTTTAGGTAATCTAATTACATGTGAGTTAATGTCAATTTTGGCACACGCTTTTACCTTCATATTAACATATGCCAGTGAAGGTGCGTCTTCTCCAACTAAAATGAAAACTAACCCAGGTTTAGAATGATTTTTTGATATTTTCAATTGCAGATCTGTTAAAATTGAATCTGCAACTTTTTTCCCGTCTATAATATTCATATTTTCCCAGATAGTATACTTGTTAAATCTTTATGCAGGTGTCCATTAGATGCTAGTATTGTTTCATATGAATGAATGTCAAAAGCTGCCCCATCCCAAGAGGAGATCATACCACCGGACTCTTCAACAATTAATTTAGCTGCAGCGCAGTCCCAAGGAGCTAGGCTGACTTCAAAAAATGCATCAAACCTTCCTACGGCAACATACGACAAATCCAAAGCAGCAACACCAAGTCTTCTGATGGGAGCGCCTATTTTTAAGACATCCATAAATTTTTCGATACAGTTGTTGGGATTTTCAACTAAATTATATGGAAAGCCGGTAGCTAAAAAAGCATCATTAATGTCTTTATTTTCAGACACACTAATTTTATTTCCATTAAAGAAAGCTCCTTTTTTGCGCTCTGCTACAAATAATTCATTGGTCATTGGCTGAAAAACTACACCAGAGACAACTTCACTGTTGCATTCTACAGCGATGCTTACAGCAAAAAAGGGAATTCCATGGGCAAAGTTTACCGTTCCATATAAAGGATCAATAATCCACTTTACTTAAGACTGGCTACCGTTTGTATTTCCTGATTCTTCTGCAATAAAAGAGTGGGTTGGATAAAGCTCTTTAATGAATGAGATTATTTTTTTCTCAGAATTGGTGTCATATTCAGTAACTAAGTTGTGCCTACCTTCTTTATTCGAGATATTCATTTGCGTTCTGAACCCTTGTCTTAGGTAATTTCCAGCTGAAATAGCAGCATTGATTGCAGTTAGCGTATATTCTGAGCAATTGGAGTTTTGCATTAGCGCTTCCTTAGTTTTAGTTTTAATTTTGCTTTCAATAAAAAAAGCTTTGATTTTGTTTGATCATAAAGCCAAAAAGATATGAAAAACCATGCTATTGTGTAAGCACCATCAATGATCGGCATTATAATGCAATCTGTAATCATCCACCTTCCAGAAAAGGGAATTTTACTGTTAAAGAGAAAAGAAATAATGGCGTGTAAAATTGAACTCAAGCTTGAAAAAATGGCTGCAAACATTCCAACATGCAAAAATTTATCTTTGTAAAAATGACTTTTAAACCGAAATAAAATAAGCGTGCACAAACAGAAGTTCAGAGGCCAGATGCCCATTTTTGTCGATGTAAAGAAATCAACCAACAATCCACTTGCAAATGCTATCCATAGAGCTTTTTCTTTGTTTAGAGATAAAATATTTATGCTGAGTATAGGTACAAAGGCACTAAAGAAAACAAGTGGTTGCATAGCTTTTTGATATATAAAAACTAAAGTAGATAAAACAAATCCAATTAAATATTTCATATTTTTAAAGAAGACACTTTTGTTTGCCAGTTATAAGCCGATGATACAATTTGGGTTATTTCAGAATATTTTGGCTCGAAATTAAGAATTTTTTTAGCTTTTGAATTGTCAGCTACAAGTAAAGCTGGCTCTCCTTCTCTTGTATCATTGAAAATGTAGGGAACTTTTAACCCGGTAACTTCTTCTACAGTATTTAAAACTTCTAATATGCTATAGCCTTTGCCAGTCCCTAGATTTAAAGTAATGCTTTCGCTTTTAGAATTAATGTATCTTAAAGCATGTAAATGGGCATCAGCTAAATCATTTACATGGATGTAATCTCTGACAGCGGTTCCATCGTTTGTTGGAAAGTCATTTCCATAGATCACAACATTTTCTTTTAGTCCCAGTGCTGATTGTATTAAATTTGGTATTATATGCGTCTCTGGATCATGTATCTCGCCGACTTCGCTCTCAAAATCAGCTCCAGCTGCATTAAAATACCTAAGGATTGCTGATTTAATTGGGTATTTTAATTGATAATCTTCAATAATTTTTTCAATTATATACTTAGATCTTCCATATGGGTTTATCGGATTTTGGGGATGATCTTCAGTCATTGGGACTTTCAAGGGCTTTCCATATGTTGCACAAGTACTTGAAAAAACAATCAATCTAATATCACATTGTGCCATAGCCGATAGTAAGTTGATAGATCCTATAACATTGTTTTGATAATAAAGATCGGGTTTTTCTATAGATTCAACTACATAAGCTAAAGCTGCCATGTGAACAATTGCATCTGGTCTATACTTATTAATTGCTTCAACTATATCTTCTTTGTGTCTTAGGTCACCTTTGAAAAAAGGACCATATTTAGCAAAGTCTAGATGTCCTCTAGATAAATTATCAAAAGAAATTGGCAGGATGCCTGCTTTTTTTAAAACCTTGCACACCATGCTCCCAATATAACCACAGCCGCCTGTTACTAAAACTTTAGAAATAGACATTAAAAAGCTCCTTTTGAAGAGAAAAGCATAGGTATTGTTTTTAAAATAAGAAAGAGGTCTTTCTTGAAAGATTGGCTATCAACATATACTTCATCTAACTCAACTCTTTCTAAAAAAGATAAAAAGTTTCTGCCGGATGTCTGCCAAATACCTGTAATCCCAGGTCTGACTGACAGAATTTTATGTGCCTTATTTCCATAAAACTCTTCAACTTCTTTGAAAAATGCAGGTCTTGGCCCAACTACGCTTAGATCTCCAATCAGGACATTAAAAAACTGTGGCAACTCGTCTAAAGAAGTTTTTCTTAAATATTTTCCAAAAGAAAATACTCTTGGGTCATCTTTTAGTTTTCTGAACTTTTGATATTCTTTTGCTTTTAAAGGGTCGCTTTTTAATATCTCATTTAACCTCTCTTCTGCGTTAATAGACATTGTTCTGAATTTATAACACTTGATAGCTTTGCCGCCTCTTCCAACACGCTTTTGTTTAAAAAAGACAGGGCCTGGAGAATTAATAAAAATTATGACTGATATAAGTAAAAATACAGGAAGTCCTATTACTAATACACCTAAACTAAAACAAATATCGAATAAACGCTTTAGAGGCTTATGTTTAATTGGGAACTTTAAACTTCTCATTTTTTGTCATAATTATAATAAAGTTAGTATCTTAAGATTATATGAAAAAAAAAGAAAGTTTTATGCTTTTTTTGAAAACAAATTCTCGATCAATTGTTCTAGATCAAGTGTATTTCTATTGAGCGAATTTAAAAGCTTAACTGATTTTGTCTTCAGAGCATCTACATATACTTTTGCTTTATCAATTCCGATGCAGGTAACAAAAGTAGCCTTTTTATTAATCACATCAGATTTAGCTGGCTTTCCTAAAATATCTGTAGATGAGGTGACATCTAATATATCATCTTTAATTTGGAAGGCAAGTCCAACTGACTTTCCAATTTCTTGAAGAATTGTTATCTCTGACTGTGAAGCATCTCCTAAAACAGCTGCAAATTCAAGACTTGCTAATATCATTGAGGCAGTCTTTTTCAGATGCATTTTTTCAACCATCTCTTGCGGAAGATCTTTTCCTTCTGATGTTAAATCAATCACTTGTCCTTTAATTAGCTCATTTCCACCAGATCTATTTGCAAGCACTTTAACTAAATTGATTTTCTTTTCAGCTGATACACTTTTTAAATTAGCTAAGACTTCAAAAGGATATGTCAAAAGAAAATCTCCAGCTAAAATAGCGATAGCTTCGTTATATGCTACATGCAAAGAAGGCTTTCCTCTTCTGTAGTCATCATCGTCCATACTTGGAAGATCGTCATGAATCAAAGAGTAAGTGTGGATCATCTCAATACAGCAAGCGGGGTCGATGCTTATATCTTCTGGTACATTGAAAGCTTTACCTGTTGCTATAACAATTGATGGTCGTAACCTTTTTGCTTTTGATAGTAAAGAGTACTTAACAGCGTCAGATAGGACATCAGTTTCTGGAAAAGCGTTGTCAATCAGATATTCAAGTCTTAAATTTATTTTTTGGATAAAGCTATCCAAATTGTCAGCTGTCTTTTGCATCTGGGATTCCGATTCCAATGTAATTAAATCCTTCTTGTTTCATTTTTTTAGGGTTGTATTGATTTCTTCCATCAAAAAATACTAATCCTTTCATCTTATCTTTTATAGGCTTAAAGTTAACCAAACGAAATTGCTTCCATTCAGTTAAAAGTGCAATAGCATCAGCTCCATCAGCTGCATCAAACTCATTTTCGCACCATGTTAGGTTCTTCATCTTCTGCAGGATTATTTTTGCATTTTCCATGGCGACTGGATCATATAGACGCAGTTTTGCACCTTTTTCAATCAGCTCTTTTATTAAGGTAATTGATGGCGCTTCTCGCATATCATCTGTATCAGGCTTAAAAGAAAGTCCCCATACAGCAATTGTCTTGCCGTTTATTCCACCTAATGAAGAAAAGTAATTTTGGATGTTCTCAGCTAATACCTTCTTCTGTCTTATATTTACCTCATCTACCGCATCAAGTAAAACAGGATCGCATCCACTTTGTTTGGCTATAGATCTTAAAGCTCTAATATCTTTCGGAAAACAAGACCCTCCATAGCCAATACCTGCATATAAAAAGCTATAACCAATACGAGAGTCTGATCCTATGCCTTTTCTAACTTCATTAACATTTGCCCCAACTTTTTTACAGATTTGTGATATTTCATTCATAAAAGAAATGCGAGTAGCCAGCATTGCATTTGCAGCGTATTTAGTCATTTCAGCAGAATTTCTGTCCATGACCAAGATTCGATCGTGATTCAAAGTAAACGGTTCATATAGTTTTTCTAATGTTTCAGCTGAACTTTTATCGTTTGCTCCTATTATAATTCTATCAGGTTTCATGCAATCTTGAATAGCTGAACCTTCTTTTAAGAATTCTGGATTAGAGACCACTGAAAAAGGAATTTTTTCAGGTAAATTATCATTAATTGTTTTTTCAATTAAATCACCAGTCTTAACAGGGGACGTAGACTTATTTACTATAATTATTGGATTTTTTAAATTTAGGGCAATTGACTTTGCGCAATTTACAACAAAGCCAAGATCACAAGAACCATCATCTGCAGACGGGGTCGGAACTGCAATAAAGCATATTTCTGTCTGATGTAAAGCTTCTTCATAAGATGTTGTGAAAAAAAGTCTTTTAGCTCCTTGGTTCCTTATCACTAATTCTTTTAAACCAGGTTCATATATAGGTATTATGCCTTGGTTTAATTGTTCAATTTTTTTTTCATCGATATCTACGCAGGTAACATTATGTCCCATTTCAGCAAAACAAGTTCCTGTTACAAGACCTACATAACCCGTTCCAAAAATAGCAATATGCATAGTAAGCTCCAAAGACTAAAGCAATAGTAGTAACAGAATATTGAATAGATCTCCAGCAAATATGTTTATGAAATTTGAAATAAAAAGCCGTCTTTAAGTTCAAAAATCTTATCGCACATATTAGCAAGTTTTAGATCATGAGTTGCTATGATTAAACTTTTTTGTTCTTTTTTTGTGATAGAAAGCAAAAGCTCTTGGATGATTTTAGAGTTTGCATGATCAAGGTTCCCAGAGGGTTCATCTGCTAATATAACATCAGGATCATTACAAAAAGCTCTAGCAATAGATGCTCTTTGCTTTTCTCCTCCAGATAAGAACTTGGCTTGAAAGCCTTTTCTATGACCAAGCCCCACAAGTTCTATATATTTTTCAGCACGATTTGCACTAGCTTTTAAATTTTTTCTACCAACTCTTGCAGGAAAGATAATATTATCTAAAACAGTGAAATCTTCTAGTAAATTGTAATCTTGAAAGATAAATCCGATTTTTTCATTTCTCAATTTAGCTGCATTGCTAAAATTAACATCAGCTGAATCAAGTTTAATTACCCCTTCATCAGGTCTTTCTAAAAGACCCAAAATGCTTAGCAAAGTGGTTTTTCCTTCACCTGATGAGCCCATAATAGCTATGGACTCAGCAGGTTTAACCGAAAGCGAAATATTTTTAAGCACATCTACTCTTTGAGGATGTGAGTAATGTTTTGAAATATTTTCAGCTTCTAAATTAAATGACACGTTTCAGCCCTTTAGTTACTTCGTTATATGCAGCTTCTATTCTTGAAATTGAAACATCAAATTTTGATAAAAGTTCTTCCTTTTCAGGGCAATTAGCAGCAGCTATTTTTTGCTCTTCTATCTTATCAATTAACTTAATTTTATAAAGGCTTAATCTACGGAATAAAGTATCATAGTTTTCTCCATTGCAAGAACTCAAATCATTTAAGGCCTTACAAAATAAATCTAAATTAACTTCAAGCGTATCTTGAACTAGGTACACATCCTTTGTATATGATGATTGCGCCGCAAGCTCAGCTGCTGAAAGAGTAGTTCTTTGAGGCATAGCTGGTTGAGGTGGATTTACTGTAGAGTTAAAGGCTCTACTTGCTGCAGCATTTGCAGTTGACTCTTCAGCAGGATAAGTAAGATTTCTTGGCGTAGAGTCGATAGCTTCATTAAGTGCAGAATTTATAAACTCTATACATTTAAGGAGTCTGGGGGTTATTTCATCTTCATTGTTACTTGCACCACTTGGAGGTATACGGATGCTAAAGTCATTTGGGCTTTCCTTATTAGCTCTTTGCAAACTATTTGTAGCTAAAAAAGCGTCTGGCGCACTACTAGTTATTATAGGGGGGGAGAAGTTAGTTAGTGAACTCATATTTTAATCCTCTTTTTTAATTTAAAAAGCGGTGGCAGACTTTACATTAAAGCCTGAATTTTTAGATAGCATAAACTATCTTTCTTATTATTTTCACGGGTGGAATTTTCTGTTTTGCGACAATTGATATTTTCAAGACTAGCCCTTTGTGCGTTTATTTTAGCCTTTTTTTTAAGACAAGACTAAGCTAGAAAAGCTATCTAATTTAGATTTCCATGAAAAAATAAAAAAACCACAGTAAAGCCTTCGGTTTTTGAGAGTAGTTTAATTTTCTACTGGTTTATCTCTACGTAGTTTTTCACCAATCCACCTGGTTGTATTTGTAAAAGGAACAAACCTTCTTAAATTTTCTCTAAAAGATGCTTCATGAAAAGGCTTTTCGTCAGTGGCTGCTAAAGAATTAATAATACTATCAATCATAGTTAGGGGAGTTCGATTACTTTGTGTTTTTTTTTGATTTGGTGTAATCCACCTTATTAAGCGAGATTTTTTTTTATTCTCAAAATATTTGCGATAAATAGCGGTGTTACCTTCATCAGATACTTTTTTGTTCTGAGACTTTTTAAAGTGTGGAATCGCATTTGTAAGAAGTTGCCTTCGTAGCATTAAGCGAAAAACCCCTTGAATAGAAACTTGTCTGATAGCTCCACCTAACATTACTTGAAATGTTGTATTTAAAAAGCTTTTTAATTTTGTAATTTCTTTATCATTGCAATTTTTTTTGTAATTTTCTTCTAATTTTTTTATCTTTTTAGATGCGGCATAGGTACAAAGAGAAATAAGTAATCCAATAGGAGTCAAAGCAAAAGCTACTCTAATAGGCAAAAGTGCTGTAGTTAAAGATCTTTTAATTTTCATGTCTAATAATTGTTCTTTATAATATTCCTTGATTATTTTTTCTTTTTCTTCTTTTGTAAGGTTAAGAACTAGATCACTTAATTGTTTAGAAGCATCTTCGTCTGAATTTAAAGAGACTTCAGATTTATTAGGAGAATTTACTTCTCCAAAGGCGCTTTCAAAGCTATTTTCTCTCAACATTTCGTTGAAATTTAGAGAACCTTCGGGTTTATTAGAAGAGGTTACTTCTCCAGATGTACTTTCTTCTAGATCTAAGCTATAACCAGACGGTTCACTGAATAATAATTCTGGAATAGATCCATCACTAATAGCAGACTCGCTACTAGAAGTGGAAAGTCTATGGAGATTAGGCACTTTAATAGGACATAAAGCTTCATAGTGCTGATTAGCTGCAGCAATAACAGCTGGCGCATCAAAACTAATGGGGTCACTTGCTGGGCGTACTTTAGGGTAAACTAGTTCAGATTGATGTGTGATTGGCCCTTCTAGATTTATACAATTCATAATTTAGCCCCTTTTTTATAATTTTATCATAATTGATAGTAGTTTAAGTAGAATGTACTTCTATATCTATTAGATTAATAAATGCAATTAAAAAGTTAATCAATAAAACTAAAGTTAATCTTAAGTTGTTGTAAAAGAATGATTTATTATAATTTTTTACTTAATCTTAAAGTTGAAATTTATCCATATATTCTATTATTTGAGAAAAGAAAACACATTTTTAAGTATCTCATTTTAGGACATTTTTTGATGAAAGACAGATAGCTAAATTTATAGGCAACGGTTCTTATTTAGCACTCAAGAGCCTATATTCTATAGGCTCTTTGTTATAATGCTTAATCAAGAATTTACAGGCTTTTCAGCCGGAGCTGCAGCAGTGGCAGCTGGACTTACAGTTTGAAAACTGCAGAAACCGTGAGATTCATCCCTAGCTTTTTCATACAATATTTTATGAAGTTCAAATTTAAGGGCAAAAAGTTGAGGATTAAGAGTGTTATCTTTTTTTTCCTCTAAGATTCTTATTCGTTCTTTTAAAAAACTTTCTGGTGGCTCGGAAGTCAAATTATTTAGCTCATCTTGAACTTGTCTTATGATTTCAGCTAAGGCTTCTTGCTTATCTAGTTTTCTGAAATTTAACTTATCATACTCTATACTAAGAGCGTAGAACATTTGTCGATGATATAAAGATCTAGCTCTAGCTTCTAAGTTAAGTAAGTCATTTCCTGCAGCATAAGCTTGGCATTCTTTAAATAATTTTTGATGAGCTAATATTTGTGTTACGATATCAGTTTCTTTAAATTCAGGTAATTTGGTCTTTACGGTTATTTTTTGTAAGTCTTCAAAATTTTGCAAACCTTTTTCAACGCAAAAATTATACATTTGGATGTAATAAAAATTTCTGGCTTTAGCTTCATGGTAGAGCGAAAGAGCAAATTCATTTAGTGGATTACTAAGGTTTTTTAGGTAGATCTCTTCTTGCTCTTGAGCTTGATCATGTTGCTCTTTCAAATGATTTATAGCTTTTTCAAAAATTTCAGTTAAATCATTGCTTGTGCTTTGATCACTAACAGTTGAGTTTAGACCGATATATGGAAGTGCTTCTAATGCTTCTAACGGCTCATGTTGAGAATTTCTAGGTATAGATGTCATACTTTTAGTTCCTTTTTTAAGAAAATAGGCGGAACAATTTATGCTATGCCCTTATTTTCTGTACATTTGAAACTAATCTAACTTATCAATAAAAATATAAATTATCTTTATGAAAGGATGTTTTACATATCTTATAAAAAAGATTCTAGACTTAAGTTAGATTTGCCCGATATTACATATTTCGATATTTAATTATCTCTTTAAATCTTCTTAGCTCTTCATCAGTATGACTGTAAGGACACCTTGTCAACTTGAGACATCCACTACCGAACCTACATCTTTTCTCTTTTTTTGAATTCTAAAAATTATAAATCGCTGTGTAGTAAAGGAATCGAGCTCTAGCTTCAATAAGAAGATATTCTTCTAAAGAACCTTTAAAAGATTCCAATATCTCAGAATAATAATGTATTTCTTGGTAGGAGGAATTGCGTTGATTATTACAAAAATTAATAGCATTTTGAAATGCAACAGCCATGCTATTATTTGATTGCTATACTTATTGCTTTAGGACATCTTAATTTATCTAGGCCATGAGCAAAGAAGCATCTTGAGCCGTATCTACACCATCCCATCCGTAAGAAATTTTTACAAAGAACAGTTCTATAATTATTTGGAATTCTTTTAGCTCTGAGCTCATGCATTCCATGAGCAAATTGACACTTTGAGTCGTATCTACACCATCCCATCCGTAAGAAATTCTTACACAATTCTGTTTTATAATTATCTGGAATTTCATTTTGAATAGCTGTCTCAGGGACTGCAGCTAGATAGGATGGATCTAAACGCTCGTTTTGTTCAGCTTCTGATAAAAAGCTTCCATGATGAGCTTCGCATGCGATGTCTGAAATTGGTGGTAGTATATGGCATTCTTCTTCTCTTATAGTTCTGCAACACTCTTCAAAAGGATGTTCTCCACTTAAACACCAATTGAACTCTACTCCATCAAAGCAATCACTTTGCTCTAATGATGCACATTCTTGATGATTAATATGTGTAATATCTCTTTCTTGTAATTTTTCTGAAGATCTTTCTAAGAATTTTTCTAGCATATTGAATCTTCCTGCTGAAATTTTTTTCACAGCCTGTTTTGCTGTTTCCTCAGAAGGGGTGCTAGGTCTTGAAGGCGTGGTGGGCCTTGATAGTATTTGCGGTGTAAGCCAACTACCGAGAAAATGTTGTACGTCAGGATAAGACAGTTCTCCAGATGTCATAAGCTTTATACCTCCTTAAAATTAAGTTGTACATACTAATTATTTTAATTAAAAAATTCACTATTATTTTTGCATAAATTGAAAAGGAGGGCTTTTTAGGAGATAATAGTTAGAGTTCTATGATCTAAGAATTCTACTTGGGTTCAGATTTGCAGCTTTAAACGCTGGTATAATTCCAGCTAGCAAAGAAATTATTGGGGTGACTATTAAAATAAATAAAAGTGCATCAGAGCTTAAACTGTTTGGTAGTGAGCTCCCAAAAAAAGCAGCATTGAAGGCGTCATGTCCTTGAATTTTACTTAAAATAGCTGCAATTGAATCTATATGCTTTAAGGTAACTATCGCAAGAACTGTTCCAATTGCGCTACTTAAAAATCCTGTTATAAAACCACATGCACCAAAAATAAGGGCTATGCTTTTTTTAGTAGCTCCAATAGACATTAATATGGCTATTTCTTTTTTCTTGTCATTCACTAGAAGAATTAGCATCGAGATGATGTTTGAAAATGCTACCATCAAAATTATAACAGCAACTAAAGAAAATAGAAGTTTGTCACTTTGAAATTGCTGGAGGAGGTCTTTTGAAAAATCAAAGTCTTCATAAGTTTCAATTTTCCAGTATTTGTCGATCTTTTTGTCAGCAAGGTCTGATTCAATAGCTTCTTTGATTTTTCCAGCATCTTTTAAGGGTGTGCTCCAGATAAAAAGTCCATTATTGGATATTTCACTAGTTGATACAAACGAAGAAGAATTAATAATTCTAATCAACTCAACGGGGGCTATTAGAAACCTGCTGCCTAAAGGAAAAACACCAGGATCATAAAAACCTGCTACATAAAAAGGGGTTCTCATTTCTTTAGAAGAAGTAGAGCTTGCAGATGAATATCCAAAGTAGCCACCATCTCCAATTAAAGCGTGATTTTTTTTGAAGGACTTAGGAAGCAATACTCCATAGCTATTGTTTAGCATTGGCAAGTTGTAGCCTTTTCCTTTAACTGAGTATATCCAAGGTGGGGGAGTTTTTGGTTCTAAATCAAAGGTTGTTTTAGCCTTTGCATCAATCAATTTACACTGAAGAAGGGGAGCTTTGCCATAAATTGGATTATTTTGGATCTGGCCTTTAAGAAATAGTGTTTTATCTTCAGTTGACTCAACATCAAATAAAATCGGCTTTTTTGTATATAAAATTACTGACTGAAAGTCAAAAGTCTTTTCTAGTTTCCCATCTACGAGATAGTGGATTTTATTTTTTAATCTAAATATCTGGGCATTTGATTGGCCGTTATTTTTTAGCAGAATCTGTCTAAAATTTTTGTTATCTGAGAGTTTTTCAACATAAAAAAGAGTGCTTTCAGTTAAGAAATCATAGGGGAGAACATAGTCTTTCAATTGAACTTTTTTGATTTTAATATTTTCTAAAACTGACTGATTAAAAGCCCTATTAGTTTGGAAAAAAGACACTCTATCTTTTAAAGAGGCTTCGATATTTTTAGTTAAAATATTTTCAATATCTTCAGTTGTAGGCTCGACTAAAAGATCTGAAATATTAGGGTTGTTCTCAGCTAGAGACAAGATGTAGGTCATTTGAGAGATGAAAGATGTCTGGGGCATGGAACTTTCTGGGCTTCTATTTAAAGAAAGGCGCATGAATGCTCCGCTAGACTCATAGTCTTGGTATTTAAGTTTTGGAAATTCACTTTTTAATCTGTCCAAGCCTTCATAGGTCATTTTGACCAGATCTTTCACATTTCCGTTGCTGTCGACGTCTGGCTCATTCCAATAATGCGGGATTTCGATATCTGATTCTGAAGAATAAGGATTGGCTGTAGAGCTTTTTTTTTCCCCAATAGTCTTTGTCTCATAAAAAGACTCAGATGACAGATTATCAATCAGATAATAGTATGATTTATAATATTCGTCTGTTGGGGTAATTCTAACTGGTGCATTTAAAGAGGTCAGTTTTCTTAGCCAATTTTGTTCTAAACCGGCAGTGACTGACAAGAATATCAAAACGAGCCAAACTACCAATGAAATCACAATAAAAGCTACTAGTGAAATAACCGATGTAGAGATGGCTCTTTTTTTAGGAATTAAGTATTTGAGAGCAGTAAATAGCTCATACATTACTTTTACTTTGCTTCTCTAAAAAGCGCGTGCCTACGAAGTTCTCTAGAGTATTTTTTAAGCTCTAGTCTTTCTGTTACATTTCTTTTATTTTTTTCTGTGTAGTAGACATCGTTGCTCTCAGTGCACTTTAACTTAATTTTTTCTCGAGGTCCTTTTTTAGCCATTTGTCAACCTTTGTTTAAATGTATAGTTGATTTTACAAGATTGAAAATATAAGTCTCAAGTGTAAAAAGCAGCTCGTGGCAATGGAGATAGATCTAGCGGTGATCCTTTCTTAGATAAATTAAATTTTTGATACCCAAGTCCTGCTATCATTGCAGCATTATCCAAAGAAAGATCTTTAGCTGGCCAAAAAAATGGAGTAGAAAAATTTCTCACATCAATCATTTTTTTTAGTGTCTGACTATTAGTGACTCCGCCACCTAGATAGACAGCTTTTGCATTAGTGTAAGCTATTGCTTTTTCTATTTTTTTTATAACATCTGAAAAAGCAGCTTCTTGAAAAGCTTTTGCAATATCTTTTTTTTCATCATCAGTTACTTTAAGAGGACTGTTTTTGTTGGCTCCTTGGCCTTTTAGCGTATATAAAACTTTTGTTTTAAGGCCACTAAATGAAAAATTAAACGGGCTTTCTTTAACTACCGCCGGTTTAAAATTAAATTTTTGCGAGTTTCCATCTTTTGCAATTTTTTCAATCTCTGGGCCTCCTGGATAAGGCAACTCCAGCATAGATGCTACTTTATCAAAAGCCTCACCAATAGCATCGTCGATAGTTTGGCCGATTAGCTCATATTCACCGATCTTATTTATTTTAACTATGATAGTATGCCCACCTGATAGAACAACTCCAAGGGAGGGAAATATTTTTTCTTGTCCCATCATTGCTGCATAAAGATGAGCCTCAACATGGTTTACCCCAATGAAAGGAATATCTTTAGCAATAGATAAGCTTTTGGCGCAATTGACACCAACTAGTAAAGCTCCCATAAGACCTGGCGCATAAGCTGCAGCTATTAAGTCAATTTCATCTAAGGTAACAGATGCTTTTTTCAAAGCATCATCTACAGCTAAAATTATAGCTTCAATGTGTCTTCTGCTGGCAAGTTCAGGAAAAACTCCGCCATATTGTTTATGAAGATCTATCTGAGAAAAAATAATATTTGATAAAATTAAATCATTGTCAGCTACAACTGCAGCAGCTGTCTCATCACAAGTAGTTTCTATTCCAAGTATTAACATAATGCAACCAGGATAGCAAAAACCTGATATTATGTGAGTTTTTTTAGGTTTTTGGAAGCATCTTTATCGATAATCCATAAAGCTTTATTTTGACTTGAGCCAATCATTTGACATGGATAACTTTTTGACCCGGGTTCTGGAAATAGCACTTTTTTTAAAATTTCTTTCTTCTTATCACCTAGAACATACAAAACAATATTTTTAGATTGGTTAATAGCTGTAAAAGTAAGTGTCATTCGCCAAGTTTTCTTTTGAGGAACATGGTTGGCAACAACAAGTCTTTTAATTTCTTTAAGAGCTTCTGTAGCCGGAAAAAGAGATGCAGTGTGACCATCATCGCCAACGCCTAACATGACCAAGTCAAAAAGCTTTGGGCCAAGTTTTTTACTAATAAGTTCCTCATATTCTTCAGCTGATTGTTTGATGTCATTCTCAGCTTTCATCCGAAAGACGTTTTCGCTTTTTATCGGCATATTTTTTATTCCAGAGTCCATTGCCATTTTATAATTGCTCTCAGAACTATTCGGGGGTTCAGATCTTTCATCACCCCAGAAAAATAAAATTTTGTCCCATTCAATTTTGTCTTTAAACTTGTTAGAACAAAGCAGCTGGAAAATAGCTTTTGGAGTCGATCCTCCTGAAAGCGCAACGCTAAAGTACTTTTTTTCAGAAATGCTCTTTTTACAAAGCTCTATAAAATGATTCGCTGAGTAGAGAATAGTTTCATCAAAGTCTCCAGGAAATATTAAATTTCTCCTGTCATCTAGTGACTGAACTCTTTTAACATTTGGATCAATTATCATTTACGCTCGATAGTTTTAATAAAGTTTTAGTAAAATGGTCACTTAGAGGTTGGGTGATCATTTCATTGGCAAGAAAGTGTCCTAGTTCAAATTTCTCGAATTTAAAGATGTGTGGTATATAGCACTGTTCAGGTGTTGATGAGTTTACTTTTAGAGTTTCTGGTTCGTTATCTGATCTTTCAAAAGTAATTTCATCTTCTTCTTTAGCTTTTATTTGGATTTTTAAAATCTCACCTGAATTAAATGATTTGTTTTCTTGGATATTTATAGTTATTTCTACAGGAGAGTCTGAACTGTTGAATAAAATATGATGAACTTTTTTTTCAACCTTCATTTTTTTATAAGACCAATCTAATCTAGAGGTTATCCAAAAAATTACGTAGTAAGCTTGGATTGAAAAATTTTTGATTAGAGGATTTTCTTTTTGGTTTATATTTAAGTGAATAGAAGTTGCATTTTTCAGTATATTAAGCTTCTCTTTTTCATAAAACTCAGATGCTAAAATATCTCTTAAGTCCTCAGTTTTAAGCCAGTTCAGATCAACTAAGCAGCGCTCTTTGCACTCAAAATTTTTTATAATAAATTTTGAAAAGTCAAAGATATTATTTGCTGTCTCTGAATCAAAAATTACTTTTGAAGAGAGGTCTTTTAAATGGAAAAGTAGCTCAGTTTCCTTGCAAGGGTCTTCACACCAAAGAAGGTGTACAGGAAGGTCTGGAATTAACAAAGGGAGTACTACATATCTTACTTTTTCGATATCGTCTTTTCCAACTCCAATATCAATACTGTCACATGCAACTTCTTTACCTTCTCCGGGAGGGGATAGGATGGATACAGCAGTTTTTAAATAGTTTTCCTTGGAATTAGGCTCATAGGTAATAAAAATGATCCTGCAAGGAAATTTTTCTATTAGATTTTGGACAGTGTCTCTAACAAAATTCAGGCGATTGTTTCTTTCAGAATAAACAATCAAGGTAAACAAGTTTGCCTTGTTTGTATCTTCCTTACTTAAAGATTCCCATATTTTTTGAAGCTCTGATTCTATTTTGGCGGGAGGGACAATTTTTTGAGAAATCATTATTTTAAGGCTTTCTCCACTTACGGTTGTCTTTTTCAATTAATTCATCAGCTGATTTAGGCCCCCATGTTCCAGACTCATAATTTGGAAAGTCCTTTGGAGGGTTTTCTTCCCAGTATTTTAAAATTGGTGTAAAGATCTTCCAAGACTGGAGGACTTCATCTGATCTTGCAAATAAAGTACTATCTCCATTTATACACTCTAAAATAAGTCTCTCATATGCCTCTGGAGGAGCTTTACCAAAATACGCGCCATATCTGAAATCCATTTTAACTGGCTGTATCGGACTGCTAGGTCCTGGTACTTTACAGTTTATCTTCATTGATATGCCTTCATCTGGCTGGATTCTAATGGCTAGTACATTAGGCTCATTCTTATTATCTTTGTGTTGGAACAAGACACCCGGTGAGTCTTTAAAAATAACTGCAATCTCAGTCACCTTTTTAGGTAGACGTTTTCCGCCTCTAATATAAAAAGGAACTCCATCCCATCTCCAATTGTCTATAAAAAACCTAATAGCAGTAAATGTCTCTATGTTAGATTTGTCGCTAACCTCTTCCTCTTCGCGGTAGGGCTTAACTTTTTCGCCATTTACAAAGCCACTTTTGTATTGTCCTCGTACAACTGAGTTTTTAAAGTCATCTTCGGTAAAAGGGCGAATCGATTGAAGTACTTTAACTTTTTCATCTCTGACGCCTTTTTCAGAAAGGTCAACAGGTGGCTCCATTGCAATAATTGATAAAAGTTGCATCATGTGGTTTTGAATGATATCTCTAGTGAGTCCTTCTTCTTCAAAGAACTCACCTCTATTTTCAACTCCAATATCTTCAGCAACAGTTATTTGAACATGCTCAATATGT
>Ga0066639_10000894_pt1 | contig 26673 bp, 23 predicted proteins | sample CryGeyCG2114_010_2_FD_59504 | JGI IMG/M metagenome (GOLD analysis project Ga0066639, IMG submission 59504) | Groundwater microbial communities from aquifer - Crystal Geyser CG10_big_fil_rev_8/21/14_0.10 | ecosystem: Environmental > Aquatic > Deep subsurface > Groundwater | place: USA: Utah...
GCTTCGGATTCTAATTTTAGCTGAATGGCCTCGGTTCGAACGGCTTCGATCCCTCTTAAGTGATCGTCGTAAAAACGGCTCGTGAGAAGTTGAGTGGCAACATTTTCAATATTTCCAGCGATCGAAGCCATAAGTGGAAAGTTAATTTGGACAAGGTCTCGCTGAGCGTCCAATAGTTGGATGTTGTCTCGGATGTGTTTCATTCTGTAGCAAACAAAACTGATTCGACCTTGGTCGGTGCAGCTGCTGGAAGCGGCTTTAGCATCGGGATTAGACCCTGAGATGGATGCGAGGAGAAACAAGCTAACGGCAGCATAAAGCGAAATTTTTTTATTCATGACCTAGGGCATAAAACACAATTTAATGGCTGTAAACGATAAACATAATGGACTAATTGGTATGATTTATTTTGGCCGACGTAGACGAGGAGGGTGCTCATTTTAAATGATTATATGCGTTATTTAGAGTGCCCAGGGCTAATTTTTACGTGGGTCTTTGAGAACTTCAATTATTGCCTCAGCGGAAGACCCTTTTTTGTCGGTAACGACGATGGTTACTTTGCCCGATTGGTTTGGAGCCTCGTAATAGCCTGCTTCACTGTCGATAGTGCCGCCACCGGTTTTGACTGAATACCGATATGGGGGGTGGCCCCCTCTTGTTAAAAAGAATATTCCTCCGGTGATGGCAGGAATTGAGCTTTCCTTCGGAGTTATGCTAAGCGGAATTCCCGGTTCAAAAACTTGGTCATTCATTCGCACTGTACAGGAACAAAAGAAAACCAAGGCCATTGGCAGAAGCCGCATGCATGGCAAATAAAAATGATGAACCCAAGACCGAGTTCTGGATTGAATTTTTTGCACTCTAACGAGTTTTTCGTCTTATTTTTTTAGAATCTTTATCGCGCGCCACGGCAAGTGTGGATCCTCGGTGGATTCTTAATGGTTTCTTATCGAAAACCTGTTTTCCGGGCTTTTCGGGTCGACAAGTAAAGACAAAATATTGACGAGTCTGTGTCGAGTATATTGGATCACTTATGGCGAGTTCGGAATTCGATTTTTCCGATCCATCGGTCTTTTCGGTCGCCTTCGTATTCGACAACCAGACATACGAAAATTTCAGCCAATTTTTTTCGGAGGATAGTTTCTTTGATACTTCTTTAAACCATCGACCCGGGGCCTGCGATTGGATTGAAAAATGGCACCACTCTCGTCCCATGCTCACTGGGCATCGACTGCTATGTGCACAGGGAGACACGACTGAGCCAGTTTCAACAAATAGATCCCGAAAATGTCCGAGCCTCTGAGAGGCCTGTTTTGACGCCGGTTCAATATGGACCGATCCGATCGATTCTTGATCTAGAGTCTCGAGCGTCCATTGGACAAGTCGATCAGGAGACCCTTCCGTTTCGTTCAAAATATGGCCGAATAAAACTAGATCGGCTTTAAAAGATTTTGATTTTGGAGGAATCGCATGCATTTGAATTGTAAATTTACTTGAGGGGAACGCGGCCTTCAATATGTCCACGCCGTCTTGCATGATTTTTTTATTTTGATCTATCCAAATGAGTTCAAGTTCGACCTGATTGATTAAATCGAGGTGTTCCAGTAGGGCAAATAGGGCAAGTGTGGCCGAGCCCGGACCGGCTCCGTAGTCGACGATGCGAATTTTTTTCCGAGCCATCACATAGCTGCGGAGGCGGTCTTTATTTTCAAAAAGGACGCTATAAAATTTTGCCGCTTGGAGCGGTAAAAAATATAGAAGGTAGGCAGAGCGAAATCGGGGGTGATTCATATAGTTTCGGTATTTTCCGATTCTTGGTCCCTTGCGCTCTGTCGTGAGTTGCTCTGAAAGTTCTCGAATGCCTTTTAAAAAAAATTTTAAATCCTTATCGTTAAATTTAGATTTTGAAGCCTTAGGTAGGTAGTTGGATTTCGCAAAATTACAGGCGATTTCGTCAAAAATATGGCTCCATGCTTTTGGATAGTGAATTTGAATGAACGGGTTCAAGGTAGTCCCTTCCTTTTGTGGAGACTTCGCGTTAATCTTTAAGGTGGGTAATCTATAACGCGAAGTCTCCACAAAAGGAAGGGACTACCGGAGGTCAGAGGATGGACCTAGAAAATTTTGTAGTCGACGAATCACTTTGGACGGATCGCAAGGGGAAGTACTGGAGCTTTCATTGTCCGAACTGTAAAGTTGAACGTCGAATTTCATCAAAACCCAATCCGTATCAATTTAAATACGTATTCAGAGTTCTGCTTTTAACGGCAGTGACAATGATTCCATTTTGGACTGTATATGGTGGGCATGGAGTATTGTTCTTTCTACCGTATTGGATTGGTTTTGAGATTTTGTTTCGTCTGAAGATTCGCGGTGAACTAGTTTGCGATCGCTGTGGCTTTGATCCTGTTTTATTCATGCGTGATTCGAAACTTGCTCGGGCGGCGATAGAGAAATTTTGGAGCCGTCGGTTTAAGGAATTGGGCATCGAGTCACAAAGCGACGCATCTCAAGCGTCCGAAGCGGACCAGGTATCCTCTAGTGATGATTCAGAGTTGAACGATGATGCGGAGGCTAAGATTGAAGAGGCAGGTCTTGAATTGAACCCGTAGATTTTCCAGCTTGACGGTTTTTGTCGTGAGCGCTAATCCTTCATGCCATGTCTGTAAATAAAGTCATCTTAGTTGGTCGGTTGGGTCAAGATCCAGAACTAAAGTACACTCCCTCAGGAGCTGCCGTAGCAAATTTCACTATGGCTACAAGTGAGTCTTGGGTGGATAAGTCTGGTCAGAAACAAGAAAAGACGGAGTGGCACCGCGTAGTGGTGTGGGGTAAATTAGCCGAGCTTTGTCAAAAATACCTTCAAAAAGGCCGTCAGGCTTATTTGGAGGGTCGAATTCAGACCCGGAGTTGGGACGATCAAGCCAGTGGACAAAAAAGATACACCACCGAAGTGATTGCTCAAACAGTTCAGTTCCTTGGATCTTCAACTGGTATGAGTGCTGAAACTTCTGGCGCAGAAATGGGATCTGGCGCGAGGACGGCCGGCGCAAGTGGTTTTGCTGGAACTCCTTCAGGAAATAGCGCTGAGTCTGGTTTTGGTTCTTCGCAAGAACCGACTTTTACGGAGGACGACATCCCGTTTTAAATGAAAACGCTGATTGTTATTCCTACTTATAACGAAATAGAAAACCTACGAAGTCTCACAGAAACAATATTCGCGAATTCTCCGAAGGATTTGGAGGTGCTCGTTGTCGACGATAACTCGCCAGATGGTACTGGTAAGCTTGCCGACGTCATAGCATCAGAGAACTCTCAATTGCACGTTCTTCACCGAGAAGGAAAACTAGGCCTGGGTTCAGCGTATGTCGCTGGATTTCGCTGGGGTCTAGAAAATGGTTTTGAAGCTTTGATCGAAATGGATGCTGATTTCTCTCATCACCCCAAATACCTTCCCTTAATGATTGAAAATCTAGCAACTAACGATGTGGTGATCGGATCTCGTTACGTTCAGGGTGGCGGAGTTTTAAACTGGGGACTCGGGAGAAAAATACTAAGCCGAGGGGGAAGTCTTTATTCTAGAATTATTTTAGGAGCTCGAATTCAGGACTTCACCGGTGGTTTTAATGGTTGGCATCGAAAAGTGCTCGAGGCTATCCAGCTGGAAAGTATTCAATCCGATGGTTATTCATTTCAAATTGAACTGAAGTATCGAGCGTTTTGCAAAGGGTTTCGAATCAAAGAATTTCCTATTGTCTTTGAAGATCGGAAGCTCGGAAATTCGAAAATGAGCAAACGGATCGTATTTGAAGCATTACGCCGCGTTTGGGAATTTCGCCTGCGCACGACTCCTTAGTCTGATCCGGATCGACCTATTTGGGCGCCCTGCGATTGCTTGACAATTGTTTGCTCCATAATAGACTGGGTTTAATGAAATCTAGTCAGATGACTCATCCCCCCAAGGGGTTCCATGCAGGGCTGTTGAGCCTTTTCTTTTTTCCAATAGCGCTCGGATTATTAGCGGCCAGACCCATAGAAGTTTCGGCTGCGTTCAAGGCGCCGACTGTTTTGCTCGTAGATAAAAAACAGAATGAACTCTACGTGACTTATTACCGAGAAAATAAATATGAAGTTATAAAAAAGTACCGAACTACCGTTGGCATGGTGACGGGCGATAAAGAGGTTGAGGCCGATTTAAAAACTCCAGAAGGCGTTTATTTTTTTACATCCAGACTCACGCCTCCGAACTTAAAATCGAAGTTTGGAGCGATGGCGTTTTATATGAACTACCCAAATACTTTTGATAAGCTCGCCGGTTCGACTGGATACGATATTATGCTTCACTCGACCAACGAACCAAGCCGTCTCCAGTTTGATCTCGATAGCGAAGGCTGTATAGTCCTCACGGATAAAGAGATTAAAGAAGTTCAGGAATACGTTCGAATAAACCTCACGCCGATTTTGGTATTTGACGAAATTCAATCTGACTATTGGCACCCGGAGTCTGATGGTAAATTGAAGAAATTTTTTGCTGATTGGATAGCGGCGTGGACTGGTAAAAATATTGATGGCTACATTTCAAAGTACCACTCCGCATTTACAGCTAACGGACGTAACCTTAATCAATACCGTGTTTATAAAAACGAGCTCAATAAGAATTACGAACAAATAAACGTCAGCCCTGAAAAGGTGATGTATTATAGGCATCCCAAGTATTCGGTTATTAGTTTTATTCAAAACTATTCATCTACCTTAAAAAACGGAGCAAAGGGGCATCAGTCGCGAGGAACCAAGATGCTGCTTGTTGGAGAAGAAAAGGGTGAATTCAAAATAATCGAGGAAGACTTCACTGACTCGACCTGGTAGCGGACACTTTAAATCAACGATGAATCGCTTTATTGTATGGCGATTCCCAGGGAAGCTGCGTGAGTAGATTCTTTGATCTTTGATAACTTGTCGAAATTCGATCAAACAAGCTAAGCGACCTGTTTTCGAATGCAGCTTTTGCGAGGTTAGTATTGTCAACTGAAGCAGGAGTTCTTATCTGTGATGAGTTATGCGAAGGGCTATGTGATGGCTCGCTTAAAGCATCGCTTGATTTATCTTGGCTAAAGCCCGGAGAGAGATCGGTGTTAGAGTAAGAAGCTGGGCTGCTCTTCTTTAGAGTTATTGTTCCCCTCTCTTTTTCTACATTCATCAATTGATCTGCAATTTTAAAGCTGCCTTGTGAATGAAATTCTCGCTCGCTTTGGTTAATTTTTTCTTTCATCGCTGTCATGTCAAAATTAGGAGTTTTATTCATACTGGCCGCGATAATCTCTATAAATTAAGTCAAGTATTAGGGGTTTTCAGCGCCTAGCTCCAGGGATTCGTAGGTGATATGGATAGCGCATGGAATCTTTCAAAACAGATATTTTGATTGTCGGTGCCGGAGTGATCGGCAGTAGCGTGGCAATGCATTTATCTGAAAAATTAGGAGCGGCGGGATCCGCCGGAGATAACAATAATTTTGGAGTACTGGCCGTAGATTTCGATCTTGAGGGGTCATTGAGTTCGTCTGAGCTCAATGCCGGAGGCGTCCGAGCCATCTGGGTGAATGCCTGCAATATCCTCAGCTCCAAAACTTCGATCGAATATTTTTCGAAAAATGCAGAAGACGTCGGCTATCGAGACTGTGGTTATTTATGGCTCTACCGTGGCGAACAAACTGCGATTGCAGATAAAGCCCAAATTCTCCAGCAAGATCTTGGCTGGGAGGTTCAAAACTGGTCGACGAAGGAGCTGACAGAAAATATTCCGTTTATAGATAAAACGGACTCAATTTCTAAAATTACGTTTTCTCCCAGGGACGGATTGGTAAATCCCAATAGATTGAAAAATCATTATCGCGAAAAAGCGGCCCAAAATGGCTCTAAGTTTTGGGATAGAATTTGGATCGATAGTGTTGAGCAGAACTCTAAGGGATTTCTTGTCAAAGCTCGGCAATTTATTAACAAACCAATAGATATTGATATGAAAGAAAAAGTACTCACTCAGCAAGCGCATGACTTGAAGGCATTGGATATCGAAATTCAATGCTCAAGATTAGTGAACTGTGCTGGTGCGTGGGCGGGTCAACTTGCTGAGCACTGCGGTTACCAAATTGGTTCCAAACCTTATCGAAGGCAATTATGTATTTTTGATGCCCAGAAAGTTGATCTAACGCCTTATGGAATGATTGTCGACACATCAGGAGTTTACTTTCACCCAGAGGCGACTAATGGTTTAGCCGGGTATGCAGATCCAAGTGAGGCCCCGGGTTATCGATTTAATTACGATGAGGACGCTTTTTTCATGGAAAAGATCTGGCCGGCACTTTATGAGAGGTCAAGTCATTTTGAGGCTCTGAAACACATCACAGGTTGGAGCGGGCTTTACGCTGAATCTCTCGATCATAGTGCTATTATTGGGGAGTCACCGAGTCATTCTCGAGCATTTCCTGGAAGACTCTATGAAGCGCATTCTTATTCTGGTCATGGAGTGATGCACAGCTATTCTTCGGTTCTTGGCATTGCAGAGCTGATGCTCAACGGCAAGTATCAAACCCTCGATCTAAGCGCATTTTCGGGCTCTAGGTTTGATGAGGGAAAATTAATTGAGGAACGACTAGTTATTTAGAGCTATAATCAGTTCTATGCCATTGATTCGACTAGATTCTTCAGATCAGTTTCCAAATACAGTAAAAATCATAGAGGAGGGCCTTGAGTCGGGCGTTGCATCGGCAATCAGCGGTGGAATCTATAGTCTTAGCGATGATCGATATTATCTATTTGGTCGCGGGAAAACGAGGCTAGATCAAAGCGCTCCAGAGGTTAACGAAAAAACTCGATTTGATTTAGCATCGCTCACTAAGGTCCTGGCAACGACTCCTTTATTTTTTTCGGCCTGGGAACGAGGGTTAATTGATTTAGACGACACGGTAGGTAGGTATTTTCCCGAGGCAACGGCACTTCGAAACACTCCCGTGTATTCATTATTGGCTCACACTTCTGGGCTTCCAGCTTGGAAACCATTTTTTGAAACTATAAGAGAAAGAATACCAAAGCCGCTTTATGAAGTGCCGGTAGAATTTCGCCAAAAATCGATGAGGGGTCTCGTTCTTTCTGTTGAGCCCGAGTATCAATTGGGATCGCAATGCGTTTATTCGGATGTGGGATTCTTGATTCTCGGATTTATTTTGGAAAATATTTATTCAGAGCCGCTGGATCAGGCAGTTAAAACTCACGTGTGGCGGCGAATGCGTTCTCACGGATTAACATTTTACCGAATTCTCAAAAGCTCTAAAGAAAATGTTTTGCCTAATACGGCCGCAACCGAAAATTGTCCGTGGAGGGGTACTCTTCAGGGGCAGGTTCATGACGATAATTGCTGGGCAATGGGCGGATACGGCGGGCACGCTGGTGTATTCGGAAACCCTCTAGACGTGTTGGCGGTTGCAAAGGAGCTAATGGGCTCATTTTTAATGAGAAGCACCAAACAACTCATGTGGTCTAGGATTACGAAACCCAGTGATTGCCATAGGACGTTGGGGTGGGATGGCGTTTCTCCTGAGAATAGCTCTGTCGGTACCGCGTTTTCTGACGAAACATTTGGGCATTTAGGTTTTACTGGAACATCGCTGTGGATCGATCTCAAAAATAAAGTCGCTGTTACGCTTTTGACAAATCGAGTTCACTTCTCACGTGAGAATGATAAAATTAAACGGTTTCGTCCGCGCTTTCATGAGGCAATATGGGAGGAACTGATTCGATTGAAGGGGGCCGAGTTTGAGTGGTAGTTCTGGATTTGTGCCGAAGTTTAAATCGGTTCACGTTTTAGGGATCGGTGGAACATTAATGGCGCCGGTATCAATTTTCTTGAAAGAACGGAGCGTAAACGTCACTGGTACCGACGGACCAATATACCCACCGATGAGCACATTGCTTAAGAATGCCGACATACATCCTTTTTTGAATTATTCGGCATCTCATCTTGATAAACTGTCCAATTCTCCTGATTTTGTAATCGTTGGAAACGTTGTTCGGGCTGACAATCCTGAGGTAAAGGAAGCAAAAAAACGTGGATGGAAACTCATTTCGCTGCCAGAGTTTATGGAAGAAAATTTACTTTTGCACACGAAGAATATCGTTGTTTCCGGAACTCACGGCAAAACCACTAGCTCGAGTATGATGGCATTTGTATTAAGGGAAATGAGAGTCGATGCCAGTTATTTCATTGGCGGAGTTTCTTCTGTTCTGCCAAAAAGTTTCCATGTTTCGGAAAATTTTCGTGGCGGATATTTTGTACTTGAAGGCGATGAATATGACACTGCATTTTGGGACAAAGTTCCGAAGTTTTATCATTATCTTCCGGATCAAGTCATATTGACGTCAATTGAATTTGATCACGCAGATATTTATTCTAACATTGGCGAAATTGAAGATGTTTTTGAGGTTTTGGTTCATAAGGTTCCTCCCACCGGACGAATCGTGGCTTGCAGCGATTATCCGATCGTTGGCAGGCTTATTAAAGAAGCGAAATGCGAAGTCATAACCTACGGCGAAAACAGTACGGCTAATTTCAAAGTCGACCACTACATTGAAACCGAGGACGGCGCGCATTGTAGGGTAGCCTGTCCAGACGGTTCATTACTCGAAATGAATCTCGCTGTATCTGGTATGCATAATACCCTAAATGCACTATCAGTTTTAATCTTGGCTCTAAAGCTTGGGTTTGATCAGGAGCAAGTTCTATTGGCATTGAGCCGATTTACTGGAGTAAAGAGGCGATTAGAGACTCGTGGAGTGATTAACGATATTACCGTGATTGAGGATTTCGCACATCACCCTACCGCTGTGAAAATGACTTTGGAAAGTCTGAAAAAAAAGTACCGAGGGCGTCGCTTGCACGCCGTATTTGAGCCCAGAAGCGCCACTTCGCGCAGAGGCATTTTTCAGTCGGAATATTCTCATGCCTTGGTTGTTGCGGACCGGGTTCTCGTGGCTGAGCCCTTTGATCAAACTCTGATTCCCGAGGATCAAAGATTTTCTACTAGTCAGCTTGTGGTAGACTTGAAGAAGCACGGATGCGATGCGTCTTCTTTTGAGAGCGTTGAGGGCGGCGTAAGTGAGTTGGTTAATTCTGCTTCAAATGGCGATGTGATTGTGGTGATGTCAAATGGCGGATTCGGTGGATTTATCGAAAAACTCATCGATTCCCTTAGGTAAATGGAGACTCAGGAATGACGGTTGAGGATTTACGAAAAACAGTTAGGGTATCGGTTGGACCGATTCACCAAATCACCTTTCGGGTAAAAGACGGAAACGATTACCATGATGGCGTGCTTTTAAATATTTCTTATGGTGGATTAGGATTTAGGTCATTTAAGGTCCTTGAAGTAGGAATGACAATTGATGCGGTTTTGGGAATCAACGACAATCTTTTCGAAGTATCACTGATTGTTGAGCACGTTCGACCCACTATGATTGGAACCTCGTTCGCGACCTATTCACCTGCGTTGATAATTGAACTTGGAAAGTATTTTAATGCTGAGATTCACGGATTGAGCTTAATTGAAGTGAACGAAAATTTATTGAGACATACTGATGAAGGAAAGAGTCATTTCTTTCGAGCTCAGAATTGTGAAATATTTTATGTAGAAAATTCAAATCGGCTTATAAGGTTTGAAATTACGTTTTATGGAAACTACATCGAAGGTGAGCCAGGATTTCCAGCTCGGTTTGGGTACCTAGATGAGGCCCCCGTGGCTACCGGCATGCACCATAAGGGCTCTACATTAATTCAGACTTCCGATGCGAGCGATTCAGAGACGATTCAGGAGATTCACCGATTTGTAATCAATTCTGATAAAATCCCAGAAATACTTCGAGTTCAGATAGCAGAAATTATTGAAGCTGCGATTTAATCTTTAGTTATGCTGCGCTTGCTTGACCAGGCTTTTTGCTACTCACCGTCACGCGGTTTCGGCCATTGTGTTTTGACTCAAAAAGAGCTTCATCTGCCGCTTTGAGTATTTCTTGAGCGGTGATTCCATTGTCTGGGTAAGTCGCAATTCCGATACTTGCTGAAATAAAGCCCATCGGTTGAGATTCGGCGTGAGCGAATTTGGTTTTTTCAATTTGCTCTCGCACGCGTTCTCCTAGGATCAGCGCTCCGTCAGTATCGAGTCCTCGACAAAGTATTACAAATTCCTCGCCACCATATCGGGCTGGTAAATCTGTCGATCGGCGCCCTTTTCTTAGTAAATCTGCTAGCCCCTTTAAAAGCGCATCGCCGGCAGGGTGACCGTTTGTATCGTTATAATGTTTGAAATTATCGAGATCAAAAAATACTAGTGAGTAGGGCGTTTCGTATCGCTCGGCTCGACGATGCTCTTGTTCTAGCTGATCTTGAAAATGTCTTACGTTAAAAAGCTGGGTGAGTTCGTCGGTAATAGAAAGTTTTTCTAATAACTCATTTGTCTTTTTTAATTCAGCTAAATACTCTTCAGCTTTCGCTTCAATTTCCTTTTGCTTAGTAATGTCTTTTGCAATGAATTGAATTACTTCTAGGCTATCAGACAGCGCTAACGAACAAGCAGTGGCTTCAATGAATACATTGCTTCCATCAACATGCCAGATTGTCTCAAATCCGCGTGGGTAATACCTGCGCCTTGAAGTTCGGAGGTCCTTTTGAAATTTAGTCATGTCACTTTGATCAACCCATTTTGTAATATTGGTAGAAACTAGTTTTTCAGCTGATTTTCCGAGAAAATGTTCGGCCGCTAGGTTCACTTCCAAAATGTCGAAAGTCTTTTTATCTAAGATAAATGTAGGGTCCAAGAGGCGATTAAACAAATCGGCATAGGTTGCGCGCTCAGACGGGTTCTTTTGTTTCTTGCTCATACTCAAATCTTATCGGTCTAGGTAATTTTTGCCTTTAGGTTTTTACCGCTGTGTCCGAGACGACCTTTGAGGTTAGATAATGGACTCGAGCGCTCGAAAATTGAACTCTGCATCGGATGAGATATTTATATATGATATCAATCAGTTGCCATCCCTGCCAGCAGTTGTTCTAAAAATTCAAGATAGAATTAATGATCCAATGTCTAATCATTCCGAGATCGCCAGTCTACTAATCACAGATCAATCTTTAAGCGCCCGCGTCCTTCGATTGGTGAACTCCTCCTATTATGGAGTGCCCGGAGGGGTAACTGACGTTAAAAAAGCTCTTTCCTATTTGGGATTCAATACCTTAGCTCAGGTGGTGCTGAGCGCGGGTGTGATTTCGGTTTTTCACGCTCCAGATGTAGAGGGATTTTCAGCTAAATCATTTTGGAGGCATTCATTTTCCGTTGCAATTGGCGCTGAGTTTTTCTTGAAAAACTTAGGAAAGCCAGGTGCAGCCGAAGCTTTTACGGGTGGGCTTCTTCACGATATCGGTAAGCTTGTACTTCACGAAATATCAAAAGGTCGTTTTGAGGCGGCCATCACAGAAGCAAAACTGAAAGAAAAAACTTTTTTAGATGGGGAAATAAGTGTCGGATTACCGGGACATCCGCGGTTGGGCGAAGAAATTGCAACTCGCTGGGGACTTCCAAAATCAGTAGTAGAAGTTATTTCGAACCATCACCTGAATATAGGTGACCCTGCTTTTCAAGCCAGCAAGAACAAGGATGTCTTGGCTTCAGTCATATTAAGTAATATTTTAGCTAGAAAACATCAATTCGGGAATTCCGGAAACTTTGGAAATCACCTGGCGGCGAAACCATGGTTCGAATTTTTGGCAGGAGCAGGTGCAGATTTTCCGTCATTCGAAAAAAAATATATTAGTGAAATTGAACGATTAGGAGGTATGGCGAATGCCTGTGGCTAAATCTCAAAACCGGAAAAGTGCATTCAAAGTATTGGATGGACAAGGTTTGTCAGTAGAATTTTTAGGGACGATCGTTGAGGGATCGCCAGACTGGTTTTTAATCTATAATTCTGATGGAAAGATACTCTACTCTAATTCGTCATTTCGAACACATTTTTCGATAACCGATGGAAATGAAATCACCGATCTACTTCAACTCTCGAATTTTAAATCCGAACGAACATTAAATTCCGAAATGATGCTTGATTCTGGGTATTATGAAGAGTTGATTATTACGGGCTCGAACCAACAAGAAATCGCTGTTGATGTTTTTATTCAGACGCTCTCAAAAGGTCTGTATTCCGCTCATCTGAAAGATATTAGCGAAAAAGCTCAGTTACAATCGGAATCAATCAAACGGCACGCTGAGGTGAACCGCTTGAATCAAGAGCTTTCTTTGTCTCAGCAAGAAATGAAATCAATGCAATCGGCACTGGTTCAGTCGGGAAAAATGGCAGCGCTCGGTGAACTTTCTGCCGGAATCGCCCATGAATTGAATCAACCATTGATGACTATTCGAGGTTACGCTCAGGAAGTTGAGTACCTATTAAAAAATGGAAATCCTAATAAATCTGAAGTCAATAACTACCTGGGTGAAGTAATCAAAAGCGTAGATAAAATGGCGAAAATCATTAAATATTTGAGAACTTTCGCTTCTAGTTCTTTGGACGGATATCGTGATTTGAACATCAATGAGATATTAAAAGAGACCGTTGAAGTATTTGAGAATCAGATTAGTAAAAATGGAATTACAATTAAAACAAATTGGTATGCGGGTAAATTGAATTGTTTTGTGAACCCCATTCAAATCGAACAAGTATTTTTGAATCTATTGACCAATGCAAGAGACGCGGTAACGGCAGAATCATCAAAAGGGATAATATCCATTCGAACTTTTCAGGACGATAAATTTGTCGCATTCGAAGTGCAGGACAACGGTGCTGGAATGAGTGATTTCGAAAAAAATAAAATTTTTGATCCTTTTTTTACGACTAAAGAAGTCGGTAAGGGCATGGGCTTGGGTTTAAGTTTGAGTTTTTCAATGATTGAGAAGGTTAATGGAATGATGCTTGTGGATAGCAGTCTCGGAAACGGGTCTAAATTCACTGTCAAAATTCCTGTAGATTTTAGAACAATAAGTTAAGAGGGGGAATTAGAAAATGGGAAGACCACGCATATTGGTAGTTGACGACGAACAAAGCATTCGAACGCTTCTGACTGGAAGGTTAGAGCGAGAGGGTTTTCAAGCTAAAGCTTGTCAATCGGCCGAAGAGGCAGAAACCGAGTTTAAAAAGGGTGGCGAAGTTGGAGTAATGATCACCGACTTAAAAATGCCGGGTAAAGACGGATTTGAATTGATGAAGTGGGCTAAGGGTGAAAATGCCAACTTAAAAACAATCGTAATTACTGGGCATGGCGAAAAAAATGTAGCGGTGCAGGCTCTGAGACAAGGCGCTTCCGACTACCTTGAAAAGCCTTTTGATTTGGACGAATTAGTACATACGGTACGGCGTTGTATGCGCGAATATCAATTGGAAATTGACAATCGAGAGTTGGTCGATCGCCTAGAGGCTCGCGTAGAGCGAGTTGAAGGAAAAGATGAAGACAAATTTTGGTACGTTTCCAAGTCTAAGTCGATGACGAAAGTGAATGATTGGTTAAGCGTTTTGAGGCGAGAATCAATGCGTGGTGGCGGTGAAGAGCCGTCAGTGATTGTATTGGGTGAAAGTGGTACTGGTAAAGAGGGTATTGCAAGAATGGTTCACGCCGGATCTCAGCGAGGGAAGGGCCCTTGGGTAGCGGTGAATTGTGCAAATTTTTCTGAGCAGCTGCTTGATTCAGAATTATTCGGGCATGAAAAAGGTTCATTTACTGGAGCTAATCAGTTAAAGCGCGGATTGTTTGAAATCGCGAAGGGCGGAACTCTATTTTTAGATGAGATTGGAGAAATGGATATAAAGCTCCAGTCCAAGCTACTCCGGGTACTTCAAGAAAAATCATTCAGACGAGTGGGTGGAACGGTTGACTTGGATTCTGATGTTAGAGTTGTCGCGGCTACGAATCGAGATCTTGGAGAACGAGTAAAGCGCGGTGATTTTAGAGATGACCTTTATCATCGATTGGCCCGAGTCACGATTGAATTGCCTCCACTTCGAGACCGAACGGAAGACTTAGTTCCAATGGCGACTCAATTTGCGGAGCGCGCATTTGGGTCTAGGGGAAAAACATTTGGCGGATTCACTCCCGAAGCTGAAGCTGCGGTGAAAGATTATTCCTGGCCGGGAAACGTTCGTGAAATGTTAAACGTTGTTGAGAGGATTGCGCTCATTTGGCAAGGAAGTGGCCCGGTTTCCGGTAAAGATTTAAGCCTTCCAGGTAGCTTAAAGCGAGCCGCCCAAGAAGTCGCTCAATACGGCGACGGTCGTCATGTTCGACCATTGGTCTCGCCATTTAGTACTCCGGACGACGAAGGTGTGACTGGATACATGGAGCTAAAAAAGAAGTGGACGGAATCTTTTGAACGAGAGTACCTGATTAATTCACTCACTAGAAATTCAGGCAATGTATCGGCAGCGTCTCGAGAGGCGCAAATCGACAGGAGTAATTACCTAAGGCTTTTAAGGCGTTACGGAATTAGAGCAGTAGAGTATAGAAAAGCAGCCTAAAGCGTCAAAAAACCTTGTCATTTTCTCGACACCTGAGATACTAACCGTATCACACGAGAGATAAGGGGTTTTTTAGAATGTTGAGCCTTTCTACACAAGAAATAATTCGCTGGTCCGTGGCGTTGGTGATCGTAGTCAGTTTTCTGGTTTGGACCGGAATTCAGATGCCGGTCTAATCACTGAACGCGAGCGAATATCCATTAGCCTGTTTTGATTGAATATATGAATCTGTTTCGCGCCCTTTTGAATCCTTCCGGTGGAATTCTCTATCACATTAAGGGATTTCTCTATTCTCAGAACCTATGGCTCAATTTTAATAAGAATCTGGAAAAGCTCCTTTTCGCCTGGCGCAAATTTGAATCTCCTTCTGGCGGTGTAATCCTAATTGGTTCGAGCGGAGGATATTGCCTGAGTCCCGAATGGTTGGTTCAGTATAAGGAAGTTGTCATTGTCGACCCCGACCCCGTGGCCCATAAAATTTTTAAGGAGAAATACAAGCCAACTGATACGAACATAATCAGTTCTGATGTTAAAGAAGTATTCGTCGAAAATGGGCGTCCATGCGATCGGTCTTTGCAAGCGGTTCTTAGTGCGTATCCAGAGCATGATATTGTATTTTGTAATATAATTGGTCAGCTGAAATTTTTATATCCTGATATTCGAGAAAGTTTATGGGTGTCGTTTTTTCGAGATCTTGTGGAATCGTTGAAACCAAGAGGGTTTTTTAGCTTTCATGATCGCTATTCAAGTAGCATGAGGCCTGATGTGGAGGGGTATTTTAAGAATTATAGCACCAATCGACTTACCCCCGAGGATTTTGTTAGGGAACTTTATCAGACTTCTGCAAGTGCAATTACCGGATCGATTATTCCACGAACGGCCGAAGTCATTGATCATTGTACTGCCCATTTTTTTTCCGAATATCAGGCATACTTTCTTTCCTGGCAAATTGTGCCTAAATTTTATCACTGTGTAGAGGTCGTGTATGAGCCAGGCAATAAAGAAGCTTGATGATTTAGTTTGGATACTTGAAAAACCCTTTTCTCCGTTCGGAATTCGAGCAGGACTTCGAATGTCTATTATTAAAACCACAACCGGATTGATTCTATACTCCCCAGTTCGAATAACGGATTCGGAAGCCATTGAAATAGAAAAATTAGGAGCGGTTAGGGTGATCATTGCGCCAAATGCATTTCATCACCTATTTTTGAAGCAAGCGGTCGATCGTTATCCAGATGCTGAAGTATGGGCCGCTGATGGCGTACAGCAGAAGCAAAAATGGTTTAATGGAAAAATAATTAGCCGCAATTCTTTTCCGAAAGCCTTTGAAAGCGGAATTGATTTTGAGATATTCAATTCGATCAAATTATCAAAAGAAGTCGTTCTCTTCCATCGGGCATCCAAAACCTTATTTGTTACAGATTTATTTTTCAATTTTAGAAAACCGTTTTCGATTGTTGAAAAAATATTTTGGGCCGTCTGGGGTGTGAGTGACAAGAGACTGTCACTATCTCGGCTAATCAAGATCCTTTCTCGAAGTAACCGCAAAGACTTTAATCAAAGTTTAAAGAACGTGTTGTCGTTTGATTTTAGCCGACTGGTGGTGACTCACGGTGAAATGCTTGAGAGTGCTGCAAAACCACAAGTTATTGAATTGATTGAAAATAATTTCGGTTAGCGTTGATTCCAGCCCGCCTTATTCGCTTGATTTTGGCTGCGCCGCATACTAGGCTCCGGCCATGTTTTTAGAGCGATTAGTTAGTTTTTTTGGGATCTTTGTCTTGATTGGAATTGCATGGCTTTTTTCGACTAACCGAAAGGCCGTTAAACTTAAAATTGTTATAACCGGTGTTTTGTTTCAGGTTGTTTTGGGATTTTTGATTTTGTGGACCCCGCCAGGTAAATTTGTTTTCGAAGTTGCGAAAGAATTTATAACCAAGATAATTAGTTTTTCAGATGCTGGTGCTACTCTCGTATTTGGCGAAGGATTTCGAGAACATTTTTTTGCATTTTCTGTTCTGCCTACGATTATTTTTGTGTCGTCGTTAATGTCAATTTTGTTTTATTGGGGTTGGATACAAAAAGTAGTTCAAGTCATGGCGACTTTGATGATGAAGGTGATGGACGTTTCCGGAGCTGAATCGCTTGCCGCTAGCGCAAATGTCTTTGTCGGACAAACTGAGGCACCCCTCGTAGTAAAGCCCTATATTGCATCAATGACCAATTCTGAGCTCATGGCATTGATGACCGGTGGAATGGCTACAATTGCTGGTGGTGTAATGGCAGCTTACGTGAGTTTTGGTGCAGACCCAGGGCACTTGCTGGCCGCATCTATTATGTCTGCGCCAGCCTCGTTGTTGGTGGCAAAAGTATTGGTCCCCGAAACTGAAGTTTCTAAAACAAAAGGCGTAGTGAAAATTGATATTCCTATCGACGATGCCAATGTGCTGGATGCTGCCTGTAGAGGGGCTTCAGAAGGACTCAAGTTAGCTCTCAACGTTGGTGCAATGTTGATAGCATTTGTAGCTTTGGCCGCTCTCATCAACTACGGCCTTTCATTTATTCCTTTAATCGCGGGCGCTCCTCTCACGGTTGAGCGAATTTTGGGTTGGGCGTTTGCTCCAATAGCCTGGGTAATCGGCGTCCCCAGCCAAGACATTAGTGCCGTTGGTTCGCTTCTTGGGAAAAAAATGTTTTTGAATGAATTTGTAGCCTATTTGGATTTGAAAGAGATGAAGGGCGTGATTTCCGATCGTTCATTTATAATTTCAACTTATGCGCTCTGTGGATTTGCAAATTTTTCATCGATTGCAATCCAGATTGGCGGAATTGGTTCGTTGGTGCCAGAACGCCGTAAGGATCTGGCAATCTACGGATTGCGCGCAATGATTGGTGGAACGATTGCTGCGCTAATGACGGCCACAATTGCTGGGATTTTAATTTAACTCGCAAATTACTGGCGCGCTGCGTCCTAGGTAGAACAGACCAATTTAACCAAGTTTAACTGAATCTAAATCTTATTCTAACACTAATCCAAAAATTTTTCGGACATGATCCTCTTAATTCAAATGGGGGAAATACACATGAAGAGAATTGGACTAATTGGCATATTAACTATCTTGGCTTTTCCAGTACATGCGAATCAAGTTGAATCATTTATTTCAACATTTGGGAAAACCTGTCCAAGCTTTGGTGCGAATACAAAAACCGCGCTTGCGATGAATCAATCACTTGTCGATCTAATTGAGTCTCTAAGGGACGATGAAAATTGTTCGGCTGTTTATAACAGTCTAAATTCGCTGAAATTGTTAGGTGATAACTTACAGTATCTGGATTCTAGTCGCCAGGAGATTAAGGACCGTGAAATTGAAAATGAATTTTTAGCTTCCGTGTTAAAGAATATCGATTTTGCTGCAATTGGAGATTCTTTCTCTGAGGAAGACATTATCGGTTCATTACCGTTTGATAACTTAGTTGAAACAATCGGCCACAGTTTTTTAAGTGTTCAGGAGGTAAAATTAGATCAAGATCGGGACGAGTACGACAGGCGACGAGAAATCGATAGCGTGGTCGCAGGATACCTTGGACAATTGCGAAATGCTATTCATCAATCGTCATCATGCATGGTAGGGCATCCAAACCTACCCGCTCAAATGATTGCTCAAGGACTAACTTTAGCGGGATCATACTCACAGAGCCAATGGGGGGCGGCGGTTGCAGTTGCCGGTTCAATTTTAGGTGAACTATTAGAGTATTTTAGGACTGCTAAATTCGATCGGGCCATAAAGGAAACAAATCGGGCCGCATTTTATCAGGCCGTTTCCTGTGGAATTGAATCAATAACAGAACAGTATTGTGGTGCTATGGATGCAAAAGAATTCTTAAGGGTAAGGGTCGATTCATTGGATCCAGACTATGATCGTTCTAATAACAATGCTTGGAATGGAATTCGATTACTTCGAAAAAATTATCCTAAACTAAAAGGATGGTTTAGTAAGATCAAAGATGGCGTCGGCGCAATAAATCGAGAACAGGCACGTCGAATTATAGCTGTCGAACAAAAAAATGCTAAACGCAAGGAAGTCGGACACTTTATTTCAGGAGAAAAAAGCTATTTTGAAGAAAGACTAAGCCAAACAAACGATCCAAATGTAATTCAGGGGATTGTTCAGACTTTTCTACGAAGAGTCTCAGAATTCGCATTAATGTCCGGAAGTTCGGATGTGAATAGACAACAAGCAAATCCATATCTGGAGCAGTTTCCAGTTTATGGTGCGTGTATGTTTATGCGTTCATCTCTATATGGGCTGGGCTCAGTTCCGGTGATTCCGGTAGGGTCGGATTGCGAGGCAGAGCTTCAGCGAGACTTTTCACAAACGTGGAATTTTAATGACGTTGCAAAAAATATTTCTGACATACACAAAGCCGTTAAGTCAGCGGTTTCGGCAGAAAAAAATAAGGTAATTGGAGACGGCGCGGATCCACAGTCTTTGTGGCTCGAGGCAACCTCTGAAGATTCAAATGGTAATCAGAATCTTAATACATTATCCAGACTTGAAGACTACCTTCAAAATATCAAAAGTCGCTGGATTCAAATCAGACAAAATGATCCACAGAATCGATCGAAATATTTGGATTTTCAGCTCGAATTTATTTCAGATATTTTGGCAAATGTTATTCGGCCAGCAATACTGCTGATTGAGGCACCGTTAGAAGAAGATGGTAACGGAAATCCAATGACTTATACTGAAAAGCTTCAAGTTCTCAGTAAGTCTCTACGTCTTGGAACAGACACCGACTACCTATTTTTTAGGATGGTTGGTTTTATTCGGGTAGACATAAATGAAAGAATTAAATCAGGAGAAATCAATGAAGAAATTGCAGATCTCATTCGACTTGCTGCGAATGAATACGTGAACGATCTGACGAAAGGTTCGAATGAATACGTTCATCAGGTTTACGAAGACCTAGCGCATGCAATCACCATCGGACAGCAAACTTTAGAGTCTTATATGGGTTTGTTTGATAAACATGTTGGTGATGGAATCGATCATTTCTTGGACCTCTCACGAAGGGCTGGAGAAACAATAGATCCCACAAAACCGGATCCGATTGCGCATGTTAGGTATTTCAATGCTTCGAAACTTTGTATGCAGGCTCTTACTAAGTCGGGAAGTAGATCTAAATCAGAAATGAAGAAAATTGAAAAATCATGTGGTGAGTTGGTATATTACAGCCCAGTATACAAAGTAGATCCACAGTCGATATCGTTTTCGGAGTTGAAACAAAAATCTTGGAACGAAAGAGTCTGTGCATTACACAAGTTCAATCAAAAAATCAAAATCTTTGAACTCAATAGTCGGATTCAAAAAGGACCAATTCAATTGATGAAGGCATCATTCTTGAATTAGTGAGATTTTAGCGAGATTCTAGTCCCTTCCTTTTGATGCGCCGTCCCCACAAAAGGAAGGGACTAAGTAAAGGCATTTGATTCCACGAATGTCGCCCTCGGATAATCGGTCCGCAGGGAATTCCGGAACTTCAACTCCATTAATCTTCGACTTCATCACTGGAAGATCGGGCTCCTTTGAGCCGCCATATCGAGAATAATGCATGATAGAGTTGAAGTCGTATTCGCCGAAGTCTCCATCAGGCGTAGAAATTTTTTCAAACTGATCGATAAACCCATCATCAATATTGCACCAAAGGACATCAATGTAGCCATCTCGGTCGTATCGGTTCATTTCGTGATGGATTCCCACCGCATGGGCTATTTCGTGAACTACCGTCCCGACGTCACAGTTAGACCCGATGTGAGTGGTTGTTCCATTAGCGGTTCGGCCAATTCCGGACCAACATTCATTCGGTCCCTCATAAGATATGAATCGAATTCCATAGGGACGGGGCGTATCTCCCGAGGGAAACACCTCAGTAAACTCAAATAGACCATCGAGGTCGGCGGTCCATACGTCGATTGCTTCTCTAATCCTAGCTCTCATGTCAGCATTAACACGATCAAAATAATAGTCGATACGAACCACTCCATCATCATCGATCTCCCAAAGTAATGATTGGTAGGTCGTTCCTAACGATTTTCCAGACGAGCTTCGCTTGGTTTCGACTTCATTTTTTTGTAAAACTATATCGCCTTGTATTCGGTAATTGCCGGAAGAATCTATTTGATATCGAAATTGATTTAAGGATTCCCGGGCTGAATGATCAAGAGTGCTCAATTCGAGCATCGGATCAGACGATTTCTTAGAAAATGGATTACAATCTTGGTGATTGATTGTCGTCGTCGGCGGGCACCCTAGAAGTGTTCCTAACACTAAAGCTATAGCTAACGGTCTTAATGAAAAATTTCCTCGGAAAAGCCGACGGCCAGTTCTTTCGCTCCACTGCATAAATCCACTCCTTGATCTGAAATTGCGTGTTCAGGCTTCTTAATGCAAAGGAGTGGCCAAATTTATAGTAATAAAATCAAATAGATACCTTGCTTTAATTGTAGCGGAGCTGTGCGAGTGTCAATTCTTTAGTCACACTGCCCATGCTCTTGGCATGCCTGTAGCATCTTTTGAAGCTCTTGCATTTCAGCCAGGCTATACTCGATGGTGTCTTCAAAACCAGCGGCTTCTCCACCTTCTTGCGAAATCGCAATCATATTGGGGTGGGTATCAAATTGCCAAGCTTCGTATCGAACCTGCCTATCGTCGGTGAGGTATAGATTGATTGGCTTATGGCTAGCGATTGTATCCTGAAATCGAGTTAGCTGTTTTCGCGCTTTTTGTCGGGCACTCTTTAGATCGCGCCAGCACTTCACTTCGGCAATCATAATGACCTTGTCTGTTAACGTATCAAATACAATGACGTCAAGCTCTCCAATGGTTCTCGACTTGTCGGAATACTCGATACCAGTTTCAACTTCGAAACCTGGACCGCGGAATTCTTCCTGAACTTCAAGTCGAGCGACTTCCTCGCACACAGTGCCAAAAGTTCCGTAATTTGCTTTTACATTTTTCAGTTTGTGAAAAAGCGTTACGAGATTGTCTCGAGCTTCAGATTGTTGTGGATTGAAATTGCCTGCCAAAAAAAGAGCGAGTGCTCCTAAAAAGAATCTAAGACTAGATTTATTCATTTCCCCCTGCTTTCGTTCAAATAGTGACGACATTAATGGTGTCTCGTAGAAACGTCGGACCTTATTTCCGACATATACTCAACTCAAGCACCCTAAACTTAACAAATATTTGATGATTTCGTAAAGTTTGAACAGTCAGCTTTTGGTTTTAATTGAGGTAAAGGCGGTCGGGATCGACTTCAAGTCTAAGTTTTTTAAGGGTTTCTTCGCTAGGCGAGGGAGTTGTCCTCAGTTCAGCCGCAACGCATAAATCCCAAGAAACCGAGGACTTAACATCTTCTGCCGTAACGTTGGGGTAAATTTCGGTAAGGGTCATTTCACCGTCTATAAACTCGAGTACACCAAGATCCGTTACCACTTTTGTAGGGCCTGGCCCAGGTAGATTGAACTCACTCCTTGATCGGGGTTCTGAATCTTTATTGGGATAGTACTTGTGCCCCGGGCTCGTGATGTAATCACACCTGTCGACAAAAGTTTTAGCGCTCATTTTCATAACAATTAATAATTTTCGCGAATGAGCTGCTATTTCACAGGCACCACCTGATCCGGGCAGGCGAATACTAGGGTTTTCGTAATCGCCAATGACGGTGGTATTTATGTTTCCCCAACGATCTATTTGTGCACCCCCAAGAAAACCAACTTCAATTCTTCCCGACTGCAGGTAAGTTTGAAAAATATCAGCTTGAGATACGATAGAAAGCGAGCCTGTCACTAAGCACGGGTCTCCGATTGAGATGGGTAGTCTCTCGGGAGTGGTTCCGATTGCTCCAGATTCATAGATCATAAATAAATTAGGAGCATGGGTCTCACGAGCAAGCACGCATGCTAAATTGGGAAGTCCGATTCCCACAAATACAATCTCAGAATTAGCAAGCTCTTGCGACGCTCGTACAACCATTAATTCGGTTGAAGTGTAGGTGTTTAGGGCCTTTTTCACTTTAGAATCCATAATTCACGCCCTCGCACATTTTAGCTTTTGCCAGCAGCTTTTGAACTAAGGGTTCTCCTAGTTTTTTAATATATTCTTTACGATCACGAACAGAATAGACGAACTCATTTAAATAGTCGGCGTAAGTTTCCGAAGAACGTGAAATTTGATCCCAATTGACGTAGAATTGATTATCGCGATCATAAAATCCTTGCGCGTAGCTTGGATGGCAACCCCAAGGCTCATGAACTACAAAATCTACAATTACACCGGGAACTAAAGTGCGGTTGGGATCGCTTCGAATAAGGCTCGTATCAACAATGTCTTCAGTCACTACGATTACCTTTTTGGCTGAAAACGCAGCTTCCTTTTGTGTACCCAAAAGTCCCCATACCTGTGCATTTCCAAATTTATCTGCTCGTTGGCAGTGTACTATTGTAACGTCTGGGTGAATTGCGGGTACTGTGGCCAACTCCGCTCCAGTGTATGGGCAAGAGATGGTCTTAATTTCAGAATTATGAGCAGCAATATCAGACGCACGGTAATTATTGAGAGGCCAAAATGGCAGGCCACTTGAGCCCGCTAAAAATCGAGCGACCAACCCGAAGTGAGAATATTCAATGAGCTTGATTCGATCTTTTGAGTTTGCTTGAGTCTTTCTTCTTAACGCATGGAGACTTCCTACTCCTGGATTTCCGGCCCAGCTAAATGTGAGTTCGGATACACAGCCAGCTTCAATGAGCTGGTCATAGACCAAGTCAGGAGTGAGCCGAATGGCCTTTAGATCCTTTATTTCCTGTCGAATGATCTCGTGCCCGGCGGCGAAACAAATTAAGTGTGTAAATCCCTCGATATTTATACTTGAACCCGGCTTAACGCACTCCGCGATAGCTTCCTTCATAGACACCAATTGGGCTTGTTTTCCTAAACTCATTAAGAACAGAATTGTTCAATGAAAACAAACGGTCAAGGGTATTTCGAAAAAGTCGAAAACAGGGTAGTTTTTAGGGAATGAGTCATAAAATACAAATGCTCCTAATGGAGGAAATTTTTGAACTTCTTGGAGCGACAGTAGCGGAGGAGGCCGGCACTATTCAAGTTACGCTGCCGGCCGATTTGGGTCTCCGATGGAAGGGCAAAAAACTCAAGCTGACACGGTTTAAAGAAAAATTTTCCACGACTGCAATCAGCTTTGGCGAGTCCACAATAAAAATAAATTCAGCTCAGCTTTCTGAAAAAGAATATTCTCGAATATTTAATAGTTTTGAACAAATGGTCGATTCCATTTGGAAAGAAAACATTGCCCATCCCAAACTTTGGGAACGGACCATCGAAATTGTCCCCACCGGATTTGTAGAAAAAGAAAATACCGAATCGCTGAATGAGCTTGAGCGATTGTATTCCGACGATTTTATCGTCCGTGAAAAAAAAGGATTTGTAATCGATCTAAAGAAATCGATGGGTCCGTATCTAGTTTCGAAATCAGAGCATCCAAAGTCTATAATCGACGGGGCCGCACAAATTGCGAGTTTAGCACTTGGATTCAATGATCAAGAAAAGTCTTCAATGGCTATTCGACCCGAAGTAAACGATCCATTTCTAGATGTTGAAAACTGGGACGTTACAAATGCATACGTTCGAATTCTAAAACAGGAGTCGGGGTTAAAGCAGTTTTATCCGGCGAATTCAGGGGCCGAAGGAAATGAGATAGCTCTTCGCGCGTGCTTTGAAAAATTTCCTGGGCGAAGGAAGGTGTTTGCTTTTGAGGGTTCTTTTCATGGGCGCTCTTTATTGACACTCCATTGTACACATAATCCGTCGAAGCGATTACCTTTTCAGATATACGACAATATGGTCGAATTTTTTTCTTTTCCTGAAGACAAAACCCCTCATGTGCAAAAAGTTGAGCCAAAGGGATGGTTGGATCTTTGGGATGAGCTGGATTCAGAAAAATTTGAAGCAAAACTGACAAACTTAGAAAAGGTAGATGACCTAATTGGAGAGGAGATCAATACTCTCAAAAGTTTAAGAAATGGAATGTTTCGCGAAAAACCGCTGGCGGTATTGCTTGAGCCAATGCTTTGCGAGGGGGGCGACCGTTATGGTTCGAATCGTTTTTTCAGGGCGCTTCGAGTATTAACCCGAGCTAAAGATATTGCGTTGGTTTTTGACGAGGTACAAACTGGTTTTGGCCTTGGCGGATCATTTTTTTGGCATAAAAGTTTTAATTTAGTCACCGCAGACGGAGAAAAAGAAGATCATCCAGATGCCGTCGTTATCGCGAAAAAAGCTCAAATAGGTGGATGTTTAACAAATTTTAAATTGAAATCTCCGAAAATCGAATTTGAAACTTCTGCGGCATCTGTTTATCGCGGCTACCTTCAGGCTGCTTCGGTATTGGATGAAGATAGTGCTGAAGTCGAATCGACCGTTCGGCAGCTATTGACTGCGTTGCAATTGACATTGGGAGAGGGAATTTTAAAATATCCGAGGAATAAGGGGTATGCCTTTGCGTTTGACTTAGCTTCCGGTGAAATTCTTACAAAACTGGTTGGTGCTCGATTTTCCAACGGCACGATTTTTTACCCAGCGGGAAGTTTGACTGCTCGGTTTCGCTTGATGGTTAATCCGACAGAGCAGCACCTAAGTCAGTTGTTTTTGGCTGTGTATCGCTGTTTTGAAACGATTTCAAAAGAAGGTGTAATCGGGCCGATTCCCACCGAATCGGAATTTATAAAAAATGCACCTGGCTTTGTGTCGAAATTTGCAAATGAAAAACCTTTGATAAAAGAAAGATCAGCTTTTGCTGATGTCGGAATCACTGAAAAATTAGATGACGTAAAAAATTGGGATCAAGCAAAATGGAGAAAAATTTTTAGTACAATCCTCCGTGAGGCGCCAGGAGTGGTTTGTTCTAACGCGTCTAAAAGTCGTTCGCTTAATGAGTGGAATGCGCTTTCGTTTGATGGATTAAAAGATTTTTATTTAAAAAATGATGACTTCACGGCGCTTGACTTTTATTGGATTGGAAGTCGAATTTTTGGTCATCGGGTCCATTTAATGGATCAAAATGAGGCATTAGAGCGAATCCCAGAGATAGACAAAATTGAAGAAAAAGTTTATGAGCCGGTTCGAAGAGATGATCCTCGAGTGTTCGCGAAAATTCAGGCGGACTACAAATCAGCCTACTTAGTCGCCGAAGATGAAAAAAGCGATGCCATTGGAATATGTTTTGGTGCTGAGTTAAAGGCGTTTGCACAATTGCCAATGATTGACAGCGATATAGAGCAAAAAAACGACGATGTCTTTTACGCTGCAGATCTTACTTTATTGCCAATTGCTCAGGGCATTGGCCTGGGAACTCGACTAAAAGTTGAACAAATTATCGAATTTGCAAGAATCGGTGGACGAATAATCAGAAGCAGAAATCGAATGCCCGAAGCAGTGCGAATGAATCTATTGAATCGAAGATTAGGGGCCGTCGTATTGAACGTGAATCCTAAGGACTATGGTGGATCGGCTATTGGATATTATCAGAGTCGTACAATATCTCGAGAAAATTCAAAGCCATTTTATTTTGGATCGAATAGGATATCCCAGGCTAAAAACAAAACCTCATTGGGTAATTTCGTGAGCGAAGGTTATATTCGAAATATGCTGATTCTTAAAGAGCTGAAACCGAAAGGCTTGTCCCATCTTTATTTGGCATCGGGGAGGGCTGAGTCGATTGACAAGGCCATCAAGCTTCTGCGTTTCAAGCGAAAAGACGCAAGGCAATTGCTTTCATTTCACGGAGAGGTTTTTGGATCGACGACGGCAGGAGTGCGATCTTTAGGTAATCCCGACGAATTTTTTCAATGGCCAACATTGGAAGATCACGGAACCGTGGATGGATTTGTCAGCCAATTAAAAGAATTCGATCCAGATAAAACATTGGGTTTTATGCTAAAGCCAAAATGTAAGTTTATGAATAAATCGCGAGAATTGAAGTACCTTCAAGAATTATCGGTTTG
>Ga0066639_10000896_pt1 | contig 26668 bp, 20 predicted proteins | sample CryGeyCG2114_010_2_FD_59504 | JGI IMG/M metagenome (GOLD analysis project Ga0066639, IMG submission 59504) | Groundwater microbial communities from aquifer - Crystal Geyser CG10_big_fil_rev_8/21/14_0.10 | ecosystem: Environmental > Aquatic > Deep subsurface > Groundwater | place: USA: Utah...
TTTCCGCGATATAAATGGTGGCCTTTTAGAAAAAATTGAGCAAAATTTCAATCTTCTCTGCAGAGAAATAAAAGCTCCAATAGAAGACTTAAAATACTTCTTTTATGGAATAACTCCCCAAGAAAAACAAGTTACTGCTTCTATTTCCTTATTAAAAAAAATATATACTTCAATGAAACAAAAAAATCTTGATCAAGAGATCGATTATTTTATCAAAGAAGATAAGAGTTCCCTTTGCATTACCATAAAAACTACTCATACAGAACTAGAAAAAGAATTTAAACGTCTACTACTTTCAAAATTCCCAGACCTGCTTATAGCTACAACTTATACAAATGGCATATCTACTGTCAGCTGCGCTATTCAGAAATGTGAACTAATCGAAGCCGAGCAGTTAAAAGCCATAGCATTTTCTTTTTATAAGCATTGGCGAGAAAAAAAAGAACTAAAGCAGGTTCTTAGATTAGGATGCACAACTAGTTTTTCATCATTTGACCCTAGAATAGGGACAGAAGAAGAGCCTAGCTGCTTGCTTAAAATGCTTTTCGAAGGACTAACTAAAATAGGAACAAATGGAGTTCCGGAAAAGGCTCTTGCAAAGAAAGTTGAAATTTCAAACTCCGGACTTGTATACCGATTTCACTTAAAAAAAAGTTATTGGTCCAATAAAACACCGGTAACTGCATATGATTTTGCCTATAGCTGGGAAACAAGCCTTAAACCAGATTTTTTATCTCCATTGAGTTATTTATTCTATCCAATAAAAAATGCTCAACAAGTTAAGGAAGGAAAACTTCCGTCAACTGAACTAGGCATAAAAGTAATTGATGATTTTATTTTAGAAGTTGAACTTCAGCATTCAACCCCATATTTTTTGGAACTTTGTGCCCATTCAGCTTTTTCTCCCGTTTATAAATCACTAGATACTAATAACCCTAGCTGGCCAAAGTCTTTAGGAAAATCATACATATGTAATGGTCCTTTTATAATTGACAGTGTCAATAGCAGTGAGACTATTCTAAAAAAGAATTCTCTCTTCTGGGAAAAAAAACGCATAAAATTAGAAAAGGTAATTATTTCTAATATGAGTGAAAAAGAATCCCAACAGCTCTTTCAGAATAGAAAGCTTGATGCTCTCCTTTACCCTTTTTGCGAAAATAAGACTTTAAAATCACAGCATCTTTTTAGTATTCAGAAAAAGGAATGTGCTTCTGAGGTAAGATATCTTACTTTTAATTGTTCAAAGCCTCCTTTTTCAAATAGAAAAATGAGGCAAGCTTTTTCATTGGCTCTTCAAAGGAAAATATTAGCTAGTTCTTTTTCTAATCATGATGAATCTTTGCCTCATTATTCTCCATATTCTCCTAAATTTACCCAACTTAATTTAAGTGCTTATAAAGAGGAAAATTATTCAATTGCTAAAAAACTTTTTTTCGAGTCTCTTCAAGAAGATGGGCTCAACTCTGATATATTTGATCAAGAAAAAATATATGCTAACACGCTTTCTCGTGGAATCGAAATCATAATAGCACAACAATTAAACAAAGTTTTTGGACTCAATCTATGCCCGGTTACAATTGACAGGATAAGCCTTTTTTCATTGATAAGGGAAAAAAGAATTAATATTTATATATATGCTTGGATGAATAGGATTCAAGATCCGAGTTACTTTCTTAATACTTTTTCTTCTAAGGGAAATATTATCAATTTTTCTTGCTGGAATTGTAAAAAAATCAACTACTTAAATCAATTAATTCAAAAAACTGATTGTACCAAGATGCGCAATGAACTACATTTTAAAGCTGAAGAACTTCTTCATAAAGAAAAACCTGTTATTCCTCTTTTCTCTGATTCGGCATGTTCTCTTATTCAATCCAATATTAACAATATTTATGTAGGAAATTCCCAAGAATTTGATATTCGTTATTGTTATAAAAAATAATAATTTACAACTTACTTTTTACAGGGCGCGTATCAAAATTTTAAATGATTTCTTTTATTTTTTTGCCAGATTGCTTGGTCATTTATGAATTTTGAAATCATTTTTTCAGAAAAAACTTTTTGGAATTTTCTTCCACCATACTCAAAGTTAAAGGTAAATGGGCCAAATTTTTCCCAAAAGTCTCTAATAGTATAGCCGTTCTTTTTTTTGCCAACTTTTGGAAAAATTGCCTGAGCTATAAAAGTGCTTTTAGCAGGTATTCCATAAGTGTTTTTTGGATCCATACCATTTATTAGTATAGGGAGCGTTGTTTCAGTTTTATCAAATTTTAAATAACCGTGCACATTTTCTATGGGTTTTGTAGATTTATTCTTACCTTCCACATAGAATTGGGTAATAATGAATTCAGGAGAAGAGCAGTAGGGAAGATCTCTTAAAGGATCATCGGTTTTTCTGAAAGGATTGACAACTAGAAACCTAGAAAACTTCCAAGAAATTCTTTTTGATAAGATTAAACGCTGGATTAATAAGATTATTAAAGTGATTGTGAATAAACCGACAACTACATAAGAAAATATTCTAACTCTTTCAGTAGTAACCCATAGTGGTAAGTTTTTGACAAGTTGATTGAGCAGTCGGTCAGAACTAAACCCAAAAGTACAAAAGAATGTATATAAAATTCCAGCAAGTATTCTTACTAAGAAAGATGCAAAAAATTGAGTTACGAATCGACGCATAATTATTAAAATTTAAACAATAAATAAAAAAATTAGGACTAAGGTTACGCTAAATCTAATTCAAAAATCCACTGATTTTTTGCATTAATGTTTATATATTTTTATTTCCCAGTGTAAAAGGTTAATTTTTAAGGTGATTTATTATTTTAGAAATAATTAAAAAGCCTTTTTCAAATCTATCTAGACCAAAATATTCATTTGGTGAGTGTATGTTATCTTCAGCAACTCCAACTCCTATTAATAAAACATCACAATTAAGTTTTTGTGTCATATTCCAGATAATGGGGATAGATGAACCAGTTAAAATCTTCTTACATTCTTTATTATATGTTTCACTATATGCCTTTATTGCAGCTTCTGCTAATTTAGATTTACTATTACCTACAATAGCGGAGCTAGATGCGTGAGTTTTTATCTTAAGGTCCATTCCTTTTGGAATATTATCTAAAAAAAAGTTCTTGATTTGTTGAATTACTTTTTCTGGAGATTGATTTGGGACGATTCTACAAGAGAGCTTTGCATGTGATGATGCTGGGATAATTGTTTTAACTCCCTCTCCAACATATCCACCATAGATTCCATTTATCTCAAGGGATGGCAAAAACCAATTGGCCTCTTGAGGAGACATATTCTTTTCAACAGCTGTAACCTTTACTCCAAAAGCCTTTAAATATTCCTGTAGGTCAAAGGAACTGGTATCAATTTCCTGGCTAAAATCTGGATTAACATCATCATAGAAATTTGGTATTTGAATGTGGTTATTTTTATCCCATAACTTTGAAAGAACCTCAGTCATAGCCCTATTGGCACTATATGCGATTCCTCCGTGTACTCCCGAATGAAGATCCTGTTTTGCATTTGAGATTTCTACTTCCATTTGAATAAGCCCCCTAGCACCTAAAGTGATAGCAGGTGTATTAAGATTAGGTATCCCTACATCCACAACTAAAAGTGAGTCACAAGCAAAAGTTTGCTTTTCTTGTTCTAATATTTTAGAAAGGCCGGTACTGCCACTTTCTTCTTCACCTTCTATGCACAATTTGATGTTAATAGGTATTTCAGCTGACATCTCAAGCAAGGCTTTTATTGCGACCATAGCATAGAAAATTTGGCCTTTATCATCAGCGGCTCCTCTTGCGTAAACTTTATTGTCTATAACTTTAGGTTCAAAAGGGTCTGAATCCCAAAGTTCTATTGGATCTACTGGCTGAACATCATAATGTCCATAAATTAAAATAGTATGGGCATTTTGCTTTTGACTATTCTTAGCAAAAACAATGGGGTGTTTAGGTGTTTCAATTAGATATGAATCCAATCCCATCTCTTTGCAGTAATTCATTACCCAATTGGCGCAATTTAGCATTTGTGAGTGATATTTAGGATCGGTGCCGACCGACTGAAATTGTAAAAATTTGAAATAATCATTAATGATTTTTTCTTTGTTGTTTTTATACCAAAGTTGAAGTTTTGATGTGTTTTCCATAAAAAAATAACAAGTTTAAGGTTTAATCGAAGTATGCCCTGGAAAAGTCTACTGAATTTGTATAGTCAAAAAAGTATCCTTTTAAGTGAGAGTTAAGTGCAAATATTTGATTTGCGTTTGATATAACAATAAGCGGCATATCATCATCTAAAATAGCCAGCGCTTTTTCTAAAAGCAGACTTCTTTGTTTTTTATCTGCAGTACTTTTCATACTCGAGATAATTTGTTGATATTCTTTATTTTCCCATCCAGGCTTTTTTTCCATTCTTTGCAATAAATCAATAGGGTCTGGAAAAAGAACTGTTTCGTAGCAACCTCCAATGTCATAATCACCCTTTTCTTGGCAGCTTCTAAAGTGATTCCAGTCCTTCCCAATCAATTTTATTCGAATATTTAAAATTTTATGCCATTTTTGTTCTAAGTACTGCGCTAACACTTTCATTTTTGGATTAGTGAAATAACTTAGCTCAATTTCAGGAAGCTCATCTTTAGAAATGTTTAGCTCTTGCAGCCCTAAATCTAAATATTTTTTTGCCTTTTCAGGATCGTATTCAAAAGATTGTTCAAAAGGTGCCATGGAAGATGGTAGAAAAGAGATTGGAGTACTTCCTTTCATAATGTTTTTGTTGATCACATCGCGGTCGATGGCATAACTTAATGCTTTTCTTATATGTTTTGATTGGAAATAAGGATGCTTTGTGTTGATTTGGATCCAAAAAATAAGTGTTGATGGTCTTTTTTCTAGAAGGTTTTCCTTTTCTAAAATATCTGCATCTTCGTTAGAAATTGCACTTATTGGAGCTCCTATCCAATCAACTTCATGGTTATTAAAAAGAGAAACTCCGGTAGCTACATCTTTTATAAAATTGACTTCAATAGTGTTTAAACGGATTTTTTCTTTATTCCAATAATGGTCATTTTTTCTCAGTATTAGATTTTTTGTTTTGTTCCATTCTTTTGCTACAAATGGCCCGTTGAATACGGTTGGCTCTTGCTTTGCATTTTTCAAAGGAGAAAAAATAGAGTTAGCTAAAAGCTCTAAAAATACAGGGCAGGGATAAGCTAGCTTTATTTTAAGTGTTTTTTCATCAAGGGCTTTTACTCCAAGTTCATCAATAGTTTTTTCACGATTTCTGATTTCTTTGGCATTTTCAATTACATAAAAAAGATCAGGCCTTAAGCATAGAGAGTCAGGAGAAACTGCATCTTTCCATGCATTTTCGTAATCAAAAGCGGTTATAGGATCTTTATTTGACCAAAAACTTTCACGAAGAGTAAAAGTGTATTCCAACAGGTTTTTAGAAATATTTACAGAGAAAGCTCCAGCAAGCTCTGCTTTTTGGTCTTGATTAATTCTAGTTAGACCTTCAAAAAGCAGTTTATTCAAGCATACGGATCGGATGTGGTTTATGTTTCTATGAGGGTTAAGACTTGTCGGGTCACCCTCTTGAAAAATCAATCTAAGAGTTTGGTTTGTTGTTATGTCTTTGTTGTTTTTTTGACAGCTGAACATAAAAACGCAAAGAACAGTAATTAATAATATTTTTTTCATATTGCCTCGTCAATTACTCTTTGAAATAAGCCCATCTAAAATCAAGTCCTCCAGTTTCATCAAAAATATATCGATTGAGCTTAGGGTTGCAGGCATATTTTTGTACCGCCCTGAAAAGGGGGATAGCCTTTAAGTCTAAAGAAAAGAGATCTAATGCTTTTGTTAGGTAACTTTCTTTACCCGTTGCCTGAAATTTGTTTACATTCCTAATGAATGAAGAGTTTTTTGAAGAATCAGAGCAAATAGATTCTAAATAGTTAAATCTTTGAATCATGTTTGAAAAAGCTGGAAAATATGACGGCTCAAAGCATCCACCAATCTGAAATGATCCTTTTTCTAAGGAATTCCTAAATGTGTTCCAGTCTTTTTCGATCAAGCGGACTTTGATGTTAAATGTACTTTCCCATGTTCTTGATAGATATTCAGCAAGCTCTTTCATTTTTGGGGTGTTAAAATAACTAAGTTCTATTGGCGGAAATTTTTTTAAGGATAAATTTTCCTCTTTTAGCCCCATTTCAAAAAGAGCTCTTGCTTTTTCCTGATTAAAGTCTAAGATGTTTTTTTGAAAGTTTTTAGAGAAGGGAAATAGAAGTAGAGTGCCTGTGTATATGCTTTGGTGAATCTTATTGCGATCTAAACTTAGGCTAAGCGCTTTTCGGATGTATTTTGATTTTAAATGAGGGTGTTGATGATTCACATAAAGCCAAAAAGTAAGAGGTGAGCGCCTTTTTTGAAGAGTTTTTTCTTTTTCTAGGCTTTTTTCAATTTGAATTGGAACAGAAGCCAAAGGAGCTCCAATCCAATCTAGTTGATTTTGCTTGAAGCGTTTATATATTAAGTCTGGATCAGAGATAAAAGATATATCTACGGTGTCAATTGCAATATTTTTATGGTCCCAAAAATAGGGGTTTTTCTCTAACTTTAAAATCTCGGAGCTGAACTCTGAAATTATGTAAGGTCCATTAAAAATACTAGGCTCTTTACTTTTATCATAAGATGGAAAGAAAAGAGGCAGTGATAATTTATGTAAAAAACGTGTATCCGGAAATGCTAATTTAACTTCTAATATATCCTCATCTAATGCAGATATTCCAAGTTTTTCAGGTGAGCATTTTCCTTCTAAAATTTTCTCTCCATTTTTGATGGAAGAAAACTCATTTACAGGGAATTCTATTGATGCTGCGATGTTTTCCTTCCACCTTTGTTCATAATGATAAGCTGTTACTTTTTCTCCGTTATTCCATCTGGTAGGTCTTAGCTTAAACCTGTAAACAGTATGATCTTGATTAGTGGCGTATTCTTTTGCACCAGCTAGCAAAATTTTCCCATCTGGGCTTGAGCGTGTGAGGCCCTCAAAAAGTGATCTATATACTGTCCAACATCTTACATCAGAGAACAAGTAGCAGGGGTTTAGAGAAGGGGGAGCTCCCTCATTAAAAGCTAAACAAAGAGTTTTTTTATTCTCAGGGACCTTTTTTAAGGGGGTTGACAGTTGTTTTATAATCTTGTTTATGTGCTTTTCTGAGGTGTCTAGTATTGCTAAATAGTGAATGTTTGAGATGTCTAAAGAAGAATAGGAGATGCCCTCTAAGCTTTTTAGGTGCTTGATTAGAAATTTAATCAGAGTCTCGTTTTTTGCTTTTATAACAAGCACGGATTTTCCCTTTTTTAAAAAATAAGGGATTTCATTTTTTTGCATAACTTCAGAAAAAGTTTTGAAAATTACTTTTGCCAGGTCAAACCTTAATGTTAGCTGTGTCTCGATCGGTTGAAATGAATAAAAGAGCTTACTTGCAAAGAAATTGAAATTAGGAATAGATAAGCCTAACTTTAACTTTAACTTTTCGAATACATCTTCTTGTTTAATGAAAAGGCCACCATTAAAATCTCTAAAAGGTCCTATTATATCCTCTAGCAAAACTGTAATAGATTTTCTAATAGCAAGTAGATTTATTGGTTTATCCGCTTTTGATACAGGATAGTGTAGTGAAAATACCATGGAATCTGCAAATGGGTGTCCTTGGTCATTAAAGTGCGTGTGAAGTGAAAACCGAATAAAAGAAGGTAAATTATGAGTAATTTTATTTAATAAGTTGTCCTTTTTGGGATAGGCCATATGAATAATATACTCTAAGTCAGTAGATGTCTGGCCTTTAAAACCTATGCTTATTTGAGGTATGTCATCTTCACTATCAAGTTCACTTATTAAAGTGCTTATTTGTTTGAAAGCATCTTCATGGTGGTATGGCCAAAATACGGAAGGGCAGTAGCTTTTTACTTCATAAGAAACTTGTTTTTCTACAACTGACTGTAATTCTTTTATTTCGATTTGGCTAAGGTCTTTTCCTCTTATTTTCTGAATCTCTAAGTAGCAAAACATATAAGAATTTTCAATCGATTGCCATGTATAAAAAGAGTTTGCAACTTCTTGTGTCCCTGAAATATTGCCTTGGAGAATTTTCAAGATGTCTTTCTCATTGAAAATTTCATTTTGCCTATCATATGACAAAATTATAGAAACGCAGATACGGTCTGAAAACTTAAATAATTTAGTGAAAACTATTCGATGAGAGTCGCTTTTTTTTGAAAGATAATGGTTTAGTTTTTTTTGTAGAAAAAATTGAGATAATAGGATTTTTTCTAGATGCCTTGTTTCGCGTTTTTCGAAAAATGCATTATCTTTATTTGCTATGAGTTGAAAAAGACCTTTTTTTAAATTAGAATCAAAATAATTAGGAAATCTTTTCAAAGCCTTTGAGACAAAGTTTTCAATAGATTTAAAAATATTACTATTCATTAAAATAACTCGATAGATGCAAACTAGCCAAGCTATGAAAAGATAAGCTAAGTTATTTGTCAATCATTCATAAGAAAACTTAATGCTTAAATTTTATTGTTAACAATTAATTATCCTTGAAATTTTATACTTGGTATTTCAAATTTAATGGCCAACATGATGTTTTTAAAATCGTATGGAAAAAGAAGATCATTGCATATTTTGTAAAATTGTAAAAAAAGAAACCAAGTCATGGGTTATTTGGGAGTCTGAAGCACATTTAGCTTTTTTGTCGATTTATCCAAATATGAAAGGAGTTACAGTAGTAATACCAAAAGATCATAAGCCCAGTTATGCATTCAATTTAGAAAATAAAGATCTTTCAGAACTTATCATTTCGGCAAAAACTGTCTCAAAAATATTAGATGAAAAATTGGAAGGAGTTGGGCGAACAGCTCTAGTCTTGGAGGGTTTTGGTGTTGACCATGTACATGCAAAACTGTATCCACTTCCTAAAACATCGCATTTAGTTGATAAATGGCAGCCTGTAGAGTCTGATCATAAGGTATATTTTGACTCATATCCCGGGTATGTTTCTAGTAATGATTACTTTAAAGCAAAAGATGATGAGCTTGAAGCTCTTTATTTAAAATTGAAAGAAAAATGATATCAAAGGTATTTTTTTTTAATTTTGAATAGAATTTTTATCTAATAGAATGATACACTAATTTACATGAAATTAAACTACTATGCATCATATCTACGTTTCAAATCCAAGAGAACTTTCTTTTCTCTTAGGCTCCTCCTGTGCCAACAGGCACATTAATATTTTTTTCTACAACTATTTTTTTTAATTTTATTTTTTACCAATTTTTAATAAGGGACTTTTATGAAATTATCAATTTCTAATTCTCGAATGATTTCGTGGATATTATGGGTTTTTGCATCCCTATTTTATGCATATCAATATATTTTAAGAGTGATGCCTAATATTATGTTAGATGACATTATGCAAAAATTTAACATAAGTACAGCAGCTTTTGGACAGTTTTCTGGGATTTACTATATTGGATACTCACTAATGCATTTGCCAATAGGAATATTGCTTGATAGGTATGGCCCCAAAAAGGTCATCCCGAGTTGCATATTGTTAACTGTAGTTGGCTTAATGCCTCTAATTATGGCTGATTATTGGGTTTATCCAATCTTAGGAAGACTTTTAATTGGGATTGGCTCTTCAGCTGCAATTTTAGGTGTTTTTAAGATTATCAGAATGACATTCGATGAGAAGCTATTTCCTCGCATGTTGAGCTTATCTGTTACAATAGGCTTGATTGGGGCGATATATGGGGGTGGCCCAGTTAGCTATATGAGAGACACTCTTGGCTATGATATAGTTTTGAAATTGTTAGCGTTAATGGGATTAATACTTGCAATTGTAACTTATTGGATAGTTCCAAGTGTAAAAAAAAGATCAGAAGAAACGGTAATTTCAAATGTCATGGAAGTGCTAAGCAATAAAAAAGTCGTGTTATCCTGCATTTTTGCAGGTTTAATGGTAGGTCCATTAGAGGGTTTTGCAGATGTTTGGGGAACTGTTTTTTTAAACCGTTTATACAAATTTGATGGGACTTTGGCAGCAAGCTTACCATCTATGATTTTTATTGGGATGTGCTTTGGATCGCCGATATTAAGTTTTATTGCAGACAAAGCGAAAAGCTATCTAGGTACAATTATTGTATCTGGAATAATTATGGCGAGCGGTTTTTTTCTGATACTAACTCAAATGTTATCTATAACCTTTATTTCGTTTAATTTTGTGTTAATTGGAGTTTGCTGCGCTTATCAAATTTTAGCTATTTATAAAATATCAACATTTGTGAGAGAGGAAGTTGTGGGACTTACTACAGCTGTTGCCAATATGATTATTATGATTTTTGGCTACATATTCCATGCAATTATTGGACTTATTATAAACTCATTAGGTGGTACAGATAAACCAGATGCCTTGTTTTATGGCATATCAATAATTCCTATAGCTCTTTTTGTAGGGACTATTGGGTTTTCTATATTATTTATTTTAGAAAGAAAAACAAATAAAATTTTTAATTTAAAATAAAGTAACGCTAGCTGCTAGAACTTTATGCAAACCTAGCAGCTTCTAAAAAATAATTTAAACCTTGGTTTCTAAAGTCTTAAAATTAAAAAATAATTTTATTAATATTTAATAATAAAACTAATGATTTTTTTATTTATAATTAACATGAAAAAAGTTTATTATAATCGTAATTAAAAATTAGTTGATTATATATTATGAGTTACTCTTTTGCTCTTACACATCCTACGGCTACTATAGCCAATACAATTGAATCTATAGTAATAGAAGGTGAGAATAGTGAAAATTTTATTTACCAAAGTGGATGCAAAGTTTTAAGTAGAGCTATTAGCTTAACGGTATTTCCGATATTTCTTCTTTTGGAGCTGACTTTTAAAAGAGTCCCAAACTTATTATTATCAATAACAGACGCTGAAAAGTTTGATAAAAGAGCAGATAAAGTAGTCAAATATATACTTGGTTTTTTATTCTCACCTTTGGGATTGCATTCGCCTGAAGGAGTTTCTGGGCTTTTTTTGAAAAGTCCTCCCTCATCATCAATTCGGCCGTTCGGGGTAGAGCTTGAGTATGGAAAAGCTGTGGATAGGATTTTCTATCCTAGAAATGAAGTCGAACTACAAAATATTATTCAACAGGCTAAAAAAAGCAAAAAGCAAGTTTCAATCATCGGAGCAGGTATGAGTCAAGGAACTCAAACGACTCCTAAAGATCCTCATCAAGTTGTAATCAATACAAAATATCTTGATAAAATTGAGATCGCAAAAGATGGAAAATCAGTCAAAGTCCAATCTGGGGCTAATTGGGAACAACTGCAAATACTATTGAACAAAAATGGTAAATCATCAATTGTCAAACAAGCTTCAGACCCATTTTCAATTGGTGGCTCAATTGGAATTAATTGCCATGGCTGGGCTCATGAACATGGTGCAATTTCCTCAACAGTCAAAGAGCTGGAAATAATCGATGCTAATGGAAACTTGAGAACAATCACTCCGAAAGATGAGTTGTTTGGTTGCATGTTTGGAACTTTGGGTTACTTTGGTGTAATAGTAAGTGCTACATTAGATATAGTAGACAACGAGTGTTTAATTGAAAAAACCGAAGAGGTTGAAATAGACGATTTTGTTCCTTTTTATGAAAACAACATAAAGGGAAAGGACATTCCTCTTTTTGGTGGGCGTTTAGTAGTTGATTCTTTTGAAGGAAATCCTTTGAGAAAAGCCTACATGGTGTATTACCAGAAAGATAAAAAAGCCAATGATAGTTTGCTTTTAAGAAAGGAGCGGGATTTTACAGCTGAACCAAAGTATGGAAAGCGAATTGAAAGAATAGCACTTAGATTGATTGCTCACTTATCTAATTTCTCAGTTAAGAGACTACTGAACTGGCTTTGGTCGAGAGAGGTTGGCATGATGTTTGAAGGGAGAAGGCTAACTCGTAATGAAGCTCTGCACCCTCCTATTAATGCTTTCAAGATGCTTCACCATTCAAATCTACATACTCAATGGCTACAAGAATATTTCATCAAGAAAGAAAACCTTCCAGATTTCTTACGTTTTTTAGGAAATGAACTTCAAGAAAATGATGTCCGTTTAATTAATGCAACGATTCGTCCTACTCCAAAAGACAATATTTCAATTTTACCTTACGCGGAACAAGACAGATATGCCGTTGTAATTTGCTTTTCACAATTAAAAACAAAAAAGGCTATCGCTCATACCAAAAAATGGATTGATAAGGTCAATGATCGGCTGATAAAAAGCGGTGATGTTTATTACCATGCTTATATGCCATATGTCACAAGAGAGCAGTTTGAAGAATGCTATGGAAAAGATACGGTGCAAAAACTTAGAAGATTAAAAGAAAGATATGATCCTAGTGGTGTTTTTGGAAATGAATATACTGCGAAATATTTCGACATAAGAAGGAATTAATAAGTGATATCAATAATCAACAGATTAACTAATTTTATTCCTAATTATTCTCCAGGATCTTCTGCATCTGCCTCATTTTTACCATCTTTTTTTCAGATATTTAGAACTAGCTCTAATTTCAGACGAGTATTTCAGACCTCAGATGAGATGAAAATAGAATTTATTAAATTTCTTAAAACAATTTTCTATCAACTAGATGAGAAGAAAGTTTTAGCGAAAATGGAAGAAATATTAGAAGATCCCAACAAAACTGATGAAGAAATCTATAATGAGCTCTTAGTTAAGATCAATGACATGAAAAAAAGCTTTGCCCCAGCATGGCAGCTTTGGTCTCTTAGAGTATTAAAACAGGGTTTAAGCAAACAAGTTTCAAAACTACTAAATGTATTTCAAAAAAAGTCATTCAATGACTACATGGAAATATATGATAGGCGTTATTTAAAGGTTATTAGAAAAATCGCAGGATTGCCACTAAAGGGAAATACGGTTGCGGTATCTAATAGCAATAGTGTTGGAATTTTAGATAGACTGCAAGCTGGCGCTTTATTTTCTTTTTACCCTTATAAAACACATGTTCCACTTAATGATCCTGATTGTGAAAATCCATTAGAAAATCCCGAAAAAACTCATAAGCCTATAGGAAATGAAGTTGAAGATAAAAGTATAGACCTTATCTCGTGCTTGGGTGGGCTGCATCATATCCCGAAAAGCAGGTTGGATGCATTTGTAAATTCAATGCACAGGAAGTTACGAGCAGGTGGTGTAATACTTCTTCGAGAACACGATATTTCAGATAATTATCCTAATTTATCAAAGAAAAATATTAAATCAATAGCAAGTTTAGTTCATACATTCGTCAATGCTGCAGATGGTGTTTCTTGGAATGTTGAAAGAAATGAAGTTCGTGACTTTAGAAGTTTAAATGATTGGACAAAATTTATGAAGGCTCACAACTTCACGCGTATTTCTTTAGATTCATTAATTCTAAAATGCGATCCAACTAAAAACGCAATGGCAGCTTTTGTAAAAAATCCAGAGAATTTAAATGAATTAAGGCAAACTACTAAATACCGTAAAGACAATAGAACTAAAGATTATGGGCGCTCCACTTGGATTGAATGGGGTAATGTCCGCTTTTCAAATCAATACGCAGATTTTATTCAAGATCATCATTCTTATGCATTTGATTATATAGGTCATATGCGCCAACATTTCAAACATTTTTATTACTACATAAAAGACTGTTTAAATGATGAGATTAAACTTAAGGACATCATTTTCTCTGATAACTTTGGAATGAATTTATTCATTCTTTTTACAACCATTATTCAGTGTTCATTGGGATATGTAGTAAGCATTCCTAGCAGAATGCTTGCAAAATTCAGGTATGGTGATAAGTGGAGAGATCTTGCAAATCTGACAGATCTGGAAAAATACTCAGCAAAAGTAGAAAAAGAGTATTCAGAGTTTATTAATACAATACCTTTTTATATGTTTGACTATATCGGTAAAATCAAAAATATTTGGAAGGTAGTTTTAAACTCTCAAGAAGGCATATTCACTAAGGCTATAAGCATTGTAAATGGAACTTTTTGGAGTTTAGACCTTCTACTCAAAGCTATAGTATCTATGCCTGTAAGAATGTTCTATACATCAGAAGAGAACAAAGAATCTGAAACAGTCAATGTGCTTATAAAAGATCCAAATAACGAGTTGGGTGTATTAATTAAACGATGGGAAAAGGATAAAGATCAGCAAAGAGATAAAAATCAAACAATTGAAGTAATTCATAAAACTTCAGATGGTCATAAACTAGTTTCCTTTCCTAGATATAGAGCATTTACTAAGATATGCAGCTATTTAAATAAGACCTCAAAGTTAAAGCTATTAGAAATCGGAGGTCAGTCTAAGATATCAGTTGATGTAATATTAAAACCTGATACAAAAACTCCAAACATTGAAAATGCAAGATCAGTATATGAAATAGAAAAATTGCAAGATCCTCAAAAAAGACGTTATGTGACCTATAACGTAGCTATTCAATCTTTGAAAGAATTTCAAAGGGCAATTGGTATTCAAAATGTTGAATACATCCATGAATAATTTTAAAATTAATTAATTCTTAAATTATTCGACCTTTATCTTTTTCTTTATAAAATAAGGCTTAAGAAAGAGGTTAAAGTTGGAAAATACATGTAAGACTTTTCAGTGTAACTGTGAGGAATGTCTTTGTAGTTCACATATAGATCATAAAGGAGCCCATACAGAGCATCATGAAAAGATGGTTAATGACTTCAAGAAAAGGTTTTGGGTCTCATTAGCTTTTACTCTTCCAATTTTAATTTTTTCCCCAATGGTCCAACTTTTCTTTGGGTTTAGCTTGCTTGATTTTAAGTATGAAAGGGTAATTCTTTTTATAGTGTCATCCATTGTTTTTTTCTATGGAGGCTGGCCCTTTTTAAAAGGGTTTTTCAATGAAGTAAAAACAAGGTCATTGGGAATGATGACCTTGATTGCACTAGCAATTGTTGTAGCATATGTGTACAGCTCAGCAATTTCTTTTGGGCTAAAAGGAAAACCATTCTTTTGGGAACTTGCTACTTTAATTGATATTATGCTCTTAGGGCATTGGATTGAGATGAGATCTATTATGGGTGCTGGTAAGGCTTTAGAAGAGCTTGCCAAGTTAATGCCATCAGTGGCTCATAAGATAATGTCAGATAAAAGCGTTCAAGATATACCAGTATCTGAATTGAAAATAGATGATCTTGTTCTTGTAAAACCAGGTGAGAAAATCCCAGCTGATGGAGAGATAACCGAAGGTGAGTCGGATATTAATGAAGCTATGCTGACAGGTGAGTCAAAGCCTGTAAGAAAGTCTCAAAAAGACAGTGTTATAGGAGGTTCTATTAATGGAGAAAGCTCTTTTACCTTACAGGTAAAAAAGATTGGAAAAGATTCATATCTATCTCAAGTGATAGACCTAGTTAAATCAGCACAAAGTAGCAAGTCAAAAGCTCAAAGCTTAGCTAACCGTGCAGCTTTTTGGCTGACTATAGTAGCTTTGTCAGGAGGCATTCTAACAATCGCCATTTGGCTTTTTTTAACTAGTGAGCCATTTTCTTTTGCAATGGAAAGAGCTGTAACTGTTATGGTCATTACATGCCCTCATGCACTGGGGCTAGCTGTTCCTCTAGTAGTTGCTGTATCGACATCGATTGCTGCTAAAAAGGGTTTATTAATTAGAAACAGAACATCTTTTGAAGAAGCCAGAAAGATTTCAGCTATTGTTTTTGATAAAACAGGAACTTTGACAAGGGGAAAGTTTGGAATCACTGACACAATAACTTTTGATGGAAATGAAGAAGAAATACTGAATTTGGCAGCTGCTGTTGAATCTCACTCTGAACATCCAATAGCACAAGCTATAGCTTCATCTAATAAGAAAAATATAGATATTCAAAATTTTAAAGCAATCCCCGGAAAAGGAGCGGAAGCTACCGTGCAAGGTAAAAGTGTAAAGGTAGTAAGTCCTGGATACTTAAAAGAAAATAATATTGACTTTGACTATCAAAAAATTGAGAAGCTGAGCAATCAGGGAAAAACTGTTGTTTTTGTACTAGTAGATGATCATTTAAAAGGAGCGATTGCTTTAGCAGATATCATTAGAGATGAATCTAAAGAAGCTGTTAAAAACTAAAAGAGATGAATATTCGCTGTATAATGCTAACAGGTGATAATGAAAAAGTAGCTAAATGGGTATCTTCAGAAATAGGTTTAGATGAATATATAGCCCAGGTTCTTCCTCATGAAAAAAAGGATAAGATAACAGAAGTTCAATCAAGAGGGTTTTTTGTTGCAATGACCGGAGATGGGGTGAATGACGCTCCGGCGCTGGCTCAGGCAGATGTAGGCATTGCTGTTGGAGCTGGCGCTGATGTAGCTATTGAGACTGCAGATATTGTATTAGTAAAAAGCAATCCACTAGATGTTCTAGCTATTATGGAACTTGCAAGAGCTACTTATAAAAAGATGATTCAAAATCTTATTTTGGCAACAGGTTATAATGCTTTTGCGATACCTATTGCTGCAGGAGTTCTTTATAAAGTAGGCATAATTTTAAATCCTGCGATAGCAGCTATTCTGATGTCTTTAAGTACAGTTATCTGTGCTGTTAATGCCAAAATGCTACATTTAAAATAATACAAGTAATCTAAGATTTTTTTGTTGCCAAGTTAGGTTTAATATCTTTAAATGCTTGGAATTTTAAGGAGTACTTACTTGACATCTAGTATTACACGAAGCTTTCATAATGCTTTTCATTTAAGTCAGTCGTCTTTTAGACAAAATCACCTTGGGGTCATTCCCTCAATTGCTCAAAGATCTTTATCTTATCATCATAGAACTTGCCTTTCTGATTCTATTACTTCAGTTGTTGAGAGAGCTCAAAGAGGAGGAGGAGATCATTTTAGCATAATGCAAAAATTTCAAGATGGGAACAGATTGTTTTTTGTGATACATCGAGATGAACAAATGAGATTAATTAATAGCAATATTACTAATGAACAATTTTCAGAATTAGTTACTAAGACGGCTGAATGTTATCAAGAAATCAAATCTCATATACTGGAGCATATGAATGCAGGTTCTATGCCAATAGTCGAAGTTGTTGGAGACTCAGCTCCTTTTAGTTTGGCTGGGACATACCGGGCAAGAAACTTTCTTTCTAAACATGTTGGTAATAGCATTATGGAATACGGATATACAGGGTATTTTAAAGAAGATGGAACTCGTTGTATAAATGCTATAGCGACTGAGCATGCTGGAGAAAACTGGAAGCGTAATTTAACAATTGGTAATTTAGTTTCAACGCACACACCAATTGCACTTGAAAAGTGGGGATGTTCTGGACCTGATCTCAGGTATTACACCCTTGTTTATCCAGCGCGTTTTGGGGATGATATTATTACAACAGACTATTTAGCAGATAAACTTGTTGTAGCAGAGGGGGGTATTCAAACTTTTGCTCAAATTTGCAACTTCTTACTACTTGGAAAACCTGTACACGCAATCAAAGGACTGCGTGGTGATACAACTTGTTTTACATATGATGAAGGTGTAAAAAAAACTTATTTTTCAGCTACCGAGTTTATAGCGTTTCTGCAACAAAAATGTAAAGAGGTTCCAAATCCAGAACCTGAGCTACTAGATCAATGGAAAGATGAGTACTTAGATCCTAATACAAGACTCTTAACTAATCCCAAAAGAGGCGATGCAGGTACTAAAAGGGCCTTGATAGATAAAGGATGGAAGCTTTTTAAAGATATGAGGCTGCATGAAAAACTTAATCTTGTTGTCATAGAGATTCAATAGGCTTTTTTTTGTCCTTAATATTTCATTTTTGCCTAAATATTGTTTGACTGACCGTCTATTAATTGCTATTTCTAAAGTTTATTAGTAAAAAGGCCTTTGATGAAAAAGAGTATTTTTAAAATATATATTTTTTTATCAGTATTTTTATTTATCACGTCATTATCAGCTCAACCAACTCCACCCAAGGTACAACCGCAACCTGAAGAGGAGACTTTGCAAGTACCTGAAAAGATAAAGACAAAGCCGACAGCTCGAGACGAAGAAATACAAAATCGGCTTGAAGGTATTTTAAATTCAACGGGTTGGTTTGTAAACCCAATTGTAAGAGTAAATAACGGAGTTGTTTTTCTTACTGGAAATGCAAAATCTGACGAATATAAGAAATGGGCGGGAGATCTTGCTAGAAACATTCAAGATGTCACGGTTGTTGTTAATAAAATTGAGGTGATGGAGCCTTCTATCTGGGACTTTAATACTGCTTTAGAAGGGCTAAGCCGGCAGTGGAGAAACCTTCTAAAGGCAGTTCCTTCTGTGATCTTAGGCATAATTATTTTGTTGGTCGCTTGGGGACTAGCAAAATTATCTGCAGCCTTAGTTAGAAAAATACTTAATAAGAAAATGAAAAAATCTTTGCTAGAAGAAGTTATAGCAAGAGGGATAGGATTTTTGACTTTTCTTTTAGGTGTATACGTTGTCTTTGAGATGGCAGGGCTTACTGCCATGGCCTTCACTATTCTAGGTGGTACTGGATTAATTGGAATCATCTTGGGTATTGCCTTTAGAGATATTACCGAGAATTTTTTAGCAAGTATCTTACTAAGTATCCAAAATCCATTTAGAAAAGAAGATCTTGTAGAAATTGAAGGAATAACGGGATATGTTCAGCGACTTACTATCAGAGTGACTATTATAATGTCTTTAGATGGCACAATAATACAAATACCTAATTCCACTGTGTATAAAAGCAAACTCAAAAATTTCAGCAGCAACCCAAATCGCAGAGAAGAATTCATAGTTGGAATAGGTTATGAAAATATAATTTCTGATGTTCAAGAAACAGCGCTTAAAGTTTTGACAGATCATCCAGCTGTATTAAAAAATCCAGAACCTTGGGTACTTGTAGACAGTTTTGGAAAGTCAACAATTAATATTAAAATTTATTTTTGGTTAGACGGGAAGGAGCATAGTTGGTTGAAGGTAAGGTCTTCAGTGATTCGATTAGTAAAACGAGCATTCCAAGAAAATGAAATTTCAATGCCGGATGAAGCACGTGAAATTATTTTTCCAAAAGGAGTCCCAGTTTTACAAGAAGGCAATAAACCAGAGAGAAAAGAAGTTATAAATACTACATCTAAAGAGCCTGAAACAGTTGCAACTGATGCAGAATCAAATCTTCAGAGTAATGCTGATGAAATTAAAGATCAAAGCGACAAGGCACATATCCCTGAAAAAGGTAAAAACTTTCTTGAAAATAAGAGGGATTCGAAGAAAAATTAAAGAACTACTCCCGTAATGCTTAATGTAATCAAAACAGTTCCCATCACCTTGGTAAAACGCCCACGCTGCCTTTTAAAAAATGGCGTGAACTGCGGATGAGTTAAAAAATAAGAGATTAAGCTGTACCACATTATTGCAGCTACAGGTCCAGCTAGGGCAAAAGCGATCTTAAGAGGCAATGTACTATAAGAGCCTGCAAATTGAGTGAATAGAGCGATGCAGAAGAAAGTTACTTTTGGATTTAACAAATTAGTAGAAAGTCCTGCCATAAAAGGATGTCTTAAAATAGTTGTTTTTTGAATAGCTGTTTCATCTGAAATTTTTTGAAAAAGCATTCTTATTCCTAAATACCCCAAATAAACTGAACCTAAAATTTTTAATAACAATAAGACTGTTGGATTTTTTTGCACAATAATGGCAACTCCACTCATGCAATAAAATACATGGAAGAAAAGGGCTAAAGTAATTCCTAATGCTGCCTGCAAAGCAGCCTTTCTTGATCCTGTAAGTCCAAATTTAACAACTACGGCAAAATCGGGACCGGGACTTACAGCAGCTAAGATGTTTAAAAAAGCAAATGCTATAAAATCTGTCATTACAAACTAGGTTTAATAATTAAAAATCACCAGAGGTAATAATTTATGAAATATTTTGCCATTAAGGCAACTATTTTTACTCTTTGACAAGTTGATTTATAATTTCTAAAAAATACTATATCTTTTTATTGAAATTTAAGCTGCTGAAAAGCAATCTTTTAAAGAATTTTTACCAGTTTGTTTTTTAGGGCTATGGACATAAATAAAGTTACTTTAGATAAGTGTGAAAGATTAAAGGGAATGGTTGTAGTTATAGACGTAATCAGAGCTTTTACTACAACAGCATTTGCTCTTTTTGCTGGAGTAGAAAAAATCTATTTAACAAGCACAGTAAAAGAGGCATTTTCTTTGTATGAAAAAATGCCAAATTCATTGCTAATTGGAGAAATTGAAGGAAAGCCTGTTAAAGGGTTTCACTATTGCAATTCTCCATCTCAGATTAGTTCAACCTCTTTTATTGGTAAAAATCTTATTATGAAAACTACTAATGGAACTCTTGGAATTGTAAAAAGTAAATCAGCTGATCAGTTATTAGCATGCAGTTTTACAAATGCTAATGCAACTTTAGAGTATATTCGACAAATAAATCCCTGTAAACTGACTTTTGTTATAACAAATCCAACCAATGGCGATGAGGATCTTGCCTTAGCAGATTACTTAGAAGAAAAATTAACCAAAGAAAGTGATGTCTTAATTTCTCCTTTTTTACAGAGAGTAAAAAAGTCAAAGTTAGGTAGGTTGCTTCAAAAGAATGAGAGCTCGTTTTATCCATCAATTGATTTAGACGCAGTACTCATGGCAAATAAATTTTCATTTGTTATGAAGGTTTTTCACGATGGGGATAATTTTATTATGATTAAGGAGATTTAATAAGGTGAAAAGAATAAATCGAGTAGGAGCATATGGACTCCTTTTACAAAAAGGAAAAATAGCTCTTGTAACTAAAATAAAAGGACCCTACGAAGGATTATTAGATTTACCAGGTGGAGAAATTGAGTTTGGTGAATCTTCTTCAGAAGCGCTAAAGCGCGAAATACAAGAAGAGCTGGCTGTTAAAGCTTTTGATTTAACAATTTATGATAGCTACTCCAACTTAGGAATTTTTGAAAAAGATACACCATTTAAATTTCATCATTTGGGAATTATTTATAAAGTAAATCAATTTACCTCTATCGAAGGAAGTATTTCAGAAGATATATGGGATTGGTATTTAATAGATAAACTATCCAATGGTAGCTTAACACCATTTGCACAACAAGCGCTTGAATCTTTTAAATAATCAAGCAAGATATTCTCTTCCTAGAGGAAGAGGAGGTCTGCTTATAATAGATTCAATTTTCTTGTGGTGAATAACTTTTTTTCCAAATTAGTTTATAAGTGCTTATGAATAGTAAAATAGATGAGACTACTATTGCTATAACCATGGGGGTTGAACTATTTTTTAAATACATTCCCACAAATCCTCCGGCAAAAGCTCCAAATAGCATCTCAATAAAGTAGAAAAGACTAGATGCAGATCCTATTAACTCAGGAAATGGATTTGTGACCACTGCCTGAGCGTTTGGCATGATTAATCCGGTTCCAATTAGATAAAAAAACATTGGGAATAGCAAATTAAAAACATTTGGATAGAAATTTAAGGTTAGAACTAGCATTAGCAAGCTTCCAATTAACGCTAATAAGGATCCCAAAAAAACTGATTGTCTTGAGTCCCATATAGAAGCTAACTTACCGGCTAAAATGGTTCCAGTAATATATCCGGTTATTATTAAGGCATATATAATTCCATAGTTTTGAGGATTTACATGCATTAAATTTATAAAAACAAAAGAGGAACCGGAAATGAAACTAAAATAACCACACCATGTAAAAGTGATTGCTAAAGTAAAGCCAATAAAATGCCTATTTCGAATGAACATGTAGTAGTTTTGGAATAAGGTTTTAAAGTTGAGAGACTTTCTCTTTTGATAAGGTAGTGTTTCATCTAGTAAATAAAATGATAAAATAAGAATCAGACTGCTTAAAATCGCCAATGCAATAAAGCTTGAGCGCCAGTCAAAGTATGATTGTAGAAAGCCCCCTAAAATCGGAGCAAATGCAAGAGCTATAGATAGACCTGTAGATAGATAAGATAAAACCTTGATGCAGTCTTTTTCTTTGAAAATATCTCTAGCGATTACTCTTCCTAAAACAGTCCCACAACATCCACCAAGTGCTTGAAAAAAACGAGCTATAATGAGTAGTTCGATTTTTTTTGCAAAAATGCAGCAAATAGTTGAAATTAAATGTAAAGCAAGTCCTCCTAAAGTGATGCTTTTTCTTCCATACCTGTCAGAAAGAGGGCCACAAAAAAGCATAGATAAAGCAAAACCTAGCATGTATACACTCAAAGTTAACTGGCTTGCAGCTATTGTGGTATCAAAATAAACTGTTAATTCAGGCAAAGAAGGGAGGTAAATATCAGTTGAAAAAGTAGAAAGGGAGGCTAAAGCAGTCAACAATGAAATAAGAATTCCTTTTTTAGTTTTCAAAAATTCCCTCAAGTTTATTAAGAATATTTTTTGTCATTTTATGTGCTGTTTTTGCAATGTACTCTATAAGATTCGTAATTAAATGAGTACCTTGTGTTAAACCGCCAATAATGAAAAAAATTTGAAAGACAATTTCCAGATGCATCTATAACATTCAGGGTGTTCGATGTTACTTTGATCCCACCAAACTGATGAGATTCTATTATTTTTAAGATTTTAGATAAGCTCGGAGTTAGTTAATTGTATATTTGAGCTGGGTTACCGTTGCATCTAAAAGATAGGATGTCTCGATAGATCTTACATAAACTAGAGATAGTGCGTTGGGTATTGACCTCGAAATAAACAATATTTTCCTTTTTATTAAAGATTTAGTTAGGCTTTGCTAAATAAAAATAGGAATTTTAGATAGTGCAAGATCAATCTTTTGATTTTCAGCTGCTACAGTCTTTACTATCAGCATTTGGTCCTTCCGGGCAAGAAGATGAAGTAAGAGAGCTTTGTAAAAAAGAAATACGTCCTTTAGTGGATGAACTATGGGTAGATTCTGCTGGAAATCTTATAGGTAAAGTCAACGGAAAAAATAAATCGTACCCTGCAGTGCGCTTAATGGTCCATATGGATGAGATTGCTATGATCGTTAAAAGAATCAATGATGATGGTTCTTTAAGAGTAAATGCTCTTGGGGGATCATACCCGGCTTCTTTTGGGCAAGGAGCTGTAGATATATTAGGAGATAATGAATATTTTTCTGGAGTTCTGTCTTTTGGATCGATGCATACTACTAAAGAATCTGCATCTACTAATAAAATCATGCCTAAAGAATTTAAAGGAGAAGGAAGGGCACCATTTTGGGACAGTGTTCATATAACAACCAGAAAGTCTCCCAAAGAGCTGGAAGATGCTGGAGTGCATCCAGGAACAAGAGTGGTTATCTCAAAATCTAGACGTATTTTGCATCATTTCCAAGACTGCATAGCGGGATATTTTTTAGACAATCGAGCGGCTATTAACATAGCAATAGAAACTCTAAAATATGCAAAAGCAGAGAAAAAGAGTTTCGAAGGAGATGTTTATTTTGTAGCAACAACATCAGAAGAGATAGGAGCTTTTGGGGCCAGTTATGCATCTCGAACGCTGCCAGGTGATATATCGATCGCAATAGATGTAGGGCCTGTCTCATCCGAGTATCAAACAGAACTAAACTCTAGTCCAATAGTTGTCTATCAAGATGCTGCAGCAACTTATGATAAAACAACATCCGATAATTTAATAAAACTTGGAAAGAAACTAAATCTAAATCCTAAATGTGCAGTTTTTGAAACATATGCATCTGATGCTTCAATTTCTCAAAAAAATGGCCAGTGTGCAAAAGCTGCTCTTATATGCCTTCCGGTTGAAAATACTCACGGCTATGAGATAGCTCATAAAGATAGTATTAAAAACTGCGCAAATCTTCTTTTTTCTTATCTATTGGAACCATCTTTTACTAAATTTTAGTTTTTGTAAAAGGGGTAGATATTTTAAGCCTTTGGGGGAATGCAAGGTGAAAAATTAAGATAAAAAGTTTCAGGTTCAAAAGGAAAAGTAGAATGCTCTTTGATAGTATAGGGAAGCTTAATCCGTGCTAAAGTCAAATGTGGCCTATAATTTTCGCCATAATCGTTAATAATAGAAATGCATTCAGATTTGATTATAGATCTAACATCCTCATAAAGCTTGAATAGTATTTTTTCAAAGGAGGTTAACTCAGCCCAATAGTATCCATTATTGTCTATGGTTGATTTAACTAAACTTAAAGAGGAAAAGTGAATAGAAAAAGGCTCTAAATACACTTTTTTTATGTTTTCTAACAGTTTAGCTGCTTTTTTTTCTTCGCATTCAAATTGACATATAGTGATGTGTGGCATCCCATCTTCTTTGAGAAGATAGCCATAGTTTTGTTCAGAAAATAGAGTTTGAGATAGATTGATGTATTTTTTAGCCCCTTCCTTAGAAGGTTCAAGAATAATCATATAAGACATCAAATGCCTTCACTTTTTGGGACCCCAAAATTGGGTACAATTTCTTCCAGCAGACTTGGCTGCAATTAATGCTTTATCAGATTTTTCAATAGTTTCTTCAACTGGAGAGTATAGATCTAAAGGCACTAACCCAAAAGATACTGTGATTTTAATTGGCTCAGGTGTTGTGACTATATCTTTTTCTGCTATCTTTGTGCGTATTTCTTCTATTTTTTTGAAAGCATTGTCAGTTTCAATATTGTTTAAACAAAGTAGAAATTCTTCACCGCCATATCGAAAAATTTGATCTCCAGGTCCTAAAATCTCTGAAATTAAATGGACTGCAGCTGTTAAGATACTATCTCCAACAAGATGATTGTGCTGATCATTAATCTGTTTAAAGTGGTCGATATCCATCATAGCAATAAAGCAGCGTTTATTTTCTCTTTTTGCTGACTCTTGGAGCTCTCTTAAGATCGTCAACATATTGACTCTGTTGATAGCGCCAGTTAAAGGATCTCTATTATAAATAAGGTTTTCAAGTTCTCTTTTTAAGGTTGTAATTTCGAGTCGCAGTCTTTCAAGTGAATTAGAAAAATTATCATAGTCTGGAGGTGCAACTGCGCTTCCGCAATCTGTCAGCTTTAATAGTTTTTTAGCTAAGGTATGCATTCTTGCGTGCTCTTCTCCAATTAGCCTAAATCCCGGATGTTCACGTAAGTTTTCAATCTTATTAGAATAATACCACTGACCAAATCGACATTCTTTCTCAGGAGTGTCGCTGATATCATGTTGGTCTGCAGGCAAATGGCAGATAAGTGTTCTAATTAGTGAATTAAACCAGACCTCATGGTTATGTAGTGTTTGATCCAAATGATTGACTATCATTTGTAGATCTTCATGTTTCATATCCTGAAATACCATATTTCCTCGCTAAAAAGGTCCTTATTTTTCTAAAACTGATCTTTTCCCTCTTGTATATGTATAACGGTTTTTCGTAAAGAACCTAAAAAATCCTAAAATACGCCACCATACAGTAATGGGTCTATAGGTGAAGTTCTCAATTAGAGACAAAAAGATCATTTTGAGTAAGACTTTGGTCGAGTTGTATTTTTTTAGGAAAACTTGCTGCATGATCAATGAAGCTATTGTCAAAAATAAGTTTACGCCCCAAGCTATTAAGATAAGATACCAAAGAAATGTAAAATTCAAGACACCATAAAAATAACAAAAAAGAATATATAGATATCCAAACCCTTCTACCAAAGGGCCTAGCCCTTCTCCAAAAACAAGATAAGGAAAGTGAAGAAAGCCCACAATACCATATTTTGGATTGAATAACATATTCCTACGGCGCCAGCAAACCTCAATAATAGAGCAGTGCCATCTTTTTCTTTGAATTGCAAGTGAGGAATATGTTTGAGGGACATCTGTCCAAACTATAGAATCAAATACATAGTCGATACGATATGGTTTTTTTTGCTCTCGCATACTTTTATGGATGGCTATGGTCAAATCAAGATCGCCTGCAAGGACTTTTTGAAATCCTCCAATATCTAGAATTGTTTGCTTATTAAAAAGACCAAAGCCACCTGAAATTAAAGGCGCCCCTCCTAAATCATTCCATCCTAATCTTCCAAAGAAAAAAGATTTTAGATACTCAACTACCTGCATTGCCCCCCAAAATGAAGGTGGAAACTTTACTTCTTTTACCCTGCCTTTTTCTACTACACACCCATTGACAATAGTGAGTATTCCCCCCATGGCACAGATATCTTTTTCTGTTAAAAGATGCTGTAAAAGCTTACTGACAGCATCGGGTTCAATCAAAGAGTCGGCATCGATGTTAATAAAAAAGGGAGTTGTGCTGGCATTTATCCCTGCATTGATTGAATCTTCTCTACCTCCATTTTCTTTGTTTATTACCATCAAATTAGGATATTTCTTAGACTGATAATAATGCTTAATAGGGGCTGTTTTTAAAGTTGGTCTAAAAATAGGGGGGATAGAAACCAATTGGTAGGTATCGATCAATATTTGGAGTGTCTTATCTGAAGAATCATCATCTACAATGATTATCTTAATATTTGGATAATCGACATTTAAAGCAGCTGTGATAGGTGCTAGTATG